>QWCK01000397.1_pt1 | contig 77094 bp, 71 predicted proteins | sample 1972571 | NCBI WGS metagenome assembly QWCK01 (sample SAMN09866710, study PRJNA288562) | Human gut metagenome isolate term2_stool, whole genome shotgun sequencing... | isolation source: gut | host: Homo sapiens | place: USA: California | reverse complement strand
TTCCTCGTTATTTTACCATCTCGCTGCCGCTCGATGGGTTTTCTCGTCAAAACTCCATTTGCGCAAGCGCATGGAGTCTTTCCTCGTTATTTTACCATAAAAATGGCGTGACAGCTATAACAGCACTCTGCCACGGACGTAGCCATAGCTACCGTCTAAAAACAGAGGCTCATAGTCTAGGATAATATGTCGATCGATTTTGTGCTATACACAAAAAACTGACTACACTTCGGTTCTCCTCCCTGCTCTTGACCTCCTGTATTTCAGCGCTTTTGCGACCCGAAAATCTGACTACATTTTGACTACATCTCTGACTACATTTTGCCTTAAAACGCATGTTTTTAGAATAAAAAAGGACAACGCAGGACGGCATAGTTGAAAGTACCGCAAACCCGCATAAATAAAGGCTTTAGAGCATAAAAAAGACACCGGATAACCGGTGTCAAAATGTTAGTGCAGAGAAAGGGACTTGAACCCTCATGACATTGCTGTCACACGGACCTGAACCGTGCGCGTCTGCCAATTCCGCCATCTCTGCGAACCGAACAAAGGGTACTATATCAGAAGGTTGCCAAACTGTCAATTCTTTTTTACAGTTCTTTACATCTTTTTTGCAGCTTTTTTTCTTTCAGCCTTTGGTTTTGGCCGATTTTATGCTTGCATTGCCTCTCTCGTTATGATATATTATTTTGCGTTGAGCGGGAATGCTGGAATTGGCAGACAGGCTAGACTAAGGATCTAGTGGCCACAAGCCGTGTGGGTTCAAGTCCCATTTCCCGCACTTCCGAAGAGAGACAGTCGATTGGCTGTCTCTCTTACGTTATCTGCAGGTGTTAAAACAGGGCGATAGGAAAATCCATCGCCCTGTAATTTCATTCTGTTCGGTTATAAGACTTACAGTGCAGCCTTTGCAGCCTCAACAAGCTTTGTGAAGCCGGCAGCATCGTTGATTGCGAGATCCGAAAGCATCTTGCGGTTCATTACAATCTCCGCCTTCTTCAGGCCGTACATGAACTTGGAATAAGAGATATCGTTCATTCTGCACGCCGCGTTGATACGTGCAATCCAGAGCTGACGGAACTGTCTCTTCTTCTGCTTGCGTCCCTCATATGCAGTAGCGAGTGCTCTCATAACGGTCTGCTTTGCTACTCTGTACTGCTTGGAACGCGCACCTCTGTAGCCCTTTGCGAGCTTCAGAATTCTATTATGTTTTGCCTTTGCGTGCATAGCGCCTTTGACTCTTGCCATTGTTCTGGTTCCTCCTTCTTAACTTCCTGAGTCCGATTATAAATACGGCAGAATTTTCTTCATCATCTTGACATTCGTGCTGTCTGTCACGATGTCTTTTCTCAGATTTCTCTTGCGCTTCGTAGACTTCTTGGTTAAGATGTGGGACTTATAAGCCTTGTTTCTGATGAGCTTACCGGTACCAGACGCTTTAAAACGCTTTGCTGCTGCTCTGCTTGTTTTTACCTTCGGCATGATAATTTCCTCCTGCTTAGTTCTTTTTAGCGCTCATAAACATGACCAGAGTTCTGCCCTCAACCTTGGAGGGCTTGTCGATCACGGCGATATCCGCGAGCTCCTTTGCAAAATCATCAAGTATGTATCTCGACTGATTCATATGGGACATCTCGCGTCCACGGAAGCGCAGTGTTACCTTCACCTTATTTCCTTTTTCAAGGAATTTTCTGGCGGCGTTCGTCTTTGTAGCCAAATCATTTGTATCAATATTGGGTGACAGACGTACTTCCTTTAACTCGACAATTTTCTGCTTCTTCTTCGCTTCCTTGTCTCTGCGTATCATCTCATAGCGGTATTTACCGTAATCGATGATCTTGCACACCGGCGGTTTTGCCGTCGGAGAGATGCAGACCAGATCAAGCTCTGCCTCTTCTGCTATCTTCAAAGCGTCCAGAGAAGACATGATACCAAGCTGTTCCCCTTCCGTTCCTATGAGTCTGACCTCGCGGAAGCGGACCTGTCCGTTAACCAATGATTCGCTGATAGTTGAACACCTCCAATTTATTGTGCAGCTCTGCTGCAATCACCGGAAATGCTTCGCCTTTCCGGAATTGATTGGGCTTCGCCCATCGGAAGATAAGGTAATTCCTTCTCCGCTGTGACCTATGCCCATAACAAAAAAGATACGGCAGAAAGCTCCGCCGTATCTAAAGTAAGCATAATAAGACTGCTGCTACTCTATGAACCCGGGTCACATGAAGCGTGCCAAGGTGAGGCGTACCTGCTTTCTGTTGAACATAACAGTGACATTTTATCAGAGAATATATCTTATGTCAAACACTTTTTACTGCCACAGCCAGCATTTTATTCTGCGCCGTACTCCGCCGGAAGCTCATTGATGAGTTCCAGAGAGTGCTCCTCGTTCATGCTCTCGCAGAGATCCAGGAAGACATCCAGGGGGACGTTCTGAATCTGCCTGTTGGAGCCGCGGACATTGATGGAGACGGTATTCTCCTCTGCCTCTCTGTCACCCAGCACGATGATATACGGATCCTTGTAATTCTTATATTTCTTGATCTTCTCTTTCATATTGCTGTCGCTGTAATCTGCCTCGCAGCGGATGCCGTTCTTCTGAAGAAGCTTCTCCACCTTCTCTGCGTAAGCATTGTGCTCTGTGCGGATCGGAACGATGCCGACCTGCATCGGAGAGAGCCAGAACGGGAACGCCCCCTTGAAGTTCTCGATGATGATGCCGATGAAGCGCTCAAGGGAACCGTAAATAGCGCGGTGAATGACGACCGGCATCTCCTTGCTTCCGTCCTGGGCAATATAGCTCAGGCCGAAGTTATGCGGGAGCTGGAAATCGAGCTGTACGGTCCCGCACTGCCACTCTCTGCCGAGCGCATCCTTGATTTGAAGATCAATCTTCGGGCCATAGAAGGCGCCGTCTCCCTCATTAATCTCGTATCCGCCCTCACCATACTTGTTGTCCAGAATTTTCTTCAGTGCGGCCTCTGCGCGATTCCACACCTCAATATCTCCCATGAAGTCGTCCGGGCGGGTGGAGAGTTCCGCGCGGTAGGTAACGCCGAAGGTTCCATAGATCTCATCCGCTATCGCAATAATATCAGCGATCTCCTCCTCTATCTGAGACTCCATCACAAAGGTATGGTCGTCATCCTGACGGAACTCCTGCACGCGAAACAGGCCGTTCATCTGTCCGGACTTTTCCTTGCGGTGCAGGACATCATACTCGCTGTAGCGGATTGGAAGCTCCTTATAGGAGTGTGTGCTGCGCTTATAGGTCATCATGGCATTCGGGCAGTTCATGGGTTTGGCAGCCATAGTGTCAATCGCCTCGCGGTCAAAGACGGCGGAGCCGGCGAGCATCTTCACACAGCCCGGCGCCGCATCTGGCTCGAGGAGATTCTCCATGACATTTGGGATCTCCGCATCGGCCTTCAGCCATCCGGAAACACCCGGAACCATAAACATATTATTGACATAGTGCGCCCAATGACCGCTGATGAGCCAGAGCTTCTTATTGTTGATGAGCGGCGCGGAGATCTCAGTATAGCCGTGTGCCTCCTGCACCTCGCGGGAGTACTGCAGCAGCGCCTGATACATCTTCCAGCCTCTCGGCAGCCAGTAGGGCATGCCGGGTGCAGTCTCATCGAACATAAAGAGATCCAGCTGCGGACCTATTTTTTTGTGATCGCGCTCCATGGCCTCCTGCACGAGCTTGATATGCTGTTTCAGCTCATCCTTGCTCGGGAAGGCATAGACATAGATTCTTTGGAGCTGATCGCGCTGCTCATCACCTCTCCAGTAGGAGCCGGAGACGGACTTGATCTGAAAAGCCGCACTCATGAGCTCCTGGGAGTTCTGGACGTGCGGTCCGCGACACAGGTCTGCGTAATCATCGCCAGTGTAGTAGACTGTGAGTCTCTCATCCTCGGGGAGCTCCTGAATAAGCTCGGTCTTGAATTTCTGATCCTTAAAGAGCTCCAGTGCCTCTGCGCGGGAGAGCTCCTTCACGCTCCAGTCCTCTCTGCGCTTGATGATCTCGCGCATCTTGTTCTCGATCGTCTTGAAATCATCCTGATTCACAGTTCTCGGCAGGACAAAATCGTAGTACAGACCATCTGCAATCTGCGGCCCTATGGCGTACTGTACATTCTCTCTGCCAAAAATCTCGATCACAGCCTTCGCCAGTATATGCGCGAGGGAGTGGCGGTAAACCTCCAGATACTCTGCTCTTTCCACTTAAATACCTCCTTGGTTCATGCTGGCGTCCGCAGGTCGGCGCGCCGTGTACCAGTGCCGAAACTTTTGGTGGTAGAAATAGAAAAAGTCCCTGCACTGTCTGTTGACAATGCAGGGACGCATATGCGCGGTTCCACCCTGTTTATCTGAAGTACGAACTTCAGATCGCTTCATTCTGATGATAACGGCATCACCGGGCCGGATTGGGGCCTCTCAGAGCTGGTCTTCAGCTGTTCACACAGAAGGCACTTGCAGAACGGCCTGCGCCGGCGCCCCTCTCTGACTGTACTTGCAGCTTACTCTTCTCTTCAACGATTTGACTTAAGAAATATTACAACATTTTTATCTGGATGTAAAGCCCGAAACTCTGAGCGCAGCAAATATACCGGCTCAGGCGATGTGCAGAAACTTTGTCGCAAACTCGAAGTACAGGGTAAGGCTCACAGCATCTACCAGAGTGGTGATGAGGGGCGATGCCATGATAGCCGGATCGATCCCGACGCGCTGAGCGGCCATGGGAAGCAGACAGCCGATCATCTTCGCCACGATCACAGTGAGGCACATACTGAGTACTACAACAATTCCCACGAGCTGCTGCCCCGGGAAAAAGAGGAGGATCCGCACAAAGTTTACGACTGCGAGCACCAGTCCGCAGAGCAGTCCCACGCGCAGCTCCTTCCAGAGCACCTTCAGTACATCGCGCAGTTCAATATCGCCGACTGCCATACCTCGGATAATCATGGTGCTGGCCTGACTGCCTGCATTTCCTCCTGTATCCATGAGCTGAGGAACAAAGGTTACAAGTACGGGCAGTACAGCGAAGGCTGCCTCATACTTTGCAAGTATTCCTCCCGTCAGGGTAGCGCTGATCATGAGAATAAGCAGCCAGGGTATACGGTGCTTTGCCATATCAATGACACCTGTCTTCAGATAGGGCTTCTCGGACGGCGTGATAGCAGCCATCTTCTCAAAGTCCTCTGTGGCCTCTTCTTCCATGACATCGATCGCATCGTCAAAGGTGACGATACCGACCAGACGGTTCTCCTTGTCCACTACAGGAAGTGAACTCAGACCGTACTTATTGAAGAGATCTACAACATCCTCTCTGTCTTCCGTGGTCTGCGCCTTGATGACATGTGTGTCCATGACGTCCTCGATCAGGGTCTCATAGGGATTCATGAGCAGATCTTTGACGGTCACCACGCCCTCGAGCGTTCGCTTATTGTCCATGACGTAGCAGGTGTAGATGGTCTCCTTGTCCACGCCGTGACGGCGGATGTAACTGAATGCCTCCTCTATGGTCATCATCTTGCGGAGGCCAATATATTCCGCCGTCATAATAGAACCCGCGGAATTCTCCGGATACTTCAGAAACTCATTGATTTGAGAGCGAGTCTCAGGGGTTGCATTCTGAAGCACACGCTTCACAATATTTGCCGGAAGCTCCTCGACCATATCAACGGCATCATCCACGGAGAGATCCTCGATGATGTTTGTGAGCTCCTTATCTGTGATACTGCTGACAATATGCTGCTGTTTATCGAGCTCCAGGCAGGCAAAGACCTCTGACGCAAGCTCCTTCGGAAGCAGGCGGAACACGACGACGGTCTTCTCCGGATCCAGCTCTTCGATGAAGGTAGCGACATCGACTTCGTTCATCTCGGAGAGTTCCTGACGGAGGGTACGAAACTTACTCTCATGCACCAGGGCCAGCAGAGCCTCGTTTCTCTCCTCCTCCTCCTCAATCTCATTTATCTTCTCTTCAGCCATAAACCTCTCCTCCTCTCCCTTGTTATGCAGCTTCAGTCAAAACAGCCGCGGGCTGTATAATCGCAGAGCCCGCGGCAGATACATCAGTGCTTCTCTAAATCGGAGGGTCTCATGGTGAGATCAATGCGATCCTTTACCGGATCGACCTTGATAACTTTGACAGTAACCTCATCACCGATGTTGACGACATCCTCCACTTTCGCGACTCTTCTGTCCGCGAGCTTGGAGATGTGAATCATGCCGTCCTTGTTCGGGGTCAGACTGACGAAGGCGCCAAACTCCAGAATGCGAACCACTTTACCCGTAAAGACCTGTCCGGCCTCTATCTCAGTAACAATGTTTCGAATGGTCTGGACAGCCTGTTCGATATTTTCTTTGTCGATGCCGCTGACGTTGACGCTGCCATCCTCCTCTATATCAATCTGAACACCGAAGTCCTCAATGATCTTATTAATGGTCTTGCCCTGCTTGCCGACGACATCTCCGATCTTCTTCGGGTCGATCTTGATCTGAAGGATCTTCGGCGCATATTTGCTGACCTCGGCCCTTGCCTCGGAGATTACCGGATTCATGATGTTATTGAGGATATACATCCGGGCCTCACGGGTCTTGGCAATCGCCTCCTCAATGATCGGACGTGTGAGACCGTGGATCTTGATATCCATCTGAATTGCGTTGATCCCCTTTTCCGTTCCTGCGACCTTGAAGTCCATGTCGCCAAAGAAGTCCTCAAGGCCCTGAATATCCGTGAGCACGAGATAGTCATCATCCGTCTCACCGGTCACCAGACCGCAGGAGATTCCTGCAACCGGACGCTTGATCGGAACACCGGCAGCCATCAGTGCAAGGCTGGATGCGCATACGCTGGCCTGAGAGGTGGAGCCGTTGGACTCCATAGTCTCGGATACGCAGCGAATCGCGTAGGGGAACTCCTCCTCGCTCGGAATCATCGGAAGCAGTGCGCGCTCTGCCAGTGCGCCGTGGCCGATCTCTCTGCGGCCCGGACCTCTGGAGACACGGGTTTCTCCGACCGAGTAGGAGGGGAAGTTGTACTGGTGCAGGTAGCGCTTGCTCTTGATATCGACATCCATTCCTTCAAGTCTCTGAACCTCAGAGAGAGGAGCGAGTGTGCAGACATCAAGTATCTGGGTCTGACCTCTCGTGAACATCGCAGAGCCATGCACGCGGGGCAGAAGATCAATCTCAGCCGCCAGCGGACGGATCTCTGTAATCTGTCTGCCGTCCGGACGCTTATGATCCTTTAAAATCATCTTCCGCACAGTCTTCTTCTCATACTGATACATTGCATCAGAGATCAGGTCGAGCCATTCCTCATGATCTGCGAGCGCCTCCTTGCACTTCTCTGTGAGCTTATCCACATTGGCATCGCGGGTCTGCTTGTCGTCATTAAAGACAGCTTCCTCCATCTCCTCCTGCGGAATCACTTCTCTGATCGCGTCAAAGAGCTCCTGCGGAACTGCTGAGGAAATATAGCTGTGCTTCTCCTTGCCGACTTCAGCCTGAATCTTCTTAAAGAAGGCAATGATCTCCTTGTTGACGCGGTCTGCCTCGAAGATTGCGTCGATCATGGTCTGTTCCGGAACCTCATTTGCACCGGCCTCGATCATAATGACTTTGTGCTCTGTGCTGGCAACCGTCAGGGCGAGATCGGATACTTTCTTCTGCGCATTGGTGGGATTGATGATGAAATTTCCATCAATCAGACCGACCTGCGTCATCGCGCAGGGACCATCAAAGGGAATATCGGAAATAGTCACGGAGAGTGCGGTGCCGAGCATCGCAGTGAGCTCCGGAGCACAGTCAGGATCGACACTCATCACTAGATTTTCCAGAGTGACGTCATTTCTGTAGTCCTTCGGGAAGAGCGGGCGCATTGGGCGGTCGATCACGCGATCCGTCAGAATTGCGTTTTCAGAGGGCTTGCCCTCACGCTTCATAAAGCCGCCGGGGATCTTGCCGACAGCATACTGTCTCTCGCTGTATTCAACAGAGAGCGGGAAAAAATCAATGCCCTCTCTGGGCTGCTTGCTGGCCGTTGCAGTGGACAGTACCACTGTGTCACCGTAGTGCATCAGCGCTGCACCGTTTGCCTGTGCGCAGACTCTGCCGATTTCTACAGTCAGCGTTCTGCCTGCCAGTTCCATGCTGTAGCTCTTAAATTCTTTACTCATTTTACCTTTCCTTTTCCTCTCTCCAATTACGCGAACAGGTACTGAACAAAGTCCACAAGCGGACGATAACTCCGAGAAATTTCTTATATGATAAAGCAATATCAGGGTGGAATGCGTATTCCACCCTGAGAAAGAAAGCCTGTGTTTACTTTCTGAGTCCGAGCTTCTCGATCAGAGCACGATATCCCTCAAGATCGTTGTTCTTGAGATAGCCCAGAAGCCCTCTTCTGTGACCTACCATCATCAGAAGTCCTCTTCTGGAGTGGTGATCCTTCGGATTCGCCTTGAGATGCTCTGTGAGCTCCGCGATGCGCTCAGTCAGAAGTGCGATCTGAACCTCCGGTGAACCGGTATCGCCTTCCTTTCTTCCATATGCCTTGATGATTTCTTCCTTCTTCTCTTTTGTAATCATGTCTCTTCTCCTTTGATTTTTTCTGACCCGGCACTGCGGATTCGGTGGAGTTGCCGAAAACATAGTATCGGGCGCATAACACTTGAAAATAGTACCACGTAAGTTCTGTGAGTGTCAACCGCTTTCAGAGATATCTTTCAGTTCCTCAGCTGCCGATGCTCTGAATATCCCTCTGAATCTGCTCCTTCAGAGCATCCAGACTGTCAAATTTCAGCTCTGGTCGGAGGAAGCGAAGAAAACGCACACATATTCTCTGATCGTAGAGCTCTCCGGAATAATTCAGCAGAAAGGTCTCAATCCTTGCGCGATGATGCTGTCTGTCCTCTTTTACAGACGGGTTCGTACCGACATTGGTGATCCCGCGAACCCAGCTTCCATCCGGAAGCTGGGTTTCTGTCTCATAGACACCGTGGCGCGGCAGAAGCTTCCCCTCCGGGACAGAGAGATTCACCGTTGGAAAGCCAAGTATGCTTCCTCCGATGTGGTTGCCTCTCTCTACGATGCCTTCTACGGAGTACACAGAGCCAAGCAGTTCATTCGCCTTCCCGATATTGCCGTTCTGAAGCTCCTCCCGGATGTAGCTGGAGCTGATATCCCGTCCCTCGTCCTGTTCCTTCTCTATAATAAAGGCCTGAAAGCCAAGCTCGGGACCGAGCCTCTGCAGCAGCTCCGCATTGCCGCTGCGGTTCCTCCCGAAAGCACAGTCCGGTCCTGCGACAATAAACTTCATGTTCATGCGGCCAATAAGGATATTTTTAAGAAAATCCTCACCTGACATGGCTGCAACCTCCGCAGTGAAGGGATATTCCACCAGATACTCGATCCCGGCGCTCTCCAGCTTTTTTCTTCGCTCGGCGTTGGTCGTGATCTGAGGTCGGCTGCTTCCTGTGACAATCTGTGCCGGGGGCGTTCCAAAGGTAAATATCGCCGTGGCACAGTGCTCTCGCGCCGCAATTTTACGCATACAGGAAAATATCTTCTGATGCCCCTTGTGATCTCCGTCAAATTTTCCGATGGAGACTACGGTGGGGACCGGAATTTGTATCTCTGTTGTCTCGATCCAGTCCTTCAAATTTTTTCCTTCCGCCGCTGCGTTATTGCAGCGAAAATATTTTTTTTGGCCTGTACAGGCCCTGATCGCTGCGGTAATAGAGCCCGATAAAGCGCTGCTCACTGTCGTAGACCCGAAAAATCGCCCCATCCTGTTCAGTCTGAGGCTGATGTTGGACTTCCGCAGCACTTGTCCTCTGAGAGCTGTTCTGTTCTTCGGAACCATCCGTCTTCGAAAGCAGAAGCTCCTTTGCGACAGGGTTCCCGTTGTGCAGATAGCGATCAGCCTGAGAAACGGCATGGAGTGCGGGGTACTCGGCGAGACAACGGTCTGTGGGTATCACCAGCTCTGAGATCCCCCCTTCTGCCACCGCAGCTTCAATTTCGGAAAGCTTTTTCGCCTGTGCAAGTGAAAAGCTTCCGGAACGCGTTCTGAGCAGCTGCTCCATACAGCCGCCGCAGCCCAATTTTTCACCAATATCATGGCAGAGCGTTCTAATATAGCTTCCCTTACTGCATTCAACTGTCACAGTGATGCGCGGCAGCTGCATCTCTTCTATTCTGATGTCATAGATATGGATGCGTCTTGGCTTTCGTTCCACCTCAATGCCGCGCCGCGCCAGATCTATAAGCTTCTGCCCATTCACCTTCAGAGCGGAGTACATGGGTGGGATCTGATCGTAATCACCAATGAAGGAAAAAATCGCCGCCCTCACTTTTTCCTCATCCTCACAGGGTGACAGCTGTTTTAGTACCGCACCGCTGATATCCTGCGTGTCCGTTGTGATTCCCAGAAGCAGCACCGCGCGATAGCACTTTGTCTTTTCAGTCAGCATATCGCAGAGCTTTGTCGCATTCCCGAGACAGACCGGAAGCACACCCTCCGCATCGGGATCGAGCGTACCGGTGTGCCCTATCTTCTTCTGATGGAGGATACCGCGAAGCTTTGCCACGACATCGTGGGAGCTGTACCCGCGCTCCTTCCGAACATTAAGTACCCCGTTCAGCATAGGAGCTGTCCTCTTATCTTTTCTGTGACAGCGCGCATGATCTCCTCCGCCGGCATCCGGACCGTGCAGCCGGCAGCGCGGATATGCCCGCCGCCGCCAAAGCAGGCGGCAATCTCTGATACATTTACCTTCTCATAGGAGCGCATGGACAGCTTGAACTCGCCTGGCTCTGTTTCGCCGCACAGCACAGAGCATTCCGCCCCCTCCGTAAGCCGCAGCTGTTCTGCGATGCCGTCAAGATCCATGGAGCTCGCGCCGTATTCCGCCTTATCCTCCAGGGTGATAACAGCGTAGATCAGCCGGCCGTCCAGCACAGAGACGGCCTTTGTCAGCGCCCTGCCGAGAATGCGGTTCTGCACGAAGGTCTTTCTGTAGTAGGCGACATCAATCATATCTCCAAAGGGGATACCCGTCTCCATCAGTACTCCGGCAATCCGCATGGTCTCTGCGCTGGTCTGAGAATACTTGAACACTCCTGTATCCGTGATGATGCCCGTGTAGAGGCAGGCCGCAATCTCCCGGCTGATCTCCTGCTCCGGAAGCAGCGTATAGAGAAGCTCACAGGTAGAGCTCCGCTCCGGCTCACAGATTGTCTCCATCGCGAAATGTGGATTGGTCACATGGTGGTCAATATTGAGGCTCCGCTTTGCTGCATCAAAGAGCGCAGCAAAATCACCGAGCCGGCCGTGATCCGAGACATCCAGGGCTATTGCGAGCTCTGCATGTATGCCCTGTGCCGGATCTGTCACGATATCCTGAAATCCCTCAAGATAAGCAAATTTTGTCATTGGCTGTTCCAGACAGATACAGATCTGCTTCTCAGGTGCTGTGCTTCGTATGTAATTGTAAAGTGCCAGAGTGGAGCCGACACAGTCCCCATCCGGACGCACATGCCCAAACAGTGCAATGCTCCTCGCAGCAGCGATTCTTTCCAAAAGCAAAGTGTTCATTTATGCCTCTTCTTCGTCTTCCGCTGTATTTTCTTCGCCCTCTCTGTCCTTCTTCAGCTCATCCAGTATGCTGTCGATATGAGCGCCATAGGCAAGGGATCGGTCCGCGACAAAGCGAAGCTCCGGTGTGATGCGGAGATTGATCGTGCGGGCAAGCTCACGGCGAATAAAACCCGTAGCACTCCTCAGTCCTGCAAGTGTATCCTCCACCGCCGCGTCATTTCCCAGCACACTGACATAAACAGTACAGTACTTCAGGTCCGCAGTGACCCGCGCGTCCGTGATGCTGGTCATCGGACTGATGCGCGGATCCTTGATCCCGTTCATCACGACAGACTGAATCTCCTTGCGTACCTCAGCATTGATTCTTGTATTTTTAATGCTGCCTTTTTTCATCTTATTATTTCCTCGGGACCTCTACCATGGCGTAGGCCTCAACCAGATCGCCCTCCATAAGGTCATTGAACTTCTCAAATACCAGACCGCACTCATAGCCGGCATTCACCTCTTTGACATCATCCTTGAATCTCTTGAGAGAGGCGAGATCGCCGTCAAAGATCTGCTCTCCCTCGCGGGTGATACGCGCCTTGCAGCCACGCTGAATTTTTCCGTCAAGCACATAGGAGCCCGCGATGGTTCCGACACCGGAGGCCTTGAACAGTGCTCTCACCTCCGCGTGACCGATCACTTTTTCCTCAAATACCGGCGCAAGCATGCCGCTCAGTGCGTGCTCAATATCCTCAATCGCCTGATAAATCACCTTATAGAGGCGTATATCGACATGCTCGTGCTCTGCGATGGATTTTGCCGTTGCATCCGGGCGCACATTAAAGCCGATGATGATCGCATTGCTGGCACTCGCGAGAGCCACATCCGATTCACTGATGGCGCCGACCGCGCTGTGAATCACGCGCACCTGCACCTCTTCATTGGAGAGCTTGCTCAGAGATTGCTTGACTGCCTCCACAGAGCCCTGAACATCCGCCTTGACAATGAGCGGCAGTTCCTTGATTTCGCCGGCCTTGATCTGTCCGAAGAGATCATCGAGAGAGAGCTTCGCCTTGGTTTCCTCAATCAGCTTGTTCTTGCCCTCGCTGACAAAGGTTGCCGCAAAGTCCTTGGCCTCCTTGTCGCTGTCCATGGCGACGAAGATCTCGCCCGCATTCGGCACTGCGCTGAGTCCCTGAATCTCCACAGGAGTGGAAGGCTTCGCCTCCTTCACGCGCATGCCCTTGTCGTTCAGCATGGCACGGATCTTGCCGTAGCAGGAGCCCGCCGCCACGAAGTCACCGACGTGCAGAGTTCCCTTCTGAACCAGAACGGTCGCAACCGGACCCTTGCCCTTGTCAAGCTGCGCCTCAACCACAAGTCCGCGGGCATTTCTGTTCGGATTTGCCTTCAGCTCCTTCACATCCGCTGTGAGCAGTATCATCTCCAGGAGATTTTCAATTCCTTCATGCGTTTTCGCGGAGATCGGGCAGCAGATTGTGGTTCCGCCCCAGTCCTCTGCGACAAGCTCGTACTGCATGAGCTCCTGCTTGACGCGCTCAATATTTGCCGCGGGCTTATCGATCTTATTGATTGCGACAATAATATCTACTCCCGCAGCCTTTGCATGGTTGATCGCCTCGACGGTCTGCGGCATGATGCCATCATCCGCCGCGACTACCAGAACTGCGATATCCGTGGACTGTGCGCCGCGCATACGCATCGCTGTAAATGCCTCATGTCCGGGTGTATCGAGGAAGGTGATCGGGCGATCCTTAACCTTCACCATATAAGCGCCGATATGCTGGGTGATGCCTCCGGCCTCGCGGCTTGTAACGCTGGTCTTACGGATTGCGTCGAGCAGAGAGGTCTTGCCGTGGTCAACGTGACCCATGACGCAGACAACCGGCGGACGGGAGACCATCTCCCCGACATCCTCCTTCTCCTCCTTCAGGAGCTCCGCGATCACGTCGATCTTCTCCTCCGGAGAGCAGAGGATCTCATACTCAAGCGCGAGCTCCTCCGCCTTCTCGTAGGGAATCTCCGAATTGATAGTATAAAGCTCCCCCTTTGCAAAGAGCTTCTTGATGAGCTCGGAGGCGTTCTTCTTCATCTTCTTCGCGAGCTCACTGATGGTAATATTCTCCGGAAGAATAATCTCCTTGATCTCCTCCTCTACCTTTGCAGCCTTCGGCTTCTCCGGCATGATGAAGGGGTGACGTGTCACCTTGCCGCCCTTGCCGTTCTTAAAGCCATCCTCTGTCTTGTAGCGCTTGTCATTCTTGTCCTTGAAGTTATTCTTGCTCGGACGGTTGCTGACCGGCTTCTTCACAAGCGGAGTATCCCCGCCGCCGACATTCTTGGAGGCAAAGTTTCCGCCCTTCCTATTGTCATAGCCGCTGCCCGGACGCGCACTGAAGGAACCGGATCTACCGCCCTGTCCCTGTGCAGGTCTGCCGCCCTGATAGCTGCCGCTGCGGTTGCCGTAGCTTCCGCCCTGCGTCTGGCCGTTTCGATTGCCCTGATATCCGCCGGAGCTGCGGCCGCCGAAGCCTCCGCCCTGTCCCTGTGCGGATCTGCCGCCCTGATAGCTGCCGCTGCGGTTGCCATAGCTTCCCTGGCGGCGATCACCCTGTGCAGGTCTGCCACCCTGTCCGCCGCGGCTCTGATAGTTCCCCTGCGGTCTATCGCCCTGCAGCGTATTGAGCTGAACCACAACACCATTTCTTATGATGCTTCCGACGGGTCTGGTCGGAGCTGTATGTCTTACCGGAGCTGCTGGTCTCACAGGCGCAGCAGGCTTTGCTGCGGTCTTTTGCTCCGTGATCTTTGCCGCAGTATCCGTCTCCGGCTTCTCCGTTCTGGCAGCGGGAGCCGCCTTCTCAGCGGGCTTTGCTGCATGATTGTCCGGCTGAACGCCCTGCTTCAGCTCCTTCTCACTATCCTTCGGCGCAGCTGCGGTCTTAGTCCTTGCGGGCTTTGGGCTGCTCTTCGGCTTTACCCGGATCTGCTGGGCATTCTGCGGGCGGAAAACCGCCGTGAATTTTTTCTTCTTCGGTGCCGCCTCCGCACTCTGCTCCGCTGCTGATGCAGTATTCTCGCCTGCCGGCGCTGTATTTACCTCTACTTTTTTCGCTGTCTCTGATGTTTCTGTTTTCTTCACTACCTGGGCCTCCATTTTTTCGGCTTATCATACTTGCGGAACGCATCCGCGCTGTACTCCTGATTTACTCTGTCATATCTGTTATCCATCCGTTGCTTTTTTATCTGTATCCGATGCCTGACTTCCGGCTTCAAGCTGTCTGAGCAGTTTTTCCACTGCTCCTGCGAGATTTTCGTCTCCAATTGCAAGAGAGGCACGCAGCTCCTTTCCAATAGCTCGTCCAAGCCGCTCCCGTGTCTCAAATACAAAACACGGAATTTCATAAAATGTACATTTGTCCTGAAAACGCTTTCTCGTGTTTTCCGAGGCATCCTCCGCAACAATCACCAGAAAAGCTCTTCCGCTCTGAATGAGCTTTTCTGTCGAAAATTCTCCGCTTGCAAGCTTTCCTGCCCGCTGCGCCATTCCGATCAGTCCCAGCGCTCTATCCTCTGTCCGCATATGCAGTCATCTCCTTTTCCAGACGCTCGTACACGGCTCTTGAAACAGCCTCGCGAAAGGAGCGATCCAGCCCCTTTGTCTTCCACGCTCTCTGAAGACATTCAGGGTTTTTGCAGATATAGGCGCCTCTGCCGTTGCTCTTTCCGCCGGGATCCATAAAAATCTCCCCTTCGGCAGTTCTGACAATGCGCAGCAGCTCCTGCTTCGGCCTCTCGCTTCCACATCCTATGCAGGTACGAATCGGTATTTTCTTCAAGCCTTATTCTCCCTCCGGCTCGGTCGGACCGGACTCTTCACTGTAGATCTCTCCCTCAATCTCAGTGCTGCCCTCCGTCTGATAATCAATGCCGAGCTCATCAAAGAGTCCGCTCTCCTGCGCCTGTGTCTCACTCTTGATATCAATCTTGAAACCGGTGAGCTTTGCCGCCAGGCGGGCATTCTGTCCTTCCTTTCCGATGGCGAGTGAGAGCTGGTAATCGGGGACGATCACCTGCGCCTCTCTTCCCTCCTCGTCCGCCATAACAAGAATCACCTTCGCCGGGCTCAGTGCATTCTCAATCAGGTAAGCAGGATTTTCATCCCAGTTGATAATATCAATCTTCTCTCCGCGCAGTTCATCGACCACCGCATTGACGCGCGCTCCGTTCATGCCGACGCAGGCGCCGACCGGATCCACATTCGGGTCGTTCGACCAGACAGCCATCTTGGTTCTGGAGCCGGCCTCGCGGGCGATCGCTCTGATCTCCACTGTGCCGTCACGCACCTCCGTAACCTCCTGCTCGAACAGACGCTTCACCAGCTCCGGATGAGAGCGGGAGACTGTGATCTTTGGCCCTCTCGGTGTGTCCTTGACCTCCACAACATAGAGCTTGATCCGGTCTGTGGGATTGAATTCCTCCCCCTTCACCTGCTCGCTCTCAGTGAGCAGTGTATCGCAGCGCCCCAGACTGATGGAAAGATTGTTCCCAACGTGACGCTGCACAATACCGGTGATAATATCCTTCTCTTTTTCAAAGTAATCGTTGTAAATTACCTTTCTCTCTTCCTCGCGTATCTTCTGGAGGATCACATTCTTTGCAATCCCGGTCGCAATGCGGCCGAACTCTCTGGATTTGATCTCAATCGGAACGATATCTCCGGCCTCATACTTTGCATCGATCATCTTCGCCTCTGCAAGGGAGATCATTGTAGCCTTCTCCTCTGCGCTTGGCTTCTCCGGCATTTCCTCGACAACGGTCTTCTTCTGCATCACTCTGTATTTGCAGCTGTCTCTGTCCATCAGGATATCGACATTATCCGCCGTGCCGTAACTGTTCTTACAGGCACTGAGCAGCGAATTCTGAATGGCATCAAGAAGCGAATCCTTGCTGATATTCTTCTCACGCTCCAGGAGCTCAATGGCTTCCTTCAGCTCGTTCCCGCTCTCGACCGGTTCCTTTGTAGTCTTTCTCATGGTCCTTCGTTTTTCCTCCGTTGTCCGATTTAAAAATCAATCGCCAGCCGCAGCATGGCAATGTTACTTCTCTCCAGTTTCAGCTCTGTCTCTCCATCTATAAGAGTGATCACGGAGCTGTCAAAGTCGCCGAGCGTGCCGGAAATTTCTTTGCTTCCGTTGATAGCCCGGTAGAGCTTCGCCTCGACCCTCTTTCCCCTCTCCCTGATAAAATCCTTGTCCTTCTTCAGCTGTCTGCCAAGTCCGGGAGAGCTGACTTCCAGAATATAGTTCTCCGGGATGAAGTCCTCCTGATCCAGCCAGTCTGAGAGCCTGCGGCTGATGTCGGCACAGTCATCAATGCCGATGCCACCCTCCATGTCACAGTACGCCCTGAGATACCAGCTTCCCGCCTCTCTCACAAATTCTACATCCACCACTTCAAAATCCATGGTTTTCTGTAATTCTGCAAGAAATTGCTCTGTGCGCTGCACATAGTTCTCATGCTTTGCCAAATAACTTCCCTCCTGAATGTTCGTTCTTTCCGCCGCGATACAAACTAAAAGTGTGGACCTCTCGGCCCACACTTTCTAAGTTTAACTGTTATCATTGTCACTCTAACACAGGTTTACAATAATTGCAAGTGCTTCTTGGGATCAGACCCGCAGGCTGAGACTTTCAGCCAAAGGTCCTTCACTGTCTCTCTGTCAGGGCCGCAAGCAGTGTATTGCTTCTCTGAATAAACTCTGCCATGCGCTCCGCCCCAAGACTTCCGTGCTGAATTCTGGCAAGATCATAGAGCTGCTCACAGACCTGCTTTGTGAGAGAGGGCTTTGTCTCTGCCGCAGCCTCTGTCGGAACAGAATCAGCGGCCTTTTCGGCATTCACCGCCTCTGCATGCTCTGAAGCTTTGCTCTCCGTATCAGCACCTTTCTCCTTCACCACAACCTTAGAGCGAAGGAACTCGACCAGCGGATGCCTTGTGTTCAGAACCAGCGTCTCTCCCTCACCCGCAAAGAAATCCTCATTTTCACCCATGCCGTACTGCTTCATCATGTCCTGCATGCGGCGGCTCTCCTCAGAGAGCGTGAGGACAGATGCAGTGTTTGCGTCCTTCAGGGCCTCAAGCGTGATCGTCAGCTTCTCATTTCCGATCGCCTTCTTCACAGCCTTGATGAGAGCCTCGTCCTGCTTCTTTGCGTCCTCGCTCTGCTCCGTATCCTCTGTCTCACGGAAGGCCTCGTTTAAATCGGCGTCGATACGCAGGAATTTCAAATCCTTATTCTTCTGCTCAAGCTGTCCGATAAAGGGCATATCAATCGCGTAGGGGAGAATCACCGCATCGATCTTCTGATTGCGGAACATGCGGATGTACTGACTCTGCGCCTTCTCGTCGGTCACATAGAAGATTTTATTTTCAAAGCGCTCTTTGTTCTCCTCCATGCAGTCCTTTAAGCTCAGGTACTTGCCGTCAATATTCTTGAAGAGAATATAGTCATTGATCTTTTCTGCAAATTTCTCGTCTTTCAGACAGCCAAACTTGATAAAGGGCGCAATGTCATCCCAGTATTTCTCATAGTTTTCGCGGTCCGTCTTGCACATGCCGGAGAGCTTGTCCGCGACCTTTTTGGTGATATAATCACTGATTTTCTTCACAAAGCCATCGTTCTGCAGCGCACTGCGCGACACGTTCAGCGGAAGATCCGGGCAGTCGATCACGCCCTTTAAGAGCAGCAGAAACTCCGGAATCACTTCCTTGATATTATCCGCGATGAAGACCTGATTGTTGTAGAGCTTTATCTTTCCCTCAATCGACTCATACTCCATATTGATCTTCGGAAAATAAAGTATACCCTTCAGATTAAACGGATAATCCATATTCAGATGTATCCAGAACAGCGGCTCTCTGTAATCGAGGAAGACCTTGCGGTAAAATTCCTTATACTCCTCCTCCGTGCACTCATTCGGGTGCTTTGTCCAGAGCGGATGAATCTCATTGATCTGTTCCGGACGCTTTCTGATCTTATAGCGCTCACAGGACGGCTCGATCTCTACCGTTTCCTTGCTGCCGTCCTCCTTCTCCTTTTCTTCCGTCTTCGCAGGTTCAACAACAGTCTCGATGATGGTGTCGTCCTCGCGCAGCTCATCCTTCTCTATCATCTCACTCTGCGGCTCGCCACCCTCCACAGAGAGAAGAATCGGAACCGGCATGAAAGAACAATACTTTTCAAGGATCTCACGGGTGCGGTATTCATTGGAAAACTCCGCGCAATCCTCATTCAGATAGAGCGTCACTGTTGTACCGTGCTCCGTGCGCGTGCCATCCGTCATTTCATACTCCACGCCGCCATCGGACTCCCAGTGAACCGGATCAGCCCCCTCCTGATAGGACAGGCTGTCAATACTCACCCTGTCTGCCACCATAAATGCCGAATAAAATCCAAGACCGAAATGACCGATGATCTGATCGTCATTTGCCTTGTCCTTATATTTTTCGAGAAAATCTCTGGCACCGGAAAAAGCGATCTGGTTGATATACTCGTCCACCTCCTGCTCTGTCATGCCGAGACCATTATCCGTAAAGCTCAGACTCTTTTCCCCGGGATTCACCTTCACCTGAATGCTGTACTTCTCGCCCTCGCTCTCCGTGTACTCTCCCATCAGCGCAAGCTTTTTCAGCTTTGTCACGGCATCGCAGCCATTTGACACAAGCTCTCGCACAAAAATATCGTGATCGGAATAGAGCCATTTCTTGATAATCGGGAAAATGTTGTCGCTGTTAATTGATAAGTTGCCCTTCTTTGCCGCCATAAAACATCACCTCATCCTATATAGTGTAAAGCAATCAAACAGACCGTGCCTGTCCGTATATGAACTCATATCTTGCATTATAGTCCTTATAGAACAGATGTCAATCCTTTTTGGCACTCATGAGCGGAGAGTGCTGATTTAACCCTGATATCTCCAGAATTCACAGAGGCGCCCCCTCAGTTTTTCCTCTGTTATTGTCTCACAGTCACTCCACTCCCGCGGAAACAGCACCCGATAATCGCGGTGAAGGAAGCGCTCATCCAGAAGCAGGATAATACCTCTGTCATTCTCACTTCGAATCAAACGTCCGGCCGCCTGCATCACCTTATTCATCCCCGGATAGCGATAGGCGTAATCAAAGCCGTTTTCCCCTCGGCGATTGTAGTACTGTCTCTTTAACTCAGATTCCGTATTGATGGCGGACAGCCCGGTACCGACCACCACGACGCCGATCAGCTGTTCTGCCCGGAGATCAATGCTCTCTGAAAACACTCCGCCCATGACGCAGAGCCCAAGTTGCGGACACGCGCCGTCCTGAAACGCAGACAAAAAATTCGCACGCTGAGATTCCTGCATCTCCGGCTGCTGAATCTGAAGCTGATAGCGCACCGGAAGCATGTCCCCCTTTACACAGACAGGGGGCGTTTCGATATGTCTGTGTATCGCTTCCAAATAAGTATAGGAAGGGAAAAAGCAGAGATAGTTTCCCGGCCGTGCTGTAAGAAGTGTGCGGATATAGGCCGCTATCCGTATATACTCCGCCTCATTCCGTCGCGTGTAGCGGGAGCTCACATCGGCCGCACAGAGAAGGAGCCGCCGCTCTCTCGGAAAAGGGCTCTCCGCATAGATCGCAAATTCCTCCCGCTCGCCGGTCAGCAGGTCCTTGTAATATTGAATCGGAAGCAGCGTCGCGGAGAAGAATATCGCGCTCCGTGAAAATTCCAGATATTTTTTTAGCTGTGCAGAAGGGTCAATACAGAGGAGCTTTACAAGAAACTGCTCCCCTCTGCGCTCAGCATAGACAACATAGTGTTCATCCAGCTCCTCTGCCACCGCAAGAAAACTGCGCAGCACAAAGAAATACGAAAGCAGCTCCTTTCGCTCCGGCAGTTCTTTTCTGTCCTCCATAAGCTCTGAGAGCAGCGTGTAGCACTGATTTAGAGGCGACAGCAGAAAATTTACATCCGGAAGCTCTGCCGCCTCTCTGCCGGATATCGGATCAGCTGAGATCCGGGGATACTCGGATAAGCTTCTTCGCATCGCAAGCATGGCAAGATTCAATGACTGAAGCGCTGCACCGAGACGCTTACCATAAGGCCTGAGCAGCCGCTTTAAGGCAAGCACATCCTCCTTCTTCAGCGCAGCACTGTACATCTCTGACGCGCGCTCAGGAAGATTGTGTGCCTCATCAATAAGAAAGATGTTATTTTTATCTGCGCCCTCCGAAAAGAAACGCTTCAGGTGCGCACGCGGATCAAAAGCATAGTTATAATCTGCAATGACGCTGTCACACCAGCTGCTGAGATCAAGGCTCAGATAATAGGGGCATACAGAATGTTGTCTTGCCCGAGAAAAAAGCACTTGGTCTGTGATCACTGCTTCTGTCTGCAGGAGCTCATAAATTGCCTCGTTGACTCTGTCATAGTGTCCCCTTGCATAGGGACAGGCCTCCGGATTGCAATCGACAGCTTCGTTCAGACAGAGCTTTTCCTTTGCACTGAGCGAACAGCTAATCCAGGACAGTCCCCGCCCGGTCAGAAGCTGAAAGCTCTCCTCCGCTACACTGCGCGCAATGTTTTTGGCTGTCAGATAGAAGACTCGCTCTGACAGTCCCTCGGCGACCGCCTTGACGGAGGGATAAATCACAGAAAGTGTCTTTCCGACTCCGGTAGGGGCCTGAATAAAGAGATTGCGACTGCGTCTGATCGCACGAAAGACGTCTACTGCAGTTTCCTTCTGCCCGCTTCTGTAATTGTAGGGAAAATTAAGAACTGCCGCGCTGCGGTTACGCGCCTCTCTGTGCTCCGCAAGGAAACGCGCCCAGCGGAAATACTCTGACACCAGGGCGTTCATCCAGCGAAGAAGCTCCTCCGCTTCATACTCTATCTGAAAACGTCTGATTTCCTCCGTCTCCAGATTACAATAACTCAGCTGACAGCAAAGCCGCCCTGACAGTTCTTCATTTTTGACCAGCATGGCGGCATAGCACTTTGCCTGTGCAAGGTGCAGAGGGCGCGCCTCCGTAAGCCTTCTTACATCTGCATAGATGCCCTTGATCTCGTCCACCGTGATCTTATCCTGCTCTCGCTGGATTCCGTCTGCGCGTCCCTCGACAGACAGGGTAAGCCCGTTCTCCTCATACAGAGCCTTCAGCGAGACCTCTGCCTGATAGTTTGGAGGCATGGATTTCTGTATTTTTCTGTGAATGCGGCCGCCCTGCAGCATAGCCTCCGGATCCGTATCAAATTCCGTGCGATTGTCAATATCTCCAGACCGGAGTATAAATTCCACCAGATTCCGGACTGAAATTCTCTGTGCGTACATCATGCTCTCATTCTATCACTGCAGAGGGGTGTACTGCCATGTCGCCAGCGCATAAAAGCTATAAAAAGGCAAAAAAACAGCAGAGACAGGCAAATTCTGCCCCATATCTCTGCTGTGTCATTTTGCACAGATTCGTTTCAGCAGGCTCAGGCTGCGGTGCTGTCACCCGCTGCAAAGTCCGTAAGCATCTGCTCAAATTCCAAATTGTGCCCGTGATAGCTCACATTCAGAACTCTTGCGAGATCCATTCCCATAATACCGAGAAAGGACTTCCCATCTACCGCGATCCGGTTATAACTCACATCAATATCAAAATCACAGCGCTCTGCCGCCTGCACAAAGCGTTTTACTTCTTCCACTCCATGTAATCTGATTCTGCGTTCCATTCTACTCTATCTCCTCTCCGCGTTATTTTAAGCTGCTCTCAGCCTCTGTTTCCGCCTTCTCTGCTGATTCCGGCAATGCCTCCGTCTCAACCTTCTCTGTCTCAGTTTTCATTTCAATACCCGGTCCGGCAGTCTCTCCCTGCTGAACAGAAAGCACGCGTTTCACCTTCGTAACTTTGGCTCCTGCGCTCTGACCGGAATAGGTTTTCAGCTCCGAATGATCTCCCTCGCTGAAATATGTCCCGTTGCTCTTCTCCGCAATTTCCTCCGGAAGCTCCTGTGCCGTGACTGCTGCGTCCTCCGGAGAGAGCTCTTCTCTTACTTCTGCATCCGCTGCACTGGCCAGTTTTACGAGAACCTCCGGTTCGCTGTAACGCGTATTGGACACAAGAAAGGACACCCCGGCTACATAATGCGCATAATAAGCTTCTGCGTAGGGAATGCGCACACGGCTCATGGAACGATCCGAGAGATTGTAGCGCTCCCAGCGCGTGCCCCATTCAATCGCCGCTGCAGCCGGAGAAGACCATTTTGTTTTTGCAAAGTGATTCACAAAGTCTTTCTCTCCTGCCTCCTGACACAAAAAGTCAAGCTGCGCATAGATGTCGCCTGCTGCACAGCCGCGCGAAGCTGCGTAGTGCTCAAGCTGTGTTCTTCGCTCAAAGCTCCACTGTCCCAACCCGTAGCCGATATGGTTGCCTCTCTCCTCAAAACCCGGGTCTATGCCACTCTCCTGCTGAAAATTCCCCAGCAGGCCGGCGATTGCTGTTTCCTCCCATCCTTTTCCCTTAAAATAATTCCAGATCAGATCTGCAGTGCCGAGGTTTAGGTAAAGACGATGATTTCCTTCATTGCTATAGTCAAAACCCTCATAGCGCGAACCAGCCGCGGCGGCCATATAGCCGTCCGGACCAACATAATAGGAATCCGGCGTCATCTCATCTTTTAGAATTCTGCCGATGGAATCGCAGTAGAACCATCTCCCGTCCTCACTGGACACCCAGCTGTCCACACAGGGTATCCCATTGACGTCTGCATAATATTCCTGCTCTCCGACATAGAAGCGCCCGCTGTCCATGCTGCCGTCCGCGGCAAAATGATAGCGGTAATTCCCGATCTTTCGAAACTGTCCGCACTCCATGATGCCTGCCGCATTCAGATAGTAGTACCTGTTCTGATACAACAGCCAGGACGCGGAAACCGGCCGTCCCTCTGCATCACTGTAGCTCCAGCCTGCCTCTGACTCGGTCCAGCTGCCGCCCTCACTGTTTTTCAGGATTCTGCTGCCGCCCTCAGTGAGGATATAATCCGGCATATCCGAAGCCTCCATTGCAGCTTCCTCTGTCTTTTGCACAGCGGCAAGCGCATTCCTGCTTCCGGTTCTCCCGGCAAGCAGTGCGGACAAAATCCCAGCTGCTGTCAGAAGCACCGCTGCGAGCAGACGCAGCTGTTCCCTGTGCAGCGCCGCTCTGATTTTTTCTGACATGATGTTACTCCCCTGAAACTGAAGGAATCCGCTGTTTCAGCGGATTCATAATCTGTAGTCGTCACACAGTATGTCAGAGCCTTTTCGCAATTGCAAGAATTTTGCTTGCTTTTTAATATTTTTTTAATATTTTAGCAACATTCTCTTCAAAAAGGAAATAAGCAAATCCTATAAAAGTTTTTAATTGGCAGAAAAATTTGATTTAATCAATCAAAAAGCCTGAATCTTTACAATTCAGGCTCACGCAGAGGAAGAGAGGCTCGAACTCCCGTCTTCGGTTTTGGAGACCAACGTTCTACCACTGAACTATTCCTCTGTACGTGGATGACAGCTGTCAGCCACGCGAGTTAATATACCATTAAGCTGTCTTACTGTCAAGGAAAATCTTTGCAAAACAGTGACACTGCCCTCCTGAATTTTCGATCTGTCTTTAGTGAAACAGAAGTTCTATCGCTTCTGCTACCGTTGAGACCCCAATACAGCGTATTGCATCCGGCTGTTTTAGTTTCTTCAGACAGGACTTCGGGAGTATGCAGAGCTGAAAACCGAGCTTTGCAGCCTCTCTGACGCGCTGTTCTGCCATGGAGACTGAGCGGACCTCTCCAGAGAGCCCAACCTCTCCGAACAGTACTGTGTGTTCCTCCACCGGAATATCCCGATAGGAGGAGACCAGCGCCATCATAACTGCAAGGTCCATCGCAGGCTCATTCATGCGTATTCCACCCGCTGCATTGACATACGCGTCCAGACGCGACATCGGAAGATGACAGCGCTTCTCAAGCACCGCCATCAAAAGATTGATGCGATTATAATCAAAGCCGGCCGCGGTGCGCCGCGGCATACCAAAAGCCGTCTCCGCTACCAGTGCCTGTACCTCAAGAAGCAGAGGGCGCGAGCCCTCCATGGAGCATGCGACCACTGCTCCGCTTGCACCGACAGGCCTCCCGTCCAGCATATATTCAGAAGGGTTTTGAACCTCACGGAGGCCGGTCTCCGTCATTTCAAACACGCCGATCTCATTGGTTGAGCCAAAGCGATTCTTTACTGCACGGAGGATGCGATAAGAAGCGTGCTTCTCGCCCTCAAAATAGAGCACAGTATCCACCATATGCTCCAGCACACGCGGCCCGGCCACCTGCCCTTCCTTGGTCACATGTCCAATGATAAAAACTGCAATACCGCCGCCCTTTGCGATCTGCATCAGTATATTCGTAGACTCACGCACCTGGCTCACAGAACCCGGAGCGGCAGAAATCTCCTCACAGTACATAGTCTGAATAGAATCAATCACTACAATATCCGGCCGCAGCTCCTCTATGCTCCCTCGAATCAGGTTCAGATTGGTCTCACTGAGAAAGAGAAGCTCGCCCTGTACACTCCCGATGCGGTTCGCTCTGAGACGAATCTGCTTCAGCGACTCCTCACCGGAGATATAGAGCACCTTTTTCCCGACTGCCGCGAAATTCCGGCAGACCTGCAGCAGTATCGTAGACTTTCCTATGCCAGGATCACCGCCCACCAGCACCATGGAACCCGCAACTGTACCGCCGCCGAGCACGCGGTCCAACTCTGCATAGCCTGTCCCAAAGCGCTCCTCTCCTGCAGCATCAATTTCTGAGAGCAATACCGGACGCACAGCAAGCTGCATTCCTCCCCGCACGGCATCCCGCCCCTGACTTGCTCCGCTGAGTCCGCGTGCAGATCTCGCCGCGACAGGCTCCTCTACCATCGTATTCCACGCATGGCAGGCCGGGCACTGCCCGACCCACTTTGCGGATTCAAAGCCACACTCACTGCAGAAAAAACCTGTTGTCCGCTTCATGACTGCTTCGTTCCAGCTGTAATACTGCCGGCCTTTTCCGTGTGTGCTGAAGCTCTCTTTCTTCTGACGGCTGTACGCCTTGCGGCGGCTTTTTTAATAAACTCCAGCGCGCGCTCCTCCGGCTTCTCCCGCTCCGGGCAGCTGACAAGCACGCTGTCTCCCTCACGGATGCGACCGTCCAGCACCGCCTCCGCAAGCTTGTCCTCCAGCTCATTCTGAATGGCGCGCTTCAGTGGCCGCGCTCCGTATTTCGGATCATACCCCTTATCAATCAGGAATTCCTTTGCCGCTTCATCAAAAGAGAGGCTCAGCGCCATCTGCTCCTCCGTGCGCTTTCCGATCGCATTCAGAAGAATCTCCACGATCTGCTTCATGTTCTCGCGATTCAGCTGATGGAAGACGATCGTCTCGTCAATACGGTTCAGAAACTCCGGCTTAAAGATGCGGCGCAGCTCTTCCAGCACTCCGTCCTTCATCTTGCGATAGTCGGTCTCGGCGCTCTCGTGTGCCGAAAAGCCCAATACCTTTGGCGCAATAATTCTGGACGCTCCGGCATTGCTCGTCATGATAATCACAGTGTTTTTAAAATCAATCCTTCGTCCCTGTGAATCCGTGATGTGCCCGTCATCCAGCACCTGAAGCAGTACATTGAAGACATCCGGATGTGCCTTCTCAATCTCATCAAAAAGTATCACAGAATAAGGATTTCTTCTCACTTTCTCGGAGAGCTGTCCCCCCTCCTCATAGCCGACATAGCCGGGTGGAGAGCCAACCATCTTGGAGACACTGTGCTTCTCCATGTACTCGCTCATATCCACACGAATCAGCGCCTGCTCCGTGCCAAAGAGCGCCTCCGCGAGCGCCTTTGAGAGCTCTGTCTTTCCGACACCCGTAGGTCCCAGAAAGAGAAAGGAACCGATGGGCCGCCGCGGATCCTTGAGTCCGACCCGGCCTCTCCGGATAGCCCTTGCAATAGCGCTGACGGCCTCCTCCTGACCGACCACCCTTTCATGCAGCACAGCTTCCAGCTTTTTCAGGCGCTCATTTTCCTCCTCCGTGAGCTTCTGTACCGGAATTTTGGTCCAGGCCGAGACAACGTCCGCGATTTCCGCTTCGTCTACGACAAGCTTTCTCTCTGCTTTTTCCTTCTGCCACTTCTCCCGGATCTTTTCAATCTTCAGCTGCTTCTTTTCCTGCTTTTTCTTAATATCTCCGGCGCGCTCAAACTCCTCTGCCTTCACCGCATCCAGCTTCTGTTTTTCCAGCTTCTCAATATCAGCCGTGAGAGCCCGTATCTCCGGCGGCTCAATGTAGCCCTCGAGACGGGTTCTGGAGGCAGCCTCATCTATGAGATCAATTGCCTTGTCCGGAAGAAAGCGATCGCTGATATAGCGGACAGAGAGCTGTACCGCAGCCTTCAGTGCCGCATCTGTAATACGCACCTTATGATGCTGCTCGTAGCGCGGGCGAAGTCCCGTGAGTATCTCTACAGATTCCTCCTCCGTTGGCTCCTCAACCGTGATCGGCTGAAAGCGACGCTCCAGAGCAGCGTCCTTCTCGATATATTTCCTGTACTCCTCTATGGTTGTGGCTCCGATGAGCTGCAGCTCTCCGCGCGCCAGAGAGGGCTTCAGAATATTGCTCGCGTCCATGGCGCCCTCTGCAGAGCCTGCGCCTATAATCGTATGCAGCTCATCAATGAAAAGGAGAATATTGCCTGCCTGCATGACCTCCTGCAATACTTTCTTGATGCGCTCTTCAAACTCGCCGCGGTACTTGGAACCCGCGATCATGCCGGAAAGATCCAGCGTAACCAGCCGCTTTCCTTCTATTGTCTCAGGAACCTCCCCCGCGACGATCATCTGCGCAAGTCCCTCTGCGACCGCTGTCTTTCCGACACCCGGCTCACCGATGAGACAGGGATTGTTCTTTGTCCTCCGGCTCAGGATCTGCATGACGCGCTGCATCTCCATGCTTCTTCCAATGACCGGATCCAGCCTTCCTGCACGCGCAAGTGCGGTGAGATCTCTTGAGTACTGATCCAGAGTGGGAGTCTCCGGCATATTGTCCTGATGCTGCGCGCCTGCTGTCTCTCCCTGTGACGCACCTTCCTCTCCCATCGCGCCGAGCATATCCACATATATTTTCTGCACGTTTACGCCCATCGTGTAGAGGAGCTTACTGGCGATGCAATTCTTCTCCCGGAGTATGGCGATAAGCAGATGCTCTGTCCCGATCTGCGGCGCGTGATAACGCTCCGCCTCCGCGTGACTGTTCTCGATCACACGCCGGGCCATGGGCGTATACTGCGGCTCATCCTGCACTTTGACATTGCCGCCGGAGGAAATCAGCTGATCCATCAGTTCAAGGATCTTCGGCTCCGTGACTTCATTTTCCTCCAGAACACGCGCAGCGACACCGCTGCCCTGACGCACCAGTCCCAGCAGCAGGTGCTCCGTTCCGATATAGTTGTTATAGCTCTCCCGGGCGGCCTGATATGCGAGATTCACTGCCTCCCGCGCCTGCTCGGTAAAATAATCTGCCATAAATGTACTCCTTTCAGCTCTCCGTGAGTTCCGGAAGCTCTCTTCTTATGTAGTCTGCCCGTATTGAATCGATCTTCTCTCTGTCAACAGGTCCCTTCGCTCCGGCGATCAAATTAGAGGGCTGAACGCCGAAATAGAGGCGGTAAATGCTGCACGGCACGCTGGTTTTTATAAGACCGTCAGAGAGACCTGCCATCACCTGTGAGAGGTAGCGCAGCGCATCGCGTATACTCAGCTTTCGCGCGTATTTCAAAAGCCCATAGGACTTGTACACCTCATCCAGACGCTCCAGTCGATGGCTCTCCAGAGATTTCTTCCGAACCTGATTCTCCTCGCTGTTCAGCTGAGACACCACCTTTGAGACCAGATCCAGTATCTCCCGCTCGCTGAGTCCCAGCGTCTTCGAATTGGAGATATCATAGAGCGCGCCGTAATTTTCCTTGCCATTTCCGTATACACCGCGTATTGTGACCCCAAACTGCGTCATGGATTCCAGAAGGCTTGGGAACTGCCGTCCTGTCGACAGTGCGGGGAGGTGCACCACAACGTTCGCGCGCATTCCCGTCCCGACATTGGTGGGAAATGAACTCAGATAGCCATAGCGCTCATCGAAGGCATAAGAAAAATGTTCGTTCATATAATCATCAAGCCGATTAGCCCGCTCCCAGAGATCATACAGATGAAAATTCGGTGAGAGCAGCTGTAGGCGCAGATGATCATCGCCATTCAGAACGAGAGAGATGGACTCCGACTCAGAGAACATCACGCCGACCGGCGTCTTTCTGTCCGTGATCCCGGCATTGAATATACGGCGCTCCCGCATTGCCATGCGGCTCACCTCCGGGATCTCAGAGAGCAGCATGGAGCTCATGTTCTCCCCCGTCTGCCTTGGAAATTCCGAGAGTGCACTGTTCATGCGCTCGATCAGTGCATAGGCCTCCTCCGTTCTGAGGCAATGCGGAAATTTATACTCGCTCCAGCTCCGGGTGAGACGTATTCTGCTGGAAATATAATTGTTTCCAGGACTTGTCTTAACCTGCTCATACCACTTAAGCATCCGTCCCCTCCTTCTGAAGCGCCCGTATCATGTCCCTGTATTTTGCAGCGGCAGCGTAATCCTCCTCCGCCACGGAATGAGAGAGCTTCTTCCGGAGCTCCCTGAGCTCTCCCTGTTTTCTGTCCTGCTTTGACAAGGTGGAAGCTCCAAGGCCATTCTCATTGGCTCTGTCCGGAACTGCACTTAAGGAAACACCATCATTTAACTGCCCGTCCGTCTCTGTCACTTCATGGAGCTGCTTCTCACTGCTTTCGTTCTGCACAGCCTGAACATCTCCCCTGTCTCCGGGTATGGTCTTCTCCTCCTCACTCTGCTTCATAATACCGGGCAACTCGCGGGTCAGGCTCGCAGGCAGTATTTTGAGCCCATATTTCGGATGCTTACCTTTATGCTGCTCGCTGCCCTGCAGCTGTTTTATGCTGTCCCGGATCAGAATATCGAACAGCTCGTAGCAATCCGGACATCCAAAGCGGGAGTTCTTTACAAACTCCTGATAACTGGTTCCGCAGCGCGGGCAACTGATACGTGCATAGTCGCCGTCCTCCGCTTGTCCATCCTCTCCCAGAAGAGCAGAAAGAATTCTGGAGAAAGGGAACTCTCCCTCAAAAAGAGCAGAAATCTGCCCCAGATTGGTCTCCTGCGCACACTGCGCGCAGAAGCTGTGCTCCCGCTTTACACCATTGACGATCTCTGTATACTGAATGGTTGCTTCTCTGATCTTACATTTCTCACAAAGCATCCTGCTCCTCCGCTTCACAATTCATAAATGCGTCATAGAGCTCATCCACCAGCTGGTGAGCGTCATCACGTTCCACACCGTTGCAGATACCGCGTGCCAGAACTACAGAAAGCTCCTGTTTCATCTCCTGCAGTACACGTATTTTGTCCATATCAATGCTGATGATGGCGCCCTTTCTGCGATCCAGCTTGATAAATCCCTCCTGGCGCAGTATCGTGTAGGCCTTATTGACTGTATGCATATTAATACCCACAGCGTCCGCCATCTGTCGTACGGAAGGGAGACTGTCTCCCTCATGCAGCTGTTCCATGGCGATGCCCAGTATGATCTGGTTCATCAGCTGGATGTAAAAGGCCTGATCGCTGTTAAAATCAATATAAATCTTCATATCCTACCTCTTTTCTCAGCCAAACGCCGCCTTGCATTTGTTATAGGGATTATATAACAGTTTTGAAGCTCAGTCAATTGCAGGAAACGCTGTGTTTTTTGAGCGTGCAGACTTTCCTTTCATTCTTACCGATACCAAATTTTGAAAGGTATTCCGGTAGCATAAAGGAGGGCTGTGCTTTTCGGGCACGCCCTCCTCGATGGTCTGCAGTTTTTTGGATTGCTGCAGCAGTCCTCAAATAAAATCCTCCGTTTTTGAAGCGCCGTCTCAGAGCTCTATATCCTGAAAATCATCGTCTGCGGAGTCGCTATTTTGTCCCGCCTGCGCCTCAGCTATTTCATTTTCTGATATCTCGGTAAAATCGGTCTCCTCAAGAGCTTCCTCACTGAAAGGCTCCTGCTCATCCGAATCCTTGGCTCTGTCTGCGAACAGATGATCCGAATCGGAGCGCTCCTCCTCTTTTCCACCTCCTGATACACTGTCCTTCCGCACAGCAGAGCGCTTCTCTCCATGCCTGCTCTGAAGCGCCAGAACAGATGCAGCAATAACTGCAGCGAGAGCCACAAAGAACATGACAAACATCATTATCGTCCTGCGTCGGTATAAGCTGTGAAGCGTATGAAGCTCTTCCGACACAGCATCCTTCTCCGCGCGCGCCCCCGCAGCCTCGTCAAAGTAGCGCTGTATGGTTTTTTCAGAGAGATCAAAGCGATAGAAGCTCTTCTCTCCCTCCGCGTTCATTCCATAGAATACACAGTAATTCTGCCCCTGATCCTGAGCACCGATCCAGCCCTCCACAGACTTGCCGTTCAGATTCAGCCGGCTGGACACAAGCTCCTCCGGAACCTGTACGTCCGCACCGAGCGGAACTGCCGTAACCGCCCTGGCGCTCATACCGACCTCGACATAGGGAGCCCAGCTGTCGCTGCTCTCATCATAGAGGAAGAGATCTCCGCTTCCGCCCTCGGCCAGCAGATACATAATATGCAGCTTATTATCCGGCGCGGTTCCGGCAAGCACTGTCCGTCCCTTAAAGCTGTAGCTCCCAGTTGTGTACCCCGCAGGAAGCAGCGTAGTGTCAAAGCTGTCCGCAATCTCGTAGGACTTTCCGTCTATCGTAAGAGCGGAGCTTTCTGCCGCAGCGCTCTCTGCCGGCGTCACTCCCTCCTGCTTCGTCACGGTGATCGTGTAGCTTCCGAGCTCTGCGCCGTCAGCAGAATTCACCTGCACGCTGATGGTATTCTCACCCAGTTCCAGAGATTCATTTCCTGATACGGTGATGCGCGCCCCCTCCGCCGCAGGAACAGCGCTCACCGCAATTCTCGTGACCTCGTCACCAACGACCGCAGTGTAGCTGCTCTGCTCCGGAGAAAAAACAGGAGAAAGCGTACCGGGGCTGATCGAGAGGGCATTCAGCGCAGCCGGCTTTTCAGCCTCCGACTCCTGTGCCGCAGCCCCGACCGTGACTGCCGAGCTTCCCTGATGCGAGATCGTCGCAATCTTGGCATCTGCGTCGTAGATTTCCGCAGTCGCAACCTCGATTTTGGCTGTGCCACCGGTCAGCGCCTTAAAGTGAAGCCCGTAATACCACTCCTTTGCATCTGTAGTGGCCTGACCGCTGATATGAAGAGAGCCCGCTCCCCCCTCCGCGTTATCTCCACTCACAAATTCAAGCACAGAGGCATCATAATTCAACATAATATTGGCACTGCCTAGCGCCTCACCGCTGTCAGAGAGTATATGCATGGATACCGTGACATCCTCTCCCACCTCTGCACTCGGATCTGTAAAACTGACAGAGACATTCATGGCAAATGCCGTCACAGAGAGCAGTATACTCATGGCTGCGACTGTCACTGCCCCTCCGAGGAAGGATTTCAGAAAGCGTCGATTTGTTTTCATTTCCAGGACTCCATTCTATAATCGCATTTTTGAAGAGACAAAAGATGAAGAATCTCTCCTGTTACTGTCAATTTCCTGAGGGTGCAACCAGAGCTGCACTTCCACTGACTTCGCCCGGCGCTGCACTTCCAACCGCGCTCTCTTCGCCATCCGGCGAGGCTGTCCCGGAGAGCCTTGTGTTTCCGACGCCGGGGCCGCCGGAAGCATCACTCTGTGATTCTCCGGCCTGATTATTTCCGGTCTGAGCTCCGTCCTGCCTCGAGATGTTCAGCACATAGCTGCGCTGCTCTCCATTTTCCGCAGTCACTCTTACCGTCACTGTAGTTGTGCCGTCTGAGAGATAAATATCCCCTGTCCCCTCAATCGTGGCTCTGTGATCAATCGCCTCTGCGCTGAGATTCACATGAGATACGGAGCGGTCTACAATCAGGTCATAGGACAGCTGATTCATCTGGAAGGAGGGGGTGATGCTGAAGCCCGCCGCTGTGAGGGAGGAGAGCTTATTGTTCGGACTGCCGTCGCCATCCGGTGCCGCTGAGGGGGTGTCAGGCATTCCGGAATAGACAGGAATCCTGAACACCAGTGCATTCTGCTTCAGATCCTCGTTGTAGGCCTCCCCGAGCTTAAAGCCCTCACTCGCCGCGCCTTCCACATTGGTCATATACTGATGCTGATAGCGGTTTTTTGCCGTAATATTGAACTTCTTCAGATAAAAGGTGTCCTGCCCGCTCTTTATGAAGTTCTCGCCATAATACTCCGCTCCGCCAATAATGGCCCTCTCAATGCTGTTCCAGGGTCTCCCATAGGAGCCGGACTGAGATGCCCACCAGAGTCCACGGGTGGTGGCACTCATTGAACCATCTGAGTACGCCTGTACATTAAAGAAATTATAGATGCCTGGATAGCTGGAATTCGTTCCACTGATCAGTCCGCTGCGTCCCTTGCTTCCCTGCTCCTGAATAATCATGGAGCTGAGCACATAGGGATTTACCCCCGACTGCTCCGCAGCCCGCAGGATAATATCAATGTAATTCACGCCGCTGTCACTGCGCTGGCTGTCCTGCTGCACAGAGTTGCTGTCCTCACTCTCAGGTGCATTTTTTCTGCTGCCGCGCACTACCACGGCTCTGGAATCCACTTTCAGTGTGTCCAGAAGCTCCGGGGCACTCGCCCGCTCCCCGGCTCCGCTCGCCGTGCCGGACAGCTCACTGTCCTCTATGCGTCTCTGCGGAGCTGCACTGATGATGCCGATGAGCGAGGAACTGTCCGCGCTCTGCGCTCCCGGGCCGGCTGCATTTCCCACTGTAGTTTCTGTGGTATTCTGTTCAGCGGCTCCGTTCTGACTCTGATCCGTCGCTGTTCCCTGCGCAAAAGGCTCCCCCGAGGGGCCAACCAGCTGCGTGCTCCCACCGCCGGGCACAGCACCGTCCGGCGTCAGAGGAGCCTCAGCGGAGGTCGCTGTTCCGCTGCTTGCCTGCCCCTCCAGAAAGGTTCCCTTTGCAAGGGCCTCAACACCGCCCGCAGACTGTGTAGCCGCATCATAACTCTGTGTGAGGAACTGAAACACGTAGGCACTGTCGAGAAAATTCCGGGGATCCATGTAATAACGGATGATGCCCTCGCTTGCCGCAACCCATGCACTGGAATCAAAGCCCGGCCATTGGTTTCCCGCCCAGTCAAAGGCACCGTCTGCCGTGGATTTCCATGAGGAGCGCCGGTTGGTATCTACAAGATTTCGTCCGACCACACTTTCATTGGAGATCACTTCCTCCCAGCCAAGGCCCGTGTGATCTGCGCGGAACACCCAGTTCGGATACTGCGCATGAATCTGCCGAAGCCCCTCCTTATAAGACTCCGGGAAACCCTCCGCAGAGAGCTGACTTTCGAACTGCTCATCCCTCGTGTAGCTGACCGGAGCACGCAGATAGGACTTCTGAACATAGCCCTCACTGCCCTGATAGCTGATCTTCGCCCAGGTTTTTCCGTCCTCTCCCATGACTTCCTCAAGCACGGACACAGAGGCACCGTGAGGCAACACCTTCACCTTGCTGTGACCGGTTCCCGCCCCGCTCCGCATATTCAGAGTGCTCGCCTGTACTGTAGCCACTGCCGCCGCAGAAGCCCACATATTAAAAATACCGGGAAGTCCCGCTGTCATTCCGATTGATAGGATCACAGCCAGAGTCCCGGACAACAAGCCTGTACTTACCTTCTTCATCTGCTTTCTCCGTTCCGCTGTACAAAAAACTGCACGAATCGTCGCTGTATATCAGAAGCTATTATAATAATATGACGGAAGCGGGTCAACATAAGCCATTAAATCGACAGGGAAACTTAAGTCTTTTCAATGGCCTTCCTCATCTGCTTCACAGAACTCTCAACATTAAAGCGAAGTGATATCTGTAGCTCCCCGCAAAAGACCTCCAGCGATGGCAGCTCCATACTGACGCGTACGCAGCAGCCCTTACCGCTGTACTGCCATTGCCCCGGTTCCGTGCGCTGTATCTCCTTAAGGGGAATATATTTCCAGCTGATACCGACCGGAAGAAAGAGAAACTGCTCTCCGATCCGGTAGCTCTCAATGCGCTGACTGCGCTTATAATCCCCTTCCGCCTCGCGGGAAAGCCACTGTTTACTGTATGCCTTCAGCATATTCTCATCTCCTCTCGGTCCTCTGCTCATCTTTTTACATCGGAGGCAGAAAACATTCTGTTATCCTCAGTCAGCTCCGTGGCACAGGGCTTCCAGCAGGCGCCGACACCCATCTTCTACATCCCGCCAGGTCGCTTCAAAATCCCGCGTGTACCATGGATCGGCCACCTCTCCCGGCCGTTCCGTGTGATCCATCAAAAGAGAGAGCTTCTGTCCGGGATCTGCTCCCAGTATGCGATACATCTCCCGCAGATTCTCCTGATCCATCCCGATGAAATAATCATAACGCTCATAATCACTTCGCACAAGCTGACGCGCACTGTGTCCGGAACAGGAAATTCCATGTTCTGCAAGTTTTCTCCGCGCGGGTGGATAAACCGGATTTCCAATTTCCTCCTGACTGGTCGCTGCGGAAGAAATAAAAAAACGCTCAGCACATCCGGATTTCTTCACCAGATCCTTCATCACATATTCTGCCATAGGACTGCGGCAGATGTTGCCGTGGCAGATGAAAAGCACTTTTATCATATTCCCAACTCCTTCAAAAATCTGTAAAATGCGGTACTTATTGCATAGCCAGACAGGCGTCATAACCTCGGCCTTCTTATGGGTCCGCGCCTGCTGTTCTTCCAGAGTCTTGCTGATACGAGGCTGAAGCGTAATCTTTGAGAGCAGACTGGGTGCGATGATGCTCGTATCATCGTAGCCGGGCCCGAAATCCGCATAAGCATCTGTGGCCCATATAATATTCTTCTTCGTCGACTTATCCTGAAGAAGAACCGGCAATAAATCTTTGACCGGATAAGCGTTAATATCAATCAGCTTGGACACCAAATCTCTCCTTGTTTATGTTCGGTTTCGGTGTAAATCTATCTTCATATTGATCAATAAATATGTTAATTGAATTATCAATATAATTGTAGACTGAGAGTCTGATATAGTCTATGCCCATATTCTACTCCACAAACTTGAATTTGTAATTCTACAAAAATTCCAAAACCCCTAAAAGAATACTTGAAGCCGCTAATAATATAACTCCAATAACCTCAAGGATATTTTCAATGTTTTTATCTTTTTTATATTGTCTGATAAATTTAGGAGACATAAAACATAAACCTACTCCAAATAATAAATATCCTATTCCTTTTAGCATATCATTTCCTCCACAAATTCAAATTTATCTCTCGCCCATCTTATTGCTCTTCGAGCAATAAGTATCCCTCGCTCTAAAGAGCTCGGTCAACTGGAAGTTCTAGAGATTTTTATCAAAGTATATATTCCTGGTAACTGCGATGTCTGAATATCCTATAAGATACTGTAATATCTTTATCATGCAGGATGCGGAGCTGATTCTCAGCGAGGACTCCTGCCTCATTCCTGCATTAGCCTCTATATCCACTTTTTAGTAGTGGTATTTATCTCTGTTCCATACAAGAAAGAACATGGACACGGCAAATGCCATCACCTCGGCGACGCTCACCGCAGCCCAGATGCCGGTCAGTCCAAGAATCAGAGGAAGCAGGAGCACTGCGAGCAGTTCAAACACCAGACTCCGTAGAAAGGATACTGCAGCAGATACTGCACCATTATTCAAAGCTGTAAAAAAGGAAGAGATATAGATATTCAGACCACACAGAAGAAAGGAGACACAGAAGATACGAAATCCCTGCACCGTCAGTGCAAGAAGCCCTGCATCATAGCTGACAAATATTTTTGCGAAACTGTATGCAAAGAGTTCCGCCACTGCTGTCATCAGCACGCCGCTGACTGCCATAATGTGCGTACTCTTTTTCAGCATATTTTTGAGTTCATCTGCATTTCCCGCTCCATAATGAAAGCTCACGATGGGAGCTGTCCCGACCGAATAGCCGATGAACATTGCGATAAAGATAAAATTCACATACATCATAACGCCATAGGCCGCAACACCGTTCTCTCCTGCGTGACGCAGAAGCTGTATATTGTAGACAATGCTTACGAGGGAGGCGGAGACATTGCTCATCAGCTCGGAGGAACCATTTCCACAAGCCTTCAAAAGCGGGTGCATGCGCAGCCCTACAGGGCGAAACCGCAATCCTGCATTTTCTGCAAACGCAAAGTAAATGAGGGGAATCAGAGCACCTACGCACTGACTGAGGGCGGTTGCCGCAGCAGCTCCTGCAACGCCCCGGCGAAACACTGCAACAAAGAGATAGTCAAGCAGCATATTCGCAAAACCCGCAGCGACCGTCACCCCAAAGCCAAGCTGCGGCTTCCCTGCCGTGATCAGCATGCTCTGAAACAGGCTCTGCAACATAAACGGGCCGATCGAGAGCAGCCATATGCGTCCGTAAATGAGACAATCCGGCAGCATCTCCGATGTCGCGCCGAGTGCAATTGAAACCCGCCTTAAAAATATCTCCCCGAGCACTGTCAGCAGCACGCCCAGTACCACAGTAAACTCTATCAGCATGGAGAAGTATGCATTTGCCTCTGTCTCCTTCTTCTGTCCGAGCGACATTGCGACGAGAGCGCTGCCGCCTGTACCGATCATAAAGCCCATTCCTCCCAGTATCATCAGAACAGGAAGAATGAGATTGATGGCGGCAAATGCCGTCTTTCCTGCATAGTTGGAGATGAAAAAGCCATCGACCACACCGTAGACAGAGATAAAGACCAGCATCATGACGGAGGGAAGTACAAAGCGTATGAGCTTTCTGTAAGTAAAATGATCTGAAATACGCGTCTTCACCAATCACTCCCAGTCCTTGCAGACATCGACCCAGGACTTCATATTACAGCAGGCTACAAGCTCTGAAACAGTCAGGCGCACCGCGCTGTTACTGCTTCCCGCGGCGGGATACACCGTATCAAAGCGCTGCAGAGAAATATCCAGATATACCTCGACTGCGTCAGGCAGGGCAAAGGGACACACGCCGCCTGCCGCGTGACCAACATAGCGCTCCACCTCATCAAAGGGTATCATTTTTGCTTTGGTATGAAAGAACTCCTTAAACTTCGGATTAGAGATTCTGGCATCTCCCGCCATCGCGATGAGCACAGCCCTGTCCGCCACAAGAAAGGACATGGTCTTCACAATCTTCTCCGGCGCGCAGCCGATGGCCTCAGCAGCCAGCTCTACCGTCGCACTGGAGACATCAAATTCCAGAATTCTGTCCTCCATATTCAGTTTCTTAAAATATGCTCTTACCTTATCGATCGCCATTGCTGACTCCTCCCCTCACTGATCCGCTGCTTCAAAAGCTTCTGTACTCTCCTGACCATCACCTCTGTCCCTCTTCGCTTCACGCAGTGCTCTGTTGATATAGTTCAGCACACGCTTTTTATCCCCACTCCACTGCGGCTCAATGAGCAGACGCTTGTCACCGTCCCCTGTCATCCTGTGGATTACCACAGCTTCAGGCAGAAGCTTAAGACAGTGAATCAGCACCTCCGTGTATTCCGGAAGACTCATAATATGAAAGGGCTCCCTGAGATATTCTGCCGCGAGTCTTGTTCCTCTTAAGATATGAAGACCATGCAGCTTAATGCCGTCCAGCTGCGGGCAGAGCGATGCAAGATATCGTACCGTCTCATACATATCCTCAGGGCTCTCGCCCGGAAGCCCCAGTATCACGTGAACAATCACAGCAATTCCGCGACGCTTCAGCTTGCTGTAGTTCTCTGCAAAGCATTCCAGCGCATAGCCACGATTGAAGCGCAGGGCAGTTCTCTCATGAATGGTCTGAAGCCCCAGCTCAATCCATACGGGCTTACTCCGGTTCAGTCTCTCAAGCGCCTCCAGCATATCCGCCTTAAGACAGTCCGGTCTGGTTCCAATTGAGAGCGCCGCTATATCCTCCCTCCGCAGCACTTCCTCAAACAGCGATACGAGTCGCGCGGTATCTCCGTAGGTATTGGTAAAGGACTGAAAGTACGCGATATACCTCTGCTCTTCGCTTCTGACTCCCTTCGGAAGCTTCTGTGCCACCCTCTGCTTCGCCGCTTCAATCTGGTCATGTATATCCGGTAAAACAGTTGCAAACTCACCGGAACCCTGCTCAGAGCAGAAGCTGCACCCACCATAGCCCAGGGTGCCATCCCTGTTGGGGCAGCTGCATCCGCTTGTCAGTGACAGCCGATAGAGTTTCGTTCCAAAGACCTCTCTGCAGTAGTCTGACAGAGTTCGAATCTGCACTGCTCCCTCACCTCCTCCATTCTGCGCCAGCTCCTAATAATAATGCCGCACCATGAATGAGAGCAGAATTTCAAACACGGCAATTCCACGGATGATGCGCCTGCACGTCTTGACGCTGTACCGGTATCCCAGCGCTTCTGGATAGACAGGATGAATGAGCAGCACAACTCCCAGCGACGCCTGGATCAAATTTTCAAGCAGAGAGCTTTTTATCAGGAAAGAATTCAGCAGCATGAGGGGAATGGCCGCACAGAACCAGCGTTTCAAAATCGCATAAAAACTCAGCTGCTTCATACATCCTCCCTGCTCAGCAGTTCTGCATTTTCCATAATAAATGGAGCTGCCGCCGGCTGATCATACTCAAGATCATATTTCTCCATGAGATAGTCGCAGAGCTTCGCTCTGTTCTGAAACAGGTTCGCACGGTAGGGCTCCTGAAATGCGACCTTCTCAAGAAAGCACAGTCTTCCGTCCTCCAGAGGCAGCAATATGCCGATGTGCCCGATAAAGAGCTTATCCTGTCCTTCTGTCAATTTGTCATGAAAGACCACGGAGATGAGACGCAGCTTTTCACTCGCAGAAAAGCCGAGGCCACGTGCACGCCATGCCTCCTGCATATGTGCCGCATGAACCTTTACATCCTTTGTCGCATCTGTCGGAACAGCTGCATAAAGAGAGAGGAATTTATCACGCTCCGTTTCCGTCGGAACAGCGGAAGCATCCTGCCCCAGGGCATATAAATCAAAGTCCAGATTCTCCGTCATCAGACTGTCACGTTTCATCTGTTTTGCGCTGTCAAGCGTCAGAGCATCTCCATACAGTCCGTAGGCTGTGATCCTGCAATTATAGCCTTCAAAGTCCTCATGGCGGCCCTGCCACCGCTCCTGCAGCTCATAGGGGTCGTATTTTATTTCCGTTGCCGCTGCGGTCTCAAAGCCTCCTGTCAGATCTCCCTCCCCTGCGCAGGCATTGAACTGCTCCACATGCTCAAAGAATATCCTCTGCCGCTCCGCTGAGACTCCGGCGCTAATAAGCGCTTCCTCCACAAATTTTCTGCTCTCCTCATCCGCGATATTGCTGTAACTGACCTCAACAGTCCGTGTCGCTTCCTGCGGCTTAAGCTCTTTTTCCTGATTCGTTTCCTGCATAGCAGCCGCCTGTGTCTCTGTCTGAGCTATTTCAGCTTCTGTTTCTGCGGGTGAGCACTCCTGCTCCGCACAGCCCGCCAGCACCAATATTGTCAGCAATAAAAGCGCCCGCCTCCGCTTCCATCCGTTCTTTTTGCATCTCATTCCATTCCGTTTTCTCATACCGCAACAACTCTCCTGTTCTGATAGAGCTCTATTTCTACCTCAATGTTCCTTGCTTCTCCCGGCAGATACATTCTATCATTTCTCTTACCTTAATCACAGTAAAAACAACAGAGAGCCCTCCGAACGGAAGACTCCCTGTAATCAGTTTCTTACCAATTTCTGCTCTGCACAGCTCAGACCGGATATGCCTTTGCCTTCGTATCAGCCTTTGTGATATCCATTCCCGTCTTCTGCGCCTGTCTCCACTTGAAGAAATCGAGCGCCACCTGCGGGAACAGCGCATAGGAGAGCACGTCCTCATCCTGCTGCTTCCACGGTCCTATCTCCTGCTCATATTTCGGAAGCTGCGGCTCGATAAGATCCGCCGGGCGGCAGGTGATCGGCTCTGCATCTCCGATGATCTTTTTCTGTACCTCCGGATCCACCGGCTTCACAGACTGACCGAACTCGCCCATAACAAGCTTCTTTGACTCCTTCGGCACCATCTTGTAGCGCTCATGTGTCAGCACGTTCATGACTGCCTGCGTTCCGACAATCTGAGAGGACGGCGTAACCAGCGGCGGCTCACCGAAGTCCTTGCGCACTCTTGCGACCTCCTCCAGCACATCCTGAAGCAGGTTCTCCTTGTGAGCCTCTGTAAGCTGCTTTAAGAGGTTGGAGAGCATCCCGCCCGGGACCTGGTAACGCAGAGTGTTGATGTTGACACCGAGCAGCTTCGGACTCAGGAGTCCGTTTGCAATATACTTTTCACGGATCGGCGTAAAATAATTTGCAACTTCCGTGAGCTTCTCAATGTCGAGACCGGTATCCCCGTCCGTGCCCTTCAGGGTCTGCACCATAACCTCCGTCGCAGGCTGACTTGTGCCAAGCGCCAGCGGAGAGATCGCAGTATCTATGATATCCGCCCCCGCCTCAATCGCCTTGAGAAGCGTCATCGAAGCAACGCCGGAGGTGTAGTGTGTGTGAATGTCGATCGGAAGCTTCGTGGACTTCTTCAGCGCTGTCACAAGATCATAGGCTGCGTACGGCGTCAGAAGCCCCGCCATATCTTTAATGCAGATGGAATCCGCGCCCATCTCCTCAATATGCTTTGCAATCTCCGCCCAATATTCAAGGGTATAAGCATCACCCAGAGTGTAGGACAGTGCAATCTGCGCCTCTGCCCCCTCCTTCTTACATGCTCTGACCGCGGTCTGCAGATTCCGTATGTCATTCAGACAGTCAAAAATGCGGATGATGTCGATCCCATTCGCCACGGACTTCTGGACAAAGTATTCCACAACGTCATCTGCGTAGTGGTTGTAGCCCAGGATATTCTGGCCGCGGAACAGCATCTGGAGCTTTGTGTTCTTAAAGCCCTTCTTCAATAGACGCAGTCTCTCCCACGGATCCTCATGGAGGAAGCGCAGGCAGGAATCAAAGGTCGCACCGCCCCAGCACTCCACTGAGCGATATCCGATCTTATCCATCTTGTCTATGATCGGCAGCATCTCCTCTGTCGTCATTCTGGTCGCAAACAAGGACTGGTGTGCATCACGCAGCACAGTCTCACAGATCTGAACCGGCTTTCTCTGAACCTTATCCATTCAAATAGTCTCCTTTACTTTACGCCAAAGATTGCCATGAAGGTTCCCGCTGCAACGGCAGTTCCAATCACGCCCGCGACATTCGGTCCCATCGCGTGCATCAGCAGGAAGTTGGTCGGATCCGCTTCCGCACCGACCTTCTGGGCGACACGCGCCGACATGGGAACCGCAGACACGCCGGCAGCTCCGATCAGAGGATTTACCTTGCCGCCGGTCAGCTTGCACATCAGCTTTCCGAGCAGAACACCAGCAGCTGTACCGAAGGCAAAGGCAATAAGGCCAAGCAGAACGATCTTCAGCGTATCAGCCTTCAGAAACGCCTCCGCGCTCGTCGCCGCGCCGACGCTGGTTCCGAGAAGGATCACGACGATATACATCAGAGCATTGCTCGCCGTCTCTGTGAGCTGACGCACCACGCCGCACTCCCGGAAGAGGTTTCCAAGCATCAGCATGCCGATGAGCGGCGCCGTGCTCGGGAGTATGAGGCTCACCACAATGCTCACAATGATGGGAAAGAGTATCTTCTCGACCTTGGAGACCGGCCGCAGCTGTGCCATCTTGATCTTACGCTCCTTCTCCGTAGTCAGAGCCTTCATGATCGGCGGCTGAATGATCGGAACCAGAGACATGTAGGAATATGCTGCGACTGCAATTGCACCGAGGTACTCTGTCTGCCCCATCTTGCTCGCGAGATAGATCGAGGTCGGGCCGTCTGCACCGCCGATGATGGAGATAGCTGCAGAGGCCTGACCGTTAAAGCCCATGAGTACAGCCATGAGGTAAGCGATATAGATGCCGAACTGCGCCGCAGCTCCGAGAAGGAAGCTCATCGGATTTGCGATCAGCGGACCAAAGTCCGTCATGGCACCGACTCCCATAAAGATCAGCGGCGGCAGTATGCCCCACTCGTCAAGCTTGTAAAAATAAGCGAGCAGTCCGCCTGCACCTCCGGGATTCTTCGAGGGATCTGACATGATATCCGGATAGATATTCACCAGCAGCATTCCGAAGGCAATCGGCACCAGCAGCAGCGGCTCAAATCCCTTTGCAATTGCAAGATAGAGAAATACGAGCGCCACCGCAATCATGATGAGATTGCCCACGGTAATTGAAGCAAATGCGGACTGATGAATAAGATTACTGAGTGTGTTTGTTAAATACTCCATCTTATTTCATTCCTCCGTTTCAGGCTGAAGTCATACGCCCGGCTCAGTTAAGTGTTGCGAGCACCTCTCCTACCTCAACGGCCTGATTCACGGTTACATTCAGGCTTGCGATGGTTCCTGCCTCGGGAGCCACAATTTCATTTTCCATCTTCATGGCCTCAAGAATCATGATAGTCTGACCTGCCGCAACGCTGTCGCCGACAGCCGCCTCAATGCTCAGGATCTTTCCGGGCATCGGAGATTCCACCGTGATGCTTCCCGCACTGCCGGAGGGAGCTGCTGCTGCCGGTGCAGGGGCCGGATCTGCCGCAGGTACAGGAGCATGGGCCGGGGCTGCCGCAGGCGCGGGGGCCGCCGCAACCGGAGCCGGAGCAGCCACAGGCGCAGTGTAAACCGGCGCTGCCGGGATGGTGACAACAGGAGCGCTCTGCGCTGCTGCGGTGATACCCTCTTCTACCTGAACTGCATAAGTCTGCCCATTGACTGTGATGGTATAGTTCTTCATAATTTTTCTCCTTATGAGTGATATAGTCTGTATTTTGATTGAATCGAAACCGCGCATCAGCGCCTTCTGCCTCTTACGGATACACGGCGTATAGATCGAACCACCAGCCCGTCAGGCCCCGGATCCTCACCCTGCTCCGCCTGTATCGCCATAACCGCCGCAGTGATAACCGCAATGAGCTGCGGATCCGGCTCCTGCGCCGCTGCAACTGCTGCGGCAAGCACTGCTACCATTTGTGCGTCTTCAGCTGTCTCATCCTGCAGACCGTTCTCTGCGTCACCGGCAATCAGCTCTGCCTTTGTCCCCGCAGGAATCACCGCAGCGCGCACAGCCTCAGGAGATATGCGCTTCGAGACATCTGTTGCGCTTCCCGGCAGCTTCTTTGCTGCTGCAACTGCTGCCTGATAGGCCTTTTCTTCCTTCTCTTCCTCTTCCTTTGCAGTGACCCAGCGGTTAATGTACTTGAAGCGGCTGATAAGAAACGCAATAAAGATCAATACGATGAAAACCGTTCCCATGCCGATCAGGAGATTCAGCCCCGCACTGACAAGCTTTTCCTGAAGTGTCTCATTTTTATCAAAGCTGATCCGGGATATGGATCCGTCTTTTTTCTGAAATTCGATGTGGACTGTCGCTGTTCTCTGACCGGCGCAGCTGATCTGCATGATTACAAGATAGCCGTCCTCGCTCTCCTCTACCTCGGTTGAATCAATCGAGACAAAGCCGCCGATCTCTGATTTCAGATCCAGCCAGCTCTGAAGACCGGAGGCCAGCGTCGTATAATTCTGCGCATTGAACTGCTCAATGTATTTCTGAAGCGTCACATCATCGAGCTCTACAACCGCCTTTAAATTATCCTCCGCATTCTGCTGGACTGCTGAGAGCTCAGCCGCCGAAGCCGCCGCATAGGAGCTCGACGGAAACAGCAGGACTGTGCTCAGGCAGAGCAGAGCTGCCAGAAAGATTTTTCTGATTTTCTGTATCATTCTGACACCTCACTCAGACCGTTCCGCGCTTTTTCGCAGGGAGGTCCTCATTCTTTGTAAACAGCATCTCGAAGGCGGCGATCACGCGCTTTCTGGTGAGCTGGGCGTCGATGATATCATCAACGTAGCCGCGGCGGGCCGCACTGACGGCGCCGTTCTGAAGCTCTGCATAGGCTGCGGTCTTCTCACTGTAGAGAGCAGTCTTGTCTTCTGCCGCAGCGAGCTCCTCTGCATATATAACCTTAACCGCATCTCCGGCCTCCATGAGGCCGATCTCGGCCTTCGGCCACGCGTAGACAATATCAGAGACTGTCTTCGGCGCAAAGAGATTGTAGATCAGTCCGTAGGCCTTTCCGGTCACGACTGTAACCTTCGGCACAGTTGCATTCGCATAGGCAGTAATCAGAGAGGCTGCCTTTTTCGCCATCTGACGCTCTGTGCAGATGCAGTGATCCATACTCTTCACATCAACAAGTGTGAGCAGCGGAATACGGAATGCGTCGCAGAAGCGCACAAAGCGCGCGGCCTTCTCGACGCCCTTCCAGCAGATCTTCTCAGAGAGCGCAGCGACAGTTCCGATTGTGCATCCATTCATACGGATGAAGGCAGTGGAAATACAGGAGCCATAGCTCTCTCCCGGCTCACAGACAAAACCGTCATCAGAAAGCGCTGAGAGCAGCTCTGCAGAGCCCGCGCCCTCAATCTCCGGAACCAGTCGATTCAGACTGTCTGTGCAGTCGTCATAGGAGAGATCGTCCTCAAAGCTCGCAGGAAGAATGCCGATCAGTGTGCGTATTCCCTCAGCAATCTCTGTTGTACTGCCGACAAAATCTGCCACTCCGCTCTCCTCACTCTGGAAAGCCGCAGAGGCAGTATCCAGTACCGCCTCATTATTATCCGCAATGGCATTGGGAGCAAGAAGGAAGAGACGTCCCTCCTCCCGCTCAATAAAAGTAAAGTCTGCAATGGCGGCACTGACCGCGAGACTGCCTCCGCAGCTCCCATAAATTGCCTGAATCTGCGGAACCACACCATTGGCACGCGCCTGACAGCGATAGAGCTCGCCAAACGCATTGAGCGAGTCGCTGGCCTCCTGAAGACGCAGACCGGAGCAGTCGATAAGACCTATGACCGGGGCCTCCATCTTCACTGCGAGCTCATAGAGCCTCTGAATCTTCTTCGCGTGCATCTCCCCGATTGAGCCGCCAAGCACCGCCGGGTCCTGACTGTAGATGTACACCAGCCTGTCGTCGATGGTTCCATACCCGGTCACGACTCCGTCTCGCGGCGTCTTCTGTTCCGCAAGATTGAAGTCTGTGCTTCGCGCAGTGACGTAGGCACCGAGCTCTACGAAGCTGTTCTCATCGAGAACCTCGCGAATTCTCCGGGCCGCCGCTGAATCATTAGAATGACTCATATTGCAACCTCCGTTTTACATAATTTACAAAATGTCACAGAATGCATTGTAGCTTTTTATAGCAGAAATTACAAGGGGTCAGGGAAGGAAGCGCACATCCTTCGTACCGCGGGAGAGACCTGTCAGACCTGTCCGCGCGAGCTCCAGTATCTCATACTCATCCAGCAGATTGATCAGTGCATCCAGCTTCGCCTGATCTCCGGTCAGCATGATTGTGAGGGAGTCCCTGCCAACATCCACAATACTTGCACGGAAGATGGAGACCACTGCGTGAACTGCCTCCCTCTGACTGGCATTTGCCCTGATCTTGATCATGATAAGCTCGCGGAACACGCTCTCTTTCTCGTCAAGGCGCTTGATATCCCGCACATCCTCAAGCTTACGGATCTGCTTTTCGATCTGCTCCAGGACCTCGTGATCGCCGGAGGAGACCACTGTCATTCTCGTATAGCGCGGATCTGCTGTGACGCCCGCTGTGATGCTCTCAATATTGTAGCCGCGGCGCGTAAAGAGCCCCGCGATCCGGCTCAGAACGCCCGGCGTATTGTCCATGAGAAGAGAAAATACGATACGCATAGCTTACCTCCGTAGTCATACAGGGAGAGCACCCAAAAGAGCACTCTCCCTGTCTTTCCAATACTGTCTTATGCTGCGGTGCAGCGCAGGGAAATTACAGGCTGGGGCCGGCGGAGACCAGCGCCTTGCCGGCGTCATTTCCCTCGTACTTCTTAAAGTTCTTCACAAATCTCTGTGCAAGATCCTCTGCCTTCTTCTCCCACTCGGAAGCATCCGCATAAGTATCCCTCGGGTCGAGAATATTGGTGTCAACCCCCGGAAGCTCTGTCGGAACCTCAAAGTTAAAGTACGGTATCTTCTTGGTCGGAACCTTATTGACATCCCCATTCAGAATTGCATCGATGATGCCGCGGGTATCCTTGATGGAGATTCTCTTCCCGCTTCCGTTCCAGCCGGTGTTCACAAGATAAGCCTTCGCACCGCTCTTCTCCATTCTCTTCACGAGCTCATCCGCATACTTCGTGGGATGCAGCTCCAGGAAGGCCTGACCAAAGCAGGCGGAGAAGGTCGGAGTCGGCTCGGTGATTCCGCGCTCGGTTCCCGCAAGCTTCGCCGTGAAGCCGGACAGGAAGTAGTACTTCGTCTGCTCCGGAGTAAGGATGGATACCGGCGGAAGCACACCAAACGCGTCCGCGGAGAGGAAAATCACGTTCTTCGCCTCCGGTCCGTGTGAAATCGGCTTCACGATCTTCTCAATATGGTCAATCGGATAGGACACGCGTGTATTCTCCGTGACGCTCTTGTCGCTGAAGTCAATCTTTCCCTCTGCATCGACAGTGACATTCTCCAGCAGGGCATCGCGGCGGATTGCATTGTAGATATCCGGCTCAGATTCCTTATCAAGATTGATAACCTTTGCATAGCAGCCACCCTCAAAATTGAAGACACCGCTGTCATCCCAGCCATGCTCATCATCCCCGATCAGAAGACGCTTGGGATCCGTGGAGAGCGTGGTCTTTCCAGTTCCGGAGAGTCCAAAGAAGATAGCTGTGTTCTTTCCGTCCATATCCGTGTTTGCGGAACAGTGCATCGCGGCGATGCCCTTCAGCGGCAGGTAGTAGTTCATCATGGAGAAGATGCCCTTCTTCATCTCACCGCCGTACCAGGTGTTGATGATGACCTGCTCACGGCTGGAGATGTTGAAGACAACTGCTGTCTCAGAGTTCAGACCCAGCTCCTTGTAGTTTTCAACCTTCGCCTTGGAAGCGTTGTAGACCACAAAATCCGGCTCAAAGCACTTCAGCTCCTCCTCGCTCGGCTTGATAAACATATTGCGGATGAAGTGAGCCTGCCATGCGACCTCCACGATAAAGCGCACTGCCATACGCGTGTCCTTGTTTGCACCGCAGTAGGCATCGACAACAAAGAGTCTCTTCCCGGAGAGCTCCTTCTGCGCGATCTTCTTCACAACCTCCCAGGTCTCCTCAGAGGCAGGATGATTGTCGTTCTTATATTCCTCGGAGGTCCACCACACGGTGTTTTTCGATTGCTCGTCCATGACGATAAATTTATCCTTGGGAGAGCGGCCGGTATATACCCCCGTCATGACATTGACTGCTCCGAGCTCCGTGAGCTGGCCCTTATCAAAGCCCTCAAGCCCCGCCTTCGTCTCCTCCTCATAGAGAAACTCATAGGACGGGTTATGTACGATCTCGGTGGTTCCCGTGATGCCATATCTGCTTAAATCCAACTTGCTCATTTCGCTGTATCCTCCTCTGTGCTCTGTGAGTACATCCTTGCTGCGGCATCGCCGCAATGAGAAAATTGATAAAACATTAACAACAATTGTAGTATACTGCATTGCCGATAAAAAAACAATCTCCGGACTGCAGCTTTTATGCCGCTTATCTGACAGATGTTCAAAAAAATTCAGATTCAGAGCAGACCGAAATCAATCTGCGTTCTCTGCTTTCTTCCTGAGATATGCATCAATCCCCTGTGCGGCTGTCTTGCCTGCGCCCATAGCAAGAATGACCGTCGCCGCGCCGATCACGGCATCTCCTCCGGCAAACACGCCCTCTCTCGTGGTCTGACCGCTTGCCTCCTCTGCGACAATGCAGCCCTTGCGTGTCGTATCCAGACCCTTGGTTGTGGAGGAAATCAGCGGGTTCGGGGAGGTTCCGAGCGCCATGATGACCGTATCGACCTCAATCTCCTCCTCGCTCCCCTTGATCGGAACGGGACGCCTTCTGCCGCTGGCATCCGGCTCTCCGAGCTCCATGTGGATGACGCGTATCCCTTTCACCCAGCCCTTCTCATCCGTAAGAATCTCGGTCGGATTGGTGAGAAGATCAAAGATGATCCCCTCTTCCTTCGCGTGATGCACCTCCTCGACTCTTGCAGGAAGCTCCGCCTCACTTCTTCTGTAAATGATGTGGGTCTCTGCGCCAAGGCGCAGTGCCGTTCTCGCGGCATCCATCGCAACGTTTCCGCCGCCGACAACAGCGACCTTCTTTCCGCAGTGAATCGGGGTATCATAATCCTCGCGGAATGCCTTCATCAGGTTATTTCTTGTGAGGAACTCATTTGCAGAAAAGACGCCGCTCGCAGTCTCTCCCGGAATATTCATGAACATCGGCAGTCCGGCGCCGGAGCCAATAAACACTGCATCATAGCCCTCCTCATCCATCAGCTCATCAATGGACACGGATTTTCCGATGATCGTATCGGTCTCAATCTTCACGCCAAGCTTTCTGACATTATCCACCTCGTGTGCGACAACGCTGTCCTTCGGCAGACGGAACTCCGGAATGCCGTAAACCAGCACGCCGCCCGGCTCATGCAGGGCCTCGAATATCGTGACCTCATAGCCGAGCTTTGCGAGATCTCCCGCGCAGGTCAGACCTGCGGGACCGGAACCAATGACTGCAACCTTCTGCCCCTTCTTCTCCGCCCTGTTCTCAAAGACAACCTTATGCTCTCTCGCCCAGTCAGCGACGAAGCGCTCCAGCTTCCCGATGGCAACCGCCTCGCCCTTGATGCCGCGCACACAGACGCCCTCGCACTGGGTCTCCTGAGGGCATACGCGCCCGCAGACTGCCGGAAGCGCGGAGCTCTCTGCAATGATCTGCGCCGCTCTCTCAAACTCTCTCTCCTTCACCGCCTGGATAAAAGCCGGGATATCGATCGATACCGGACATCCTGCGACACAGCGTGGATTTTTACAGTTCAGGCAGCGCGCCGCCTCTGCGACTGCCTCCTCCTCACTGTAACCGAGGCACACCTCCTTGAAATTCTTTGCGCGAACCAGCGGCTCCTGCTCCGTAACCGGAATCTTCTTCATCATATCCATTACGCTTCACCTCCGCAGTTTCCGCATCCGCCGTGGTGCGTGTCACCCTCCTGTGCCTTTAAGAAGGCTCTCCCCTCCTCTGTCTGGTACATTCTGGAGCGTTTCATTGCCTGATCAAAGTCCACGAGATGAGCATCAAATTCCGGACCGTCCACACAGGCAAACTTTACCTCATCGCCGACAATCAGACGACAGGCTCCACACATTCCCGTGCCGTCCACCATCACCGGGTTCATACTGGCAATCGTCGGGATACCGAGCTCCTTCGTGAGCTTTGCGACAAATTTCATCATGATCATGGGGCCAATTGCCACGCAGAGATCGTAGTGACGCCCTTCGTTCTTCACAAGATCCTCAACCTTTGCGGTCACCATGCCGTGAAAGCCGTAGGAGCCATCATCCGTTGTGATGAAGAGATGATCTCCGCAGACCTCCCGCATCTCCTTTTCCATGATGACGAGCTCCTTATTTTTTGAGCCCTGCACCACATCCGCAGCCACGCCGTGCTCCTTCAGCCACTTGACCTGGGGATAGACAGGTGCCGTTCCGACACCGCCCGCTACAAAGAGTATGTGCATCTTCTGAAGCTCTGCCTCACTCTTCTCCGTGAGCTCGCTGGGTCGTCCCAGAGGGCCTACAACATCCTGGAAGGCATCTCCCTCATTCAGCTCTCTCGCCATGCGGTAGGTACTTGCGCCAACCTCCTGAAAGACGATGGTGACGATGCCGGTCTCTCTGTTGTAATCACAGATGGTCAGCGGTATCCGCTCTCCAACGGCATCAATTTTGACGATCAGGAACTCGCCCGGAAGACATTTCTTCGCGAGACGGTCCGCCTGAACATCCATGAGCCAGATCTTTTCGGCGAGCTTCTCCTTCTTAAGAATCCGGTACATACTGTTATCCCTCCGTTCTCGGGCGTCTCAGGCCGCCCATACATCTTTTATAACGCCGAAAGGAGAAGGCAAGATCGAAATATGTCTCCTCCTCACTCTCCCGCTCCAGCCTCCACTCTTCATTCTCATCGAGATTCGGACAGAAGCGATCGCCATCGTAGCTGTAATCGACCATGGTGACATCTGCCGTCTCGCAGTAGGGAAGAAAGAGGCGGTATATCTCCTCCCCTCCCGCGACGAAAAGCTCACTGTCCGGAAGATCTGAGACCATCTGAAGCACCTCATCCACGGATCTGCACACTGCGACCCCTTTCGGCGAAAAGCCTGCATCGCCCGACAGCACGATGTGATTTCTTCCGTAGAGCGGTTGCGCCCCTGGCAGAGACTCAAAGGTTCTGCGCCCCATGATGAGCGTGTGCCCGAGTGTCTCCTCCAGAAAAAGCTTCTGATCCCGCGGAATCTTCACCAGCAGGTGATTATCCTTTCCGATTGCCCAGTTTTTATCCACGGCAACAATCAGATTCACAGGCTGCCCTCCGCATCTATGCCGGACTCGAGCCCCAGAATCAGCTCCCTCGCATAGGGAAGAGTAAGGATCCAGTCGCAGAAGCTGTGCCACTCATTCAGCTTGTGATTCCGTCTTGCAAAGTAGATATTGATGAGCGTCTCGTAGTTCAGCGTGCAGGTTCTGAGCTGATTGTAGCCCTCCGGCAGAAGCTGTATCATGCTGTACCAGGCGCTCTTGTCCTTGCTCTCCACGAACTCCTTTCGAAGTGCTTCCAGCGCCATGAGCATTGCATTCAGCGCCTTCTCCCCTGCCTCTGTGAGCTGGTCATGAGAGAAATCATCCGCCTCGAAGGGCTTGGAATGGATTTTGTGCATGGTGGAGCAGGAATTCGCAACGGTTGCGACCTTGTAGGTGTCGTATTCCTTCCACCAGTAGAGAGGCGCGGTGATATCCACCGAGACAAAGACCTGGCGCAGGTATTTTCTGTGATCCGTCCCCGCCTTCCTGAGACGCATCGCGAGACTCATGTCGTTCGGACCGAGCACATAATTTCCGTCCTCATCGTAGCTGCTGTCCGTACGCCCCCACGAATTCATGGGATTTCTGGCGCCGCGCATCGCATTCTCGAGATTCATTACTGTGGTGCGTTCCAGTTTAATCATATTCTCACTCCTCTTTTATTTATCTTCAAAAGCCCTTTCACGCGGCAGGCTGCCGCTCACAGCCTGCTTTTCTTCAGCTCCTGATAACGCACATAGGCCTTTTCCAGCATCAGCCGCTCATTTGCAAACTTCAGAAGGTGCCAGGCCTCATGATACTTGTAATAACCGGAATCCAGAAAATATTCCTCCCGCTGCGGCTTGCTGTAGTAGTTGTCTGCACTCATCAGATACCAGTGCACATTTTTATCTATCACCTCGGACTGCGCATTGAAAGTATATTCGCTCTTTCCGACATATTCGATAATTCTTGCGCTGACGCCGGTCTCCTCCTTCACCTCACGGAGCGCTGTCTGCTCGTGCGTCTCGCCTGCCTCCACGGTTCCCTTTGGCAGTACCCATCCCTCATAGCGGTTTCGGTAATTCTTATAGAGAAGAAGAATCTTTCCGTGAAAAATCACCACGCCACCGCAGCTCGTTGCTTCGACCATTGCAATTCCTCCTGCGTGACCTTGTTCTATTCCGTCTGCTTTTTTCGACTCTGAGACAAAGGGATAAAAATGCCTCATGACACTTCCCCAGTATATACCTGTCGCAGTTCTAACTCAACTGTTCTTTCTGTTTCTGCCGTATAATCACTGTGGCATTAAGCGTGACAGTATGCGGGTAATGCTGTCCGTCCCTGTCTGCGCTCTACTCCACCCCACGCCTCATGTGACCGCGGGTATAGCTCGGATAGGGCTCCGCACAGTCTCTTCCATAAATAAAAGCTTCCCGGCATCCAGTAAGGATACGCTCTGTCTCCGCCGCAGATTCCGTTGTGAGCAGCACCCGCACGGATACGGGATTCAGCCGCTCCACCTCGGCACGAAGTCCCGTGAGACTCAGTGGCTCCGCATTCAGAATCACATTATAGCAGTAGCTGCAATGATTCTTCACAGGCATTTCCATGCCGCGTCTGTCCTTCAGCGTGAGCATACCCGGCCTGTGATCGCAGCCCTTCAGTGTCTTCTTAAGACACTGCGCGGTGACCATCATCGGCAGCCGTCCGGACACCACGAGCTCACTGTCCTCGCAGTTCAGAAGCCTGAGCTCTGCCGCATTCAGCTCCACGGGAAGCGTGAGACGGTGAGCGCCATGCGCCTTAAAAAGCTGTGCGGCACGGCGGTTCATTGCGTAAACCTGAAAGTCATAGTACAGTGCCGGGAGCTCCCGCCCCGCCTGATCAAAGCAGCGCCGGAGAAAGCCCGGCTCCTCCAGGGAGCGGATCAGAAAGCCGTCAAAGCCCGCCTCCAGAAGACAGCGCGCTCTGTCCCGAAAGTAGTGATATGCCTCACTCCGAAAGATTGCCGGCAGCGCAAGCAGCGCCCGCTTATTCTGCCGATGCAGCTCACGGACATCGTGCATCCAGCGCTCCGCAGGAACAGCATCCGCCTCAAAGCTCAGCTCATCAAAGGCTCCGGAGCGCAGGCAGGACTCGAGCTGTTCCTCCGTCTCGCAGCTCACATGAAGCGTGCGTCTTCTCTCTTCCCTTCTGTCCTCCGCAGTTCGCTCCGCTTCTGCTTCACAGCTCCCCGGCAGCACAGGGAAACGCACATACAGCTCCCCGGGCGGCACGGCCGCTCTCTCGCTGCGCGAGAGTATCCGATTGCGCAGCGCAGCAATCGCCTCTCTGCGCAAGGCATTGATCTGTCCGACCGGGAGGAAGAGTCCCGGCTGAAGAGAAATGTCCAGCCGCTCAAAATAAAAGTCTGTGTCACCGGTCTTATTGAGCCTCGCGCGCAGCTCCTCTTCCGTAGCTTCCATCTTTTTTGCGGGCTCAGGCACAGCTCCGCAGACCGCAGCTCCGCACTCTGAGCCATCCGGCAGCGTACAGCGGAGCGAGAGCCGCATCTCCTCTCCCGCAGCAAAGCGCGCATTTCCCTGTATGGGCAGCTGCAGCCGTGCATTCACAAAGCTGTGATCCAGCTCCTCATTCAGCTCCTGATTGCCCTCCCGGAAGGCAGGCTTCTCCCGCAGTGCAAGCATATCCCTTCCGTTGTGCTGAAAATAGTAACCCTCCGTCTGTCCGCCCCGGTCAAAGAGATCCAGAAGCCGCCGCCTGTCCCCCGGCTCTACATGAAAGCCCTCGCGTCCCTCCTTCCGGTAGAGCTCCAGGTAGTGCCGCCATATTGACACGACGCCAGCGGTATAGCGCGGGCTCTTCATCCGCCCCTCAATCTTTAAGCTGTCTATCCCGGCCTCAACCAGAGCCGGAATGAGATCCAGACTGCAGAGATCGCGACAGCTCAGCAGATAGCGCTCCTCTCCCCTGTTCAGTTTCTTTCCGTCCTGGTGTGCAGCGTAAGGGAGACGGCAGGTCTGTGCACAGCGTCCCCGGTTTCCGCTGCGGCCGCCGATCAGACTGCTCATGAGACACTGCCCCGAATAGGAGAAGCAGAGAGCACCATGCACAAAGGTCTCCACCTCCAGCCCCGTCACCTGTTTGATCTCCTTAATTTCCTCAAGACTCAGCTCCCGCGCGGGAATGAGCCTGACCGCTCCAAGCTGCTTCCAGAAGAGCCCGCTCTCCGGCCCCGTCACCGTAGTCTGCGTGCTGGCATGCAGCGGAAGCAGAGGAAAACAGCTGTGCAGAAGTGAAAAGGCTCCCGCATCCTGTACAATCGCGGCATCCAGTCCCGCCTCATAATAAGGCGCCATATAAGTCGGGAGTCCCTGAAGCTCCGTTTCCTTCATCAGTGTATTCACTGTGAGATGCACGCGGACGGAATGCAGGTGCGCATAATGAATTGCATCGATCAGACTGTCCTCATCCGGATTCTCTGCATAGGCGCGTGCGCCATAGCGTTTTCCACCGATATAGACTGCGTCCGCGCCCGCATTCACTGCCGCTCTCAGGCCCTCCGGCGATCCGGCCGGAGCCAGAAGCTCCGGAATCCTTCTCTCATTTTTCAAGGAGCTCATTGACCTCCTGTTCCAGTGCGTCTGCGCGTGTCTTCAGCTCTTTTGCGCGCTGCTCCGCCTGCTGAAGCCTCTCCCGGAGCCTGTCAAGCTCCTGCGCCTGCTCTTCGACTTTCTTACGCTGCCCTGAGAGTTCATACAGCTGTTTTGCGATCTCCTTCCGTGCTTCCTCTGAAGCGGTGAGACGCTCTTTCATGCGCTCTGTCTCGATGCGCTTTTCCACGAGCTCCCGCTTCAGTACATAGACCTCCGACTCATGAGCCTCCGACTCCGACTTCAGCCTCTGCAGCTCATCCCTCGCGCGCATGCAGTCATCCGCAAGATTCAGACTGAGAGTCATGGAGCGCTGCTCCGCATTCTGGTGCCCGTACTGCTGCGAGCGCTTCAGCTCTGAAATCTTCCCGTCCAGATATCCCGCAACGCGCTGCAGATACTCTGTCTCTCCGCCGGAGAGAGGAATCACCTTTCCGTCAATTACAACATCAACCGCAGGCTGTTCCTTAAGCTCTGCGTCATTTTTTCTGATTTCCTTCATACTTTCACTCCTGTTTATCCGGACTGATCCCGAGATGGCGGTACGCGCGCGCTGTCGCCACGCGGCCGCGCGGAGTGCGCATAATGAGTCCGTTCATAAGCAGATACGGCTCATACACATCCTCCAGGGTTCCGGCATCCTCTCCCAGCGCCGCTGCGAGGGTATCCAGCCCCACCGGCCCGCCTCCGAACTTCTCTATCATCATGAGCAGGATGCTTCTGTCCCCATTGTCCAAGCCAAGCTTGTCCACATCCAGAGTGTCAAGCGCGTAATCCGCAGCCTCCCGGGTGATGATACCCTCGTACTTCACCTCTGCAAAGTCTCTGACCCGCTTCAGCAGGCGATTCGCAAGGCGGGGTGTTCCGCGGCTTCGCCTCGCAATCTCCTTACAGCCCGCGGGATCTATCTCCACACCGAGCACTGCCGCAGAGCGTCGTACGATCTCCTCAAGCTCGGCCTCCGAATAAAACTCAAGTCTCTGCACCACACCAAAGCGATCTCTGAGCGGTGCGGACAGAAGTCCCGCCCGCGTCGTAGCGCCCACCAGCGTAAAGTGCGGAAGATCCAGGCGTATGCTTCTCGCCCCGGCTTCCTTACCTATCATAATATCAATGGCAAAATCCTCCATCGCCGGGTAAAGAACCTCCTCCACCTGACGGTTCAGGCGGTGAATCTCATCGACAAAGAGCACATCTCCCTCGTGCAGATTGTTTAAAATCGCGGCCATCTCCCCCGGCTTCTCAATCGCAGGCCCGGAGGTCACCTTCATATTGACTCCCATCTCCGCGGCTATAATACCGGAAAGTGTAGTCTTTCCAAGTCCCGGCGGACCGTAAAAGAGCACATGATCCAAGGACTCCCCCCGTCCCCTGGCTGCCTCAATATAAATCTTCAGTATGGATTTCAGCTTTGTCTGCCCGATGTAGTCCTTCAAAAGACGGGGTCTTAAGCTCTGCTCAAGCCTCGCCTCCTCTTTCACCACCTCGGTGCTTATAATTTTTCGTTCCATCTCTCTCTTTCCGTACATTCACACGATATCCCGCAGCAGCTCTGAATTTTTCAGAAATGAAAGCCCTTCAGCGCAGCCTTTAAGATCGCCTCCGCATCCATGGCGGAACTGTTCTCCACCTTCCGCACCGCCCGCGCTGCCTCTGTCGGCGCGTAACCGAGCTGCACCAGAGCCTCGATCGCCTCCCGCTGTGCCTGTGCGCTCTGGGACGTGGATGATGCTGCCGCCCCTCCGCTCTGCTCCGACATATAGGAGAGCTCATCCAGAGATACTCTGTCCTTTAAGTCGAGTATGATGCGCTGTGCCGTCTTTGCCCCGACACCCGGCGCCCTCGTGAGAGCCTTGGCATCCCCCGTCACCACTGCAACGCGAAGTTCATCCGGCGTCAGCACAGAGAGCAGTCCCAGTGCACCCTTCGGTCCGATGCCGCTTACATTCAGAAGCTGGCGGAACATCTCCAGATCATTCCGTGAACCAAAGCCGTACAGCGTGAGCGCATCATCCGTCACTCTGAGGCAGGTATAGATCGTGACCTCCTCTCCGACAGACGGCAGCCCCTCGACAAGCGACAGCGGCACATTGATATTGACACCGACAGAACCCGCCTCGACCACGATCAGCGATCCTTGAGTCTCAGCCAGTGTTCCTCTGATATATGAAATCATTGCGTCCTCCAGATCAGCCTGAACAGCTGTAATACACTTCCCTGAAGTTTATCACAGCCTTTCCAATCTGACAACGAAGAGGTATACTGAGGAGGACTGGAGGGATGAAGATGCAGCTCTTTCAGATACCGGAAGCAGTGATATTTGACTACCCCATAAGAAAGCTCGGCGTTCTGGAGGATTTTCTGTTTCTTGACATAGAGACTACGGGACTGTCCCCGGCAAATGCGCAGATCTACATGATCGGCGCTCTTTCTTATGCGGAGAAGAACGGCTGGATGCTGCGTCAGTGGTTTGCAGACAGTCTGTCTGCGGAGGAAGAATGCCTGCGCAGCTTCTTTGATTTTGCAAAAGACTTTCGCATCCTCATCCACTATAACGGAGACAGCTTTGATCTGCCCTTTCTCTCCCGCTGTGCGTCGCAGTACGGCATGGGCTGTCCCCTCGACGAAATACAGAGTCTGGATCTCTACCGCGCAGTTCGCCCCTTCCGCAAGCTTCTCGGCACGGAGCGCATGAACCAGAAGCGCATGGAGGAATTCCTGTCCATCTCCCGCACAGACCGCTTCAGCGGAGCTGAGCTGATCTCTGTCTACGAGCACTGGCTGGTCACACCGGAGACTGCCCTGCTGCAGCAGCTTCTTCTGCACAACGAGGAGGATATCATGAACCTTCCTCAGCTTCTCTCCCTCCTCTCCTACCGGGATTTCTTTCAGAGTGCGCCTCAGGAGCTCTCTGTCTCCGTAGATGAGACTGCCCTGCTGCTTCATTTTCACACAGACAGCCGGATCCCGGTTTCTGTGCGCCAGCTGCTTGAAGCAGCCGGCTTTCAGGCAGAGCTCTCTCTCAAGGACAATGCTCTAAGTCTCCGTATTCCGCTTTTTCACGGAACACTCCGACACTATTTTACAAACTACAGAGACTACTACTATCTCCCTCTGGAGAATAAAGCCATTCACAAAAGTCTGGCGGAGTTTGTCGATCGCTCAGCAAAGGTCCGGGCGAAGGCGGAACATGCCTGTGTGCCGGCAGAGGGACTTTTTATGCCGCTGCTGTGTGAAGCTCCGGCAGAGGCAACACTCTTCCGGGAGAATCCGCGCGGCAGACCCTATCTTCGGCTGACTCAGGATTTGCTTGAAAACACTGCGCCCGGTTTCTGGCTGAATTACACAGGTGCAGCACTCTCTGAGCTTGGATTTTGCAGCAATGACGGGAAAGCTCAGAAGTAGCCCAAACAGGAAATCCACAGGGATCTCCTGTACAATTAAAAAAGCCACGGATCTCTCCGTGGCTCAGTGGACACTGTTTATTTGACTACGCTTACATTGACTGCCTGCGGTCCCTTTGCGCCGTCTATGATATCATATTCCACCGCAGCACCTTCATCAAGGGTTTTATAGCCTTCCATATTCAGTCCGGAGTAGTGAACGAATACATCGCCGCCCTTCTCGTCTGAAATAAATCCATAACCCTTTTGATTATTAAACCACTTGACTGTACCCTTGCTCATAACACAAATTCCTCCGAAAATAATGAATTGACTTGCAGACCTCTGTAGCCAAATTCACAATAACACGAAAAAAATAATGTGTCAAACAATTTTGACAGTCTGGAGTATCTCATGAAATTTCACAACGCTTTTCACCACTTCATCACCATTTCCATTCACAAGCTGACCGTCATGGATCTCTGCTTCAAGCTTGGACTTCTGAGACAGGGCCTGCTGCACGATCTCTCTAAGTACAGCCCAATCGAGTTTCTTACCGGCGTGCACTACTACCAGGGGGATCGCAGCCCAAATGCTGTGGAAAGGAATACCTTAGGTTACTCCGCCGCATGGCTGCACCACAAGGGAAGAAATCTCCATCACTACGAGTACTGGATGGACATCAATCCAAAGACTCGGGAATGGGAGGGCGTAAAGATGCCGCTCCGCTATGTGCTGGAGATGGTCTGCGACCGCATTGCAGCCTCAAAGGTCTACAACGGCCCGAACTACAGCGACAGCACACCGCTTCAATACTACAGAGACAGAAGTGAGGGTTCCCGGCTGCACCCGGATACCAGAGCGTTGCTTGAGACTTTGCTCATCATGCTGAGCCAGCACGGGGAGCGATATACCCTGGGATATATGCGCTGGCTTATGAAGCATCCGCAGTCCTATGAGCACAGCAACGGGACAGCACAATAAATGCTGTCCCGTTCAGAACCAGAGCTTTCATTTTCAGGCGAGTCCGTGACCTCAGTGCCTGCTCTCAAGAAGCATAGTATGAAGCTCCTCGACAGAGAAGCTGTACTTCTTCTTACAGAAGTGACAGCTCAGCTCCACCGCCTTCCCCTCATCTATCATACTCTGAAGTTCCTTCTCTCCTACGGTAAGCAGAGCTTTCTCCACTCTCTCACGACTGCAGCTGCATGAATAGCGACAGGGCAGCTTTTCTGTAATCTGAAGCTCCATATCTTCCAGAATAACAGAGAGCATATCCTCAGGTGTCTTTCCCTCCCGCAAAAAGTGCGTGACGGAATCTACACCGCGCAATCTGTCCTCAAGCCTCTCTGTGAGCTCCTCCGGGCAGCCGGGCATGAGCTGAATCAGAAAGCCTCCGGCACAGTTCACCGTGTTCTCCCGATTCATCAGTACACCGAGCCCCACACTTGAGGGTATCTGCTCGCTGTTCGCATAATAATAGGTCAGATCCTCCGCAATTTCTCCCGAAATGAGCTCCACCTGCCCCACGTAGGGCTCCTTCAGTCCAAGATCCGAGATCACGGTGAGCGTTCCGCGTCCGACTGCCCCTGCGACATCCAGTTTTCCCTTTGCGTTTGCAGGAATCACGACCGCCGGCTCATACGGGTACCCCTTCACATTGCCGCGGCAGTCCGCGCTGACCAGCAGGCCGCCCATTGGTCCATCGCCGTCGATCTTTAGCGTGATAAGATCCCTCTCGTCCTTCATCATACTGCCCATGATCACGCCCGCTGTCAGCAGACGTCCCAGTGCAGCAGTTGCAACGGGACTGGTGTTGTGGATGCTTCTGGCTTCCTCCACGAGCTCCCGGCTCGTAACCGCAAATGCGCGTATCATCCCCTCCGCAGCAAATGCTCTTACCATATAATCATTCATGTATTTACCCTGTAAGGCGGCGGCTGGCAGCTGCTTTTCATCAGCTGCCAGCTATCCGCTGTCTGATATCAAAAAACGTTTTTTCGTCACCCGGAGTATCAGACCTCGGGGTTCTTTCCATGCTCTCCCAGCGTGATCAGGAGACGCTCTGTGCCGCTGTCCGGCATAACCATGGTGTCTGCATCGACACAATCCAGCCATAGAAGACCCGCAGCAGTGGCTGCCGTCTTCAGCTCCTCTATGGTATAGGCCCGCTGAAAATGAGTCTCTGTAAAGCGGCGGAACCTCGGATCTGCTTCCTTCTCCTCACGGATATAGAGAGTCAGATCGTACTCATTGATTCTTGTATCCGGGTCATAGGAATTCTCCCATATAAAGCTGCCGAGCTCCCGGTTCTCCGCGATTGTATTGTCCGCAAGCACGGTCTCATACTTGTGCACGGTGTTGCAGTCAAAGACAAAGATCCCCTCCGGATCCAGATAATTATTCACCAGACGGAACAGCGAGAGCAGCTCATCTGTTCCAGTGAGATAATTCACTGCATCGCAGCGGCTCACAATGGCACGGCAGGTTCCATAGAGCTCAAAGGAACGCATATCCTGACAGAGATACAGAATATTCTGTCCCTTCTCCACCTTCTTCTCAAGGGCAATCTCCAGCATATCCTCGGAATTGTCTATGCCTATCATGTCAAAGCCCTTTGCCGCGAGCAGCTCTGTGAGGCTTCCGGTTCCACAGCCGAGGTCCGCTACAATGCCGCTCTCGATCCCGTGCTCATGAAAGATCTTCAAAAGCTGCTGACACCACTCGTCATAAGGAACATTATCCATGAACAGGTCATAGACCCGTGCAAAGCTCGTATAAGCCTCCATCGCTCGCTCCTTCCCCCGGATTCAGTCACCGCAAAGCCTGCCCTGGCCCGTCTGTCGCCCCCAGGGGGTACTCAGGCATTCTTTCCGCAGCAGTGCTTGTATTTCTTTCCCGAGCCGCAGGGACAGGGATCATTTCTGCCGATCTTATGCGGCTTTCTTATGGTTCCGCTTGCCTTCTGCTCCTTATAGAGCTCCTTCCGTCTCTCCTCTGTGAGTATTGCATCCCACTGCGGGAGACCGTAGAGCCAGCTCGCCTTCGCCTCCACCATATTGTAATAGAGTTTCTCCGGATCAATTGCAAGCCTTACCTCGGTATCCTCTTCCATGGTCTCAATGGGATTTGCCTCCTTCAGACTGTCGTTGATTCCGTCCAGGAAGCCAGTCATGGTCTGCACGTCCGTGCTGTATTTCTCCGCGAGCGCCTTCACCGAGCCCTGCTCTACTTTGGAAATATCTGTGAGAAGCTTCTCGTAAATCCCCTTCTCCACGATGAAATATTCCTTCCAGAGCACTTCCTTCTGCTGCTCATTCGTGCCGTCTCCGTACGCTTTGACTCTCCAATTCTCAAGTAAGGTCATAAAACTACCGCCTCTTCTTATTATTTTATGGCTTTCGCCGTATTTCCCGATAACGGAACGATTATATACCACTTTGCGCTCGATTGCAAACCGCTGCCCGTCCTGCCGCACGCCCTGGTACAGGCGCATTTCTCTGCCGCTGTTCCGTCATTTACTCAGAGCTTCTCTCTGTAGTGGAACTCAAAGCTTTCCTTCTCTATGGAATCGAGCTCTGCATAGTGCTCCGTCTCAACCGGCAGCTTTCTCCGCGCGAGGCGGTGCCGTATGAGCCGTTCTGTAAGCCGCGTGATCACTGCAAAGGTCGGAATTCCCACGACCATGCCGACGATTCCCCAGATTCCTCCAAAAAAGAGAATGGAAAAAAGCACCCAGAAGCTGGACACGCCGGTCGTCGAGCCGAGTATCCTGGGCCCTAGAATATTCCCGTCAAACTGCTGCAGGATCAGAATGAAAATACAGAACTGCAGCACATAAAAGGGCGAGGTCATGAGCAGAATCAGTGCACTCGGGATCGCACCGATAAAGGGCCCAAAGAAGGGAATCACATTCGTCACCCCTACAAATACGCTGATCAGCAGAGTGTACGGCATCTTCATGAAGCTCATACAGATGTAGCAGATAATGCCGATTATGACAGAATCTATGATCTTTCCGACGATGAAATTGGAGAACACCGACTTGACAAAGCGGGCCTCCGTGATGATATCATTCGCAACTCTGACAGAAAAAAAAGCATAGATCATTTTCTTGGTCTGCGCAGAGAGCAGATCCTTCATATTCAGACCATAGGCCATGACAATGAGCCCGATAAAGAAGTTCTTTAAGACTGCCAGTATCTTCACCACGCCATCTGTCATCTGAGAGATATATTTATTCAGATTTGGCATGAAATCGCTGGTGATCCAATTGTCCAGCGTACTGTAGATCTGATCGTAGATGCTGAGCATCATGCTCTCCATCTCCTCATCTCCCCCAAAGAAGGAGGAATGAATCACCGCACTCACAGAGGTCGCATTCTCAGGAAGATTCCGAATCAGCTCCCGCACTCCCTGAATCAGCTGCGGAATGAGCATGGCGATCAATGCCGTGAGTATCGCCAGGATAATGATCACACAGAGCAGCGTCGCGACAGATCTTGCGACCATACCTCCAAATTTTCTTCTGCGCTCCTGCTCCTCCGCGCTGAGCCTGCTCCAGCGCTTTCTGTCCGCCGCAGTTTCTCCTGAAATCATGCCGCTGAGCGTCCCGGTGATTGCATTATAGGTCGGCGCCATCAGAAAAGACATGACAAAGCCATAAATCACCGGCATCAGTATTTTCGTGATAGTAGCAAAAAAACGGCTCACCTCTCCAAAGCGATTGATCAGAAAGGAGACCAGCAGGGCGGCCACTATCACAGAAAACGCTGTCACTCCCCACGAGATATACGGACGATTCTTCTCACTGAACATCTGAGACCTCTCTACTCTAAATATTTCAGAACCAAAAAGAACGGATTTCACTCATGTAAAAAGGCAGCGAAAAACGCTGCCTGATTTTAATAAGCAGCCCCAAAATGCCGGTCTTACTTATTGACGCCTGGCATAGCCAGGTGGGTGACCGCACCCGATCATCTGCCTTCCGCTCGCGGCGGCCTGACATCCGAGCGGGAATAAGGTCTCCCTGTCATATATTTGCAGGTTCAAAATTGGTAAGATTGTCGAACATTCCAGGTGCTGCCCATATGCAATTAAAAAACAAAACCGTTCACATAATACTCTAACTAAATTATACCCGCAGCACCCTTATAAGTAAAGTGCTTTCTCAGTCCACTGAAATCTGGTAAATCTGATACTCCCTGAGGAGCCTGTAGCCCAGCTTCTCCGCAAGCCCTACAGATGCGAGATTCGCCGCATCCCAGTTCGGTCTGAGTCCATGCTCCATACAATCAAGAAGAAAACGCGCTGCAGCGGCCGACGCAAGCCCCCGTCTTCGGAAGGAGCGCTCCGTCGCCACTTCAACCTCCATCATCCCCATGGAAAAAGCATAGGCTGAGCAGGCGCTGACCATGCGCTCTCCCTGCATGACTGCAAAGCCCATTCCAAACTGCCGGTACTGCTGCTCATTTGCAAAGCTTGCCACAAAATCCGCGCTCCACTCTGCAGAGAGCGCCTGACGGTAAAGCGCCTCATCAAAGCGACGCAGTGCAAAGCCCTCCGGAAGCTCCGAGATATATTTCTGCAGGATTCCGGAATCAAAGCCCTGCTCCGGCACATTCAGTGCATAACGGGTCAGAGTGCGGAAGCGTCCGCGAAACTGTTTCTCCAGCCACAGGCCCCAGCGCTCATGCTCCACGGTTATATTGCTGTCCGCACACTCTGTGCAGAGTGTGTTGTAGAGATCAATGGATGCTGCCCCGCGCGGCGGAAGTCCCAGCAGGTAGGAGAATCGCCCCACTCTCACAAGACAGAAGGAGGGATGCTCTGTCACATATACCCAGACCCGTCCCATGGAACCCTCCATCGCAGAGCGCACCAGAACCTCTGTACTCTCCGCTCCAAGCAAAGCTGCCGCCGCCCGATTTGCCATGCCAAGCTCTATCATTTCTTCCATCCTCCTGTCATCGCCTGAAGCTATGCGGAATCAGAATCCGAAACGAAATCCGATAAGCTCTATCTTACCACAGCAGCCCGGAAATCGAAATGTAAAAACATGGAAAATGCTGTCCTCCCGCGACAGCTCTCCCCCGCTGCGCAATCATAAATTCAGCAACGTCTTCAGGAGACCGCGCCCCAGACTCGCGCCGACATTTCCCCCGATCTTCTTGCCAAAGCTCCCGCCGACACTCTTGCCCAGCTGATTTCCGACCTCTCTTCCTATGGTACCCACAGCGCTGTTGCCAATGGATGCCATGGTGCGTTTCTTCTTGAGCTCCGCCTGCCTTGCCGCCTTCTCCGCGGCAGCCGCCTCCCTTGCCGCCTGCTTCTCTGCGGCAGCTGCTTCCCGCGCAGCAAGCTTCTCCGCAGCTGCTGCATCCTTTGCGGCCTGCTTCGCAGCCTCCGCCTCCTCCCGCTGCTTTGCCTCCTCTGCGGCCTGCTGATCATATCTGCTAAGCAGCAGCTCATAGGCAGACTCCCGGTCTATACTCTCTGCGTACTTCTCATACAGGTCGCTGGTCAGCACAGTTGCCTGCTGCGTGACCTTATCCAGTGCGCCCATCTGTGACTGAGGCGGCAGTATCTTTGCAATACGGCATACGGAGGGAGCGCCGTCCTCCTGCAGGAAGGAGACGACTGCCTCCGCGGTCTTCAGCTCCTGAAGCGCCGCAGCCGTATCAAATTCCGGATTCTTCCGGAAGGACTCCGCCGCTGCGCGTATCCCTTTCTGTTCTGCCGGCGTGTAGGCGCGCAGCGCATGCTGTACCTTATTTCCAAGCTGCGCAAGCACTCCTCCCGGAATGTCGCCCGGATTCTGCGTGATAAAGAAGATCCCCACTCCCTTGGAACGTATGAGCTTCACTACCTGCTCAATCTTCTCCAGCAGTGCCTTCGGTGCGCTGTCAAAGAGAAGATGCGCCTCATCAAAGAAGAACACGATCTTCGGCTTTTCCAGATCGCCCGCCTCTGGGAGCTTCTCAAAGAGCTCCGTCATGAGCCATAGCATGAAGGTCGCATAAATCGTCGGATCATTGATGAGAGAGGTGGAATCCAGTATATTGATGAGGCCTCTGCCCTCTGCATCCGTGCGGAACCAGTCCTCGATCTGCAGGGCGGGTTCCCCGAAGAACTGCTCTCCGCCTCTGCCCTCCAGCGCGACCAGTGCCCGCATGATAGCACCGATACTGTTCTTTCCTATGTTTCCATAGCGCTGACGATAATCGGCAGCATGATCCTCCACATAGTTCAGCATTGAGTGAAGATCCTTCATGTCAAGAAGCAGCAATCCCTCCTCATCCGCGATACGAAACACCACATCCAGAAGATCACTCTGAATTTTGTTCAGATCCAGAAGACGTGAGAACAGCAGCGGACCGAATTCGGACACAGTCGTGCGGAGCGCCAGCCCCTTTTTTCCGAGTATGTCCCAGAACTCCGTGGGATAGGCGCGATAGGAAAAGCCCTTGTCTTGAAGACCGAAGCGCGCGATACGCGCCTGCATATCTGCGCTGTCCGCGCCGGGCCTGCACATCCCTGCAAGATCTCCCTTCACATCTGATAGAAAAACAGAGACTCCCGCGTCCGAGAGGGACTCCGCCAGGACCTTCAGCGTGACCGTCTTTCCGGTTCCCGTTGCGCCGGCTATGAGTCCGTGACGATTTACCATCTTTGGAAGTATGTAACAGGGCTCCTCCCCGCTGCTTGCAAGCCATATCTTATCATCGTAATACATACAGCACTCCTTTACTGACTGACCGGCTGTCGCCGCTCCATAGTTTCCTATCAACTACTATAGCAAGAAAAAAGCACCCGGCATAGAGCAAATCTCTCCGCCTGATGCTTTATCTCATGAATTCTTTATGAATATTCCATACTTCTGAATATTCCGTACCTTCGACAGCTCTGCGCTGAAATATCAGAGCGCGATGCGATACTCCGGAGAAGCGTCTCCATTTACAACATAGTACGCCGCGTTCTCCTCCGGCTTGATGTAGAGTTCCACGGTCTTCAGCTCAACGTCTTTGTGCTCCGCCTCATAGGCCTTCACTGCTGCCTGCATCGCATCCTCTGCAGAGATCTGCCTTCCCTGATACTCGATAAGTACCGTGTATTTCACAGCCTTCTTCGCCGACGGCTTTCCGGCTGTCACAGTCTTCTTTGTCGTTGTCTTCTTCCCGGCAGACTTCTCTGCGCTCTCCCCCGCTGACCCTCTGACAGAACTTGCCTTCTTCACCGTGCCCGCCTTCTTTGCCGGAGTCGCCTTGCCCTTCGGCATCACAGCCTTAAGCTCTGCCTCACTGCTCTTTTCACTCTTCTTAACCATTTCCGTTTCCTCCAATACTTGCTTTCTGCGTCCTGCCGCTCTGGCCTCTGCCTCCCGGAGAAGCATTCTCTTATCAATCAACAATGTCAGGCCCTCCTCCGGACAGCTCTGCCGGAACGATATCACAGCTGTTACCACAGTTTCCAAATCTCTCCGTTTTTATGTCAATCAATGTCGGAGTTGGCGCAATTATATAACCGTCGCAAAACTTTGTCAACAATATATCATTCCATTTCAGATCTGTATTTCTTTTCTGAATTTTTACAATTTCGCCCGCATATGCTACAATAGGAAAAATTTATTTGAGCACGCAGACCACAGCGGCAGGAATGGAGCAGGCTATGCAGATGAAGCTTTTGATGGACCGGATCCGCACAAGCGGACAGGTGGAAAAGGGAAATATTCTGAAGGTAGATTCTTTTCTGAATCATCAGATTGATGTTGCACTTCTCGAGGAAATAGGAAAGGAGCTGAAGCGGCAGTTCTCTGACCGGGAGATCACCAAGATACTCACCATTGAGTCCTCGGGCATCGCGATCGCCTGCATCGCCGCCCGCTACTTCCACTGTCCCGTAGTGTTTGCCAAAAAATCAAAATCCTTAAATATCGCGGGTGATGTCTACACAGCCAGAGTAGAGTCCTTCACCCATAAAACCACGAACGACATCGTCGTCTCCAGAAAATTTCTTCTTCCGGAGGATAAAATTCTTATCATCGACGACTTTCTTGCAAATGGCAAGGCAATTCTGGGGCTCTCCGACCTCGTTCGTCAGGCCGGCGCCACCCTCGTGGGCGCGGGCGTGGTGATCGAAAAGGGCTTTCAGGACGGCGGAAAGCGCATTCGCGAGCTGGGAATCGACCTCCACTCCCTCGCCATTGTGGAATCCATGGATCCGGATACGGGCATTGTGTTCCGCAGTGAGAACTGAGGACGCTCAGAACTTTCCGCTGGAATGCGAATGCCCGCTTGAGCTTCTGCTCGAGCCGCTGCTCGAGCCGCTGCTACCGGAGGATGAAGGCGGATCGTAAACTCTGTTCTCTGTCGTGTGTGTGTAGCGGTCCGAGCGATGGGTAATCTCACTGCCTGTCATATCCAGGTACTGCTCCGCCATGCTCTCTTTGCTGACGGAGATCATTTTTTTGCGCAGCCACAGAGCTGCAAGGATGGATACCAGAAGGCCCAAGAGAAGAGAAATCAGTGCGCCCAGCAGCTTTGTGAGCGGCATGGTTCCGATCGAGACCGGCTTCCCCTCCGCTGAGAGCTTCAGGTATTTCCCGCTCTCCTCCACGTAGTCCTTCAGACCTCCGTACCAGTCGTCCTCCTTGAAATGCTCCTTGAACTTTTTTGCCAGCTGCTCCTTTCCAAAGTCATTGAAGGAGCGGTGCGCAAATTCGCCGAAGGCACAGAGATCATAGTCACGCTGTGCCATGGACAGTACGAGGCACAGGCAGTCCCTGTCAGCGCCGCAGCCCAGATCATAGCCGACGCGAAGCTCCTCCGAGACTGTCTCTATGGATTTGGACTCGCTGTAATCTGACATATCCTTCATTGTGATGATATAGACATTGCAGTGATAGTCCTCGGCTATTTTTTCAAGCTTCTCACTGAGCTCCTTTCGCTGCTCCGCGGTCAGAATCTCTGCCTCATCAAGCAGCAGAGGCAGTCCCTCTCCCCAGCGCTCCGGCATGAGCCGCATAATGGGTGCGCTGTCGTAATACCCAAAGCTGTAGTCATAGCCGTGAAAGCGTCCAAAGACCCCTTCCTCTGTCATCTCTCCCTCAAAGCTGTTTCCTGCATTGTCCTCAAAGGAAAGCGCATCTGTCTCAGAGTCATAGTCCCAGCTGATGGGATAGGCGCAGTGATCATAGACCACCATGCCACTCCCGCCTGCATTCAGAACGACATACTCTCCCGTGCAGCTGTACTCCGTGCCGTTCTCCATGCAGCTCTCTGCACGCAGCACTGCAAGACACAGAGCATCCTCTTCTCCGCTCTCCTCCGTGCTGTCCGCAGGCGGCACTGTCTCTGAGGACACATCCGGGCTCTCCGGCACATAGACGTAGCTGTATCCCCCGTAGATGCCACTCACGGATCCATCTGAAAGGTAGGCTGCCACAAGCTCATAGCCTTCTGCATCAACAACGTAAAGTGCGTCTCCCTCTGCTCGCCACTGGATCGGACTGATCTCTCCATTGAAGCATATCTCTCCCTCTCCGGAAATATCCAGTCTCAGGTACTCTCCCTCACAGCTGTACTCCGTGCCGTCCTTCTCGCAGTGCACAGCGCGGTAGAGCAGGGCGCCGTCTCCTTCCGCCGCAAACGCAGGAAAGGACAGCATAAGCAGGAAGAGGAAGAGCATGGAAAAACTTGAAAGTATTTTTTTCATTCCATCCTCCTATATTTCCTGCAGCATGCTCACGATGAGCCAGGCTATGCCCGGCCCAAGCCGCAGCAGATAAAACAGAACGGCTAAGACCAGTCCCAAAGCCGCCACAAAGCCGCGGAAGCGCGCCTCTGAGACCGGAAGATTTCCCACCATCTTACCTGTCTGTCCATTCATCGCAAAGGTATATTCCTGGTTCGCCCACTTCACCTTCAGCATCCACACCGGAAGCAGGGCATAGTGCACCTTGCCGCGGTTTATAGAGACCCTGGCGCTTCGAAGACTCACGCTGCCGTAGCCCGTCACGTCGCGGCGCATCAGCTCCTTGGCGCTGCTCCTGCAGCGGCTGTCCGCGCGCTCTGAGCTCTCCTTCAAACTCACATCATACTTATCTGCAAGATAACCGGGGAGATAGGCCATGGAGAAAGCTTTCAGTCCCTTATAGTCAAATGGCTCCAGCGAATCCATGAGGTCATCCGGCATTTTCTTGCTGGCATCGGTCGGAACCATTGCAAAGCTGACGGTTCCGCCGCGCTCCACATCGTAGTGCGCTGTGCGGGTGACTCTGTAATCCCCTTCTCTGTATGTACTCACATTGCTCGCATGAAAGCTGCACTCCGCCTCCGCACTCCCGTCAAAGAGCCAGAATGGAACATAGATCCCCTGAATCTTCTTCAGCTGACTCTGGCTCTTAAAGCTCCCCGGCAGGAAAAGATGCCTTCCGAAATGCTTTTTCAGTGCGTCGATCGCACTGTTTTTGTCCAGCTTGAAGGGAATGACATAATTCGGCTTCATCCCACCGCTTAGCTGGCCCGGAACGATAGTAGGATTTCCGCAGTAGGGGCACTGTGTCGCCGCGGTGGTCGCCTCACACATAAGCTCTGCGCCGCAGCTCGGGCAGCTGTAGCTTCGCATGCTCTCCGCATCGACGCCCCACTCCGCGCCGACCTCTGAGCTGTCCCAGCTGCTGCTTTCCGGCTCCTCCTTCTCAGCGAGAGGCCCGCCTGCACCGCTCTCTGTCCCGGCAGGAGTCTGCGTCTCTTCTACTGTATCTGTAGCGCCTTCACTTTTCCCGGCTTTTTGGACTGCCTCTGCCGCCCTTCTCGCCTTTTCCGCGTAGAAGGACTCTACCTCCTCCACGCTGAAGCTGCTGCCACAGTACTCACATTCCAGCTGACCGGAGCCGCTCGCAAAATGCAGGGGACCTGTACACGCAGGGCATTGATAATTGACTACCTGATCAGGCATTGATTGCTCCTCCACAGAACTCACAGCAGCCCGCAGCATTCGGTGTTGTGGTCGCCCCACAGTATGGGCAGGTCACAGCAGTCTTCGGAGCATTTTCTGCAGCAATGCTGTCCCGCGTCTCCTGACGGATCGCTGTCAGCGCCTCTCTGATCTCCATTCCCATGTTATAGTACTCCGCAAAGTCGTGATTCATCATTCGCGGATCACCGGAATTCTGCAGTGCGGCTCCCGCAATGCCCCGAATTACGCTGTTGAGGATATTTCCCTGTATATTGCTGCTGCGCATCCCCATGCCGTTATAACTGCCCATACGGTTCATCGTGTTCATGTCGCGTATCTCAACGCTCATGTTGTTCAGCTTGAAGCTCATATCATTGAAGTAGGGGTGGTTCACGCGTATATTCATCTGGAAATCATAGCTGTATCTGTAACGCGGGGGATTGTAGCTGACGTGCTGGGTGTGACCATCCTTGTCCTTCACCTCGCGCTTCTCTTCTATCTCATGCTCCTGCACATCCAGATCGCAGCCCGTAACCTGTGAAAAGTCCAGCACATCCGGATTGGCCTCAGCGAGATTTCTGGCTGCGGTGACCATGAAGCGGCGCGCGTCCTCGTCCAGCAGCACCTTCGTGTTGCGTCCGATGGTGCGCGTCGTGTGGAAGGAGGCAACCTTCTGCTGATTTTCCTCGCGGTAGGCGAGCTGTGCCTTGATATCCTCCACTGTTGATTTTCTTCTGTCCGAGAACCAGGGGGAGAGCTTTGAGGCACAATTTTTGCAGCAGTTTCCGTCCTCCAGCTTCCTGTTTCCCAGAAGTCCTATCTCTCCTCCGCAGATCGCACATTCCTTCTTCTCAAAAAGCTTTCCAAAAAATCCCATTGCATACCTCCTGTTCTTTAAATGACCAATGATAAAGCAAAGAGTAGCTTTATTTTGTCTCTATTTTATACAAAATAAACAGTCAAAACTATGGTACCAAGTATACTTTTAAGGGCCGGAAGCACAATAATCGAAGGTTTTCCCCTGCAAACCAAAAACAGAGCCCTTCATGGGCTCTGCTCTCACCACTCTCTCTCGAGCTCAGACAATCTGCCGCAGCGGCGGAAGAGATCCACCAAAAGCATGAGCTCATAGTTCGAGGAAATATTCAGTTTGGTATAAATACTGCGGTTATGCTTCTTGACCGTGCTCAGACTGATAAAAGCAAGCTCAGGTATCTCTGAGACCATGTAGCCATCCATATAGTAGTGAAAGATATTGTACTCTGCTGTGGTCAGCTGGTGCACGCCCTCAGAGAAGCAGAGGAACAGTTCCTCAATATTGGGAGGCAGCTCTTTGGAAGAAATCGGCTCTGCCTGCGGCTGCGTGTTCAGAAATTCAATCAGCTGATCCAGCTCGGAAATTCCGGTATAGGCATTGCCGCTTTCATCGTTTCTCCGTATTGCCTCAATACCGTCTACGATGGGCTGAACAAATTTTTTAGAGACAAAAACGGACAGAAGCACCATACACAGAATAAAGCCCAGAATTGCAAAGAGCACGGCGTTCCGTCCCGACGCGAGATAGCCGCTGTAATGCTCCTTTGGCAGAAGCAGCGCAATCACCCACTGCTCCCCCTCTTTGGCCGGCAGGGTCAGAATCCGGTGACAGCCGACATAAGTCGTATTGCCATCATAGTAACAACACAGGCCCTTTTTCTTTTGAACTACCAGCCTTGGCCTGTTGCTGAACCACACACCGCTCTGCCCTCCGATGAGACCATCCGAGAGATTCAGCACACCGTCCTTCATAGGTGCGAGCACTGTAATGAGCGATCCAAATCCTGTCTCCACTGCCGGATAAGCGAGGCGCATATAGAGCTCGCTCAGCTCCATACCGCACATTCCATAGAACTCTCCGTCGGAGCCTCGAAGCGGTGCACAGTAAAAGAGAGCTTCCTCCCAGACCCTGCTGATCTTTTTTCTTCCGGTCCAGAAGCCTTTACTCTGCACGTTGTGACGCATATCCTCAAATTCCGGAAGATAGTCTGTATCTACCTCCAGGTTCCAGCGATTGTGAAGCTCCAGCCCCTTCTCACGCGCCAGATCCGGTATGCCGCGGAAATAAAACACATCCGGATCCAGCTGCACACTGCTGCACACATTGGAAAGCCGCAGATATACAGCACTGCGGGAGTGTGAAGCCTCCGGGAGTTCCGTATTGGTTGTTGCATCCAGAATCGCAAAATCTCCGCTGCTTCGCACAACCTTCAATGTTGTATTGAGCTCTGCATACAGTTCCCGCTGTTCTTCCAGAAGCAGCTCCGGATTGTCATTGAATGCCTGAAAAGGCTGACCACTCTCCTCCAGTCGGTACTCAATTCCATGGCTCAGTGTTTTTGCCAGATTATTTCCATATGCCGTCATGGTATCCACCAGCTCCTGTACAGAATCTGAGGTAGCCATCAGCTGCTGTTCCATAGACTGGCGCACACTCGTCTCACGATTAAAAAGCATCCCGGAGCGATACAGGAACAGCACCAATACACCGAAAGCTGCAAGGGTCATAAAAAGCAAGTGCACTAGAAGTCTGCGGCGCAGCGTACTCCGCTTACTGCCCGCTTTCTGCAGAAGCTCCCTACGCTTTTTAAAATCAAGCCATTTCAAACTCACTTGCGACACCTCCCCTGTTCCTGCGAGCCTCTACGCCTATTTCCCGGCGCGCTGCACCGCAAGCTTCAGCGCGGTGAGAGCCTCCTCGGCAAGCTGCTCCGCCAGTGCATTCTGAGCTGTAATCGCCTCCTCGCTGAAGCCCTCATCCTCCGGAGAGAGCGCCGCGAGATACTTCTCCCGTGCATTTTGCAGTATCTTCCTTGCGTTTTTCTCCACAGACATCTCCAGATCGAGATAAGTCGAAAGCTGTGGAGGGGTATAAAATTGATAGTCGCGTCGCGTCTCATTCATTGCGTGATAGAGACTGCGGTACTTGCCGCTCTCCAATGTCTCTGCGACCTCCGGCAGCATGGCAAAGGCCTGCTCCGTGACCGGCATATAGCCTGTGCTCGTCACAAACCGCAGATTGCACTTTGGTTCTGTGAGCCACTTCAGAAATTCCACCGCAGCGGCCTCCCGCTCCGGATTCGATTTTGTGAGACAGAATCCCGCTCCGCGTTGTATTGCGAGCTTCTCTCCGCCCTCCATAATAGGCAGTGCATAGGAGACGACCTGAACGGGTTCAGATACATTGTCCGGATAGGTCACAATATCCTCATAGTAGAGCACACTCGCTGAAGAAGCCACACTCGCAACTGCCTCTCCCGTGCGGAGGGGATCGGTGGCATAGCCATCCCCCAGCCAGACTCCCCCCTGAATCGCCGCTCTGGCGTAGGGCATCCAAACTCTGTGAAAAGCCTCCCCAAAAGCGAGCTGATTGCCGGAAAAGAAATCCTCTCCGAGCGACTCCGTCCCAAGCTGAAGGTAATTGAAGTGATAATCGTGCACAAAAAAGCATCTGCCGTCATGAGGAATATCCGGGGTCTTCGCATCAAGCCAGCGATAGTAATCCTCCGACATGGCAAAGAGTCCCTCCCATGTTCTCAGCTGTTCAAGGTCTGCCCCCGTATCTGCGGAAAAGCGATCAAAGAGTGTCTTGTCAAGAAAAAGGATCTCTGTTGACTTCGCAGCAGGCAGCACAAGCAGCCTTCCGTCTATCATTCCTTCCTCCAGAAATTCAGGCAGAAAAGCAGAGAGCTCCTTCTCTGAAAAATAATCGCGGTAATCCACAAGCACTGCGCTGTCCGGCATAGCAAGTACAGTCTTCGGGTAGGATATAAAGAGATCCGGAAGCTTCGCTGCTCCCGGCTCATGATTGGCCGCTGCAAGCACGGACTCATGTATGGTATTGGTGTTGGACACCTGCATCACCTGCAGGATAATTCCCTTCTCTGCCCCGACGGTCTCATTGAATTCATCAATGAGCTGGTTCAGAGGAGAATCTGTCTGCCCGCCGTATACATGCCACACAGACAGGGTGATGGGCTCCTTCTTCCGCGCTCCACAGGCCGACAGAAATAATGCAGCAGATAAGAGCAGCAGACCTAAAACGCGGCTATAACCATACTTATTCATTCTTTCCTTCCCGCGCTGTGAGCGCAACTGCTTTAAATCGATGAAGATCATTATACGCTATCTGCGTCTAAAAATAAACCTTATCATCGAAGATGTTGTTGGTTTCCTTGGTGGCTCTGTCTTCGGTATACTTATGAAGCAATAATTTCTTATAAATAGCAAGTCTTAACTGCGGCATAATTAGAGATTAAAGTAAAAACGAATAATCCCAATTATTAAAAGATGAACTGGATAGAAGAGATAATTGAACCATTTGTACTGTTTACCCCTCTTGCCATTGTATGTTATGGTCATAGCAAATCCTAAGAATGAATATAGCTCCTTGATTATAGAAATATATCCAATTGCAGCACTCATCACAGGTCTATCGTAGAAAATATAGAAAACATAGGCAAGGATGATTGCGTGGTAGTCGTAGTCAAGGCTAAGTAGCATCGCCAAAAGTCCGAATGCCACCACGATTACAACAGAAATTCCGTACCAAAAAAATTTATTTTTTACCTTGCCTTTAAGCTCATCGATTATCCAAACCGTTACTAGGCAAAGGGCTAATGTGAACATTATATTGTTCCAATTTGGATTGTAAAACACTTTTGAAGTGAATATATCGAATGGAACTTCTGCAATAATTCCAAATAAAATTAAATTTATAAGATATTTTTTCGTATTCTTGGTTTTGAAAAATCCTTCCACAACGAAAAATATAAATATTGGAAAGGCAATCCTTCCTAGAATTGAAAATATATTTGAAATATATAGAAGCGCTCCTTTGCCATCTAAAAGCGGTGCAACTACCCCGTTATTTACATGGTCTATTAGCATTGAAAGAAATGCAATATACTTGAGTTGCGCACCATTTAAAATCTGAAACTTCTTTATTTTTTCTCTATTAAAACGTCTATTTAAATCCATCAATTTTTCTTCTTTTACGATTTCGCTCATTTGGGTTCTCCTCACTTACAGAAATGTGTAAGCAATAATCCAATAAATATTATACCAGATAGCTTGTTTTTTTAACGGTTTGGGTGATTTTAGTCCTGCACTTTTGACATCAAACAGACAGTCTCAACATGCATACCAAATTAAAACATATCTCCACAAAACCACAGAAATATGATCAATAGTTATACAGTACTAATACTGCACGTGCATCCTCTTTCCCGCAAAATATTAGTTCCATAAATTTTGCACCACCCTGATGTAAAATTTATTCTTTTTTCATACCGTCAATATATTCTTCATCTGTCTTGCCAGCTTCCAATGCTCGATATTCCTGATTTAATTCTCTCAACAATTCTTCTTCGCTTGGCAAATATAATTTATACTTTGAAGCAAAAATTTGTGTTTCATTTTCCGGCAATGTATATTTAACTACAGACTCACTCTTGTCTGCACATAACACAATACCTATCGGCGGATTATCTCCCTCATTCATAAGCTCTCGCTCATAATAATGAACATACATCTGCATCTGTCCTAAATCCTGATGTGTTAAGTCTCCAACCTTTAAATCAATCAATACAAAACATTTTAAGATATAATTATAAAATACAAGGTCAATTCTAAAATGGCGTCCATCAAACGTTATTCTTTTCTGCCTTGCGACAAATGAAAAGCCTCTGCCAAGTTCCAAAAGGAATTTCTGCAAATGTGTAATTAACGCTTGCTCTAAATCACTTTCATAAAAATCATCATTGGGTGTCAGTCCAAGAAATTCCAATACATATGGGTCACGGATAACATCTTCTGGGCTTTTTGCCGTCTCCAATGTCTGAATTTCTGCCGCAACCTGCTCTTTATTTTTACTGGATAATAATCTTTCATAAAAGAAAGAATTTATCTGTCTTTCAAGCTGTCTGGTACTCCATTGTGATTTTACAGCTTCCTGCATATAAAATTCTCGTGCTTTATCATTTTCCACACGCATCAAAAGCCGATAATGAGTCCAACTCAATTCGCTACGCAGTGCGTAGCCATTTGGAAATGTCAAATAAAACTGCCTCATATTTTTCAAATTGGCAACAGTAAATCCTTTTCCAAAATCTTGAGTCATTTGTTTCGATAATTCTTTCAATAAACCTGTCCCATACTCCGCCTTTTCGTTACCGCCCTGTTCTTCAATGATTGATTTTCCGATATTCCAATAGGCTTCAACCATTGCAAAATTGGCTGTTTGATAGACTTTATTTCTTGCTGTTATCAAGATGTTCTTTATCTCATCATAAAATTTTTGTTCCATAAAAACCTCCGCAAGACACCTAGTTTTATTTGTATAAATCCTTTCTCAATCGATTTACAAGTATATTAAATTGTTCCTCACTTTTCTGGTAAATAAATTTTTCTAATTCCTTGACAAGACCATCATCTTTTGAAATTAACTTCAACTTAGGAATTGCCATCTTCAAATCATTTATTGCATTATTTCTATTTTCATCATCTGATAGCTCTTGTATATTATACCTTGCAACTCCTAAAGAAAATTTCGCTTCGGCTGGAAAAAGTACAATTTGCGCAAATACAATTATAGATTCATATACTCTCTTTTTTTCCTCAAAAACATACTTTTTCTTATCTTGCAATGGTTGAAAAATAAATGTGGACAA
>QWCK01000392.1_pt1 | contig 77907 bp, 59 predicted proteins | sample 1972571 | NCBI WGS metagenome assembly QWCK01 (sample SAMN09866710, study PRJNA288562) | Human gut metagenome isolate term2_stool, whole genome shotgun sequencing... | isolation source: gut | host: Homo sapiens | place: USA: California | reverse complement strand
TTCTAAAAACTTATCGTTTATTTGCTATGCCCGCCTCTGTGCGGGCTACTTTTATATCAAGAGTTCTCCAAAGGAGAACTTTCCTATAAAGCAAAAAAGAGCAAAAAAAACATCCGACAGCCTGAGACGGCTTGCCGGATGTTTTTTTTGCTCTTTTTTGCTTCTACGTTATCATACTGAATTGTCTCATTTTTATTTTAAGCTATCATATATGAATATAGATTTGTTATCTATGAAATTTAAAATTACAATAATGCAGAAATAATGCAGAAACTGAGTTTGTCTGGTCTGTGAAATAATACAAATCTGTCTTCAATAATTATAATGCTTTAATTCTCTCCAGAGCAGCAAGTGTATTTTCATATGTTCCAAATGCAGTCAATCTGAAGTATCCTTCTCCGCTTGGTCCAAATCCTGATCCCGGTGTACCTACAACATTTGCTTTTTCAAGCAGGTAATCGAAGAACTCCCAGGATGTCATATGATCCGGTGTCTTTAACCAGATGTATGGTGCGTTTACGCCACCGAATACTTCAAATCCAGCATCCTGCAGTCCGCCTTTGATGGCTGCTGCATTCTTCATGTAATAAGCGACCTGCGCTTTTAACTGAGCCTTACCAGCCTCACTGTAAACAGCTTCGCCGGCACGCTGTACAATATACGGAGCACCGTTGAATTTTGTTCCATGACGTCTTGCCCACATCTGATGTAAGGAAACATCTCCACATTTCAGGTCTTTCGGAACAACTGCGTATCCCAGACGAACACCGGTAAATCCAGCATTCTTGGAGAAGCTCTTTAACTCGATGGCACAGGTTCTTGCGCCTTCGCATTCAAAAATTGTATGTGCTACGTTATCCTCGGAAATATATGCTTCGTATGCACCATCATAAATGATGACTGCACCGATTCTGTTTGCATAATCAACCCACTCCTGTAACTGATCTTTTGTAATAGTTGTACCTGTCGGGTTGTTCGGCAGACACAGATAAATGATATCCGGATCCTCTTTCGGAAACTCCGGTACAAAATTATTTTCTTTTGTACAAGGCATGTAGATGACATTACTCCACATCTCTGTATTTGGATCATATACACCGGTTCTGCCAGCCATAACGTTGGAATCTACATAAACCGGGTAAACCGGATCACATACAGCGATACGATTATCTACAGAAAAGATCTCCTGAATATTTCCGGAATCGCTCTTTGCACCATCGGATACGAAAATCTCATCTGCGCTGATGTCACATCCTCTTGCTTTATAATCATTGTCCGCAATAGCAGTGCGCAGGAATTCATAACCAAGATCCGGTGCATAGCCATGGAAAGTCTCTGCATTTCCCATCTCAGTTACAGCACCATGCATTGCATCGATAATTGCCGGTGCCAGTGGCTGTGTCACATCACCGATACCAAGACGGATCAATGTTTTCTCCGGATTTGCAGCCTGAAATGCACTTACTTTTTTCGCGATTGTGCTGAACAGATAGCTGCCCGGAAGTTTCTGATAATTGTCATTTACTTTAAACATATTTACAACTCCTCACTAAAATGTATCTCGTGTTGCAAGATTCCACTCAGCATATGTTGAGATTCTCATTGCTATATAAGTGTAGTATAGCTGAGATAGTGAATCTTGTTTTACCTGTAAAATCGTTCCTAGTATAACATAACTAACGCGAAAAAATCAACCGCTTGACGCTTTTCTGCTGTAAATTATCACCGTAGCACAAACGAACATAAACTTTCTCTGAAAATCCGCATATTTTTCCAAATAAGTGTTCTTTTGCAAGTACCCACATTATCCTATATTTTTACTTCACCGGAAAAAACTTCTTCTGCCGGACCGGTCAGATACAAATGTCTGCTTCTGGTTCCATAAGTCACCTGCAGTTCTCCCCCCGGAAGTTCTATTGTAACTGACATCGCACATCTTCGCATCCGCATTGCTGCTGCTGCCACCGCACAGGCACCGGTTCCACAGGCGCGCGTCTCCCCGCATCCGCGCTCCCACACACGCACTGCAATATGTCCTGCATCCTGTATCCACGCAAATTCCACATTTGCTCCATGTGGAAATGCCGGGTGATGTTCCATTTCCGGTCCACACACTTCCATTGGAATCTGATCCAGTTCCTCTTTACTATTTAAAAAAATAACGCAATGCGGATTCCCCATAGAAACACCGGTATAAGAAAAACGGGCAGATATGTGCTCCGGCACAAATTCAGGTGTGCCCATATCCACCCGAACCGCCGTTACAGCCACTCTGTCCGTTCCTTTATCTAAACGCAACTGCCGCACACCGGCGTCCGTCTCGATTCTAAGATTCTCCTGTTCTGTTTTTCCATGGTCAGATACATATTTTCCGACACAGCGAATACCATTTCCACACATCTGTGCCCGGCTTCCATTCGCATTGCAGATCAACATTCGAAAATCCGCTACCGTTGATGGCAGCACACAGATCAGACCATCCGATCCGATCCCGCAATGTCGGTCACAAAGCTGCTGTACCCGTTCTGCGGTCAGCCAGACGGGTGCGTGTTCACTGTCCCCGATTTCAAGACAGTCAAAGATCAGAAAATCATTTCCAAGACCATGCATTTTAACAAATTTCATAGAACCTCTCCCAGAATACACACTTCTCTCAACTATATGTTATTCTGCAAAAAAGGTTCCTTTTTACGCCATCAAAGCTGCTACTGATCCAGCATACCAAGAATCATCTGTGCCGTTTCTGTAAAACTGGTTCCATTATCCATACTGGTCTTTTGCAGGTAACGATGCGCCTCGTCTTCTGTCATCTGATTTCGTTCCATCAGAATCGCTTTTGCACGATCCACCAGTTCCTGTTCTTCCTGCGTTCGCTTCCTTGGAGCCTGACGGCGTTTCCGCCGTTTTCGCTCCAGATTATACGCGACCATCTCCACCGTAGACAACAGTTCGTGAATCTTTAACGGAACTGCCAGTCCCACGATTCCCGGTGTCCCGTTCTCCACCCACTGATCCTTCGTGGAGATCACGATTGTTTCAAATCCCGGAGGCAGACATTCCACCAGCTCCTGATAGATCATATCGGAAAGCTTATAAGTACAGACGACAATGCCATCCTGCAGTCCATTTGCTTCCTGGATCACCTGTGCGCCATTTGTACAGACGCACACAACCTGATAGCCGTTTCTGACCAGTACATTCTTAATGTTTTTTCCGTTTTCTACTTTCGGAAATGCAACAATTATCCTTGTCAAAACTCAACCATCCACCTTTTGATTAAAATTTGTCCAGGTACTCATCTACTTCCCACTGTGTTACAGCTCTGCAATACCGCTCCCACTCATCTTTCTTAGAATTGATATATACGTTACTGATATGATCTCCAAGTACATCCTGAATAAATGCATCCTGTTTCAGCGCCTCTACTGCATCACTCAGATTTGTCGGCAGAGATTTGATATTTCGTTCTGCTTTTTCTTCCTCAGACATGCTGAACATATTTTTCTGAATGTTTTCTGGCGGAGTAATTTTATTCTTCATGCCGTCCAGACCTGCTGCCAAACACAGCGCAATGGTCAGATACGGATTTGCCGCACAGTCCGGGCTTCGAAGTTCAATACGTGTGCCACCGCCCACTGCGGACGGAATACGGATCAACGGACTTCTGTTTCTCACAGACCACGTAATATGAAGCGGAGCCTCAAATCCGGAAACCAGACGTTTATAAGAATTTACCAGCGGATTTGTGATTGCTGTCATGCCATAAACATGCTTCATCAGACCGCCAATAAAATAATAAGCATCCTGACTCAGTCCAAACTTATCATTTTCATCTGCAAAAATATTTTTGCCGTCTTTTCTCAGAGACATGTTGATATGCATTCCGGAACCGCTGACGCCGCTCTTTGGCTTTGGCATAAATGTTGCATGCATGCCATGACGCTTTGCGATCGTTTTTACCGCAAGTTTAAACGTCATAATGTTGTCTGCCGCATGCATTGCCGGCTCGTATCTGAAATCAATCTCATGCTGTCCCGGAGATGCCTCATGATGGGATGCCTCAATCTCAAATCCCATATCTTCCAGAGTCAGAACCATATCACGTCTGGCGTTTTCGCCGTGATCGTTTGGTCCCATTTCAAAATACCCTGCTTTTTCTGTGGTATCGGTTGTCGGACACCCATTATCATCTGTATTAAACAGGAAAAATTCACATTCCGGTCCCACATCAAACACATATCCCATGTCCTTTGCTTCTTTGATCACTTTCTGTAAAACATAACGCGGATCTCCCTCAAACGGTGTACCGTCCGGACGGTAGATATCACAGATAATACGTGCTACCTTCCCCTGCTGTGGTCTCCATGGGAAAATCGTAAATGTATCCAGATCCGGATGCAGATACATATCGGATTCCTCAATTCTTACAAATCCTTCAATGGATGAACCGTCGAACATGCAACGGTTATCCAACGCTTTTTCCAACTGACTGCTTGTAATGGCAACATTTTTCATATTGCCAAAAATATCGGTAAACTGCAGACGGATAAATTCGACATCTTCATCTTCCACCATCTGCATAATGTCATTCTTTGTATACATGGCGTTCCTCCTGTAATTTTATCAAAACTCTAATTCAAAGCCAGTATTTAATACTTCTTCAGGTTTTATTCGATACTTTTTCGCTCTGAATTATTAGGTTCATTATACTGATTTCTTATCAAATTTCAAGATTACATTTCCAAAAATCCCAGATCCCAGGATCGGTATCTTTATGTAAAGCGGACATTCGCAATCCGCTCTCGCTACTTGCTCATGAACGCAGTCGCTTTGCGACCTGTCAGTGGGAGCTTTTAACTCCCACTGACATAAGCATCCCCTTTACCCACCACTTAGTGCTCTGCGCACTTGAAGTGGGGGAATGCTTATTCTTCGTTCAAAGTTTTCTGCTGAAGCCCAATACCTCTTTTTTACTGAAAAAAAATACAGGGTTCTTATATTAAAGTTTCTTGTCAAACTCCAATACATCCTCAAATTTCATATTTCCGTCAAAGAGATCCAGCGCACTTCCAATCGTATAATTCAGATGATGCTGTCCCCACTCTGCCAGTTCTTCCAGATTTTGAAAACTTCCGATTCCGCCGGCATATGTCACCGGAATGCGATTCCAGCTTCCAAGTAGTTCTACCAGTTCACGCTCAATGCCGGACGCTTTGCCTTCCACATCCACCGCATGGATCAGAAACTCATCCGCATACTGATACAAGCGGTCCAGCAATTCCACAGTCACGCGTTCTTCTGTAAATTTCTGCCAGCGGTCCGTTACGATATAATAAGCACCATCCTTTTTGCGACAGCTTAAATCCAGTACCAGATGTTCCTTTCCGACTGCCTGCACCAGTTTCTCCAGACGCTCATAATCTACTTTTCCATCCCGGAACACATAAGAAGTCACGACCACATGACTGGCTCCTGCCCGCAAAAATTCATGGGCATTTTCTGCCGTAATACCGCCACCCACCTGCAATCCGCCCGGGTAAACCTGAAGCGCTGCCAGTGCCTGTAACTTAGTTGCCTCATAATGTGGGGAATCCTTTCCATTTAATAGGATAATATGTCCTCCACGGATTCCATAAGACTGATACAATTTTGCATAAAAGGGTGCATCCTGCTCCGACACAAAATTTTCTGCCGCCAGATCTCCCCGATCCTTCAGCGTGCCACCTACGATCTGTTTTACCTTTCCATTATGAATGTCAATACATGGTCGAAATTCCATACAACTCTCCTTACTGTCTCTCTATTAATTGCCATCGGGTTGCAGGTAACAATATCTCATTTCAAGTCGAACGTACGTGGACTTGGTGCGTGATTCTGGTCAGCGTATGCTGACATATTCTCCTCAGAATCACTGCACATCCTCGCGGAGCATTTTATCTCAGTCAGAAATTAGACTGAGATAAAAAAGACCGGGTGGAAAGTTACCTTATTATATTTATTAACTCTGCTTATTTGTGCTTTGGTTGTTTCTCCTAACATTTTGCAAAGTATACACTTAAAATATCACAAACTGTAAAAAAAAGAAACCTTTGCCGAAAAGTCATTGACATTACAATTTTAAATTACTATAATATTTTCAAAATTAATTTATTTATTTTTAGAAATCAGAAAAACAGCAGTGTTTTTCTTTTTTTGCTCACAAAACAGATAAGGGAGGATACAAAATGGCAAAAATTATTGGTGAAGGTATTACTTTTGATGATGTGCTGCTCGTTCCGGCATACTCCGAGGTAACCCCGAACATGGTTGATCTTACGACAAAACTGACCAACAAAATCACACTGAACATTCCGATGATGAGTGCCGGCATGGATACAGTTACTGAACACCGCATGGCAATCGCAATGGCAAGACAGGGCGGTATCGGTATCATCCACAAAAATATGTCTATCGAAGCACAGGCTGAGGAAGTAGACAAAGTAAAACGTTCCGAAAACGGAGTTATCACAGATCCATTCTCCCTTTCCGCAGATCACACTCTTCAGGACGCTGACGACCTGATGGCAAAATTCCGTATTTCCGGTGTGCCGATCGTCAAAGAAGATGGTACACTGATCGGTATCATCACAAACCGTGATCTTAAATTTGAGACTGATTTCACAAAAAAAATCAGCGAGAGCATGACCAGTGAGGGACTGATCACTGCTCCGGAAGGTATCACTTTAGAGGAAGCCAAAGCAATCCTTGCAAAAGCAAGAAAAGAAAAACTTCCGATCGTTGACAAAGACTTCAAATTAAAAGGTCTGATCACAATCAAAGATATTGAAAAACAGATCAAATATCCGCTTTCTGCAAAAGATGAACAGGGTCGTCTGCTCTGTGGCGCTGCTGTCGGTATCACAGCAAACATGATGGATCGTATTGATGCTCTGGTAAAAGCTCATGTAGATGTTATCGTTGTAGATTCCGCACACGGACATTCCTTAAATATCTTAAACGCAGTTCGCCAGATCAAAGAGGCTTATCCTGATCTGCAGGTTATCGCAGGTAACGTTGCAACAGGCGCAGCTACCAAAGCACTGATCGAAGCAGGCGCTGACGCAGTTAAAGTAGGTATCGGACCTGGTTCTATCTGTACCACACGTGTTGTTGCAGGTATCGGTGTTCCGCAGATCACAGCCGTTATGGACTGCTACGAAGTTGCAAAAGAATACAATATCCCGATCATCGCAGACGGTGGTATCAAATACTCCGGAGATATGACAAAAGCTCTGGCTGCCGGTGGCAGTGTATGTATGATGGGTTCCATGTTTGCAGGATGTGACGAAGCTCCAGGAGCCTTCGAATTATATCAGGGACGTAAATACAAAGTATACCGTGGTATGGGCTCCCTTGCCGCTATGGAAAACGGAAGCAAAGACCGTTACTTCCAGCAGGATGCTAAAAAACTGGTTCCGGAAGGTGTCGAAGGACGTGTTGCTTACAAAGGCAGCGTAGAAGACATTATCTTCCAGCTTGTCGGAGGTATCCGCTCCGGTATGGGTTACTGTGGTGCTTCGACAATCAGAGATCTGACTGCAACCAGCCACTTTGTAAAAATCTCTGCTGCTTCACTGAAAGAGAGCCATCCGCATGATATTCATATCACAAAAGAGGCTCCGAACTACAGCATCGAGGAGTAATTAAAGTTTCGTTATTAAAGTAAAGAGGAGAAGAACTCAGATGAGTGCTTTGGGCTAAGACGCCCTGCATCACTCATCTGAGTTCTTCTCCTTATTTCAGTTTTGGCTATACTGCAAAAAGCTGCTCCGCCAGCTTATCTCTATTCGTGTTTTGCAATATTTATCAAAAATTGATGTGCAAACCTTTTTCATAATCTTACAATTTCATTCTAAGGTAAAATTTTTCTTAGTTTTATTAGCAACTCTATTTACCTTTATTCAATGTTTTTCTCCGATATTTCGCATATTTTATCTGCCACTGTTATTATTTTCGGTTACGCCCGTATTGTTGTCTGTTCCGACTGCATCTCCGGTCGTAGTCCCGTTTGTCTTGTCCTTATGATCTCTGTTGACATCTGTATCACCGGTGACACCGTCTTTGATTGCCTCTCCGGTATCCTCAATCGAATCCTTCGCATTTTCTGCTGCATCCCTCATATTTTCACCGGTAGTTCCATAATCTGTCTGATTGGTATCTGCTCTGTCATTGACAATTCCGTTATCGTCCGTCACGGTATTATCATCCACGACATTGTTATCGTTGGTTCCATTTTTGTCAATGCCGTTCTCTGTGACAGAATTATTGTTACTCCCATCGTTCATATCCGTATTCTTCTTTCCGCATGCTGCAAAGGTCGTCAAACTCAGTGCCAGCATAAGTATAAATGCAATCTGTCTGAATTTTTTCATCTTGGTATCTCTCCTTCTCATAACTTTTTTCGCTAATGGAAATGAATCATCGATTGTCTGTCCGCAACTATTCGCAAACGATCATCAAGCATATTCATTTCTGTATCATTAATATGGTTCATTTTGTATTTTTTATACCTGCCTGATAAAAATACTCTACGTTTCTGCATTCATTACCCTTCATTGGTCTTATGTGCGTAACAAGCATCATAACAGTAAATCGGACATTCGCAATCCGCTTTCGCTACTTGCTCATGAACGCAGTCGCTTTGCGACCTGTCAGTGGGAACTTTTAACTTCCACTGACATAAGCATCCCCCTTACCCACCGCTTAGTGCTCTACGCACTTGAAGCGGGGGAATGCTTATTCTGCGTTCAAGTCGAACGTACGTGAAATCTGATGCATGATTCCAGTCAACGCAAGCTGATATATTCTTCTCTATGAATTTATTAAAAATCTGTTTTGAGCTATTATTTTCGCATCTTGGAATTAAATATCAGAGATCCCAGATAACCGAAAATTAATGCTGCTGATACACCTGCCGCACAGGCAGTAAATCCGCCTGTAAAAAGCCCCAGAAAACCACTTTCATCAATGGCAGTTTTCATCCCCTTCCACAACGTATTTCCAAATCCAAGCAGCGGCACGTTTGCTCCTGCTCCCGCAAATTCAGAAAAAGGCTCATATATCCCGACTGCTCCTAACACAGCGCCGGAGCAGACAAGAAGCACCATAACACGTCCCGGAAGCAGTTTTGTTTTTTCCAGTAAAATCTGTACTACCGCACAGATCAGGCCGCCTACCCAAAAGGCATTGATATAATCCATTGTTACGCTTTCCTCCATCTTAACGTCTTTTACTTTTTTATTTTTGCTTTACATAATCGGTTTCATTTTCTTTTCGCAAAATGTTTCGCGTTATCACATACCTATCAGTATTATCACATTTTTTCACTTCATTCTTTCGAATGTTTCTCAACTTTTTTCTACTGCTTCTAATACCACTGCATGTGCAATTCCCGGCACGTTTTCGCCCTCATTAAAGCTGATTTTGGACAACAGGGCACCTGTCGGCACAAACAATACCCGTTTTAATTCCCCACGCCGCATCATCGGCAAAAAGTGTGCGCTCATAGTTACTGCCGCACATCCGCAGCCACTTCCTCCGCTTCCGGTTCCCTGCCGTTCATTATCAAAAATCTCCAGACCGCAATCCGCATGGCAGCTTCCGATATCAATATTTTTCTGCTGAAGCAGTTCAATCAGGATCTCACGTCCAACCACCCCCAGATCTCCGGTGATGATCGTGTCATAATAAGACGAACTTCTGGAAAAATCCTCCAGATGTGTTGCAATACAAGCTGCTGCCGCCGGTGCCATGGCAGCTCCCATGTTCATGGAATCCCGCACACCATAATCTACGATTTTGCCCGGTGTGATGCCAGTGATGCAGACATCACAACATGCTTCTCCCTTGCATTCTTTTTGCTGTTCTTTTACCTTCTCTATCCCTTCTCCTTTTTGATCATATGCCACTTTTTTCCCAATCATCTTTCTCCCCGAGTGTCCTTCTCTTTCCAGTCCACTTTTATCTCTGTTTTCTGTTGTATACCTGTCTCTGCCAAGTACAAAGGCACCGGCTCCCGTAACCGTCCAGGTAGTACATAAGGGTCTTTGATTGGCATATTCCAAGGGAAACCGAAACTGTTTCTCCGCACTGGCAAAATGGCTGGACGTAACCGCCCCTGTCAGATTCGCATACCCGGCAGACACGGTCATTGCCGCCAGAGCCAGCGATTCTCCCGCTGTTGAGCAAGCACCGTACAATCCAAATAATGGCAGATCAAATTGCTGCAAGCCAAAAGACGTTGCCATGGACTGTCCAAGTAAATCCCCGGCAAACAGATACCGAAGTTCCTCTGCCTTCAAACCCGCTTTTCCTAATGCAATTGTCAATGCTTCTTTTTGCAGCGTACTTTCCGCTTCTTCCCAGATATCACATCCAAAATTGTCATCTTCTCCCACAAGGTCAATTTCATGTCCGATCGGTCCTTCTGCTTCCTTAGTTCCTGCCACGCATCCGCTGCTGATGATCCAGGGTGGTTTTTCAAAAGCAATGCTTTGTTTTCCTGTCTGTGTTGTCATGGTATTATTCTCCTCACACATAATTAGCAAGCAGAGAATATGATATATCTGTTTTCTCTATCAGATATGATATAACTTTATCACTCATCATATATAGAGGGAATCGCTACTCTGCTTTTGATTTACTTTCATTTCTCTGCCAGTTGTATTTTTTACAGTATTTGTAAAGATGCAAAAAATATACAACACAAAAAGAACATCTCACATGGGATTTCTACCATATGAAATGTTCTTTCTTGCTCATTATTCTTATATGGGTAATCTATTTCTATTCAGACTAAATAGATAATGTTCACCTGTTTATACTATTTTTACGAATGTTTAAATAGTAATTTTTTGTTTTGACTATCTCAAATAAAATCTAAATAGCAATTTTCTGGTTTTGACTAGAATAACGGTGTTTTATATACGCCGTCTGCAATCAGTTTTGCGAAAGCATCTACAACAGTCTGACGGTCTTCCTGATAGGTTACACCAAACCATTTATCCTGTGTCTCAAGAACTTTTACAGACACCTCACCTTTTGCAAGCATATCGCCAATGATGGTCGGAAGCAGATACTCTGCTTTGATGTTGCCCGGCTCCACATTTGCCAGAAATTCTGCAAATCCTTTATCCAGTACATCCAAAAATTCCGGTGTGACGCCCCACATATTCATAGATACGTGTGTTCCTGTTGGAATCTCATTGCCATTTTCGTCTTTGACAATACCATCTGTGTCACGGGCAATACCGCTTGTCTCAACAATCTTCTGCAGCATCTCCTGATCATCTACCTGGCAGACACCTCTGGTAACAGTTCCGTTATCGCTCAGTGTATTATCAAGGATAAATCCTGCCATGCAATATTTGTACTGAGAATCACCACAGCCAACCAGATAATCATGTACTTTTACAAATGCTTCTTTTCCATAGTAATCATCTGCATTAATTACTGCAAACGGCTCATTTACAATACCTTTACAGCATCTTACCGCCTGACCGGTTCCCCAAGGTTTTGTACGGTCCGCCGGTTTCTCAAAGCCTTCCGGAAGATCCTCCAGAGACTGGAACACATATTCCACATCACAAATTTTTTCAATACGGTCTCCGATTACCTCTCTAAAATCTTTCTCAATACCCTTACGGATAATAAATACGATTTTATTAAATCCTGCTTCCAACGCATCATGGATAGAATAATCAATAATAATTTCGCCGTTCGGTCCAACCGGTGTCAACTGTTTTACGCCACCACCAAAACGGGATCCGATTCCGGCTGCCATAATCACTAATGTAGTATTCATATACTTTTTCCTTCCTAACTTCCTAACTTGTATTTTTTCCTGTATTTAACAGAATTGTAACATTTTTTCTGCTAATAGTAAAGCAAAATGCACTTATTATTCAAATAAGTGCATTTTACACGCATATTCAACTATTGCATAAAAATATGCAGGCGTTTTAGAGCTTTTTTAATTATTAAGCAGCTTTTGCCGAACCATTGACAACCTGATATAATTTTCCATCATATGTCACGGTACCATTATAGTTAAAATCTACTTTTCCATTGGAGAGATACCAGTCTCCGTTCTGGTTAGACGCAATACCGGTAAAATTAAAATTTACTTTTCCGTTTTCTATGCGCCACCAGCCATTGCTGTTTTTCGCTACAGTTGTATCATAAGTAACCTTGCTGCCAACCACATGCCACCAGCCATTCTCTCCGTCAACCGTTCCTTTTATGACATCATTTTTCTGGAATGTTACCTTTCCACCTTCCAGATACCACCAGCCATTACTGTTTGATGCGAATCCTTCAAAGCTGAAGTTTACTTTTCCATTTTCAATGCGCCACCAACCATTGCTGTTCTTTTCTACTCCATTATGTGAAAAGTCTACCATTCCATTGCTGATATACCACCAACCATTACTGTTTTTCGCCACTGTTGTATCAAAAACAACTTTACTTCCGGCTACGTGCCACCACGTAGTTTCTCCATCAACGGTTCCTTTTATGACATCATTTTTCTGGAAAGTTACTTTTCCGCCTTCCAGATACCACCAGCCATTCTGGTTTGACGCAAAACCTTCAAAGTCAAAGTTTACCTTTCCACTTTCAATGCGCCACCAACCGTTACTGTTTTTTGCTACTCCAGTATAGGAAAAATCTACCATTCCATTACTGATGTACCACCAGCCATTACTGTTTTTCTCTACTCCAGTATGGGAAAAATCTACCATTCCATTGCTGATATACCACCAGCCGTTGCTGTTTTTCGCCACGGTCGTATCAAACGTAACTTTACTTCCGACTACGTGCCACCAGCCATTCTTGCTATTAACCGTTCCTTTAATCACATCGTTTTTCTGGAATGTTACCCTTCCGCCTTCCAGATACCACCAGCCATTACTATTGCTTGCAAATCCTTCGAAAGCAAAATTTACTTTTCCGCCTTCTATCCGCCACCAGCCATTGCTGTTCTTCTCTACTCCAGTATGGGAAAAGTCTACCATTCCATTGCTGATATACCACCAGCCGTTGCTGTTTTTCGCTACGGTCGTATCAAACGTCACTTTACTTCCGACTACATGCCACCAACCATAGGCTCCTTTTACAGTTCCTTTGATAACATCGTTTTTCTGAAACGTAACCTGACCATTTTCAATATACCACCAGCCATTACTATTGCTTGCAAAGCCATTATAAGAAAAGTCAACTTTGCCACCTTTCAGGTACCACCAGCCGTTCTGATTTTTCGCAACACCCTCATAGTTAAAATTAACTTTTCCATTTTCGATCCGCCACCAGCCATTGGCATTCTTCTCAATGCCAGTATGGCTATAGTCAATCACACCATTTACATAATAATACCAGTTACCATCAGATGCTTTGATCACACCATTCAGCCTTTTATCTGTCACGCCATTATTATTGCTTCCATCACCAGAATTTATAATTGTTACATAAGAAGTACTTACATATGCATACATATTTGCAAAATCATACTTTCCTGTACTTGTATCAATTCCAGTTCGACCGCTTTTTAGTACTGGATCGCTCTGAATACGATAAAATCCATTTGTAGAGGTATTGCCATCTTTCAACAGAAATGCCACACCATACAGGTTTGCCGCATAATACAACCTGCTGGAAGAAGTACTGTTCCTATTCCGAATATTCAAGTTATTGGTAGGAGTTGTCTTCATGCAACTGATGGGATCTTTAATTCCAATTGTATAACGATATTCATCTTTTGATGACAATTTTTCCCCCAGATAATACGCATAATTGGCCGCTTTCTCACCCCAGTACGGATCTGATGCATACTGCACATTGATTCCACTGGCTTTATTTCCCAGATAGGCACCACGATAGTTACTTCCATTTGGATTCAGATATTTTTTTGACATATAAGTCTCTGCAAAATCCTTAATACAAGTAGAAACACTACTGTAATAATTTGCACTCTGTGAAGGGGATGCATCTACAGCATTCAAGCCAAACAGGTTATTTTTATTTTTGGCTATGCTGCTATCTCCCCATCCACTCTCATTGATTGCAATGGAAGCCATCAGCAATGCATTCACACCATATGTATTCTGATTATTTACAAAATCTTTTCCCAAATCCTTTAACTTGGATGTAGAGGATATTTTCCCATTAATTGTGCTGTTCAAATCTGATGCAGAATAAGAAGTTGTACTTCTTAACGGAAGATACTGGTAATAATTAAAATACGGATTATTCGAATTTACAGAATGTGCCCTGCTATCACTGGTATAATCCGAAATCATTGTTGTATAGTTGGTATAAAAATAATGTCCATCATAACTGAAATAGTTCGTTCCCTGTGATAAATAAGACGGAGCTTTTCCATATCTTAGGTTTGAAACATACTTTGACTGTAACAGATTTCCGGTAATTCGATGATATAATTTTTCACCAGATACATAATAATAACTGTAACTCTTTACATTAGAAAGAGCTACGAGCGTTACGGCACTGCTTTTTACCTTTCCAATTACACCTGACATCATAAATATGTAATAATTCCCAGTTGTTCCAAGATATGCAGCATCTGCGCCGTATGTACCATTGATATACCCACTTTTTCCTGTACTGTATTCCGTATAAGAAACGTATGTCGATGAATTATTTGTCTTATTAAAATTAACTAGATATTGTGCTGATGTACTTCTTGCTCCATCTAAAAAAAATGTTTCCACTTCATTTTCCTGATTTTGCAGATCATCATTTCCCTGCTGTAGATTTTCTTCTGATTCTGACTCTGCCAGATCAGATGTGTCATCTATAGACTCTGCGGTATCTTCTCTCTGGGAACTATCTTCTTCCAGATTTCCCTCTTTTTCAATTTTCTCCATATCATCATTGGATGATACTTCTTCCCCCATCGCAGTATTGTCCCCGTCTGAAAACTCTGCATCTGATTTCTCACCGCTCTGACTTTCTGAGTCCGACTGATTCATTTCTGAAGTTATCGTTAGTGTATCATTCCCATCTGCTTCAGCTGCCATAAAAGGTATTGTCGTTATTACAGTACAAAGAATCACTGCTGTCACTATCGATGTTATCTTTTTCTTCATACATTCATCCTCATTTAAATATTCTACAGGCCGTTGACTTTTCCACTTGTGATGGTATATGTATTTCCATTTACAACTACTTTTCCGTTATATCCGAATCTGACTTTTCCACCTTCCAGATACCACCAGCCATTGCTGTTCTGTGCAATTCCTTTATAAGAAAAATCAACTTTTCCATTTGTAATCTTCCACCAACCATTGCTGTTTTTCTCTACTCCGTTATGTGTAAAATCTACCACTCCATTATGAATATACCACCAGCCATTACTGTTTTTCGCTACCGTTGTGTCTAAAATCACTTTGCTGCCAACTACGTGCCACCAGCCATTGACACCATCAATTGTAGTTTTGATGACATCATTCTTCTTAAATGTCACTTTTCCACCTTCTAGATACCACCAGCCGTTACTGTTTGACGCAAATCCATAATATCCGAAATCTACTTTTCCATTATTGATGTACCACCAACCGTTGCTGTTTTTCTCTACCCCGTTGTGTGTAAAATCAACCTTTCCATTATGAATATACCACCAGCCATTACTGTTTTTTGCTACCGTCGTGTCTAAAATCACTTTGCTTTCAACCACATGCCACCATGCATTGACACCTCCAGCAGTTCCTTTGATAACATCATTCTTCTTAAATGTCACTTTTCCGCCTTCCAGATACCACCATCCATTGCTGTTTGCCGCAAATCCATAGTATCCAAAATCTACTTTTCCATTATTGATGTACCACCAACCATTACTATTTTTCGCTACCGTCGTATCTCTTGTCACTTTGCTGTTTACGACATGCCACCATGCATTGACACCATTAACGTTACCCTTGATCACATCATTTTTATTGTATGTAACCTGTCCATTTTCCACATACCACCAATTAGTATTATCATGTACAAATCCATTATATGTAAAATCTACTTTTCCATTTTTTAAATACCAGGTTCCATTTTCATTTTCCGCAATTCCTTCAAACTTAAAATTAACCCAGCCATTTTCAATACGCCACCAGCCATTGCTGTTTTTCGCCACACCGGTATAGCCCTCATCCATCACACCATTTACGGTATAATACCACTCGCCTGTTTTTGGATCTTTTACAACATCCGTTCCACCGGATTTATACCAGTAATCCAGATCCACACAAGTCTTAATACCATCGATTTTTGCCCTGCTGCTACACTGCCAGATATTTAATGTGCCATCATAGAATCTTCCTTTTTCTGAATCCACATAGGAATGAGTATTATATCTTGCCATCCACACCCCATAATTTTTGCTGAGTGTGTCTGTGTCCATATCCTTTTCTAACCAACTGGAACTGGAATATACCATTGCCTGATATCCTGCGGTCTTTACCTTTTTACAAAAAGCATCAACACACGCTGTCTTCTGTGATTTTGATAAATTAGCATTGTTCAGTCTTTCCAGAGAATTTCCATTCTTATCGGTTGTTCCCGCATATTCATAGTCAATCACTACCGGAAGATCAAGCTGATACCCTTTGATTCTGTTCAGTGTCCATACCGCTTCTTCTTCTGCTTCCTGCACATTGATTGCCTGAGAGAAAAAGTAAACTCCGACCTTCAATCCTGCCGCTTTTGCGCCTTTAATATAGGTCTTAAACTTACTATCGCCTGTACTTGCAATCGTTCCACCGGCATATCCACGATATCCGACACGGATCAATGCATATTCCACACCAGATGCTTTTACTTTATTCCAGTCGATATTTCCATTATGATAAGACACATCAATTCCCATTACAATACTTTTTCCAGAAGTATCCTTGCTGTTATGTATATATGTATTGATTTTAGTACCTGTAATCTTTCCGGCACTGTTTAATATATAATTTTCCCATTTCGTTGTGATTCCACTGCTGCTGCGTGCCGATCCATCTTCCTCTAGTGAAAATGTCGCAATACTATCATTTTCTGCAACGTCATCAGCTGTCTGCTCGTCACCATACATTTGCTGAAAAGCTCTTGCATTTTCCGGATCATCCGCATCCCAGTCTGCTGGATACAGATCCTCATTTGCTGCTTTCGTATCCGTTTCCAAACTGCTTTCACCTGTACTATTTTCAATTTGAGGCTGATTTGCAGATTGAGCCAGAGCAGTCACACTACTATTCATTGATACTGCCAAAGAAGCAACCAAACAAATTACCGCAATTTTTTTCATTCGTAAACCTCATCTTTCCTTTTAAAATCTGTATTATTTTTTCTTAATACTTTATTATATCGCAATATAAACAATGGGACAAGACAGAAATCTGCGATTCTTCCATCTTGCCCCATCTGTATTAAACGTTTACACGTCCATTTACAACTCGATAATTATGGTTATGATACCATACTGTTCCATTATATCCGAAATGGACTTTTCCACCTTCCAGATACCAGCTGCCATTACTATTCTTTGCTACTCCATAAAAATTAAAATTGACTTTTCCATTTTCAATACGCCACCAGCCATTACTGTTCTTTTCTACACCATTGTGGTTAAAGTCTACTTTTCCATTATAAAGATACCACCAGCCATTTTCGTTCTTTTCTACGCTGTTACAGCTGAAATCGACCTTGCCATTCACAATACGCCACCAGCCGTTACTGTTTTTTGCAACTCCTGTATATGTAAAATCGACCTTACCGCCTCTGATATACCACCAGCCGTTTTCATTTTTCTCTACACTGTTGCATCCAAAGTCAACTTTTCCGCTTACGATTCTCCACCAGCCATTTTCATTCTTTGCCACACCTGTGTAGTTAAAATCTACCTTGCCATCATGGATATACCACCAGCCATTGCTGTTTTTCTCTACAGAATCAACAAACTGTACCTTACTGTCTTTTACATACCACCAGGTGTACTCACCATTTACCGTACCCTTAACTACATCTTTTTTCTGGAAGGTAATAACGCCATTTTCCACATACCACCAGCCATTTTCATTCTTGACAAATCCGGTATAGCCAAAATCTACTTTTCCATTTCTTACATATACCCAAGTGCCATTCTCATCTTTATGTAAGCCAGTAAAATCCGTTCCAAGATCTACAGAATAATCCCATTCGTCTAATACATTGACCTGAATTTTATCTCCTGACGTTGCATATATGGTTCCGTTACTGCCTTTTTGAAACCCTTTTAAAACTCCTGTTTCTGAATTATAGAAAATATTTCCTGCTGTATGATAAGAAACTTTTTTTGCCCCATAAACCGGTGTCGTAACACCTACTACGGTTGTCTCATGGTTCTGTCGTACATAAGCCTGCGTAATTTTTTTTCCATTACTGTCTTTCCATGTGACACTTGCGTGATTTACCTTACCTTCAATTACCTGATACATTCCTTCCGCGGCCATCAGTCCATTCTCATTATGTCCAATCTGCGAATAATGAATATCATAATGCACATCTGCGATCGCAGTTGGTACTTTACTCGAAAGATTGCGGATTGGATAATCGAAGGTTCCATTATATTTAGAAAAATAATTTTTTACTCCAGAATCTGTTACCCAATTTTCATTATCATTCGTCACTACATAAACATTGTTGAATTTTGAACTGCCGCCAATGCCATATTGAGCTGCACGCGGGCCTGTCATCATCAGCTCATCTTCGTACTCACGTGTTCCAACAGAAGAACGTAGCATGATAATACCGCATTTATCTATTGCTAAATTATTTGTAATGTTACGATACATGTTGGAAAAATCAGCATAATAATCATCTGCTGTACGATAATGATCCTCCGTTTCTCCCTGTAACCAGAACATCAGTCGATTTCCTGCCGTATAATGTCCTGCATTAATTTCCGCCTGATATACCCTCTGTGCCAGCTTACTGACTGCCATAGCACGCTCATAATTGCTCTGCCCCAGCTGCCAGCTTGCAATCGCAGATCCACTCCATGCCACGTTCACAGTCCAGACTTTTTCTCCGGTCAGTTCATTCCATTTATAAGCCAGCCCACTGTCCGGTCCGGTTTTTCCATTTCCTGCTGCCGTCAATGTATTTAACGCATATTCCAGCTTTTTACCAGACACCGACATATCCGCACTCAATGATCCGGCAACAAAATCAGATGCATTTCCTGCATCACACACATTTGAGAAATTAATACCGGTAATATTTTTTGCCCAGCTAGATACTGTCGGTGCATAGGTAGAATATACAGTACCTTCCTTACAGGCAACAGAGTTATTCAGCTGATAGCCTGTATTGGATGAACACATTCCTTCCATATTACTTTGTCCCATCAAATACATGATTGTCAGTTTCGCCGGAACAACCGTAACCTTAAGGTCAATCTCATCATATTCTGTCTCTGTGCCTTCTTTTGGTTCCAACACCAGTGTAGCTGTACCAACACCACTTGCAACAACCGTTTCATCATCCAGTTTTGTTAAAACAGAATCATCCAATTCCGTTTGTACAACTCCGTTTGTAACCGGATTTGATTTACTTTCCTCTGTCCTAACGTCCGCTATGATATAATCATTATACTGTTCTTCAGAACAAATCGAATATCTGTCATCATAGCTTAAATCCGGAATACTATCTGTCTTTATCTTTTTATTATCATTGATGTCATCTTTAATATCATCCATCAAATCTTTCAAACTTCGGTCTGTTACCGCTTCAGACTCTGCTGTACTCTGATTTTCTATCTGAGAATCACAATCCTGATCTTCTGTTTCAATTTCTACTTCATTTTCTGTTTCCTGCGCTGAAGCATTTTCATTCACATCTTCTTCCATATGATCAGATAAGTTCTCTTCTGTTACCTCTACATTTTGAGAAACATCAGAAACTTCTGCTGCATACACATTGCCTGCGCCAAGAGCAAGGATCATGATACAACAGATCAGAGCTGACATATGTTTTTTCCATTTTATCATCTCTTTCCGTCTTTCCTTTCTCATTTATTTATCCAACTAATTATTTATAAGCTAATTTTATATTATAGTATATTTTTTTTAATGTTCAAGCTTTTCCACTAAAAAAACAGAGATTTCAGCATAAACTGAAATCCCTATTTTTATAATTGGAATATTAGAATACAATAACTTTTGTTCCATTTGGAATATTATCATAAATCCACTTTGCATCATTGATATTTAATCTGACACATCCATGAGATAACTGCATGCCAAGACGTCCATCCTGAATACTTGTTTTACTTCCTTTATTGTAAATTACAGAATGGAACAGATAATCCCCATAGAACTGCGTATAATACCAGCAAGTATAGGTAGGTTTTCCAAAGGATAATCCACGTCCTGTCACCTTAAATTCACCTTTTACAGTCGGCGTAGATGGTTTTCCCGGACTACAGGAAATATATTTTACTGTTGTCCAATTTCCTTTTGATCCAGCGAAAACAGCCACTTTACAAGCAGATGTATCCGTTACGATCAACCAGTTTGTATCACTGGATGCATAAGCTGCTCGGGATGAAATCTGTACACTTACACCACTCATGGTCACTTTTCCATTTGCGACATAACAATCTGTACCATTCCATTTTACATTTCCATTATATCCAAAGTCTACTTTTCCTCCACGGATATACCAGGCTCCATTATTATTTACACCAACACCATTGAATCCAAAATTCACTTTACCATGATCGATTTTCCACCAGCCGTTAGCATTTTTTGCTACTCCTGTATAGCCGAAATCTACTTTTCCTCCGCGGATATACCACCAGCCATTCTGGTTCTTCTCCACACTGTTGCAGCTAAAATCAACTTTTCCATTTACAATGCGCCACCAGCCAAGACGGTTTTTCGCTACTCCTGTATAACCGAAATCTACTTTTCCTCCGCGGATATACCACCAGCCATTCTGGTTTTTCTCCACGCTGTTGCAACCAAAGTCTACTTTTCCGTTGACAATTCTCCACCAACCGTTTCCATTTTTTGCTACTCCTGTGTATCCGAAATCGACTTTGCCATTGTTTATCTTCCACCAGCCATTCTGATTCTTTTCTACACTGTTACAGCTGAAATCAACTTTTCCGTTTACAATTCGCCACCAACCATTACCATTCTTGGCTACTCCTGTGTAAGTAAAGTCGACTTTTCCTCCACGGATATACCACCAGCCATTCTCGTTCTTTTCTACGCTATTGCAATTGAAATTGACTTTTCCATTTACAATTCGCCACCAGCCATTCTCATTCTTGGCTACTCCTGTATAGTCAAAACGTACCTGGCCATTTTTTACATACCACCAGCCATTTGCATTTTTTCCAACATTGGTATACGTACCATCTACTATACCATTTCGGTAGTAATACCAATTTCCATCTGTCGTATTTTTGCAAATACCATTCAACATATCGGCTGTAACTTCACAGGAAGCTGATACTTTCATTTCAGAATCATAAGCACTAATCGTTGCTGTACCATTTTTAATCGGTGTAACCGTACCATTCTCATCAACTGAAATAACAGAAGGATCAGAAGATTCCCAGATCAGATCCTGATCAGATGCATCTTCCGGATAAATAGTAGCATCTAATTCAAATGGTGTATCATCTGTCACGTATTTTTTATCTGTATTAAATACAATTCCAGAAACAGGTACCCATTCTGTATCAGTTACATCTGTCACTTCATAGCAATCATTATCTGTACAATGGATACTTTTTGTTCCTTTCACACCAGGCTTTGCAGAAATATCTACTGTATAATCCTTATTCCACATATCTGCCTCATGTGTTTTATGTACATTTACCGTGTTCTGTGCCTGTTCAACATCACATTTATAAGTTACTGTCTCCCAGTCATCTCCTTTTTCACTATCGCCAACCGTATAATTTGTAACTTCATCAATATGACCATTATGACGAATTTCCAATGTTGGCAGTTCACTTTCCTGATTTGTATTCTCATCTGATAATACTGCAATCTCTGCCCCACTGTTATCATTTGATATTTCTGCTGCCAGTACCGGTACTGCACACATGCCAGCCATCAGGGATACTGCTGCCAATCCCACTATTACTTTTTTTAATTTCATAAACCCACCTTTCTGCAAAAGGCTCTCACAGATTTCTCTGCATATCGGTCTTTTACTCAATCACTCTTAAGATTTTTACTCTTTTTCCAGAAAATGTCAATAGAATATTTAACTATTACTGTATATTGTCAAAATCACAAAAAGATGTTATTTCTTTTCTATATTCGTTTCACCGCAAATATAAATCGGACGGTTCTTTACTTCCAGATACGTTTTTGACATGTAGGATCCTAAAATTCCCAGGCACAGCAACTGTACATCTCCAAGGAACAAGATAATGCAAGCCAGAGACGCCCATCCAGCTACCGAATTGCCAAATGCCAGTTGTCTGACAACAATAAAAACAATAGCTATAGCTCCAAGAATGCACATGCTCACGCCAAGTACCGCCGCTAATGCCAATGGTGCCGTGGAAAAAGCGACAATTTCTTCTATCGAATACCGGAACAGCTTCCAAAAAGACCACTTCGTCTCCCCGGCAACCCTTTATAACAATCATATTTATGTCATAATAAGCTGCATCCAATTCCATGCCATAGGCCTGGCATAACTGCATCTTGTCATTGTTTACAGCAGAAACCGTATATTGCAAAATTGTCTGTGAATCTTCCGCATCATTTAACACGCTTCTCATCAGCTTCAATGGTTCTGACTGAAAAGAACTGTGCTCATTTCCACATTACCAAGACTTCTGGTTTGTTGTAATATAATTGATGCCAGATTTTGCAAAATCATACAGTTTATTCTGGTCATTTACAATCCATAGACCAATCTTAATATTGGAATCATGATACCTTGTAATCTGATCCGGTGTAATTCCTGTAAAGGCGGAATCAAGTTCCATTCCAAGACTTTTGTACGTCTGAATCATATCATCTGAGGTAGAATACACCACATGCTGCAGTATCGTTGTCGTATCAGAATGCTCATTCAATACCTCACGCATCTGTCTCAGTTTGTCAAAGTCCATGGAGATAAAAATTACATTCTGGTCTCCCATCGCCTGTTTTACCGTATCATATAATAATTCCGTATGCTCTTTCAGACCTGCTGAATTTGAATATGCTTTTTCTTTTATTTCAATAACAGGTGTCATTCCATATTCTTTACATACCGCAAGATATTCTATCAGTGTTGGCACCCTGATTGCAGTTTCATCGTCCTTATACTGGTTATAATTGGCTCCATTTGTAATCTTTAGTTGCTTAATTTCACTTACAGTCATCTCACCTGGTGTCTTTTTGACCCCGCAGCTTTCTCCAAAATCATCGTTGTGCTCCACAATAAACTGATTGTCCTTTGTCAGATATATATCCGTTTCGCAACCCCAGAATCCAGCCTTACCTGCAAGTGTAAAGGATTTCACTGTATTATCCGGTGCTTCTGAACTTAATCCTCTGTGTGCGATCATTTTTGTCTCATTTGCAACTTTTCCATTTTCCAATGTATATAATGTTCCATTTTGGAAATAAGGCTGATTATAACTGAAATCTACCTGTCCATTTTGGACATACCACCTTCCATATTCATTTTCTGCAATTCCAGTATAAGACATATTAACCTGACCATTTTCAATCTGCCACCAGCCATTTTCATTCTCTGCTAATCCATTATAGTTAAAATCTACTTTTCCATTTTTAATGCGCCACCAGCCATTCTGGTTTTTTGCGATTCCTGTATAGGAATAATCCACTTTCCCATTCCGGATAAAAAACCAGTCATTTATATGCTTTTCAATTCCATTAAAATTAAAATTTACTTTTCCATTTTGAATAAACCACTTACCATTTTTATTGCTTGCAAATCCATTATATTCACGGTCTATAAAACCATTTTTGGTATACCACCAGTTATCACCAATTTTTTTTACATCCGTACCAGTAAAAAAATTCTTTTTTATAACAAAAACCATAATCGCTGCAATCAAAAAAATTACCACAGTGGCTATGCGTCGTCTAATTCTTCTTATCCTTCTACTTCTGCGTCGTCTTCTACTATTGTTCATACTTTATTACCCTGTTTTCCTACTTTGCATTTTTCTAAATAATACAGGATAATTCTATGCATTTTTCCGAAGAAAATCCTAGAATTTTCTTAATTTTTTGATATGTCTGCTTTTTAACAGGTCATTCATCATACTCTGGCTTTTTTCTACTATTATTTCTACCATGAGCATTATCCCGCCCGCTATAGAAGCAATTATCCCCATTGAAAATCCTGGTATATGATATCTCATATCTATCACATTTTTACCTTCTTCTAATGATAACATGATCAGGCTTTCAGAAAATAGCTTCGGTGTAACGCTTTTTCCATTCAAAGTAATATTCCAACCATCATCCATTGGTATAGATGTAAACAGTACTTCTCCTTCCTGTGCATCTACTTCTATCTGAACTTTCGTATCATTGAGTTTAAGCATTTCAGCACTCTGTGATTTTAATTTGTCTGTTACATATTTAAAGGTATCCAAATCCAATGCATAAAATTGTGTATCACCAATTGCAATCTCTTGCTGTGCGGTCAAAACTACTTTCGCCTCTTTTTCTCCATCCTGAACCGGTATATCAAATACTGACGGTGAGGCCCATCTTGCATATGCAGTATCATAGCTATTATTTACATTTAACACTCCATCAAAGTCTGTGTACCATATCAAATTTCCATATAGAACACAAGATTTATCTGGAATATCTAAAGTGTAGACCACTTCATTTTCGTTTTGGCTCATATCATATTTAACCGCACTATAAAGTTGAATATTTTCTCCAAGTAATTCACTAAAAAGCTCGTTCTGATATAAGAATGGATTATTTTTGTATTCCGGATTAATATCTATATTTGCACATTTGAAAGCAAATGGTAAACTGTACACATTCTCATATACCTGTTTACCGTCAAAAGATGGATAATTACTTGTTTTCTTTAATCCATTCAATGACCGGTCTGTCAATACATATTTCACACCAAGTAATGCGTCTGCTGAAAGAATCGATGTGTTCACGATATTGTAAGTATTTCCATTAAACCGATATCCTAGTTTTTCCAACATAATTGACTGTTTCATATCAAATGCAGATGTATACCCAGCCAGCGATTTATAGCCAAATGCAAGTGCTTCATTATAAGTTCCCGTCAAATGATTTTCATAGATCAGGCGATTCTTTAATTGCGTAATTCGATAATTAGATGAATCAATACACTCAATATCATCTATCATTGCCTGCTGCGAATTATTATAATTTTTCACTCTATAATTATCACTATATTCGTATTCTTTTAACAGCAATGTACCATTAGCACATAATTCACCTGCTACAACTCCCACTAGTGCAAGCCAAATTATACATGTTCCCGCTTTATTTTTTATCTTCTGGTGGAAAATCATCAACACTACGATTACCAGAATTATAATTGCAGATATTACAACATAAGCTTCCTTTTGCCATTGATATTTTTTATTTATCAAAATCATCATTACTGAAAAAAGTACTGTACCTATAAGGAAATATCCTTTTTCGCGCATACTTTCTCTATTATGATATCGACAATAAAATGCCGCACAAAAAATAATCCCTATGATTCCCACATAAGAATATCTATACCAATAACTACTTACTTCACGTAACATGGAAAATAGGAATATACAAGGCTGCCAATAAAAAATTAAAATACTGACAGCTAATGCGATTCCCAAGATTGCTTTCTGTTTTTTTCGGACTGCTTTACATACAAACATTCCAATACAACATACAACAGCGAAGCTTCCGCAAAATAGTGATACATATGCTCCAGCATTCATATAGTTACTGTTCGCACCTATAGAAAATCCAGGTAAAACAGATAACACATTTCCCATTATTTTACTATTCAATAAACTTGTATCAAAACCGCCTTTTCCGCTCTGCAGGTTTTTTACTGTTGGATAAAACAAAATCATACTTATCAGCAATCCAGTTACCATAGAAACAATTCCAGCACCAATTTTTTTAATCCACAGTTTTATTCCTTTTTTATGTGTTTCTTCAATAAACAGAAACATTTCTACAAATGCCCACATTACCACGAACAGACAGTTAATAGCTCCTGTATACCAGTTTACGATAAGAGAGATTCCACAAAAAACACTCAAATACCACCAATTCTTTTTCCATATTCCCCGGTATATTCCAAGCAACATCAAGGGCAGCAAAATCACTCCATCTAACCACATAATATTGCTGCTTTGAATTAAATTGTATTGACACAATGCATATCCAAGTGCAAGAAGATAAATCCATTTTCGGTCTAACATTTTCTCAAAACGTATATTTAACCATACACTGCATGTAACACTTGCTAACGCAAGTTTTAACATCACAATAATATCAAAAAAGCTATTAAGTTGTGATTTTTCAAAAAAATATACCAACAAATTTAGCGGTGAAGCCAGATAATAGCTAAATACAGCAATTCCAGTTCCTCCCAGTGATTTACTGAATGTATATGCAATATTACTTTTTCCCTCCAGAATATCTTTTAACCACCCAAACAAATCTAAATATTGAATATACGCATCTTGATTTGCCAGTGTAAAACCGCCAAATGGTGCAGCTGAAATATATTTTAATATACTTAAAATTATCACGCATACACTGATAAAGCATCCTGCATATAATACTATATCTAATCTTTCTTCTTTTTTCCCATTATCTTCCTCTTCGTATGTGCATTCTCATTCAAGCATGATACATTGTCCTGCGTAGCACATGGATTTTTTCATACACGATAGACTATCTGATAAAAAACAGTATTCGCCCTAACTTTGGTACCTTATTCAAAAGCCAGACTGCTCCCCAACTGATTACCAAGGTTAAAATACAGGTAACAACCAGCTGTACACTATTTCGTTCAATAACTACGTAACGCTGAATCACCATCAAGATTGGCTTATGTATCAGGTAGATTCCAAAGGAGCATGTTGCCAGACTCCGCACTATTTTTTTACACGGAATCTGATTCCACCTAGAAATAATTTCAAATATGCATATGGCTGTAATTAATATAAAAATGCAATTATACCAAACCTGGTATGCCACCTGATGCTCATAACAGAAAATTTCAATTCCTACAAGCACTCCAAAACTTACAATTCCTATTGCATATAACACAATCGTTGCAATTTTTTCAAAAGCACCTTTTTTCTTTAAATAACCAATGATTAAAAGAACACCATATGTTCCACCACCAAACTCCAACCCCGGAAGTCTGGTCAATGGTTCAAGCAGCATTGCCTCTCGTACGATATTTACTACTGGCAACACGTAAAGATACGCTAGCACAATACTGAATGGAAAAATCAGCAGTTTTTCATTCACACTCTGCAGTGCATTTGCTACATAGGGAATAAAAATATATAATCCAAGAATCATTGGTAAATACCACACTGGATTATGCGTAAAATCCACTTCTCGTAAAAAAAACATATTCTGAAAAAGTTTCCAGCCAACAACTGATTTCCCAGAGTACCACGCAAGAAATAAATTATATATTACGATCCATATTTCAGATGCCAGAAAAATTCCAAATACATTTCTTGTCCAAAATTTTTTTGTCCTTGCAACATTATACTCACGATCCAGAAGTAAAAATCCTGATACCAGAACAAACAACGGTACTCCTAACCTCCCTATCGTAAAAAGACCTAATTCCACAAATTGTTTTCCTGTACCGGCATACGGTAGGATATCAAGTTCATAACTGTATGTATCTTGCAATACATGAATTAAAATTACGGTACAAATTGCAAAACACCGGATCAGATCAATCCAATCCAGGTGTTTTTTTTTCGAATTTACATTTTCATAACCCATTTTTCTTTTTTTTAACCTCACATTTCACTACACTTTTGTATCTTTCAAAGATGCTACATTTTATGGAACCAAATATTTGATTCCCGGAATTTTCTTGATAAGCCAGACAATAGCCAGTGATACGAAATATACCACAAAAATGCCCAATGTACGCCATTGCCAGCTTGCTGTACTAAGCCCAAGAATTCCTGGCATTTTCCATACAAAATAATAATGAATCAAGTACACGCCAAAGCTGCACCCTGAAACTGTACTGATTAGTTTTTGCAATCCCTCATGCTTTTCAAGCAAATGCCAGTCATGATACTGAAACCACACAAACACTGCAACAGATAACATTACAGACGGGAAGTTAAAATATCCCCATAAATCTCTGTAAATATCTCCAATTCTCTGAGAAATAATCAATGTGCTCACAAAACGGATCAGCCAGCCACCAATTCCACAAATGTAAATCACATATCGTACCTTTTTGCTTAATTCCGTCTTCGATAAACGATATCCAATCAATGTCAGGAACATATATCCGCCGCATATTCCCGGTCGCAGTTCACCATTAAACTGAATACCAAGCAATGGACACAAACATGGCAACAATGCAATCATAAAAATTCCATATACAATCACATAATTGATAATCTTATCTTTTGCCTCATCTTTCAGATATGCAAAAACTGGAATTCCAAGATAAACTGTAAATAATGCAGGGAAAAACCAGTAAACATTATTGATCTGCGTATTAAATACCATAGTAATCAAATTCCTCGGTGTTAAATCCGCCATAGAAAATACGCCATCACGAACTCGCACAATCAAAAACAGAAAACTCCAAAGAATAAACGGTACAAATGTCTTCAACACACGCTTTTTCATATATACCCGAGTAGAATACTTTTTCGTATAATCCAAGAGTGTGGCACCTGTAATCATAAAAAAGATTGGCACCGCCCAATAAGCTACAGTTTCTACAATAAGGCTTGTTTTCCATGCCCTGTCATAAGAAAAGGTATGCACAATTCCATTGCAATGCATGGCCACCACACAGATACAGGCTATAATATTGAGAACGTCAATATAAATAATTCTTTTTTTCATTTAAACCTCTCTACTTTTTTAGAATCACCAATCTGATTTTTCTGCTTCCAATACTGATTACGTGCTTTATAATAAGTCAAACCAAGTATCCTTCTGACACCTGGAAGAAAAGACAATATTTCCGTGATGCCAAGAGAACATAACATTACAACAAATGCCTGTAATATTAACATATAAACGCCTGTTCTTGTTATCCTATTTATAATCCATTCAGAAACAGTGTATGCAATTAACATGTGCATTACATATATTCCAATTGTTCTAAGTGAAATTAATTTCATAAAAGAATTGATCTTTTCTGCTTTAAAATCAATGGTAGCAAACAATGCAAAAATTCCAACTGCCATAAATAATGTAGATAATCTACGGTAATCACCGTCCAGTGCCTTGCACGCTCCTCCTAATGTACCATTTTGCATATAATACTCTACCACCAGAAGTACTATACCTAACAGTGCTGTTATCCCTGCAACTATTCTAGATTTCTTTTTATTATCAGTTTGATAAAAATATTTGTGGATGAATGGTCCAAGCAGAAAAAATAGTAGGTAATCCCGACCTTGTGCAAATGGAATATATGTATCTCGTATTACAGAAAATGAAATGTTTTTATTCGTCATATTTGCTATAAATGCATCTGCCTCCGTAATGACCGGAATAAAAAACAACAACAATATCAAATAAAAATAATATGTTTTCTTTTCTTTATAAATAGCTGCAAACAATGGAAATACAAGATATACTCCAATCAAAGCATACATATACCAGAAATGTTCTGCTGGCACATATGGATCTGATAAATTTCCGCCACAAAAATAATTCCACAGATCACTTTTCTTCCAAATACTGCTACCGGCTGGTAATCTTATATATTGGAGCAACAAATATATAGCTTTCCAAGCAGCTGTTGTCACAATCAGCATACCTGTCTTCTTCAGATGTTTACGAAGCGAAAATTTTCTTTGAAACATCAATGCTCCATTAGCCAGGAAAAAAATGGGTACACCAAAACACTTCACAAACAGCATATACATATTTGCAGATACACCTTCGCCAATCACTGCATAATAATGACAACATACAACGCAAAACATGGCGATTGCTTCCAAATAATCAATATATGTTAATCTACTATTTTCCTCCACTTTCATTCTCTTGCATAATTCCTATTCTATATTTTCAAAATGTACATCAAATCCTGTTTTTTCTTCACTCTTTACCCGTTCACATACCCAGTCAATAATTTCAGAATCCACGCGCTCATCAAATTTTCTTGAGAAAAGATAGCCTCGCTCTGCTGCCTTCTTCAATTCCTGCTGATCCTCCATCTGCCAGATACGCGGTGAACCGGTCCACCAGTTAATATAACGTAAATTTCCCTGTCGATCTTCCGGCCGATCATGAACACCATCCGAAATAAAAATATTATCTTTAAAAGGACTATTAATCAATAATGTGTGCTTGTACACTTCATCACAACAGAAGCTGTTCTGATATATCTGTCTGATTTCTGTTTCATGTTCCAAAATGTAACGCACAAAATCATCTGTAACACTGACCCAATTTGCTCCATACCCAATTGTCATTGCATTATTTTTCAGACGATCTATGCCCAGTCTCCTCTGGATTGGCAATAACAATCTATTTTGAATCTTCAACAGTATATTTTTCTTTTTTTCGCTACCAGAAGCATCTTGGAATCGATAATGATACTGTAATCGTGATTTTGGATTTTCCCTTTTATAAATTTCTTCACCTGTAAAAGTAAAAAATTCATGTCCTGCATATTTTTCAAAAAATGCATGAATGTATTCCTGATTATGCAGCGGCAAATCCATACCTGACAGAAGATGATAATATGCATACTTTTCCTGTGCAGCCGCGGTTTTGAATAACATCAGTTCCGCGCGAATCTGAGAAAATCCCCCCCAGCTTACACTCATACGCTCTGTAAAATGTACAGTGCTGAATTTGCAACCACTATCGAAAGATCTTTCATCAAAATCACTTGTTTTATCCACAAAAACATAAATATCATTTTTCTGATCATCTAATAATTGCAGTAATTTCTTTAACTGTCCAAAATTTGTATGTGCAATGATTAAATATGCATGCTTACTCATAATATCTATTACCTGCTATTTCTGATTGAGATCCTGTTTGATCTGTGTCGTTGATACTTCTGGAGTTCTCGGCAGATATACTACCTCTACTCCCTGATCTTTTAAGAAGTCAAACTTGCCTGCCCAGTCATCTCCTATTACAAAGGTATCTACATGATACAGCTTGCAGTCAGTTTTTTTCTGCTCCCAGTTTTCTTCCGGAATAACCAGATCAACATAACGAATTGCTTCCAAAAGCATTTTTCTCTGCTCATATGAAAAATAACATTTTTTCTGTTTCTCATTCCAGTTAAATTCGTCTGTAGAAAGTGCAACGATCAGATAATCTCCCTGTTCTTTTGCTCTTCTTAATAAATTAATGTGTCCATAATGTAACAAATCAAATGTTCCATAAGTAATTACACGTTTCATAATTTCATTCTTCCTTTCCTGATGCCAGAACTCTTAATCTTCAATCTCATGTGTTGCCAGATATTCTTTATATCCAATTTCAGTGTCAAAAATAAGACCATCATGAATGCTTCCACCAACTTGGAACGTATGCCAGTCTCCATACTGTAATGTCAATACTCTGTCATATTCTTTCGTAATCGGCATCTTCAGCATCTCAAACGGTACTTCCACTACGTCTCCAAGATCTTCTCTGAATTTATAATGTTTTGGATTATCCGGCTGGAAACTAAACAACGAACAGTATTTTGACTCCTCGCAATTATATTTCATGCATTCTGCTTCATATTTCTTATACAGTTCATGATAATCTGCATTTTTCCCCTGCAATTTCATAGCCACATGACCAATTGTTCTTTTCAGCGTTTTTCCTTTATGATAATAGCGGTATTCTTTTCCAAAACAATCCAACATTTTTTCTCTGTAATGAATAGCTGTTTTTATCTGTTCCTGCAGTTTTTCCTCATCATCTGTAACAACATCCAATGGAAAAATATCAATAAAAATCCCTTGGTTGATCGTCGTATTCTTTGCTTCCCAGGACATCATACCTGTCGTATCACTGTTTCTCAGCTGTGCATGTCCTCTCAGGCTTCCCGGATCCGTATACTCAGTCTGGAAAAAGTATGGATGTTCAAACTCCTGTGATGCAATTTTGCATAACTTTTCGTAGTCATCTCTACTCATCATGAGATCAATATCATCATCCCACGGAATATACCCCTGATGACGGACCGCCCCAAGTAATGTACCGCCCGTTGCCAGATACTGTAAATGATGCTTTTTGCATACGCGATCCAGTTCTGCCAACAGATCCAGTTCTACCGCCCATACTTTTTTCATTTCCGCACTGATCGTATACCCACAGCGCTCTTCTTCTTCCAGATAGCCTTCCGGTAATTTCAGTTTAATATTCATTCTCTTTCTCCGTTTTATCCAGCTCTTCTATTTGTTTTTCACCTTATTTAAAACTTTACCAAATAATTCTCCAAGCAGTTCCTTCATCATGACATCTTTCATCAGCGCAAGAATTCCAAGATAAATAATTGCGCCACATACCACCTGAATAATAAGCGTAATGATTTCACTCATATGTATAAACTCTCCAAGTCCATACACACATGCACACATTACTACACCGGCCACAACACGTTTCCATGCATGTGCAATGATCAGATTCAGCCTCATATAACCATCACTCATAGCTACATATAGCACAGTAATTGTCAGTTCTGCAATGATAGATGCAATTGCTGCACCTTCTGATCCCATTTTCGGAATCAATATCAGATTCAGACATAAGTTAACACAGGAACCGGCAATGATAAACTTTGCACTCTGGGCTCTTCTTCCACTCGGTGTATAATATTGGCTTCCCATGCAATTACTGATACCAATGATAATAATGATCGGTGCAAATACATAAAGTAACTGTACAACCGGTCCATATCCTTCTCCAAAGAAAAAAGGAACAAATGTCTTCGCAATGCCAATCAGACCAAATACACAGGCAAATCCCATCAGCAAAATGAAATCTAATGATTTTTCAATTCTCTGATGAATTTCCTCATACTTCTCTTCTGCAAATAAATAAGAAATTCTCGCACCCATAACAGTATTTACAGACGTAAATACAAGTGCCTTGATCAGATTAATGATCTTTGTCGCCTGCTCATAATATCCATTTTCATAGTCATTATGTGTAATCAAACCAATCAATGTCTTATCCAACACAGTATAAATGGATGTTGCAATCGCCGGAATAAAATAAATCAAAGTTTCCTTAAAATGTTTCTTGTAGGTTAATGTAGTGCGGTCCACTTTTTCCAAAAACTGTGGTAAATAAGTCCACATGGAAAGGTTTCCGATCATCGTAACCAACGAATTGATCAAAATATAAACGATCAAATCCCCCTTGTCTCGTACCAGAACAAACAGCAAAACAACGCCAATAATTTTGCATACACTGTTACGGCTTACCACACACTGCATCTGCTCATAACCGGTAAAAAACCAGGAAATATCAAACATGGTTCCTAATAATAATGGGGTCAATGCCAGATAACAATAACGATATTCTTTTCCAAAAATAATAAAGCCAATCCATACTGCCAGGCAGGCAAGAGAGGTGAAAATTGTCATTAACTCAATTTCCCAGAAAAGCTTGCTTGCCTGCTTTTTATCATTCCTGTGCTGTGCAATCTCACGGGCACCATATGCACTGGTTCCCAATGCCGCTACCAGTGTAAAATACGACATAATGGATGAGGTATAGCTGTAAATACCGATTCCATCTGCTCCAAGTACTCGGGAGACATATGGGGTGGTAATAAATGGCGTGATCAGAATCAGAATCTGATATCCCATACTGTATATAAAGTTCTTTTTAATACTTACTTCTTTCATATAACTTCAGATCCTATCCTAATACATGCTCTCCTTTTGAATAATATCCTGCAATAAAGCGATACAGACTGCAGTCACCGATTTTCAGCAACTTGAAAATTTTTCCCGGCATCATATCAATCAACTCTGGATCTACCTTTTTCATTTCATGATAAAACTCCAGTAATTCTGCCTTTATTTCCTTAGACGGTTTAAAGGACAGATAAATTCTAAGTTGTGTATTGATCAGCTGGGAAGCTCTCTTTTTCAGGAATCTTTTCTTTTCTTCTGATAGCTGTTCTGTCTGATAATAATGTAAAATATTTCTGGTTACGCGTTTATGCATTTCTCTGTTTTTCATATAGCTCTGCGTACTTACACTCTGTGCTACATTTCCAACACGGTACTGGTAAATCGGTGCATCCAGGAAATAAATGGATTCCACATCTTTCAGCGGATAAATGATATATTCCTGATCTACATAAAAACAATGTTCACTGATTTTTGGAATTCTTTTCAGAATTTCCGTCTTAAATGTAAGCCCATGCATCTGATATTTATTGTCCATGGTATTGATAATATCATCTAATTGATATTCTCTTCCAAAAGCAATGCCATTAAATACATTCAAGACCTTTTCCTTTGTTACTTCATTCACTCTATGATATGGAGTGACAACAGCATCGGTATCCAGTTTTTCCAACATAGTTACATATGTGATAAATGCATCGGTATCAACCCAGTCATCGCCATCAACAACTTTAAAATATTTTCCTGTTGCCAGCTCGATTCCCTTGTTAATGGTGGAACCATGTCCGCCATTTTCTTTGTCTACTAACTTAATCACCCCCGGATACTGCGCTTCATAACGCTTTCCGATTTCACTAGTCTTATCTTTCGAACCATCATTGACAATTAAAATTTCGATTTTGTCCATGATACTTTCTGCCAGAAATGTAGGAAGTACTTCATCCATATATTTTTCCACGTTATAGGCTGGGATTGTAATTGTTAATACTTTTGACATGATAAACTCCTTTTTCGCTGTGTTATCTTTTCTTCTCTATTGTTCCACTTTCATTTTACGAAGTATGGATCGGTACAGACCCGGCATCATAAAAATCATACGATACGACATTTTGTGTGCCCGTCGAATTCCCGGATGGTCTGCATATGTCTTATATACCTTTTTCATACGACTTACAAGTTCTCTTGCATCCTCATTTTTTCCGGCATCATACAGTAAAATCCATAAATGAATGTATCTTCCAAAATAGACAGATTCCATAGTTGCTTCAAGTTCCGGATAATTTTTCTTACAGAAGCCAATCATCCATTCCTCTGCTTCCAGGAGATCATTTAATTTTTTCATTGAAACATCATGAGAAATTGATGTAGTTCTCATTCTGTAATACATAACAGCCTGCTTGCACAGACTGATACGCTCTGCCCGTTGAAAATATAGTGGAAGTGTAAATCTGTCTTCATAAACTTTCCCTACAGGATATTCAATGCCCTCCGCAACAGCACGTGTATAAAGCTTTCCCCAGGCATATCCTTTCATTTCTGTCTGTTCCACCAGTTGCTGCATTGCCTGAGCATTATCAATTGTTTTACTCTGAACAAAATGAAGACCTGTTTTATCATCTAGTAATCCGCCATCATCATCGACACTGATGATTTCGCCAACTACAATATCGGCATTCTCTTCTTTTGCCATTGTGAGCATTCGCTCACAATAATCCAATGCGAGATAATCGTCACTGTCCAGAAATAACACATAATCACCTGTTGCATACTGCATTCCTGTATTACGTGCGCCTGATAAACCCAGATTTTTTTGATGAAATACCTTCACCCTCGCATCCTCCCGAGCATATTGTTCACATATTTCCGGACATTTGTCAGGGGATTGGTCATCTACCAAAATAATTTCCAGATTCTGATATGTCTGTTTCAAAACTGACTGCACACATTGATCAATGTATTTTTCTACCTTATATATTGGTACAACAATTGATATTTTATCGTTTGCCATATATCTTATTACTCCTTACAGAAAAGCATTTCCAATTTTTTCACTTCTGTAGAAATGTCATATCCATTTTTCACAAAATTTTCTTTTACTTCCTTCATGCTCAAACGAGGCATTTCTTTCATTTTTAACGCCTGCTGCGCCCATGCTTCCGGAGATTCATCCAAAGAATAAAAGATAAAATTCGGATTCATCTTTACTTCATTCGGAATTACTTTTGCTGATGCAAGCACCGGAATTCCATTTGCTTCTGCCTCTAATCCGGCAATTCCAAGTCCCTCAAACACAGACGGAAAAAGGAAGAGATCAAAAGCACTCAACCAGCCCGGGATGTCGTACTGCACTCCAACGAAATGAACATTGTCAGCTACGTGTAGCGTCTCTGCTTTTTCTTTCAGCATCTTCTTATCCTCACCCTGTCCAACCAGAACAAGCTGCGCATCTGGATCAGAAACAAGAATTTTCTGAAATACATCCAGTAAAAAAGACTGATTTTTCTGAAAATGTAATCTTCCAACATTTCCAATCACAAATTTATCCCCGCAATCCAGCTGCTGTCTGTATTTCTGACGCTGATGTTCCTGAAATGTCATGCGTTCCACATCAATAGCATTGTGAATGATTACCACTTCAGACATCATGTCATCCGTATAAAACCATTTAGCCGCATCTTCTCCGCATGCCCAGAAATCTGTTGCATAATTTCGAACGCTTTTTTTATTCCATTTATGAAGGATACCGCGGAGTTTACTGTCCATATTCTGGGAATTATGGCTGTGTATGATTCTTTTAGGAATACCATATTTTTTCGCCATTTTCAGATAATCAATATTCGCCAGACTGCATACATTCACCCAGATTGCCTGATATTCTTTTGAATGTTTCTGGAAAAAGTCTTCCAATTTGCTGCGATACTCTTTCGGTGATTTACTTCTTGCCGGAAAATGGAAGGTATGTCCTCCCAAAGCCAGTAATTCATCTTCATAAGCTACCGGATCATAGGAGTTACACAAAAAATCAAACTGAATCTTTTCTCTGTCGATTCTTCTATAATAATTGAGCAAAAAGCTTTCTACTCCTCCCGGATTTTCTGTCATACCAAAAACGAGTACTTTATACATGATTAGTTTCCTCTTTTTTCTTTCTTACTGTTCTGTTTTGCCCGAATCATATAAATAATTCCGGCAAAACATGCCACTTTCAATTTCAGACACAAGATTGGTAGCATTCTTGCTGATCCACACTCTGATATTTTCACCTGTGCGATACATTCTGCAAATGGCTCTCGTTTTGCAATCTCCTGCATTTTTTTTACCTTTGCTCTAAATCCTGCAGGATTTTCCACACAGAATATTTCACGCACCATAGCAATATTCAGATGCATCAGTATATAGATTTCAAACGCTTTTTTTATCTGTGGATTTGCTATTTCCACTGCTTTTTTACTCTCCAACATGGATATGAGATACTGCTCTACTTTCTGACCATCATAAGTACGCATTGCAGACCCTTCTGACAGCACATACTGATAAACCGGAACATCATGTAAAAACATTGCATGACAGCAACTCAGCATATAGCGAAGTGTAAAATCACTGTCTTCTGCCAGCCGCAGTTCTTCCTGGAAAAAAAGCTGATTTTCTACTACCAGTTTCCTGTTAAATAATTTCGCCCATACTTGCATGTATCTGGTTGGATTCTCTATGATCTGCGCCTGCATAGACTGTACATTAATGTGATCATGTACATATTTGTCCGCTCCCTCATCCAAGATATGTACCTGTTCTACACCTTTTCGATGTCCATACAGATAAAAATCCGCCTTTGCATACTGCAAATCTTCCAAAAACACTTTCACTGCATCCGGTGCAAGAGTGTCATCTGCATCCAAAAATACAAGCCACTGGCCATTTGCTTCCCTGATGCCTTTGTTTCTTGCCTTGGATACCCCCTTGCCCGATTCAAGAACACGTATCTGTACATCTGCATATTTTTTCTGTAGGTTTTCTGCGATCTGTTGTGTACCATCTGTACATCCGTTCAAAACCAGCAAAATTTCATATTTGCTTCTGAACCTTTCTTCGACACAGATGCTGTTGACAGCTGTTTCCAGTGTTTCGGCCGCATTATAACATGGTACAATAAATGAAAACACTAATTTTTCTTCCATAACCTCGTATCCACTTTCTATGATTCAAATGTATGATATACCATATATTTTCGTTTTCGGTATTCTCTCCATCGTTCCCGTATATGAGGCGCTGCCACCATTGGCAACGCAAAGATAAATGGATTATATCGTACAACAATCCATGTATTATTTATCATAGAGAACAACATAATGATTACTGCCCAAACGAAAAGCATTTTATTATCCAATAATCTGGATCGGTCAAAAATAAAAGTAAACAGGCAAATTAAGACGATTGTAAATAAAATTCCGTATGAAATAAAGGAAAACAGATATCCACAATCAATGTAAAAATATTCCTTTCCATTCATATGATTCATTTCTGTATTTCCAGTCATTTGAATCCACTGTCCAAAGAAAGATAAATCATATTTTTCAAATGCCTTATGTCCGTTATACAAACGAGTACTGAGCAGTTCATCTATTTTAGCCATCCATGAACTGTCTGCATTGTAAAAATATGCAAGTAAAATTGATACAGCCGCACAAATAGCAAAACCTGTTTTTGTAATAAACCCTAGTACTTTCCATTTCAAATTTATTATTGAATACTTTACTACAATAATATACAGAACAATGCATAAAATGGTCAGAACGAATGCCAGACGGAGCATAAACATCTTAAACACAACATAAGATGCTCCACATAACACAGCCAACTCGATCCATTTCAATTTCTTCTTTCGCAGATACATATACTCCATCATTGCAAACAGCAAAATAAATGGAATTTCTGAATAATAAGAAAATCCAAAGGAATGAACCAGTCCATCCCAACGCTCATAAGTGTAATCTGGTATCAGGCCAATCAGACATGATCCCACAATCACACATAACGAAAACACGGTTGAAATCAGGGACGTTGCAACAATTCTGCGAAAACTGGTTGCCTTTGCGCAAACCAGAAGCCCTACGACAAGTAACAGCTGCGTCTGATTTACGGTATATGCAGTAATTCCAAATACAGCCACAAATATAACTGTCAGATAAATTTCCCATTTTTTATGCACATACATTTTGCAGAAAAGGATTACCAATCCTAAAAGTTCTGTATATCGTACCAGTTTTATTCCTGTCCCAAAATCAATCAAGGAAGAATCGATAATGGAAGCCACAGCATACAGTGCATACAAAAGGAGAAACATAATCTCCTGTACTGTAAATTCTTTCTTCATAGAAACCTCTTCCATTAAGCAATTACAATATAGCCTAAAATATTTACACCCTGATCCTCACACAATTTAATTTTGTAGAATACAGATTCATAACGGGATTTTCTCAATTGTTCTACCAGAACAATATCATGATAATTTTTCAGCTGTTCAATCGCCTGTGGATCTTCTGCAAGATCACCAATCCAGACAACTTCCAGATCCTTGTCTGCATTGTAATCAATCAGATCTGATACAGCTTTACTGTCTTTTAAGCAAGCATTTCCAGCCAACGCTGCTGCTGAGATCTCATGGTTTTTACAACAAGACTCTAATTTGGATTCTACTAATTTCTGTTCTACCTGCTCGTTTAAAATTGGCTCTCTTCCAAACAGTCTATTTGCTACCACGTCAAGCACATTTTTCTTTTTCACAGATACACTTCCAAGATAATTTAAGCCCTGCATTCTCTGAAGATCATGTGCGCCTTTCATTGTGTTACTCAGCAGATATTTCAGCAGAATCAGAACAATTGCAAGAATAAAACCTGCACCTGCTCCAACCACCAGATATTTCTTGCTGAGATGTACTTTAACAGTCTCCTGCTGTGTATCAGCATTTTTTGATGAGTCGCTGGCTTTTGCAGTAACGGACTTTGTCTCTTTCTCAGATACTTTTTGAATCTGTTTTTCTGCGATACTGAGCTGGTCACTAGAAAGTTCTGCTTTTGTTTTATCAGCATTATCTTCCAGATTTAAAACATTGTTCAGGGTATTTGTCTGCGTATTGGCGATATTAGAATCACTCTGCAGTTCTGTTGATTCGTTTACAAATGTTAATGTATGTGCGCCTACGTTTTTATTTACAACAGACTGATATGCAACAAGTACCTTCTGAACACGTTCTGCCAGATGTTCTGCATCTTCTTTTGTTTTTCCGTAAATGGACACGTTCATCACATTACGCTGAAGATTATCACTTCCTTCTACTTTATCCATTGTGATGATTTCCTGCAGATAAGCTGTCTTTACAGAATCATCTTCCTGATAAAGTTCAGAAACCAATCCACCTTTTAATACATAATACTGGTATGCATACATCAGATCTGTTTTCTTTGACGTATCTGAGCAGTCAATATAATATTGCATATCTGTCTTATAAAAGTTATATGGATCCAAAGACATATAAATAGATTTATCCAAATAATCCAGCTGATCATCCAACTGCTTTTTCATGCCCACGTACGTATCAACTTTTACTTTTTCTGCACTTGTAAGTTTTGTCTGTGTTGAAGATGTTGTTGTATTTCCTGCATTTGCGCTCTTGCTGTCTTTGTAAAATTTAAATCCGCCTAATGCTACAGCTCCAATAATTACAAGTATCACAATAAACCATAATTTTCTGACAAGCTCTGCAAGCATGTCTCTGATATCTACTACTATTTCCATTTGTACCTCCTGAATTTTAAGATTTTTACATCTTTTAGTTTTATCTAATGGTCACTAACAAAATGACATTTTTCTCCATCAAAAACTTCCTTCGTATTTCTTATTACTAAATTTTGCTTTCAAGAACGCCATTCCTTTTTTCTTCCAGTCAATCTTTTCCATATGGATATACGGAATCTCTTTGATTTCTTCTTTCTGATTCCTCAACCATACATTAAAAATTATTTCACTGACCCGCCCGTAAAAACGTCCCTGGAAGAATGAATATTCTTTATCACCCACACGTTTCTCCAGTTCAAACAGAATATCAAACAACCAGCTACAGTATGCATCCGACAAAGATTTCTCCATAATATACATATTAAACATGTAACCGGATGTCTGCTTCATTACTTTATCAAAGCTTTCCAGATATTCCGGATACTTCTCGCTGATGATCTCTCTTGTGATATCCAAATGCTCTGCGTAATGGGTATGAGCATAGTGAGAATACAGCGTTTCAATATAGTAATTTCTCTTCTTTGGAACAATAATCTTGTACTTTGGAATCAGCTGTGCCAGTTCCTCTCCTGTCAGAACACTTTCCATCGGTGCATGATTCTTCTGAAATGATTTACTCTTCATTGAAAAATGCCGGCGGTAATGCGCCAGTCCCAGATAATCACAGTCCAGATTTTTCCATGCCCAGTACAAACCTGTCAGTTCGCAGTAACTTGGGTTTTTATCAGATATATTATCCCCTGTATTGTCTGGCTGATACGGTAATACATCCTTTCCTTCTCTGCCTACATGGACTGGCAGATAAATATCGTCCTGTGGCATGTCATACAGTTTATGCGTTGCAATAATTATTTTCGCATTCATAAAAACAACACTCCTTTTCTCCTCTGACCAATTGCTTATTGTCTCATTTCACCATTATCAAAAGGGATTCTAAAGTTATCTGTTTTTAAACATACAGATAAGCCATGGATGATTCCATAGCATTTTTTTGCATTTATTTAATGAAATACTTTACTGCATATTACAATGCAGTAAAGTGATAATAGTTACTTTAGCATTTTTTCCTATATATTACAAGAAATATTCTCTTAAGATTCTTCTATCTGTTCCAGAAATCATCTTATCATTTCATAATACAATAGCCGATTCCTTTATTCTTCGTATATACTGTCTTGGTAAATCATCAAATGTTTTGCCATTAAAATCTGTCAGATATTGCAATCCCTTAAATTCGTGCTTGACTCTTGAACCGTCCTGTTGAATATTTCCTACAAGGTAATTTCGAAACGTGGTAAGACGCTGCACTCCATCTATAACCACCCACTTATCCTCACTGGATGCATCAAAATAAAATGCTGGAAGAGGAATTTTTAACATTAACGATTCTATCAACCGACTTTACTTTTCTTCATTCCATAAATCACTGTTCCGCTGAAATACCGGTGTCAAATCATATTCCTCATTTTCCAAACGATCCATTATGTTCGAAATAGTTGTCGGTGTCTGTGTAATGGTTACATCTGCTGGAATAAATTTATCCAGTTCTTCTTGATCCGCTTTGTATCCTTCATCCGCATCTATTGGTAGAATCACAATACCTCTTTCTCTTAATAAATATACAACCTGATTCAACAAATCTTCATCTACATCATCCAGTTTATTTTTGATAATATCCTGAACCACAAATAAACTTATTTTATTATTATTCTCTTTTGCAAAATTTTTACTTTCTTTTATACGATCAGATATATCTTCAATTTTTTTCATAGCTTTTTTGCTCCGATGCCATTCTCTCTTATTTTAGGGTACACTTAATTAAAAATATATCATTTGTCCTATGGAAATCAACACAAATATATTTACATTTCTCTTTTTAGAAGCCAATAAGTAAGTATTTTCCCTTGACAATTCCCTCTCCCTGCTGTAACATACCAACGTAAAGTGCCATACAAGCGAATTTTTTCGTTTCACATATTTAACCGGGGGAGCCGATTGGCTGAGAGTAAGGACAGACCTTTGACCCTTATACCTGTTGGACAATGCCATCGTAGGAAGTGTTACAGAATATAATAGTAGAGAAAACTATCAGACATTCTTAAAGCATCTGCCAACCGGTTGGTGCTTTTTTGATTGCGAAAATGTACAGCACACATGTATTGCATAATCAAGTAAGGCGGACATTCGCAATCCGTTTTCGCTACTTGCTCATGAACGCAGTCGCTTTGCGACCTGTCAGCAGGAGCTTTTAACTCCCGCTGACATAAGTATCCCCCTTACCCACCACTTAGTGCTCTACACACTTGAAATGGGGTGGGGGAATGCTTATTCTGCGTTCAAAAATGCCTCTCATTTCTGCTGCGAATATGTGATATGGCATGGGAGTTATGGTTACTTAATGTAATAAGGTTCACAGATGGATCTTAAATTTCACTTTTATTTTCATGGAGGAACAAATAATGAACGCAAGTGTAGCTATTCAAGTATTACCGACAGTCACAGATGAAGCTGAAGTCATTCGTATCGTAGACGAAGTCATTGCTTATATCAAATCTACAGGTCTGAACTATTATGTGGGACCATGCGAGACATCCATCGAAGGCGATTATGACGAACTGATGGAAATCGTAAAAAACTGCCAGCTGGTTGCTGCAAAAGCAGGCTGCCCGGCTATTAACACCTATGTAAAAATTTCTTTTAAACCAGAGGGAGATGTACTGACCATTGCCAAAAAAGTTACAAAGTATCACCAGTAAGATCCCGGCCATTGTTGCGTTATGCCTGATCGTGCTGGCATGGTATCTGATCTGCATATCCGGGCTGGTTCCGGCTTATATGCTCCCGTCCCCGGTCAATGTGGCAAAAGCACTGATTTCAGACATGCCACTGATTCTAATGCATGCCAGATACACCCTGCAGGAAGCATTTTACGGTCTTTGCATCGGTATCCTGCTGGCATTTGTCAGTGCCACACTGATGGATCGTTTTCTGACTATCAACCGGGCATTTTATCCGCTGATGGTTATCACGCAGACGATCCCGACCATTGCCATTGCGCCGGTTCTTGTGCTTTGGATGGGTTTTGGCATGGCTCCAAAGATTGCGCTGGTTGTCATCACCACCTTTTTCCCGATTGCAGTCGGTCTGCTGGACGGATATAAAAGTGTGGATCAGGATGCGGTTAATCTGATGCGTGCCATGGGCGCGACCAAAGTTCAGATTTTCCGGCATTTAAAATTTCCATCCGCTTTGAACCAGTTTTTCTCCGGTTTGAAGATTTCTGCCTCCTACGCCGTGGTTGGCGCAGTTGTAGCGGAATGGCTCGGTGGATTTAACGGACTGGGCGTCTATATGACCCGTGTCAAAAAGGCATATGCCTTTGACAAAATGTTTGCCGTTATTATTTTTATCGTGATCATCAGTTTACTACTGATGCTCGCAGTCAACATTATCAGAAATTTATCCATGCCTTGGATAAGAACAGAAAAAGAGGGAAAAGAAGTATGAAAAACAAATTTTTAAAGAAACTTGCTGCCGCATCTTTGGCAGCTGCTATGGTATTTTCCATGGCTGCATGCGGAAATGCTGACAACAACGCTGCAAATGGAACTGCATCCGACAGCTCTTCTGCTGCCGCTGAAAACACTTCCAAATCAGATAAAGAACTGACAAAGATTACATTCTGTCTGGACTGGACACCGAACACCAACCACACAGGTTTATACGTTGCTCAACAGCTTGGTTACTATGAGCAGGCAGGTCTGGATGTTCAGATTGTTCAGCCGCCAGAGGATGGTGCTGCACTAATGTGTGCTTCCGGTCAGGCTCAGTTTGCCATTGAAGCACAGGATACGATGGCTGCTTCTCTGGATTCTGAGAATCCACTTGGTATCACAGCTGTTGCTGCGGTTCTCCAGCACAACACTTCCGGTATCCTTTCCCGTCAGGGCGACGGCATTGACACTCCGAAAGGAATGACTGGCAAAACTTATTCCACATGGGAGTCTCCGATCGAACTTGCAACTTTAAAAACTGTCATCAATGGCGATGGCGGTGATTTTGATAAAGTAAACCTGATTCCAAACGATATCACAGATGAACCGGCTGCTCTGGCTGCTCATCAGACAGATGCCATCTGGGTATTCTACGGATGGGGCGGAATCAATGCAAACGTAGAGAAAACACCTTGTGATTTCTTCTTCTTTAAAGATGTAAACCCGGTATTTGATTACTACACACCGGTTATCATCGCAAACAATGAATTTTTACAGAACAGCCCGGATGTTGCTAAGAAATTCCTTGAGGCAACTCAGAAAGGTTATGAATACGCAATCCAGAATCCGGTAGATGCCGCAAATATGCTGATTGCCGGCGACAACACCGGTTCCTTAAGCGGATCTGAAGAACTCGTTCAGGCTTCCCAGCAGTATATTTCCGAGCAGTACATCGCAGATGCTCAGAAATGGGGATTCATCGATGAGGACCGTTGGAATACATTCTACAAATGGCTGGCAGATAACGGACTTACCTCCAAAGATCTGACCGGACAGGGATTTTCAAACGACTACTTAGGTGGTAATTAAGATTTCAAACAGGAAATAAAAATGGCATTATTAAAAGCAGAACATATTACAAAAATATATGGACAGCGAACGATCATCAAAGATATCAATATCGAACTGAATCAGGGTGAGCTGGTATGCCTTCTTGGTGTCAGCGGTTCCGGAAAGACGACATTGTTTCACATTCTTTCCGGCCTGACCACACCGGAGGAAGGACATGTGTATCTGAATGATAAAGAGATCACTTCCACTCCGGGACAGATCAGCTACATGCTTCAGAAAGATCTGCTGCTGCCTCATAAGAAAATTATTGATAATGTATCGCTGCCCCTTGTCTTAAAGGGCATGAAAAAAGCAGATGCACGCCAGAAAGCAGATCCACTGTTTGCAGATTTTGGTCTGGATGGTACACAGTATCAGTATCCAAGTCAGCTCTCCGGCGGTATGCGTCAGCGTGCAGCGCTTCTGCGGACATATCTGTCATCCAACGGTGTCGCGCTGCTGGACGAACCGTTTTCCGCACTGGATACCATTACAAAATCCAATATTCATAAGTGGTATCTGAATATTATGACACACATTGATCTGTCAACGCTGTTTATTACGCACGATATTGATGAAGCGATTCTTTTATCTGACCGCATTTACATCTTGAATGGTACACCGGGTGAGATTAAAGATGAGATCGTGATTCGTGAGAAGAAACCGCGACCGGATGATTTTTATCTGACGGAAACATTTTTGAATTATAAACGTGACATTATAAGCAGACTTTAGTTTTTGCTTGTGCAGATAAAAATTTATGTTATGAAAAGGACTTCTGGCTATTTTATCTCTGCAGCTAACAATCGCTTGCCGAGAGAAAATAGCCAGAAGTCCTTTATTTACATTACGTATAACATGGTTTACTTAAATGTTAATCGTCAGTCAAAAACGGCTTTCATTTCTTTATTCATACCTGCAAATACTTCACTTTTATCACGTACGTAAATAGGGACTGAGTTCATTTTTTCTTAGCAGGCGATTGTTAGCCGCGAAGACAAAATGAACTCAGTCCCTTTCACTACTTAAATTTTCATCCCAAAAACAAACTATTAAATAATTTCCATTGCTGCGGTCCAGCCTTCTCTTACCGCATCACCAATCTGACGGGCACGGACACAGTCACCGATCTTCCATACCGGAATACCAGCTTCTTTGATTGCCGCCTCAAGTGCTTCTGTCGCATGTGCGCGGCGTCCCATTGCATTGACAACAGAATCTGCTTTGATAGTAATTTCTGTTCCATTCTGCTCAGCTACAACAAAGTCTTTGCCGACTTTGATAACTTTTGCATTTACTTCGTATTTACCACCATTTTTATCGATAAAGTCATGTACAGCAGTTCTGTACAAACCGGTTGTCTCCGGCATCAAAGCACCTTTCATCTCTACGATGGTTGTCTCTACACCGTGATCTATGTAATCTGCTGCTGCCTCACAGCCTACCAGACCACCGCCGAGTACGATGGTGCTTTTTCCAAGACCAGCAAAATCGTTGTAATATACCTCCATTGCTGTGACAGCATTTTCAATTCCCTCAATTGGAAGGATCAGATCATCAGATCCGACTGCCAGTACAACTGCTTCCGGAGCGATCTCTTTGATAAGTTCTGGTGTTACTTCACAGTTTAATCTTACTTTGATCGGACGTTTCTCTACGTCACGGATCAGCAGATCTTTGAAGTTTCTGATATCTACTTTATGATCGGTATGATCTGTAAAGTTAATCAGACCGCCTAACACGCCTGCTTTCTCGCACAGGATTACCTGATGCCCTCTATCTGCTGCTGTGATTGCTGTCTGCAGACCACCGCAGCCGCCACCTACTACCAGTACTTTACGGCTTGCTTCCGGTTTTGGCATACGCTCCGGAAGAACTTTATGATGAGAAGCCGGCCATACGTCGTATGGGTTGATCGTACAGGAATCCAGTGGTGGGAACTTCACAGTCCAAATCTCTGTCTCATGTTCACCGGACGGACCCGGATAACATCTTCCGCAGCGTAGACAGCGACGAATTTCATCTGCATGACCAGCTTTTGCCTTATTCGGGAATGCCGGATCTGCAAAGAACTGACGTCCCATGGATACCATATCAATTTTGCCTGCTGCAATTGCTTCTTCTGCCTGTTCCGGAGAGTTAATACCTCCAACTACTGCAACCGGGATAGACACGTTTTGTTTGATCACAGATGCCGGCTCAATATTCGGTCCATGCGGAGCATATGCAGTTGTGAACTCCCAGCTTCTGGAAGAACTCAGATAATGACCACATGATACATGAATCATATCAATGTACGGCTCACAAAGTTTACAGTATTTTACAGCATCTTCCAGCTCTAAGCCACCCGACAGATGTTCAGAACTGCTGACACGAATCTCAATCACAAAATCAGGTCCCATAGCCTCACGAATAGTTTTTAACAGATCAACAGTAAATCTTGCTCTGTTTTCAAAGGATCCGCCGTACTCATCGGTACGTTTATTGTACTGCGGAGAAAGGAACTGTGCCGGAAGCCAACCATGTCCGCAATGGATCATAACGCCTTCCCAACCTGCTGCCTCAAACCATTTGCAGGCAGTTACATAATCCTGATAACAGCTTAAGATTTCTTCTTTTGTAAATGCATCTACATGAGTTCCATCCGGAAGATCTTTCTCAGATGGTCCTTTTGGATTGATGCCGTCTCCGATATTTGTTTTGATCTCACCACAGGAAATCAGCTCACCGATGGCCAGTGCGCCATAGCTTTTGATCATCTCTGCGGTTTCTTTAATGATGTTGAATTTTTTATCGGATCTGGATGTATAATCAAGGTATGGTTCAAACGGGAAACGTTTGTCATACTCATGGTTCGGGCTTAACTCACCCAGACAGACGATTCCTGCACCGCCTTTTGCCTTCGCTTCCAGCATCCGGAATGCACGCTCCGGTACCGGGGTGGTGTAACCAAACGGATCCGGATCCAGCTCAATATAATGATCAAATGCAAATAATGCTGGAGCTGCCTCAATACGGTTTTTAACGATTTTTGAACCAACTTTTAACGGCTCAAATAAATGTGGAAAATACGGATTTTTTTCTGCCATAATCTCTTACCTTATCCTTTCAAATAATAAATACCAAACAATTTAAAGCGGACATAAGCATCCCCTTACCCACCGCTTAGTGTTCTACGCACTTGAAGCGTGGGAATGCTTATTCTGCGTTCAAACAGTGAATCTGGTCTGTATTATACTTTTTTGGAAAACTATCGTGTATTTACACTTTGATTATAATACTTGTCCTAACCAAATAGTTACTGTTTTTTGTTACTGAAACTGTAACAGAAATTACCATGTTTATTCAAACATCAGCTTTTTTCATGCTGTTTCATTTTGCAATATTTTTATTATATTTGTTGCATTGTCCTTGTATAAGTACAGAAAAACGTGCTACAATCGAATCAGATTTTATAATAAGAATAAATAATATCTGTCACATTTTTCTATTATAATTTTCTGAGATATTTTTTATTTCATAAGATGAATCATTTATCGTTCATAAAAAGGAGAAAAGAGCACTATGGACCACCGCGCAGACCGCATGAAATCACTGATCATACGCACATTTTTTGACTGTATGGAAAAAGAGGATTTTTCTCAGATTACGATTGGAAAAATATCAGAACAGGCATTGATCAACCGTTCTACCTTTTACCGCTATTTCTCTGATAAATATGAGTTGCGGGATGAAGTGGTCGACCATATTGTTCAGGATTTTGCAGATCATATGGAAGTTGATTTTCTGCATATGGATGTCAGTGATGCCGAACATACCCGCGCGCTTCAGGATTGTCTGGCTCACCTTTGCACACAGAAACGTGAGTTGGAAATTCTGTGGAAGCAACAACTGCTCGGTCGAAATGTCTTTGATGAAATGATGAATGCCGGTGCACGCAAGGTAGAAACTGAAATTCAGAATCATCCAACGATCTCACCGGGGAAAAAACAGTTTGCTGACTGGTATGCAAAACTTCTGGTCAACAATTTTCTTGTGACAGTTCGCTGGTGGTTTTCCCGTAAAGATGACATTTCACCACAACAGATCACCGCTATGATGAAACGTCATATGATTTCAGGAACAATTCCTACTTTAAAAGAACAGTCCTAACAAGATTGTTCTTCCGTTTCTCTTCTTTTTTCATATGCTGCATATATATGATAAAAATCAGACCACCGGTAACTACCCATGACGCAACATAAACATTCATCAGCATGTTATACGTCGGAACCCGTTTAAACACAGTTACCATCCAAATCATTCGAAATACAACCGTTCCAAGAATAGTAATAATTGCCGGCTCCAGTGATTTTCCCATGCCACGCAATGCTGCACTCTCCACTTCGTAAGTCGCGGTCAGACCTTCCAGAGAGCATACATGCTGCATGCGGATCAGTGCATACATGGCTACCGCGTCACTGGCAGTATAAATATGTACAAATGTATTGCCGCCTGCAATAAAAATCACACTTAAAATCTCGGTAAATCCGATTCCAAACAGCATACTTAAGCAAAAAATTTTCTTGCATCGTTTCAGATTGCCAGCTCCATAATTCTGACTGGTAAAAGTTACCGCGCCCTGTGCAAAGGCACATGCAATGGCATAGGTAAAATATTCAAAATTCAATCCGACCGAAGCACCGGCAATGGCATCCTCCCCAAAGGAATTAATACCACTCTGGATAAATACGTTTGACACCGAAAAAATGGCTCCCTGAATTCCCGCCGGAACTCCGATTACCAGAACACGACGCAAAAAATCTTTTCGAATCTGCATGTTTTCAAATCGGAACTGAAATTCATCCTCTCTCCGATACAGGCAGAGCAAAACCAGTGACGCACTCAGTACATTAGATGCCAGCGTACCGATGGCAACACCTTCCACGCCCAAATGAACGCCTACTACCAAAAGAAGATTCAGTACAACGTTTACCACACCTGCCAGTAAAAGATAGTACATCGGACGTTTGCTGTCTCCGTAGCTTCGCAGAGCCGCCGCACCAAAATTGTAAAGCAGCATAAATGGCATACTCAAAAGATAAATACGGATATACAGCATCGCCTGATCCATGACGCTATCCGGCGTTCCTGACACCACAAGAACCGGCTTTGCAATGATAAATCCAAGGCACATCAGACCGATGCCAAGAATCAGACCAAACGTCAGAATCGTATGCAGCATAGCACTGATCTGTTCCCGTTTGTTCTGACCGATCAGATTTGCCAGAGCTGCATTCGGTCCCACGGAAAGTCCTGTGATCAGATTTACAAATATTCCGACCAGAGCGACACAGCTTCCAACTGCTGCAAGTGCACTGCTTCCGGCAAATCTGCCGACAACTGCCACGTCTGCGGAATTGAATAACTGCTGCAGGATCGTGCTAAAAGCAAGCGGCAGGGCAAACATGATCAGCTTTCCGGCAAGTTTTCCATGCAGCATATCTATTTCTCTGTTTTTTTCTTTCGTCTTTGTCTGTTCCATTCGGAAACCAGTCCTTTCCTGTGGGATGCTACTGTTTTTATGCTATGTACGATTATAACATATATAAAGCGAAATCGAAAACTCCTTCTGTGACCACTTATCACAAAAGGAGTTTTTAATCTCGCTATTTCAGATATAAAATTATTTTGAAAGCTTGTTGTTTGCTTTGGTCTGGAATTTCTCATTCTGTACGACGAAACGCTCATGTGTTCCTTCACCGATCAGACCTGCCTCATCATAAGCTGCTACTTTGAATACAAGACGACGTCCGTCTACTTCGGTAAGCTCTGTCTCGCAACGAACAGTCATTCCGATTGGAGTAGCCGCTACATGGCTAATATTTACCTGTGTACCAACGCTGCCACAGCCTTCTTCCAGATATGGAGCTACGCTCTCGCTTGCTGTTTTTTCCATTAATGCAAGCATGCATGGTGTTCCGAATACTTCCAGTACACCGCTTCCTACTGCTGTTGCTGTATTCTCATATACAACTTCTACGCTCTGTTCCCCTTTGACTCCTGCTTCTAACATTTTATGTCCTCCTTATCAAGCATCTGAATTTTTTGTTGCTTTTGTTTTCAAATGTTTTTTTCTGTTTTTATGTGTCTTTGGTAAGTATATCATAACTTTTTGTGTGCGACTAGTGTTTTTCTGCATCACTGGAGTGTGGATTTATTTGATTTTCATTTTGTACAGGGAATTCTCGTATCATCCCCAATATCTACGAATCATCCGCAACATATTCTCTCTCCCAACCGGATTCATAGTATGAAGCTTTATTGGATAAAAAAGACTATTTTCCACTAACCAATCCAACAGTTTTATCCCATCTCCGCCATCATAAGCATAATCTCCCAGATCATGATCACAATCAATCAGCAAAATCGGTTCCTTTGCCGATTCAATGACGCTTTTCGCGCTATTTACACTTTTACACCATACATAGCCTTCCGGCGCAGGGCGTATATCATCTAACCAAATCTTCATATTTTTTCATTCTCCTTCTACAGTAACTATTCGCCTTTATCTGCTTTCCATCCTTTATCCAAATTTTATTTACACCACAAATTTACAAATTAATCCCAAAACAGACATCCCGTTTCTTTCGAACTCAGAATGTCTGTTTCAACTTTTATCTTATTAACAATTACAATGCATTATGCCTCTAACAGTTTTTCCACACTTGCAAGTTTTGCACAAACGATAAATACCTCGCATGCCTCTTTCAGTTCTTCCATTGGCGGAAGTGTCGGAGCGATACGGATCACGGAATCCTTCGGATCTTTTTTATACGGATACGGAGCACCTGCGCCTGTCAGAACAACACCTGCCTCTTTTGCTTTTGCAACGATGTTCTTTGCACATCCTTCATTTGCCTTGAAGGTGATGAAATATCCACCATTCGGACGAATCCAGCTTCCTGCGCCAAGACCTTTCAGTTCTTCCTCAAAACGATCCAGGATCATCTCAAATTTCGGACGGATGATTGCTGCATGTTTTGCCATATGTGCTTTTACGCCATCGATATCCTTTAAGAATTTCACATGACGCAGCTGGTTGATCTTGTCAAATCCGATGGTCTGAATCGTCAGACGTTTCAGAATGTCTGCTTTGTTCTCAAGACTTGTAATCAGTCCGGATACACCTGCACCTGAGAATGTGATCTTGGATGTGGAACAGAACTCAATCGGAAGGTTCGGGTTGCCTGCTTTCTCGCACTCGCCAAGGATCTCAAGGATCTGATCTGCTTTGTCCTCATACAGATCATGTACACAGTAAGCGTTATCCCAGTAAATACGGAAATCTTCTGCTGCCGGTTTTAAACGTGCCAGTCTGCGGACTGTCTCATCAGAATAGGAGGTTCCCATCGGATTGGAGTATTTCGGTACACACCAGATACCTTTGATACTGTCATCTTCGCTGACTAATTTTTCTACCATATCCATGTCCGGACCATCTTCGTAAAGCGGTACGTTGATCATCTCGATGCCAAAGCACTCTGTGATGGCAAAATGACGATCATATCCCGGAACCGGACAGAGCCATTTTACTTTATCAAGTTTGCACCATGGTGTGCTTCCATTTACACCAAACAGCATGGAGCGTGCAATACAGTCATACATGATATTCAGACTTGCATTTCCGTAAACAATGACATTATCATATGCTTCCGGACCAAGTCCAACTAAACTTGCGATGAATTCCTGTCCCTCTGTAATACCATCGATCACACCGTAGTTACGGATATCTGTACCGGCTCTGCTGACTAACGGAGTCTGGCTGGTCAGAACGTCCATCATCGGCATGGACAGCTCAAGCTGCTCTTTGGATGGTTTACCTCTGGACATATCCAGCTTCAAGCCTTTTTTGCAGATTTCTTTGTACTGCTGTTCCAGGCTCTCTTTTTCTTTTAATAATTCCTCTCTGCTCATTTCCTGATAAGACTGCATTGATTTTTCCTCCTGCTGTGTATTGTTAAATCATTTTTTACAACTTCTTTTTATTTTATATTCAAAAGGAGATTTGACAAAAATTTACTCCTGTTTGATTTTTTTAAAATATTCCCGAATGGTCTGCTCATAGCCGTTTTCTGTCGGCTCATAGAATTTCATATCTTTGTATGCATCCGGCAGATACTGCTGCTCCACGTAGTGATTCGGGTAATCGTGCGCATATTTGTATCCAAGCCCACGTCCAAGTTTTGCAGCACCTTTGTAATGGGCATCGCAGAGATACGTTGGAACCGGTGCGGTTCTCGACTCCCGAACAACGGAAAGTGCTTTGTCCACTGCCAGGTAAGCCGCATTGCTCTTTGGTGCACTTGCCACATAAGTGACTGCCTGTGCCAACACAATCCGTGCCTCCGGCATTCCAAGCCGTTCCACAGCCTGGGCTGCGCTGACGGCCACCGTCAGGGCGTTTGGGTCTGCATTTCCCACATCTTCTGATGCACAGATCATAATTCTCCGGGCAATAAATGTCACATCTTCCCCGGCGTACAGCATTTTTGCCAGATAGTAGACCGCTGCGTCCGGATCAGACCCCCGCATACTTTTGATGAATGCGGAAATGTTATCATAATGGCTGTCGCCATTTTTGTCATACTTGATCACGCGCTTCTGGATACATTCAGAAGCCACATCCAGCGTGATATGGATGAGCCCGTCTGCACTGCGCTCTGTGGTAAGGATTCCCAGTTCGATGGCATTTAATGCGCTGCGGGCATCCCCGTTTGACACATCTGCCAGAAATTCCAGTGCATCTTCATCCGCCACCGCACGATAAGCTCCCATGCCTTTTTCCATGTCCTCTAAGGCACGGTGCAGCAGCGTTTTGATATCCTCTTTATCCAACGGCTTTAATTCAAAAATAATGGATCGGGAAATCAGCGCTCCGTTTACCTCAAAATACGGATTCTCCGTAGTGGCACCGATCAGTGTCACCGTACCGTCCTCCACAAACGGAAGCAGATAATCCTGCTGACCTTTGTTAAAACGGTGAATCTCATCGATAAACAGGATCGTACGTTTTCCGTACATGCCCTGCAGCTGTTTTGCCTTTTCAATCACAGCTTCCATATCCTTTTTTCCGGCGGAAGTCGCATTGATCTGCATAAATTCTGCGCTGGTCGTTTTCGCAATGACTTTCGCCAGTGTGGTTTTTCCGGTTCCCGGAGGTCCGTAAAAAATAACCGACTGCAGTTTGTCCGCTTTAATGGCACGATACAGCAATTTGTCTTTGCCGATAATGTGCTGCTGTCCAACCACTTCTTCCAGCTTCGTTGGTCGCAATCTGGATGCCAGCGGTGATTCTTTTTCCTTATTTTGTTCTCTCATGTAATCAAACAAATCCATTTTCTGATCTCCATTTCACGTTTCATCCTTCAAAAATGAATCCTTTTCATGATATAAAATTCATTTTTAACTGTTTTCATCCTGTAAAATACATGGATTTTAAATGTTTTTGCATGATACCGATATGATATCTTTCATATCCATGCTATACAATACATTAAATTACCCGGTCTGACAAGTTATTTTTTTGTCAAAGTTGCAATTTCTCCAATTTTTCCATAATATAGGAAGATTTGTATTTCTGTTTTCTACATTGTGCCGAAGATTTTTTCCCTGTTTTCCACTTATAATATCAATTTGAACGCAGAATAAACATTCCCCCGCTTCAAGTGCGTAGAGCACTAAGCGGTGGGTAAGGGGGATGCTTATGTCAATGGGAGTTAAAAGCTCCCACTGACAGGTCGCAAAGCGACTGCGTTCATGAGCAAGTAGCGAAAGCGGATTGCAAATGTCCGCTTTACATCACAAACCATATCATAATTACATTACTCTTCTTCCGCCAGTTCTCTTACCGCCGCGATTGCTGTCTCCACTTCCTCCGCGGTATTATAATGGGAAAAACTGAACCGCACAGCGCCCTGCTCTACCGTTCCAAGTGCCTCATGCATCAGCGGTGCACAGTGTCCGCCCGGCCTTGTAGAAATCTCCCATCCCTCAAACAGTTCATCACTGACTTCTGAGGAATCATAATCCCCAATATTAAAGGACACGATCGGACAACGGTTTTTCTGTAAAAAATCACCGTAGATCTTCACACCCGGAATCTCACGGATGCCTTCATAAAACTGCCACATCAGTTTCTGTTCTTTTTCCCGAATTATATCAATGCCTGTTCGCATCAGGTAATCTAATGCCGCATCCAGCCCGGCAATTCCATGTCCGTTTAACGTTCCGGCTTCCAGCGCCGTCGGCATCTGCTGCGGATGCTTTTTGCTGTACGTCTGTACGCCGCTGCCGCCGCTCTTTAACGGACGAAGCTGCAAGCCGGTTCTGACATAGAGCCCGCCGGTTCCCTGCGGGCCAAGCAGGCTTTTGTGTCCGGTAAAGCACAGAATATCAATATGCATTGCCTGCACATCGATAGGAAATACCCCTGCGGTTTGTGATGCATCCACCACAAACAGAATTTCATGCTTCCGTGCCAGTTCTCCGACTGCTGCAATATCTACCAGATTTCCGGTAACATTGGATCCGTGTGTACAGATAATTGCCTTTGTCTCCGACCGGATCGCCGTCTCCATATCCTCTAACGAAACTCTGCCCTGTACATCCGCTTTTACAATCGTCAGTTCCACACCTTTTTCTTCCATTTCATAAAGCGGTCGAAGAACAGAATTATGCTCCAACTGCGTGGTGATCACATGGTCTCCCGGATTTAATAATCCTTTCATTGCTGTGTTCAGACTTTCCGTTGCGTTGCCGGTAAACACCATCCGCTCCGGACTTTCCGCATGGAAGAATTCTGCCAGTTTCCGTCTTGTATCGTAAATCGTGCGGGAAGCCTGCAATGTCGCTTCGTGCGCCCCTCTTCCCGCATTTCCAAGCGAACACAATGCATCTGTGACTGCCTGCACAACTTCCTGCGGTTTTTGTCGTGTCGTTGCTGCATTATCAAAATATATCATCGTAAAATCCCCTTTTTATAAGAAATTCTCTATGTTTTTCATCATTTGAAACAAACCTCATATAGAATATATTTTATCATACACCTCCCAGTTATGCCATTTACATTTTCCCTTTCATAGTAAATAAAAACGATTTGCTCACACTCATCCATCCTTCTCATATACTTCACACCACCCTGATAGATCCCCGAATAAATCCAATAATCTGCAATAAAAAAGAAGCCCCAAATTTGCAGGGCTTCCTCTCACAATCTTATATACAACACATATATATTTTTTCTGACTTGCTGAACAGACACTGATTTTTGTTCTATGTTCCGACCTTCTGTCAGGCAATAATTTTTTCTATATTCTGACTGTCTGCCAAACAATAATTTTTTCTATATCCTGACGTTCTGACAGAAAGTTATTTCTTCTCTGCCGTTTTATCTTTCGGTAGCACAAGATTTAAAAATACCGCAGTCACCGTTGCAATAACAACCGGTGTCTTACCAAATACCGTTGTCACCCACGCCGGGAACATTCCCAGAGACGCAGACGCCTGTGTCACACCAACGCCAAGCGCCACGGACAAGCCAACAATAGAAGTATTTCGATAACTCATCGGCTGGCTTGTGATCAGCTTGATACCGGTCATTGCGATAGATGCAAATACAGAAATCGTTGCTCCACCAAGCACACACTGCGGAATGGTTGTCAGCAATGCGGAAAACTTCGGTACCAGCCCCGCAACCAGTAAAATACCCGCAGACATTCCAAGGACAGAACGGTTAATAACTTTTGTCGTAGTCACAATACCTACGTTCTGACTATAAGAAGCAGTCGGAAGACCACCTAAGAATGCTCCAATGATATTGGTGCATCCATATCCAACGATAGCACCCTTTAACTCCTTATCTGTCGGCTCACGGTCCATACCGCCGGTTGTTGTTGCGGTAAAGTCGCCAATGGCCTGAATCGCATTAATGGCAAATAATAATCCAATGGCAATGCAGGAAGACGGATCAAACTCAATGCCAAAATGCATGATCTGCGGCATCTGGAAAAAGCTTGCCTGCGCCACAGCACTCAGATCTACCATACCGAAACATGCTGCAATAATATAACCGCAGATGATACCGATCAGGATAGATGCCAGTTTTAAGAATCCTTTTGTAAAATGATTCAAAAATGTAACGATGGCCAGCGTGATGATAGCAACCAGCCAATTTGTCCAGTGTCCGTAATTTGCACTGGATGCACCACCTGCCATATAGTTTACAGCCGTCGGATACAGAGAAAGTCCGATGGTAAATACAACCGTTCCTGTTACAAGCGGTGGAAATACTTTTCGGATCTTGTCAATAAAAAATCCGATGACCGCCGCGATGATACCACCAAAGATCTGTGCTCCAAATATTGCTGCAATGCCTACATCTGCTGCAATAGCCTGCATGCTTGCCACATATGCAAAACTCGTTCCCATAATAACCGGTAAGCCGGCGCCAAGGCGAAAACCGTTTTTCGGTCCGATTGGAAACAACTGTAAAAACGTGGAAAGTGCTGAAACGACCAGTGCCGACTGAATCAGCATGACACGGTTTGCTCCCTCGAGACCTGCAACTCCTGCCACAATAATTGCCGGTGTTACACAGCCCACGATCATCGCTACTACATGCTGCAAAGCCAGCGGAAGCGCTTTGCTCAACTGTGGAATACCATTTAATTCGAAAATAGATGCATTTTTTTCCTTTATCTTTTTCATGTACTAAAATCCTCCATCTTTTACATTACAGCTCACTCATCACATGTTGTGAGTCACCTTCTTGAAATAAATTCAGGAAGGGGCAGAAAAGCCCGAAATGGTGTTTTGCGAATGGCGCGTATAAACTGTAATATTTTTGCATTCCTTTTTTCTCAGATATTATATTATAACGCAGGCATTTTCCGTTTTACAACCGCCACACTTATGAATTATATTTATCATATTCGTTAGCGTTGCTAATAAAAAGCTCTCTCCTTTACAGTTTTTCAAATCTGTAAAGGAGAGAGCTTTCGTTATTAACTTTATCTAGTTTTACTTTTCTTCTGTTTCTTTCTTCTCTGCCGATTTTTCCTGTGGCAATACAAGATTTAAGAATACAGCAGCTACAGTTGCGATAACAACCGGAGTTTTTCCAAATACCGTTGTCACCCATGCCGGGAACATTCCAAGAGATGCGGATGCCTGTGTCACACCAACACCGAGTGCAACAGCCAGACCTACCACAGATGTATTTCTAAAGTTCATCTCCTGTGTAGTGATCAGCTTGATACCTGTCATTGCGATGGATGCAAATACAGAAATTGTTGCACCACCAAGTACACACTGAGGAATCGTTGTCAGTAACGCTGAGAATTTCGGTACCAGACCTGCGATCAGCAGGATACCTGCGCCCAGTCCCAGGACAACACGGTTGATAACTTTCGTTGTTGTAACGATACCTACGTTCTGACTGTAGGAAGCAGTCGGCAGACCACCAAGAAATGCACCGAGAATATTTGTACATCCATATCCTACGATGGCACCTTTTAACTCTTTGTCGGTCGGTTCACGATCCATACTTCCTGTTGTAGTTGCGGTAAAGTCTCCGATGGCCTGAATCGCATTAATGGCAAACAGTAATCCGATGGCAATACAGGAGGATGGCTCAAATTTGATACCGAAATGCATGATCTGCGGAGCCTGGAAAAAGCTTGCCTGTGCTACTGCAGTCAGATTAACCATGCCGAAACATGCTGCAATGATATAACCACAGATGATACCGATCAGGATAGAAGCCAGTTTTACAAACCCTTTGGTAAAGTGATTTAAAAATGTAACGATGGCAAGTGTGATAAATGCTACCAGCCAGTTTGTCCAATGTCCGTAGTTTGAGCTGGAAGCTCCACCTGCCATGTAGTTTACAGCGGTCGGATACAGGGAAAGTCCGATGGTAAATACAACCGTTCCTGTTACTAATGGTGGAAATACTTTTCGGATCTTGTCAATGAAGAATCCGATGATGACTGCGATAATACCACCAACAATCTGTGCTCCAAATATTGCTGCAATTCCACTGTCAGCTGCGATGGCCTGCATACTTGCTACATAAGCAAAGCTGACACCCATGATAACCGGTAATCCGGAGCCCAGACGGAAGCCGCCTTTTTTACCGATCGGGAACAACTGTAAAAACGTAGAAAGTGCGGATACGATCAGCGCTGACTGAATCAGCATAACGCGGTTTGCGTTGTCGAGTCCTGCTACTCCTGCCACAATGATTGCCGGAGTAACACAACCTACGATCATTGCTACAACGTGCTGCAAAGCCAGCGGAAGCGCTTTGCTCATCTGCGGAATTCCATCAAGTTCGAAAATAGACGCGTATTTTCTTTTTGCCTTTTCCATTACATAAATCCTCCTCTTTATGTACTTCTCTTTATTTTTTTACTATTTCTTTATAAATCCACGGATATCAAAAATTGCATTTCGAGGACACTTCACCACACAATTTCCACAGGATAAACAGTCCTCTTCATAAATCACAGCACAATTATTTTCTATCTGTATTGCCTCACTCGGACAATTTCTGTGACACAGACCACAACCGATGCAGCTCACATCACAGGCATTTCGCGCCGGTGCCCCCATATCATGATTGGAACAACGCACCAGAAACGGCTCCCCCGCATTATGCATGTGAATGAGGTTCTGTGGACAGACCTTCTCGCACAGCCTACAGCCCACACAATTTTCGCGTTCAATTTCTGCCACACCCTGCGCATTTATAGTTACCGCACCTTTTCGACATGCTTCCACACAGGCGCCACATCCGATACATCCGTACTGACAATTATGATTGTGTTCCCCGCCGTTGCATGCCACATAAGCAAACTTTCGAATTCGTTTTTTCATCGTTACTGCACCCCCTTTGTATGCTGCATTTCTGCCTCATAAGGTGTATCCACAAGCGGAAGGCTGGTACGATATTTACCGTCATAACGGTAATAAGCTGCTGCGATAGCCGGCGCCGTCGGAATTGATGTAATCTCACCGATACCGATAGCTCCACATGCCACATTCAGTCCCTCTTTTTCTACAACGATACTTTCCACTTCCGGAATCTGGTTTGCACGGAATAATCCAAGCGTTCCATATTTGGATAATGGTTTACAATCCTTCAGATCATATCTTTCCCGCAGTGCGTAACCAAGTGACATGATCACGCCTCCTTCGATCTGACCTTCCACAGACAACGGATTTACCGCGCGTCCCACATCATGGGCAGCCACAATTTTTTCCACTCTTCCGTCCTTGTCTAACACGCACACCTGAGTTGCATATCCATATGCCACATGGGAAACCGGATTTGGAACATCTGCGCCAAGTTTATCTGTTTTTGCCAGATATTCTCCGTAAAACTCTTCGCCCTCAAGTTCCTCCATACTTTTCGTCTTTCTCGCTTCGTTAAATAATTCACAAGCGCGACGCACCGCTTCACCGGTAACTAATGTCTGTCTGGAACCGGATGTCGTTCCGGAATCCGGTGCATTAATGGTATTTGCTGCATCGTATACGATATCATCACGAGTCAGGCCTGTATTTTCGATAACCATCTGCACCAGTACTGTTCCAAGACCCTGACCGATGCAGGAAGCACCGGAACGGATATGCATTTTTCCGTCTACAATGGCAAGGATCGCTCTTCCAAAATCCGGGATACCAACGCCAACACCGGCATTTTTCATGGCACAGGCAATACCGACATACTGATTGTTTTCAAATACGTCTTTGACCGCTTCCAGTGTCTCTACCAAACCGGTAGACTCATCTACGATCTGACCGTTTGGAAGCACCTGTCCCGGCCGGATCGCATTGCGGTAGCGGATCTCCCAGGCACTGATGCCGATCTGCTCTGCCAGCTTTGTCAGCATCATTTCCATACAGAAGCAGGTCTGTGTGACACCAAAACCACGGAAAGCTCCTGCCGGCGGATTATTTGTATAATATGCTTTTCCGTCAATCTCGAAGTTCTGATAATTGTACGGGCCGGCTGCATGGGTACAGGCACGTTCCAGAACCGGTCCGCCTAAGGATGCATACGCTCCGGTATCAGAGATAACCGTCGCCATAACGCCCTGAATAATACCATTTTCATCACATCCAACCGTAAATTTCATATCCATCGGATGCCGTTTCGGATGGATCAGAATACTTTCCTGTCTCGTTAATTTTACTTTAACCGGACGTTTCAGCAGATAAGCTGCCAGTGCTGCATGATGCTGCACAGACATATCTTCTTTTCCGCCAAAGCCACCGCCTACCAGTTTGTTGACAACCCGGACTTTCTCGTTCGGAAGGCCAAGCATCTCAGCACATTCATGCTGGGTTGCGTAAGTTCCCTGATCCGTAGAATAGATCAGCACACCATCCTCATACGGCATGCCTATTGCACATTCCGGCTCCAGAAAAGCATGCTCCGTCCACGGTGTATGGAATTCTTCCGTATACACATATTTTGCATTAGCAATGGCTTCCTTTGCATTACCTCTGGATACATGTTTGTGTGCCAGCAGATTTCCGCTTCTATGCACCAGCGGTGCATCCTCTTTCATTGCTTCATGCGGATTGCTGACAAAAGGCAGCTCTTCGTATGCGACTTTCACCAGTTTTTTCGCTTTTTCCACAGCATCCAGATTTTCACCAACCACAAGTGCGATGGCATCTCCCAGATAATGGGTAATGGAGCCTACCGGAATCATCGTATCCCAGTCCTGCACCAGATGTCCGACTTTGATATCTCCCGGAATATCTGCTGCGGTAAAGATATCTACAATGCCCGGAACCGCTTTTGCTTTCTCTATATCGATGGATAACACCTTCGCTCTCGGGTATTTGGAACGGACGGCACTTGCATGAAGTAAGCCTTCCACTTCCATATCATCCACATACTCTCCATATCCTAATGTCTTTTCCCTGGCATCCAAACGTGGTACGCGCTCTCCCAGTTTCCAGGTAAATTCTTTTTTCGGGATTCCTTTTCCTTCCCGTTTGATTTTTGCGGCCAGTTCTACCGCATCCATGATTTTTTTATATCCGGTACAGCGACAGATATTATTTCGCAATGCAAATGCGATCTCATCTCTGGTTGGATCCGGATTTACGTCCAGAAGTCCCTTGGTACAGATGACCATTCCCGGGATACAAAATCCGCACTGCACAGCACCTGCTTCCGCAAAAGCGTATGCATACAGTTCTTTTTCTTCCTCAGAAAAACCTTCTACCGTAAGGATCGATCTTCCATCCATCATGGACAATGTCGGAATACATGCTTTCATTGCCACTCCGTCCACCAGCACATGGCAGGTTCCGCAGGCTCCTTCACTGCATCCATCCTTCACAGATTTGCACTTACAGACATCCCGCAGGAACGGTAACAGTTTTCCATTGCCTTCCACCTGATATAATTCATTGTTTACATAAAATTGATACATCGAAATGCCCCCCATCCTGATGCAAATGATATAGTAAGACATGCCTTCGACTGATTATTCAATCAAACAGAAGTGTACAGAAAAGCTTTTCGTATCCCCATAGTAAAGTTCCTGTAAAAATCGGATTAAAATTACCCTTCCTTTTTCTCCATCGCAATTCTGATCTGCTGAAGAACCATATCCTCTGCATATGCAAAATAACTATCTGCGTCAAAACCTTTTCCATCTACCAGCACCTGGATCGAAGCCCCCTCAAGCAACGATACTGCCATGTATGGAATCAGTTCTTTGTCTGTCTCGTCCATATTCGGGCAAAAACGAATAATGATCTCCCGGATATTATCTCTCCAAACCGCATATGCTTCCTGAAAACGTGCTCTGATGTCTGCGTCAATCCTTGTCTGAACAAGAAAATCAATTTCTGCAAAATCGTATTCTTTCTTCTTTGTCAGCAGTATTTTTTTCTGCTGAAAGAAAATATGTAACTGATCTTCCAGTGTATCTTTACTTGATTTCTTGCTCACCTGCTGCATATCGTAGCATTCTTCTAAAATCCACTCTTGCAGTCCCTTTAACAGTTCCTGCTTTGTTTTATAATAATAGTGAACATTTGACTGCACCATGTCTGCCTTTTCTGCGATCAGATGCATTCTGGTTCCACTGATCGTAACATCATTTACAACTTTCAGTGCCGCATTCAGAATTCTTTCTTCTGTTTCTGTAACATGTAATGTTTCTGTTTTCAAATTCTTGCCTCCTGCCTATAAGATTACCCTAACATTGGTTTTTATTTTATTTTTTCTTACAGGCAGTGTCAAGAATTAGCTAAATTTTATTTTGGTTTAACCCGTCGTCCTTGTATACATTCCTGTATTTCTTACTTTTCAACAGCAATTGCTTCAATCTCTACCAGACCTGCTTTCGGGAGGTTTGCTACCTCTACGCAGGAACGAGCCGGTACTTCGTTTGCAAAATATTTTGCATAAATCTCATTTACTTTACCGAAATCAGCGATGTCCGCCAAAAAGATGGTTGTTTTTACAACGTGATCAAAATCAGATCCTGTACCTTCCAGAATTGTTTTCAGGTTCTCAAGACTCTGAACGGTCTGTGCCTCAATGCCTTCCGGAAGTGTACCGTCTGCCGGGTTTAAACCTAACTGACCGGAAATGAAGATCATGTTTCCTGTTTTCACTGCATGTACATATGGACCTACTGCTGCCGGTGCTCCGTTTACGTTGATTGACTGTTTCATAATCATTTCCTTCTTTCTTTTTAAATTGTGAAATAAAATATTTCATCTTTTTATTTTTTTATTATAATGCAGTATCTTACTGCTTTACAAGCAAACTTGTGAATACAAATTTTCTGTACCCTTTTGTTACAGCTGACGCGCCGTTCTGTGGATGTATTTTCCTTTTAACTCGGTATGAACCTTGCCATACTCTGCCACCGGGCACCCTCTTAAGAATACCTGTGCAGCCATTCCAGTACCTGAAATGCCTTCGTATGGCGTGTTGTCCACATTCTGAACCTGTGTCTCGGCTGAAATCGTCCATGCTTTCTGTGGATCCCAGATGACCAGGTCGGCATCGCTGCCTGGTAAGATGGCTCCTTTTTTCGGATACATGCCGAACAGTTTTGCCGGACGTTCGGACAAAAGCTGGCACATACGTTCAATGGAAGTCCTTCCCTCCACTACACCGTACTGATAAAACAGCTGTGGCCGATGCTCGGTTCCCGGGATACCTCCCGGAATTCTGGTAAAATCATCTTTACCACGCGTCTTCTGATCTTTCATATTGAAACTGCAATGGTCTGTGCCAAGCATATCAATCTCGCCTTTGGCAACTGCTTCCCAGAGTGCCTCCCGGTCTTCTTTTTTTCGAAGCGGCGGTGCACATACGAAAGCAGCTCCTGCAAATCCCGGACGGTTGTATTCTTTCTCATCCAGTATCAGATACTGTGGGCAAGTCTCCACAAATACCTGCTGACCTTCTTTTTTGGCTCTCTGGACTACTTTCATTCCCTGTCTGGAACTTAAATGTACGATATTCACCGGTGTACCTGCCAGTTTTGCAATCGTCAGCAACCGGTTGACGGCCTCTGCTTCTGCCTCTGCCGGACGGCTCTTCGGATGCAGGCGTATGCTGTTGCATTCCTCTGCTTTAAGTTTTTCTGTCACCGCCTTGATGATGTCACCGTTTTCACAATGAACACCTGCGATGCCGTGTTCTTCCTCAATTGCTGACAATATCTCGAATAATTCTTTGTCATTTACTCTGAGATTATCATATGCCATATATAATTTATAAGAAGTGACTCCCTGACGGGTCATTTCTTTGATTTCCTTTTTTGCCTCATCGTTCCAGTCTGTGATCGACATATGAAAACCGTAATCACAGGAGCTTTTTCCATCTGCCATTTTATGCCAGATATCCAGTGCTTCGGTTAAGGTCTGCCCTTTCTCCTGCGTGGTAAAATCCAGGATTGATGTGGTTCCTCCTGCTACCGCAGCTTTTGTCCCTGTATAAAAATCATCTGCAGTATGAAAATCTCCTGCATCCAGATCGAAATGTGTATGGGTATCGATGAATCCGGGAAATATATATTTCCCGGACGCATCGATGACCGTCATGCCCGGCGCATCAATGGTTTTTGCCACCTGGGTTATTTTCTCACCTTCTACCAGTACATCGGCTGTGTAACTGCCGTTTGCGTAAACAACGGTACCGTTTTTGATTAAATATCCCATTATGAACTCCTTCTCTGAAATGCTAGTTTCTCTTAAAATCTACTTGGCTCTGAATATTACAGGTAAAGATAATCGTAATCTGCATCAATTGTCAGAATCACCTGTTTTAATCCATCGTATAAGCTACAGTCAACATCTTTTAGGTTATAATCCTTCACAAAACCTGCCAGTCTTACTCTAACTGTCATGTTCTCTCTGTTCAGCACCACATAACCGTCATTTTTGCTGTTCTCAAAATCGTCCTCATTTGCAAACAAGGTAAATTTCGCCTGATACGGTGAACTGCTGTATGGACAGAAGCTCTTGCAGTTGCCACACTCGTTACACATGTAATCCACATGTACGATGGCCGGCATTTTCTGTCCCGGTACTGCGATTGCTACGTTTGCACGGTTTGGACATACATCGACGCAGTTCTCACAGATATGGTTACATTCCAGACATCTCTCTTCTTCTGCTTTTCCTTCTGCGGAGTGAATTAAAATACCTTTCTTTTCTGCTGCACGTGCTACATCTGTATCGTATACATACTCAGATTTTGCAGATTCTCCAAGAATATGGCTTGCTGCTTTTTGTGCATCGCGGATAGCCAGAACGATCGTTGCTGCTCCGCCGGCACCATCACCGATTGCATATACACCCGGTTTGCTTGTCTCCATCGTTTCAGCATTGAGAAGCGGCTGTCCTTTCTCATTGACATTGATGCCGTTCGCCTCATACAGAGCACTGTCTACACGCTCTCCAAGGGATGCGATAATGGTATCTGCCGGAATCTGAACTTCTTCCTCTGTCTCCACCGGTTTCTGTCTGCCGCTGGCATCCATCTCACCTAAGACAACTTTCTTACATGTCAGAACACCATCTTTCTGTGTCTTCGGTGCAAGCAGTTCTTTCATAACAACGCCATCTTCTAATGCTTCTAATAATTCATCCTCATCCGCCGGCATGTAACGTTTGGTTCTTCTGTATACCACAGTAACATCTTCTACGCCATCAATTCTGCCTGCCATACGTGCCGCATCCATAGCTGTGTTACCAGCTCCGATAACAACGACATGTCTGCCCAGGTTCTGTGCCTTCGGATCTTCTTTTGCTGCCTCAAGGAAGTCTACCGCATTCAGTTCTTTCTCGGTATCTACGCCGATCGCCATACCTTTATGTGCACCAATAGCAAGAACGATAGTCTCAAAACCTTCCTCTTTCAGGTTGTCGATATATTCAATTTCTCTGTTATTTACAAACTTTGCTCCGTATGCTTTTGCAATCTCCACATCTTTTGCAATTGCTTCGTTGTCAATACGGAAGGATGGAATCACATTCCGTACCGTTCCTCCGAAGTTTGCTTTTTTATCAAAAACGGTAACGTCTGCTCCGCCTTTTGCAAGGAAAGCAGCACAGGCAATACCGGCAGGACCGCCACCTACGATGGCTACTTTCTTACCACAGCATCCTTCTGCTTTCAGACCGCCTAACACACTGTCATATCCGCCTTTTGCTGCCTGCAGTTTTGTTCCGCGGATTGCAACCGGCTCCTCATAGAAGTTTCTGGTACATTTGCTCATACATCTGTGGTTACACAACGTACCGGTCATAAATGGCAATGGATTTTTATCAAGGATCACTTCTAACGCTTCCTGCATTTTTCCTTCACCGGCAAGTTTTACATAAGCCGGAATATCCTGATGGATCGGACATCCTTCCATACATGGTGCGGTGAAGCAGTCCAGTAACGGAACTTCCTTGTCCATCTTGCGGCTCGGTAACGGTTTTACCGGTTTTACATGATGCGGATCATGTTTGATCTCCTCGATCAGCGCTGCCAGTCCGTCTACATTTACGCCATCAAACGGTTTGAATTCCATTGCATTTAATTTCTCTGCAAGCTGAATGCCACGGTTGTATCCGCCCGGTTTCAATAAGGTTGTTGCTACTGTGATCGGCCAGATGCCAAGTCCGAAGATTTTATCAATGTTAAATGCATCTGCTCCGCCGGAGTAGGAAATTCGTAATTTTCCGTCAAATGCTTTACTCAGTTTATATGCTACGCTTAAGGACAGTGCACATAAAGATTTTCCGGACATGTACATTTCCTCACTCGGAAGCTCATTTCTTGTCACATCTACAGGGAATGTATTTGTGATTTTTACACCAAAGGCAAGTCCTTTGCTGTCTGCTAATGCCTGAAGTCTGGTCAGCATCGGTACGGCATCTTCGAACTGAAGATCGTCTTTAAAATGGAAATCACCGAATGCCACGTAATCATATCCCATGCTGTCCATGATCTCGCGCGCTTCTTCGTATCCAAGCAGAGTCGGATTACATTTTACAAATGTGTTCAGTCCTTTCTCTGTCAATAAATAAGAAGCAATGCTCTCGATCTCCTGTGGAGGACATCCGTGCAGGGTGGATACGGTAGCAGATTTACAGATATCAGAAGGAATTGCCTCGATATCAGCATCTGTCAGGTTGTGGAAACTGTCTTTGTTGTCTTTCAACCACTGAATACACTCTTGAAATACCGGATTGTCTTTCGACTCGATCATATTATTTAAAAATGTATCGATTTTTTCTGATTTGATACCCTGCAGATCATATCCAACACTGATATTAAATACAAATCCGTCTGTTGCGCCAAGTCCCCACTCTCTGGAAAGTGCTTTTAATGCAACCCATGCTTTTACATACTCTGCGTAAGCCTGCGGCACATACAGCTCTGTGGACCATTCACAGTTATAACATTCATCATCTGCAAGGATACATGGTTTATTTACCGGAAGATCCTCTCCGTCTAAAATCTGCACCGTTTTCAGTTCAAAGAAACGGCTGCCTGCCAGATAGGCTGCAATAATATTCTGTGCAAGCTGTGTATTCGGTCCTGCGGCCGGGCCGTATGGTGTCTCGATCTTCTCTCCGAAAATAGAAAGACATTTCGCCGGATCTGCTTTATACTCTTTGCGAACCCCAAATACAGTCTGCCGCTTTGTGCGCTCTGTCATCGCCCAGTTCATCAGATTCCCGAAAGGAATCGGTGTCATTCTGTCGCCCATTGTAATTAACCTCTCTTTAATCTTTGTTTTATATAACGTAAAGCGAACATTCGCAATCCGCTTTTGCTACTTGCTCATGAACGCAGTCGCTTTGCGACCTGTCAGCGGGAGCTTTTAACTCCCACTGATATAAGCATCCTCCTTACCCACCGCTTAGTGCTCTACGCACTCGAAGCGGAGGAATGCTTATTCTGCGTTCAACTTATCGTATCCGAATATGATGATATATGTTATCCGTTGATGCTGTGCGCCAGCTCTGCTGCCGCCTGTCTGCAGTCTGCCATTGCTTTTGCCTCATCAATCACCAGCAATTCACGATCTTTCATAAGTACTTTTCCGTTGCAGATGGTTGTCTGAGTCATGGCACCATTAATTCCAAATAACATATGACTGTTGATATTGTCCGCAGTCAGCGGTGTCAGCGGATCGTAAGCTACTACAACTACGTCTGCTGCTGCGCCTTCTTTTAACACACCAAGCGGAATGTTAAAGTAGCGGTTTGCCATTTTGGCATTTCCTTCAAATAACATTGCAGGAACTTCACCCCATGCAGCGTTTGCATCACACAAAGAATGTTTGTGCAGTACGTTTGCTACCTTATAAGATTCAAACATATCATGTGTATATCCGTCCGTTCCAAGGCCGGTCAGCACACCTTTCTGGAAGATTCTCATAGTTGGAGGACATCCACAGGCATTTCCCATATTTGACTCCGGATTATGTACCACCATGGTATCTGTCGCTTTCAGCAGATCCATCTCCTGTTCATTTACATAAATGCAATGTGCGGTCATGGTCTGCGGTCCTAACAGATCGTGATCCATCAGTCGGTTCACAATTCTCTTTCCATATTTATGCAGACAATCATGCAGATCCTCGATTCCCTCTGCCACATGGATGTGTGCTCCTACACCCTCCGGCATATTCTCACGACACAGATCAAATGTCTTGTCAGAAATGGTAAACTGTGCATGCATACCCATCATGGCCTTGATCATGTCATTGTTTTGCTGTGCTGCATATTTAATGAAATCTGAATTTTCTTTTACAGAAGCTTTTGCTTTCTCCTCACCATCTCTGTCAGATACTTCATAGCACAGGCAGCTTCGAACACCCATCTTTGCAGAAGCCTCAGCGATCTTAAACAGGCTTCCCTCGATGGCGCCGAAACTTGCATGATGGTCAAACACTGTCGTTACACCATTTTTAATACAGTCTATATAAGTAGCGATCGCACTTAAATAAGTCTGCTCCAATGTCAGGTGACGGTCAATCGTCCACCACATGCCGTCCAGGATATCTAAAAATCCGTTTGGGTTGTATCCATTAATAGATAATCCTCTGGCAAATGCACTGTAAATATGTTCGTGCATATTAATAAGGGATGGCATAATGATCTGGCCTTTCGCATCGATCAATTCTGCCTGTGGATATTCACTACGCAGTGTCTCATAATCGCCCACCTTTACAATACGTTCCCCTTCAAGGACAACACCACCATCTTTTATCAGAGGGTTGGTATCATCTCTTGTGATAACGGTTCCTTTTCCTACCAGAATCATGTTTTCTTCTCCTTTCATTCCCCATATAGATCATTGTAACGCTCACAGCTTTTCCGGTAAACAAAAACCTGCTTCTTTTATATATAAAAAACACACTTTTTTGTTTCTTCCTGATACTGCGTTCATCCGATTCACAACGGCTGTGTTTTTATTGACCGTTCAATCTAATAAGATATTACCACACCCCTTGATTAAAAGCAATATTCTTTTTCAAACTTTTTTTATGTATACCTAAAAATATTTTTGCTTTTGGTGTTGACATCTGAAAAAAATCTGCTATGATGAGTACAGAAAGCAAAACAAAAGGAGACAGCAAAATGATGACACTGGAGCTTTTAAAACAACTGGCAAAAGCACTGGCAATTCAGTTTGGAAACGACTGTGAAGTAGTGATTCATGACCTGACCCGTAAGAGTCTTCATAAATCCATTGTTTATATCGAAAACGGTCATATTACAAATAGAAAAAACGGCGATGGGCCGTCCAAAGTTGTATTGGAGACCATGAAGAAAGATCCGTCAAAGATTTCCGATCATCTCGGTTATCTGACAAAGACACAGGATGGAAGAACATTAAAATCTTCTACCATCTTTGTTCGTGAAAAAGAAGGCGGGCCGATCCAGTATATCCTTGCCATCAATTTTGACATCACCAATCTTCTGTATTTTCAGGATTCTGTTCGCTCACTCATCAGTGAAAACGGCGAACCGGCGGTTTCTTCTTATCATAAAGAACCGGAAAGCATCTGCACCAACGTGGCAGACCTGCTGGATGATCTGATTGCACAGGCCGTTGCAGTCGTTGGAAAACCTGCATCCCTGATGTCAAAGGACGAAAAGGTTCAGGCAATTCAGTTCCTGAATAATACCGGTGCTTTTCTTATTACTAAATCAGGTGACAAAGTTTCCCAGTACTTTGGGATTTCAAAATATACTTTGTACAGCTACATCAAAGCAGATAAAAATTAGGAGGAGGTTTTTATGGAACAAATCAAATGGGTGAAAAACACAATGCCGAAAACCGACGATGCAAATCTTCCGGTTATGGCACTTGAGGAAGTTGAAAAAGCCCGCGCTTTTCACAAAACAATTCCGGGATATGAGAGAACACCTCTTGCACATCTGACCCACATGGCAGACCGCCTTGGTCTCAAAGATGTCTGTGTAAAAGATGAGTCTTACCGTTTCGGTCTGAACGCATTCAAAGTTCTCGGCGGTTCTTTCGCAATGGCAAAATACATTGCAAAACAGACAGGACGTGACATCACAGAGCTCGATTTCGAGACACTGACATCTGACAAACTTCGTGAAGAATTCGGACAGGCAACATTCTTTACTGCAACAGACGGCAATCACGGACGTGGCGTTGCATGGGCAGCAAACCGTTTAAAACAGAAAGCGGTTGTATTTATGCCGAAGGGATCCACTCAGAACCGACTGAACCACATTCTGGCAGAAAACGCTACTGCTACGATCGAAGAAGTAAACTATGACGAATGTGTACGTATGGCTGCTGCAGCTGCTGCAAAAGTAGACAACGGTGTAGTTGTACAGGATACTGCATGGAAAGGTTATGAAGAGATTCCTTCCTGGATCATGCAGGGATACGGAAGCATGGCAATGGAAGCAAATGAGCAGCTTCATGAACTTGGCATTAAGCGTCCGACACATGTATTTGTTCAGGCCGGTGTTGGTTCCTTAGCTGGCGGTGTACAGGGCTATTTTGCAAATCAGTACCCGGACAATCCTCCGATCGTCTGTGTGGTAGAAGCTGATACAGCTGCATGTCTGTACAAAGGTGCTGTTGCAGGCGATGGCGCAGAATACAATGTAGAAGGCGATATGCCGACTATCATGGCCGGTCTTGCATGTGGCGAGCCGAATACAACTTCCTGGGACATTCTGAAAAACCATGTATCTGTATTCGTTGCTGCTCCGGACTGGGTATCAGCAAAATCCATGCGTATGCTCGCTGCTCCGATCAAAGGTGATCCGCAGGTAACATCCGGTGAATCAGGAGCCGTTACATTCGGTGTATTAAATGAAATCATGACAAATCCGGATTATGCAGACTTAAAAGAAGCGTTACAGTTAGATGAAAATTCACAGGTACTGCTCTTCTCTACTGAGGGAGATACAGATCCGGAACGTTATAAAGAAATCGTCTGGGACGGAAAAGATTATTTAGAAGATTAATAAAATCCAATATAATCCAATTTTTTTGAACCATCATTAGATGAACCAATCAATCTATTATTCAACTTATAGTATGGAGGTATTACTACTATGGATTACAACAAAATCAAAGCAACCGCTGAGAGCTACAAAGATGACATGACCAGATTCTTACGTGCTATCGTAAAGAATCCGGGCGAGAGCTGTGATGAGAAAGCTCATATTGAGACCATCGCTGCTGAGATGAAAAAACTGGACTTCGATGAAGTCCTCATTGATCCACAGGGTAACGTCATCGGTTACATGGGAACCGGCGACAAGATCATCGCTTACGATGCACATATTGATACTGTAGGTATCGGAAATATCGAAAACTGGACCTTCGATCCATATGATGGATATGAGACAGACGAAGAAATCGGTGGTCGTGGTGTATCCGATCAGTGCGGCGGTATCGTTTCTGCTACATATGGTGCTAAGATCATGAAAGACCTTGATCTGATTCCGGAAGGATGCAAGATCATGGTAGTTGGAACAGTTCAGGAAGAGGACTGTGACGGTCTGTGCTGGCAGTACATCATCAATGAAGATAAGATCCGTCCGGAATTCGTAGTTTCCACAGAGCCGACAGACGGTGGAATTTACCGTGGTCAGCGTGGTCGTATGGAAATCCGTGTAGACGTAAAAGGTGTTTCCTGCCATGGTTCCGCTCCGGAGCGTGGAGATAACGCCATCTACAAAATGGCTGACATTCTTCAGGACATCCGTTCCTTAAATGAGAACGATGACGCTGACGAGACAGAGATCAAAGGTCTTGTAAAAATGCTCAACCCGAAATACAACAAAGACTGGGAAGAGGCTCGTTTCCTTGGCCGCGGTACTGTAACTGTATCTCAGATCTTCTATACATCCCCAAGCCGTTGTGCAGTTGCTGACTCCTGTGCAATCTCCCTTGACCGTCGTATGACTTTCGGTGAGACATGGGAAAGCTGCTTAGACGAGATCCGTGCACTTCCAAGCGTACAGAAATACGGCGATGATGTAAAAGTATCCATGTACAACTACGATCGTCCTTCTTACACAGGATGTGTATATGAGATCGAGTGCTACTTCCCGACATGGGCAATTCCGAAAGATCACAAAGTAACAAAATCTCTCGAGGCTGCTTACACAGCATTATACGGAGATCAGCGTATCGGTGCTGCTGAGACACTTGAAATGCGTCAGGCTCGTCCACTTACAGACAAATGGACCTTCTCTACAAACGGCGTATCTATCATGGGAAGAAACAACATTCCTTGTATCGGTTTTGGACCGGGTGCTGAGGCTCAGGCTCATGCTCCGAACGAGAAAACATGGAAACAGGATCTGGTAACTTGTGCAGCTGTATACGCAGCATTACCAGGCAATTATATGGAATAAATTTCAGAGCCAAGGAGATTTTCACTAAATAGGTGAATCATGCTTTATCTTAACGAATCTAATTTATTATAAGGAGAATACATAAATGAAAACATTACAGGATTACATCGACAAACTCAACAGCTTAAACTTCAAAGAAATGTACAACAACGATTTCTTCCTTACATGGGAAAAAACAGATGACGAATTAGAGGCTGTTTTCACTATCGCTGATGCACTTCGTTTCATGCGTGAGAACAACATCTCCACAAAAGTATTCGAGAGCGGACTTGGAATTTCCTTATTCCGTGACAATTCCACAAGAACACGTTTCTCTTTCGCTTCCGCATGTAACCTGCTTGGTCTGGAAGTTCAGGATCTGGACGAGGGTAAATCCCAGGTAGCTCATGGTGAGACTGTTCGTGAGACAGCTAACATGATCTCCTTCATGGCTGACGTTATCGGTATCCGTGATGATATGTACATCGGAAAAGGTAATGCTTACATGCACGAAGTATCTGACGCTGTAAAACAGGGTAACGAGGACGGCATCTTAGAGCAGCGCCCGACACTTGTAAACCTTCAGTGTGATATCGACCATCCGACACAGGCTATGGCTGATGCTCTTCACCTGATTCATGAGTTTGGCGGTGTTGAGAACTTAAAAGGTAAAAAAGTTGCCATGACATGGGCTTACTCCCCATCTTATGGTAAACCGCTCTCCGTTCCGCAGGGTATCATCGGTCTGATGACACGTTTCGGTATGGACGTTGTACTTGCTCATCCGGAAGGATACGATGTAATGCCGGAAGTTGAGGAAGTTGCAAAAGCAAACGCTGAGAAATCCGGCGGTTCCTTCACAAAAGTAAACAGCATGGCTGAAGCTTTCAAAGATGCTGATATCGTATATCCGAAGAGCTGGGCTCCGTTCGCAGCTATGGAGAAACGTACAAACCTTTACGGCGAAGGCGATACAGAAGGAATCAAAGCACTTGAGAAAGAGCTTCTTGCTCAGAATGCAGAGCACAAAGACTGGTGCTGTACAGAAGAATTAATGAAAACAACAAAAGACGGCAAAGCATTATACTTACACTGCCTGCCGGCAGACATCAATGATGTAAGCTGCAAAGACGGCGAGGTTGAGGCTTCCGTATTCGATCGTTACCGTACACCGCTTTACAAAGAAGCAAGCTACAAACCATACATCATCGCTGCTATGATCTTCTTAAGCAAATTTGAGAATCCGCAGGAGATCTTAAAGAAATTAGAAGAGCGCGCTGGAAAACGGATCTTCGAATAGCATTTAGAGCCAAGGCGATTTTCAATAAATAGATGAATCATGCTTGCATGAATAAACCTATTTATGAAAATCTCTTTGGCGACAAGCCAACGATGAGCAAAAGGAAAGCCTTGCAAAGGCGATTTTGCGAATTGGCTCTAAATGCACCAAAATACACTAATCCATATGGGGGTAGCTAATCATGGGTAAAAAACGTATCGTCATTGCACTTGGCGGTAATGCCCTTGGAAAGAATCTTCCTGAACAGTATCTTGCTGTTCAGGAAACTTCCAGAGCAATCGCTGATCTGATCGAAGCAGGAAATGAAGTCATCATCTCCCACGGCAACGGTCCACAGGTCGGAATGATCAACAATGCAATGGCAGCATATTCCAAAACAGAACCTTCTCATCCGGCAATCACACCACTCTCCGTCTGTGTTGCCATGAGTCAGGCATATATTGGTTACGATCTTCAGAATGCATTAAAAGAGGAATTATTAAACCGCGGCATCAAGAAAAATGTTGCCACCGTGATCACACAGGTTCGTGTGGACGAAAATGATCCTGCATTCGAACATCCAACCAAACCAATCGGTCAGTTTATGACCAAAGAAGAAGCTGATGCAGCTGTAGCCAGCAGCGGTATTCAGGTCATGGAAGATGCAGGACGCGGCTATCGTCGTGTCGTTGCTTCTCCGAAACCGGCAGAAATTATTGAAATCGACACAGTCAAAGATCTCTTAGAAGCAGGCGAAGTCGTCATCGCCAGCGGTGGCGGTGGTATCCCTGTGATCCGTCGCGGAAACCATTTAAAAGGTGTTGGAGCAGTTATCGACAAAGACTTTGCAAGCTGTCTCCTTGCACAGCAGTTAAATGCAGATTTCCTGATCATTCTGACTGCAGTTGAGAAAGTAGCACTCCGCTTCGGTACTCCGGAAGAGACATGGCTCGATGACATCTCTGTCAAAGAGGCAAAACAGTACATGGAAGAAGGACATTTTGCTCCTGGCTCCATGCTTCCGAAAGTACAGGCAGCTGTAGAATTTGCCGAATCAGGCGAGGGACGTACCGCCCTCATCACCCTCTTGCAGAAAGCAAAAGACGGTGTAAACGGTGCAACAGGAACACGTATCATCAAAAAATAACTATTTTATCTTGTTATTTGATTGATTATTCGATTAAACTTTTTTTAACATTTTCCCTCTATTTTACAATATACAAAGCAAAGAAAGAGCCCCGATCCTAACCAAATCGGGGCTCTTTCATGTGGTGCATCTTTTATATTACATGATCTTGCGGAACAGTTCTTTCAGATCTTCTACACTTGCATCTTTCGGATTGCCCGGTGCACATGCATCTGCATGAGCAGATTCAGCCAGAAACTGAAGATTTTCTTCTTTGATCGCATCCAGTTTTGTCGGGATTCCAACATCAGCAGAAAGTTTCTTAACAGCTTCGATAGCTGCTTTTCTGTACTCTTCCTGAGACATAGTATCTACACCCTGTACGCCCATTGCTCTTGCAATTTCACGATATTTTTCACCGGTGCACTCCTGGTTATACTCCATAACGATTGGAAGCATCATTGCACATGCTACACCGTGCGGTGTGTCATAAACAGCACCGAGTGTATGAGCCATGGAATGTGCGATGCCAAGTCCTACATTGGAAAAGCCCATACCGGCAATATACTGACCGAGAGCCATTCCTTCACGTCCCTCTTTTGTATTATCAACGGCTCCGCGAAGAGATTTGGAGATCAGTTCAATAGCTTTCAGATGGAACATATCTGTCATTTCCCATGCAGCTTTTGTCGTATATCCCTCAATCGCATGGGTCAGTGCATCCATACCGGTAGAAGCAGTCAGTCCTTTTGGCATGGAAGACATCATTTCCGGATCGATGATCGCAATAATCGGCATATCATGCGGATCTACGCATACAAATTTACGTTTTCTCTCTACGTCTGTGATAACGTAATTGATTGTAACCTCTGCTGCTGTACCTGCTGTCGTCGGAACTGCAATGATCGGTACACAAGGGTTCTTTGTCGGTGCCACACCTTCGAGACTTCTCACATCCTCAAATTCCGGATTTGCGATAATGATGCCGATTGCTTTGGAAGTATCCATGGAAGAACCGCCTCCAATTGCGATCAGGTAATCTGCGCCGGAATTTTTAAACGCCTGAACACCGTGCTGTACATTTTCGATGGTCGGATTTGGTTTGATATCTGAGTATACCTCATATTCCAGACCATTTTTATCAAGAATATCAGTAACTTTGCTTGTCACATGAAATTTAATAAGATCCGGATCTGAGCAGACAAATGCCTTTTTAAATCCATGTGCTTTTGCTTCATTTGCAATCTCTTCGATTGCTCCTGCTCCATGGTAAGATGTCTGGTTCAAGTTAATTCTGTTTGCCATAATGTTTCTCATCCTTTCTCATTCTAATTGGATTGTTTACTTGTTACAGGGAATTTTGCGTTTATCGCAGTTGAAGATTGTACTGCTACTGAGAAAAACTTGTTATTACTCACCACTTGCAGAAGTGGAAGTCTTCTCGATTGAGTTCAAGTCGAACGCACGTGAGACTTGGTGCGTGATTCTGGTCAGCGAAAGCTGACATATTCTTCTCAGAATCACTGCACATCCTCGCGGAGCGTTTATC
>QWCK01000387.1_pt1 | contig 78270 bp, 74 predicted proteins | sample 1972571 | NCBI WGS metagenome assembly QWCK01 (sample SAMN09866710, study PRJNA288562) | Human gut metagenome isolate term2_stool, whole genome shotgun sequencing... | isolation source: gut | host: Homo sapiens | place: USA: California | reverse complement strand
AAAAACATTTGTTTCGTTGAGTACAAACATAAGTTTTTCGGGCAAAGGTAGTAAGGCAGGAAGACCACGCAAAGGCGGCTAATATTGGATGCTTACGTTATTTCTCGACGAGTATCCTGGCGTCAACTGCAACGACATCATTCTCGTCAGCAAGCAGCGGGTTGATGTCCATCTCCTTTATCTCCGTGGCATGACGCAGGAGCGTTGACAGGCGGACGATGATTTCCGCGTATTTTCTTTCGTTCAGTCCCTTCTGTCCACGCGTGCCCTTTATTATCTTATATCCGCGCAGCGAACGTATCATGTTCTCCGCCTCGGTGTATGACAATGGTGCGAGACCGCTCGAAACGTCCTTCAGCACTTCGACGAATATTCCGCCGAGACCGCACAGCACGACATGGCCGAAGCGCGGCTCATACTTTGCGCCGATGAACAGTTCGGTTCCCTTTATCATCTTCTGTACCATCACTGCCGTGGCATCAGGTATCTTCATCATACGGTCAAATTCTGCGGCAAGCTGTCCGCCGTCGCGCACATTCAGCGTCACGCCGCCGACATCACTCTTATGCACCGGGCCGACAACCTTGGCAACCACAGGATAACCACACTTGTCTGCAAATGCGACAACCTCATCCTTGCTGTGACCGACAAATTCCGGCACTGTCGGGATGCCCGCGCTGCTGAGCAGTTCGTTCACAAGTTTCGGCGCGATATACCCGCTCCCCTTTATTCCGTCTATTATGCTGCGTATGCGTGCCACGTCAACACCATCGCAGTTCACAGCCTGCTCTGCGGGAGCCGGTGTCTTCATTATCTGTGCGAGGGCAGTGGCGAGCACAACCTCGTCAGAGAAGTTGACATGCCCGTGCTGCAGGAACTCGCTCACCTCGGGCCCTGCGGTGACAACGCTCGGCAGTATCGGGAATATCGGTTTCTTGCACTCGAGCATCTTCTTGTGCAGCACATCGTATGCCTCGTACAGCTGGACAAGTCCCGGTGTTCCGAATATTACCATTATTGCGTCAATGTTGTCAAGCCTCTTCTCGCAGAAGTCAATGGCTATGCCGAGGTGCTCGGGCGTTCCCGTTGCGAGTATGTCTATCGGGTTTGCAACCGAAGAGCCCGGCAGCAACAGTTCCTTCAGTTCATCGGCAGCCTTGCCGGAAATCGGCGGAACGTTCATCCCGCCCTTTGAGAGGGCATCCGTGAGCATCACGCCCGGGCCTCCCGCATGTGTCACTATCGCAACGTTCTTGCCTGTGAAGCGCGGGAGCGTGAAGATGCAGCCGACGGTTGTCAGCTCGTCGCGTGAGAAGCAACGCACGATACCAGCCTTGCGGAACAAAGCCTCAACGGCAGAATCGCTCGATGCGATCGCGCCGGTGTGGCTTGATGCGGCGCGGCTGCCGCTCTCCGATGCCCCGGCCTTGATGGCTGCTATGCGGCATCCCTTGCGTATGAGCGACGTCGCGTGCAGCAGCAGTTTGTCCGGATCCGAGATGTTCTCTATGTAAAGCAGTTTGACTTTCGAGTCTCGCTCCGGGTCGAAGTTCTCGTCCATATACTCCAGAACGCTCTCTATGCCTATCTGGCGACCGTTGCCGACCGACCACACAGAGTTGAACGGCAGCCCCTTGGTGACGGCGCTCTCGAGAATGAACACCGCCGTGGCGCCCGACCCTGAAATGAAGTCAACCCCCTTAGGGTTGAGGTTAGGGATTGGCTTTGTGAACACCGAGTGATGCCAGCGCGTGAGCAGTCCTATGCAGTTTGGCCCGATGAGCGCGCAGCCATAACGCTCGCAAGTGTCAAGCACCTTCTGTTCCAGCACGGCCCCTTCCTTGGTCTCCTCCCCGAAGCCTGCGGAAATGATTATGAACGCGCGTGTCTTCTTCTCGGCGGCAAGTAGTTCCACGTAGTCAGGACAGAATTTCGCTGCCACCACAAGTATCGCAAGGTCGGTCTGCGGCAATTCCCTGGCATCATGGAATGCCTTTATTCCCTGCACCTCGTCCTCCTTTGGATTGACGATGCGAAGCGTTCCCTTATATCCACCACTGACGAGGTTGCGCACGACGGCCCCACCTGGTTTGTGACAATTATTTGACCCACCGATAACGACGATGCTTTCCGGCTCTAAAAGTTGCTTGTTGATCATAAGATTTGTATTTTCATATAAGTTTGATAATTCTTTAACACATTCATCACCACATTCCGCGATATGCGGAACAGTGTTGCAAATTTAGCAAAAAAACATCAAAAGCCAAAAGACTTGCATGGTTTTTTGGGTCATCGGTCTCTTTTTTCACATAAAAAAACCGCAACGGCGTGTGTCGTTGCGGAATTAGAGTGTCTCTACCTATTCAATATAAAGTCATTTCATTTGTCATCAGGCCCCACGTTCGTTGCCTTGAGCATCTCTGCCACCTCTGCATTTATCTGTGCGGCAAAGTCCTCCATACTCAGCTGTCCCTGGTCGCCCTGTCCCTGCTTCCGCACGCTGACAAGTCCCCCGGCCTCCTCTTTCTCGCCCACGATGAGCATGTACGGTACGCGCTTCAGCTCGTTGTCGCGTATCTTGCGGCCGATTTTCTCGTTGCGCTCGTCAACTGATGACCTCACGCCCACGCTGTCGAAATAACGCTTCACGCGCCCGGCATAGTCAACGAACTTCTCCGATATTGGCAGTATGGCGGCCTGTTCCGGCGTGAGCCACAGCGGGAACTTGCCGGCGGTGTGCTCTATCAGCACGGCAGTGAAGCGTTCCATCGACCCGAACGGCGCGCGGTGAACCATCACCGGTGTCCTCTTCGAGTTGTCCTCGGCGGTGTATTCCAGTTTGAAGCGCATCGGCAGGTTGTAGTCCACCTGTATCGTGCCAAGCTGCCACCGGCGTCCTATCGCGTCCTTAACCATGAAATCAAGTTTCGGCCCGTAGAACGCAGCCTCCCCGTACTCAATCTTGGCATTCAGCCCTTTCTCCTTGCAGGCGTCGATTATTGCCTGCTCGGCCTCTTCCCACACCTCGTCGGAGCCAATGTATTTCTCGGTGTCCTTAGGGTCGCGCAGCGAAATCTGCGCCTCGTAGTCGTCGAAATCGAACGTGGAGAACACGGTCTTTATTATATCCATGACACGCATGAACTCGGTCTTTATCTGGTCAGGGCGGCAGAAGATGTGAGCATCGTCCTGCGTGAACGAGCGAACGCGCGTCAGCCCGTGCAGCTCGCCGCTCTTCTCATAGCGGTAGACCGTCCCAAACTCTGAAATGCGCAGCGGCAAGTCCTTGTAAGAGCGGGGCCTGCACGCGAACACCTCGCAGTGGTGCGGGCAGTTCATCGGCTTCAGCATATACTCCTCGTCCTCCTCCGGCGTGTGTATCGGCTGGAAAGCATCCTTGCCGTAGTGTGCATAGTGTCCGCTGGTGACATAAAGGTTCTTCGAGCCGATGTGCGGAGTTATCACCTCCTGGTAGCCATAGTTCTTCTGGATCTTGCGCAGCATTTCCTGAAGGCGCAGGCGCAGGTCAGTCCCTTTGGGCAGCCATATCGGCAAACCTTTTCCCACACGGTCGGAGAACATGAAAAGTTCCATTTCCTTGCCAATCTTGCGGTGGTCGCGTTTCTTTGCCTCCTCGAGCATGACGAGATACTCGTCGAGCATCTTTTTCTTCGGGAACGTGATGCCGTAGATGCGCGTCATCTGCTCGCGTTTCGCGTCGCCGCGCCAGAAAGCGCCGGCAACGCTCGTAATCTTTATAGCCTTTATCGCGCCCGTCGTCACCAGGTGCGGGCCACGGCACAGGTCTGTGAACGCCCCCTGCGTGTATGTCGTGATTGTCCCGTCCTCGAGGTCAAGGTCGATATGCTCATATTTATATTCCTGTCCGTCGGCCTTGAACTCCCTGAGGGCATCGCACTTAGCCACCTCCCGCCTTACCACCGGTTCGTTTTTCCGCGCCAGTTCCTGCATCTTCGCCTCTATCTTCGGGAAGTCGTTCTCTGAAATCGAGACACCTTCCGGCGGCATCACGTCATAGAAGAAGCCGTTTTCTATTGCCGGCCCGAAGCCGAACTGTATGCCGGGGTAAAGTTCCTTCAAGGCCTCTGCGAGCAAGTGCGCGCTCGTGTGCCAGAATGTGTGTTTCCCCTCTTCGTCCTCAAACTTATAGAGTGCTATCGCCGCGTCTGAGTTTATTGGCCGGTTCAGTTCCACCGTCTCGCCGTTCACTCCGCAACTTACAACGCTGCGTGCCAAAGCCGGCGAAATGCTTTCGGCAACCTGCAAACCGGTGACACCCTGTTCGTATTCTCGGACAGAGCCATCCGGAAAAGTAATCTTTATCATATCTACAATATATGTTTGTTATTATTGCCTGCAAAGTTAGTGCAAATCGAAGACAATACAAAATAAAAGTTTTTATTTTTATTGTTGAGATGCAGCCTGACTTCACGGACGGAAGGACGTAGAGTTAGTGCAAATCGAAGACAATACAAAATGAACTTCAATGTGACTGGAATGCAGACGGCCTTCCGTTTGGTATGAACAAGAAAGCAAATACGGCGGGTTTGCCGTGTAAATACGGCGTATTTGCTGTGTAAATACGGCGTGTTTGCAACACGAAAGACCACAAACGGCAGACGCGCTTGTGCCAAGTTGCAAAATGCCTGTGGCAAAAAAGCATTTGCGGGAGTGGCGGACACTTATAAATCAAGCAGCTCGCAAGGTCTTTCTATCAGGCAGCCGGCACCATGCTCCACGAGGAAGCGCCGGTCGCGGAAGCCCCACAGCACGCTCGCGCAACGTATGCCGGAGGCGCGGGCTGTGTCTATGTCAACATCGCTGTCGCCGATATACAGGGCGCGCGAACGGTCACCGCAGCCAAGCAGGCGCATGGCCTCCAATACAGAGTCGGGCGCTGGCTTTTTCCTTATCCTCGGGCTCTCCCCGATTGCTACGTCTATATAATCGGCGAAGAAGCGCAGGCGCAGTTCCTCAACGGCCTCCTGCATCTTGTTGCTCACTATCGCCATCCGCTTGCCGCGCGCCTTCAGCCGCGCGAGCGTGTCCATTATGCCGTCGTATGGCTTCGTTGTGTCGAAGCAATGCTCCATGTAATGCCTGCGGAAGGCGGAGAAAGCCTCGTTGAAAAGTGGGTTCGCCTCGCCGCCGGGCACGGCCCTCACCATGAGCATCTTTACGCCGTTGCCCACAAACCGGCACACGTCGTCGATTGAATGTTCCGGCATCCCGCATGCGCGCAGCGCGTGGTTGGTGCTGGCTGCCAGGTCGCCGAGCGAGTAGAGCAGCGTGCCGTCCAAGTCGAATATATAGAAATCTGTCATTTGCCTTTGAATAAAAAGATTAACACAATGCACGTCCTTGCGATCACACTATGACCTGACGTGCCTTCAGTTCGAGATACTTGTTTATGATGTTCACCGAAAGCCTGGCTGGCTCAGTGAGCAGGCTGTATATGCCGCTCTGCCGCAGGGTGTTCACGATGAGCCGTTTCTCGTATGCGAACTTCTCGGCAATGACGTGGCGGTAGTAATCCTCCACGCCTTGTGCCGGCGATTCTATGAACTCCTGCTGCTCCCTGTCGAGGAAGAACACCACCAGCACCGCGTGCTTGCGCGACAGTTGCTGCAAGTAAGGCAGTTGGCGGCGCATTGACACCATGTCGGAGAAATTGGTGTAAAGCACGAGCAGGCTCCTTCGGCTGATGCTCTTGTCGATATGCACGCAGAGCGAGAAATAGTCGGTCTCGCCAAACGATGTCTTTTGCGCGTAAAGGCAATTCATCAGCGTCTCCATCTGTCCTGCCTGCCTTGATGCAGGCACGAATGAGTCGAAATGCTCGTCGAACGTGATCAGCCCGGCCTTGTCCTCCTTCCTTATGGCGACGTATGACAGCACGAGCGATGCGTTGATGGCATAGTCGAGCAACGTCATTCCGCCGAAGGCCTGCTGCATGACGCGCCCCCGGTCGATGACGCTGTAGATGTTCTGCGAGCGTTCGTCCTGATACACGTTCACCATCAGCGCGTGGCGGCGTGCGCTCGCCTTCCAGTTTATGGTGCGGTAGTCGTCGCCCTGCACATACTCCTTTATCTGCTCGAAGTCGGTGTTATGCCCCACTCGCCTTATCTTCTTTATGCCGAGTTCCTGCAAGTTGTTGCTGATTGCGAGCAGTTCGTAGCGTCGCAGCATGAGGTATGACGGATATACCTTGACATCCTTCGCGGCCTTTGTCGTGAACCGCCTCGAGACAAGTCCGGCCGCCACGGCCGCGAAAGTCCTTATGCACCCGAAGCCGTAAACTCCGCGCTCCTTTGGCCGCAGGCAGTACTCTATCGTCACCGCGTCCCTCGCGCCGACCTTTGCCACGAACGATATGTCCCTGCGCTGGAACACGAACGGGATCTCGTCGATTACCTCTATCCTCACCTTGTACGGGAAAGCGTTCTCCACATGCACCCTCACGACATTGTCGTCACCGTTTGAGAAGCGGTCGCTGCACGCGCGCCGCGCCGTTATCCCGCGCCGCCAATAGAGCAGCGCCGTCTCAACAGCCACCTCCGCGACGAAAAGCGCGAGAAGCACCTGCCCCGCCACGAAGAGCGGCGGCCACCAGTATCCTGATGCGACAACGAGGATTACGGCAGTTATCGCGATATAAAACCTGCGTGTCAGAAACATAGCGAACTATTCCTACTTTGGCACCTCCACCTTGTCAATCAGCCGCTGAGTCACCTTGAGCGGCGTGAAGCCCTCCATCTCCGCCTCGGCTGTTATTATCAGCCGGTGGTGCAATATGCTCGGGGTGACGAACTTGATGTCCTCCGGCGTCACGAAGTCGCGTCCCTGCAGCACGGCGAATGCCTTTGCCGACTGCATCATGGCGACGGATGCGCGCGGCGAGGCGCCAAGGATGACGCGCTTGCTCGTGCGCGTCTGCTGCACGATGTTCACGATATAGCGTATCAGCGCCGGGTCGATATACACATTGTTTATCATGCCGCGCAGTTGCAGCAGTTCCTCCTTGGATATCACTGGCTCGATGTCGGCAAGTTTCACGAAGTCGCGCTTGCCCTGGTGAAGTTGCAGGATTTGTTCCTCCTCGGTGACGGAAGGGTAGTTCATGGTTATCTTCATGAGGAAGCGGTCGAGCTGCGCCTCGGGGAGTTTGTATGTTCCCTCATGCTCCACCGGGTTCTGCGTGGCAATGATTGTGAAGAGGTCGCCCATGCGGTATGTCGTGCCGTCTATGCTCACCTGTTTTTCCTCCATCACCTCGAACAGCGCCGCCTGCGTCTTTGCCGGGGCGCGGTTTATCTCGTCGACGAGGACGATGTCCGAGAAGATGGGGCCCTCGTGGAAGTGGAACTCCGAGTCCTTCATGTTGAACACCGTGGTGCCCAGCACGTCGCTCGGCATGAGGTCCGGCGTGAACTGTATCCTGCTGAAGCCTGCATCCACGAGCCTTGCCACGAGCCGCGCGGTGAGTGTCTTTGCCACTCCCGGCACTCCCTCTATCAGCACATGCCCACTGGCAAGCACGGCTGTTAGTATGAGGTCGACCGACTGGCGTTGCCCCATGATCACATTGCCTATCTGCTCTCTCAACCTCTGTATTTTCTCTGAAAACACCGTCTGGTCCATCCTATTCTGTTCTTCAACCATTTCTTCAAAAGTTAAGTGTATAAGTCAAATTTTATATAATATCTCGTTCATGTAGTCGACATACATCATCATCTCCTCCTCTGTCATCGGCATGTCGCCACGGCAAGCTTTGCGGACGGTTCTTATCCTTGCCGCCACATCTGCGGCATCAATCCCCGTGTGCCGTGATATGGCATTGAAATTCTCGTTGTCCCCGGCGTCATCGTCAACATCCACATGCACCTCACGGCGGAGTTGCTCGGCAAAGAACGTGTATTTCTTACGCACCAGGTCGCCGTGTATGCCCTCCTGATAATACAGCGTGCCGATGAGTTTTGTGAACTCAAGTTGGTGGTTCACGGGCTTCCTGACCACGGGTATTGCCCTCTGGCGGCGGCGTGCGGTGAAAATGATGAACAGCAGGAGGGTCGTCAGCGCGATGTAGGTGGCCCACCGCAGCGGCGGGTTGGCAAGGAAGAAACGCATCGGTGACTGAGCGGCAACGCTCTCCTCCGGCTCTTCGCTGACAAGGCGCACCACGGGGTTGCCGCTGATGCTGTTAAGCACACGATAGACGTATGACACGTTGCCGCCGTCCATCACGCCATAGTTGGTGAGCAGGAGCGGCGTTGAGCACATCACGATCTCTCCCCTGCCCCACCTGCGTTTAACAACGACGGGCAGTTTCTCGCCAGCAGCCAGCAGCCATGCCATAACTTTCCATTCCTTGCTCGTCTCCTTTATCACGGTGTCGGCGTATTCCACTTTACAGGAGTCATCTGCATCTGCACCTTCACTTTCACATACCACCATTTCGCCGTCCTTGGCAAAATAAAGTGTGTCACTGCCCAACCTGAACGAAGCGTCCACTATACCGTCATACACTCTGTAATATCTTGTTCCATACACAGGGTCTTTTCCCCACTGCAGTGTGTCGTGGTTCCGCACCAATCCACTCATTGCATTGCTATTGAACGTACTCGGAAAAAAATATCCGTCGTTCATCAACAACTGCAGTGTGTCGAGCAAGTCTTCCGAGAAACTGTTTGAGCCAAGCAGGACTTTATTCCCTCTTGCCACGAAACTCAGCAATGATTTCATCTCCAGTTTCGGCATCTCGTAATAGTTTTCACAACAAACGTCCATCACGCTCATTGGCGCAACGGCCCTGCCTTTCGCCAGCTGGTAGAACGTGACGTGCTTGACAGAGTAGCCATTGCCCATGCTCTTCGCCGCAAGACTGTCAAAGAGCATACTGCCGAATGGCTCGCCGCTGGCGTGGTCGAACGACGGCTTCCAGCTGAACCGCTTAGGCACGGAGAGCTCGATGAGCACGGCAACGACCAGCATCACGGCAATCAGTAAGACGAAAATCTTGCTGTTATTCATCGCCGCCTCCTTTCCCGCCGGAATACTCGGAGTACAGCGCACGCCGCCATGCCTCCATTTCGCGCACGCTGTCCTCGCCGGCATCGTATTTCCCGTATCTCACCTTAACGAATAGTGATGTGATCTTTACAAATGTCACGCTGCCAATCTCGTATTGGTATTGCATCGGTGTCTTCCACGGCTGCCATACGATTTTGCCCATGTCGGAGAGATGCTTCAGCGTGTCAAGATACATAAGCCTCACAGCCTCGAACCAGTCGCCGCGCTCCCTTGCGGCGGCAATGTCACTCGCAAAGTCTATGCCATAGATGGTGTCCTCAACCTCCTTGTATTCCAGCGTGGGGCTCTCATCCCTGCGGAACAGGTTGGGCTTGACCTTATATATTATCCACAGCACGAACAGCGAAATCGCCACGCCACCTATTATATATAATGTCATCTTCGTGTCATGTGACACGCCAGAGAACAAGTCGTCGAAGAAACGCTGTATCACGGATATAAGCCATTCCAGCAAATTCATCTGCGACCCAACCAGCTCGCGGTTGTAGTCGAAGTCGCCGCTCTCCTGCCATTCGGCAATCTGCTGCGCGTTATATACCAGGGTGTCTGCTGTCATTGCCTATTCAAGATTCTCAAAGTTATCAATGTCCGCATCAATGGTTATGCTGTCCTTGCGCTCCGTTGCGTGCGCGTAGTGATATGCCGTAGCCAGCGGCTGTATGCCCATGGCGACATACGTCACGAACATCACCAGCACGCCGAAGACAAAAGAGAGAATGTGGAGTGTCAGCATAGCCCACTGCGGAACATCGTCACTATAACTGAAAACTGAGGCAAGCAATGTCACAATGCCCCACGGCACCGCTAAGACCTGCTCGAGAATGTTAAGGACGAAGCCAATGGCGAGGTTGATGACAAAAAGTCCGGACCACGTGCTGAAACCGAGCCGGATGGCACGCGATGCCGCTTCCCTGATCTTTATGTCTTCAAAGGAATATACGCACGGGAACAGCAGTATGGGAACACTCATCGCCACGAGCGCGGGAATGAGCAGGACAAGGCCTACAGGGTTTATCAATGACAACGCGCATAAGGCTATCACCGCAACAATTACGATAACCGTTGATTTCAGGACACGTTTGGTGTTGCGCCACATCCTGCCCCTTATTTTTTCGAGCGTCACGCCTTCGAGGCCGCCATCGCGCTCGTTGTACTCCTGCAGCATGGTGAACGAGTACGCCTGCAATATTATACTGCCGATGATGAAACACAAGACAAGGATGCCGTAACTGCCCGCAAGACGCAGTGCAATGCCAAGCTCGCCGTCAGGATCACCATCCATTATGCCGCCAAAGGCAAATCCCATATACTCACCGAAGAACTTGTTCATGGTGACTGACTGCACTATGCTCAGCGGCAGCAGCAGATAGATTGCCGAGCGCAACATGACCGTCCAGTTGCCACGCAGGAAATCGAGCGCGGCGGTCAACCTTTCTCCTATCGTCCGCTCCTTGTAGAACGGTATCTTGTCTATATCTTCCACATTCCTTGTTTTTTCAATTTGCGTCTCTTTGTTCGGCGCGGGCCCTCTTTGCCAACACGCGCGGCCACAAAACGAAATAGAATATTACGAAGGCGAGCGAGCAGAATATTATCCCTGCACGCACGAAATCGCCAATCCCGGTATGGCGGGTGACGAAGCCCTCAATGAAACCGGCGAGTATGAATATCGGCACCGTGCCTACGACAATCTTCAGTCCCCGGCGCGCGCCCATGCGGAATGCCACGCCACGCTTGTATGTACCCGGGAACAGCCACCCGCGCCCGAGTGCCAGTCCGGCGGCGGCACTGATTATTATTGCGGAGATCTCGAGCGTGCCATGCAGCCATATCGCAAGCGCCGACTCCACGAGGAGACCGTGAGAGAAGAAGAACGTCTGGAACGCGCCGAGCATTATCCCGTTCTGCATCAGCATCATGCCCGTTCCCACACACGCGAAAATGCCGAGGACGAAGGCCATGAAAGACACCATGACGTTGTTTATTGTAATCTGAAGGAACATCGGCGTCTCGCTGCCACCGTTGTAAACCGCCATCGGCTCGCCTTTGCTGATGTTGTCAAGGGTCATGTCGACATAGTAGTCGCCGAGTATGAGGCGTGAGAAATCAGGGTCGTTGAGCTGCGACAAGACACCAACTAAAACAAAGACGGCGAAGATGAGGAACGAGGCGAGCAACTCGCGGCGCGCGTCATACATCGTCAGCGGCACCTCGTGAGTCCAGTAAGTGAAAACCCGCGTCCACTTCTCCTTCTTGTTCCTATATATGGTATTGTGCAACGCCGATGCCAGGTCGTTGAGATAAATCGTTATCCTCGACCGTCGGTAATGGGTCTGCGCGAAGGCGAGGTCTGCGGTGATCTCGGTGTATGCCTCCGCCACGTCGTCTGGCGAGGCACTCCCGGGAGAATCGACCATCGATTCCGTCCTCTGCCATTTGTCAATGTTGCTCCTAATGAACGATGCCTCTTTCAAATCCTAAGACTAAAGTATGTAAACTTGAAACAACTTCAATTGAAAATCTTTGCAAAGTTAGGAAAAAAGAATTACTTTTGCAAAAAAAACAAGGAAATGTCGCAAACAAATATAATAACCGGTCAGTATGTAAAAATAAGCCAGTCGCCGGCGAGCCTCATAGCGAGGATTGCGGCATGGATTATTGACATAATCATACTTACCATATATACGATAGGGATTTCCATCATTGTAATAAAACTTTTCGGAGAAACCCTTGACGAGGGCATAGTATTCTTTGCATTTGTACTTATCACGTTCTTATTGCCCCTTGCCTATCCGCTGCTGTGCGAGGTTTTCTTCAACGGGCAGAGCATTGGCAAGCGCGTAATGAAAACACGCGTGGTCAAGAAGGACGGTTCCGTGCCAACGCTCGGCGATTACCTCATGCGCTGGCTGCTTTTCATCGTTGACGGCCCGATGATGGGATGTATTGGCATAATATTCATAATATTTTCCAAAAACAGGCAGCGGCTCGGCGACATGGCGGCTGGGACAATGGTCATAAAGCTGAACAGTTACTCGCGCAAACGGGTGTCGCTCGAGGAGTTTGGGTATGTATCGCAGAACTACCGGCCGATTTTCCCGCAGGCTGCCGACCTGACCTTGAAACAGGCTGACGTGATACAGCGGTGCCTGCAATCGAAGGAGCGTCAGCGCATCACGCGGCTGTCACGGCTCGCACAGAAAGTGCGCGCGATGTTCGGAGTGTCAAACGGGCATATGGGCGACGAGCAGTTCCTGCGGACGATACTCCACGATTTCCAGTATTATGCCCTTGAGGAGGTATAGACAAGTGCCGTGCCATACTGTCACAGCCTCTTCTTTTCCTCGTTTCCCGCACCAGTTCCCTTGTACTTGCTGCGTGAGGCGTTGAAATTGTACGTAACGGTGAGCGTCACGTTGCGGACATAGTTGTAACAGTCCTTGCCTATATCGACGCCCAGCCCGTACATTATCCATCGCTCGCGCTTCGTCTTCAGCAAGTCGTAGGCAAAGAGACGTAATGTGAGAGCCTTGTCCATGAACGATTTCACCAGTCCCATGTCCAGCGACCCACTCCTCCGTGTCTGCCTGAAACCGCCGCTGTTTTCTGTGACGTAACTCACGTTGAGCATCGCAAAGCATGACGGACTGAAGACAAACCTGTTTCGCAGCTCAATGTCGAACTCCGGCTTGTCCATGTCACGGCTGCTGCCATATTTCCTCGCATTGAGCATCTGCTGCCAGTAGTTTAATTCCAACGTTGGCTCAAACCAACCTAATTTCGGTGAAAGTTCGACAGAGGCATACACGCTCTGAGAGTGGTTGAAGTTCAGGTTGTGCAGGAAAGCGACATTTTTGTCGTCGTAAAGCATGCACACCCACTCAATGACATTCTTGTTATACGTGTATCCCATTGATGCGTTGAGCCATGAATGTGTCACGCCAAATTCGAAATTATGCTTGACCGACGGGCGCAGATATGGATTGCCGCCCTCGTACATATAGCGGTTGTCATACTGCACCTCGTTGCGCAGCGAGTTGTATGACGGGCGTCTCGTCTTGCTCACATAGCCTAACTGCACTCCCCACCGACCCTTGTTCCATGACACCGATATACTGGGGAACAGGTTGTTGTATCTTCTGCTCGGCTCTTCCTGCCACACACCGAACGAGTAGTAGTCGGCCGTGACATGCTCAAGCCGCAGTCCGGCGTTCAGCACAAAGCGTCCCAACGGCATCTGCATCTCGGCGAAACCTGCAATGTTGTTCTCGCGCACGTCGGTGTTCGATGCCGGGACATAATCTCCGTTTATCTCGTATGAGCCAGCCGAATTGGTGTGCGACACCTCCGAGCCTATGCTCAACGTGCCACTGCCGACCGGGCAGCCGACGACCACCTTGCCTGCAAGCATGTTGTTACGCCCGGTCGTCTGATAGTATATATCGCGGTCGTCCAATTCATCACTTTGCTCTGCATTATGCACATCGGCTTTTGTCTTGTCAAAGATGTATGTGGCATTGAAGTCAAGGCTCAGCCTGCCTAATTTACCGACATAGTAAACGTTAAGCTCGTGTTTTGGTCCGTAACTGTTCCTGCGCCTGAAGTCAACCGTGGATTTACCCTCGGGAATGTTGTCGCGCATGATGGTCATCACCGCATTATCCGTAAAGGCTCTTCCGTAGAGCGAACCGCCAACAGAATATGATATGCCGAACGAGTTGTCGGCATCGATGTCATAACTCATCCCTAAGTTACCTGTAAGATGCCTCAGGCGCATGTTCGTCAACGTCTTCTCGTCCACGTTAATGCGGTTCCCTCCGATATAAAAGTCCTGCCACAGGTTGTTGTCTTCCATCCAGCAGATACTGGTGTAGAACAAGTCGGCGAACGCCTCCCAGCCTTTCGAGCGGTATTTCAGCAAGAGTTCGTTGCTGCCAGCCCACTTGCTGTTGTATTTCACTTTGTTGTCCGACCGGAAACCGAATCCGTCACCCTGTGTGCGCAGTGTCTTTATGCGTATCACCGACTCCACAGCGGCATCATAACGCGCACCGGGACTGGTGATAACGTCAACCGACTTGATGTCAGTGGACTTCAGCCTCTGCAACTCCTCACCATCCCTAACCGGTTTGTTGTTGACGTATATAACAGGTGTTCCTTTTGCGAAGACGCTCACCTTACCATCGTTTCCAACCTTGACACGCGGCAGCTGCGACAACACGTCGTATGCCGTTCCCATCTGCGAGAGCAGCGAGTGTTCCACGTCAACCGTCATCCCGCCGTCGGTCATTTTATACTGCGGACGCTCTCCGCTCACAACCACTCCTTTTATGTGGTATGTCTCGTCCGCCAACCTGAACGTCCCTGCGTTTTCTGCCGTCACCATGCGGTATGTTGTCCGATAGCCGATGCACGAGACCTTGACCAACACCTTCCGCAACGCGCACGGTATAACGAAATCGCCGCTCGCATTTGACACGCCGCCGTTAACGAAAGTGGAATCCACCGACGACAGCAGCGACACGTTGGCGTATTCCACGGGCTGGTTGTGGCCGTCAACCACCTTGCCGGTATATTTCCAATCCGCCTTCTGCGTACATTCAACAAATATGCAGTCCTCGTAGAACGATATTCTCATCGGGTACATACCGCACACCGTGCGCACGGCATCAGGCACCGTACTGTTGCGGACATCGGCGGTGACGGTGAAATCCTCAAGTTCGTTGTAGATGAAATTGATGGTGTAAATGTTACTTGACCTGCCGAGGTCTTCCAACACCTTTGAAAGGGAAACATTGTGGTAAGAGCGCGTTATCCTCTGCGCCACGGCTGTGTCTGTGACACGACATAATATAAGTATAACGATGAGCAGTTTTGTTTTCATAATGTGCTTCCTGTTTTTCATTCAACAATAAATGTCCGGTTTTCTATGACAATGTTCACGCGGTCGAAATGGTTCAAATCGTTCGCCACCTCCTCCGCGCTGTGGCTCTTGTCCCACTTGAAGAACAGGCGCAGCCTGCGAACCTCGTCCCTCCTGAATTCCACCTTAAAATCGTAGAACTCACACATCTCCGAAAGCACTTTCTCCAGACTCTCGTTCTCAAACACACGTGGCTCTGCCGAAACCACATTCTCCTCTTTTGCCGGCGCATCACTATGTGCGACGGCACTCACTGCCTCGCGTTTCGCCTGCGTTTCCTCCAAAGATGGCTTGCCACTGCCTCCGGCCAACCGTATTGCGGCAAAGGCGATGCCGGCAATCATCACGACACCGGCGGCCACGGCAGACACCTTCCGCCAACATGGAGCAGACACCCGCGACGATGCCTCCGTCCGGACCAGCATTGCATCATCATACTTCCTACGCCTGAATCCTTCCTCAGCCATCACCATCAACTCGTAATACTCACGGCATTCCTCGTCATCAAGGAAACGCTCTATCTCACTGTCGTCAAACAGTTCCGGATGTTCCACGATGCGCAACAGCATCTCCATTTTTTCATCATTCATCATTATCGGCAAATTCTTTAAGTTTCACCAGTGCCTTTGAAAGATTTTTATATACGGATGTCTCGCTGATTCCGAGCATGTCGGCAATCTCACGGTATGACTTTTCGCCTTCAAATCTAAGTTGGAACACCCTCATCGTCTGCGGTCGCAGTTCTCTCTCGGCATAGCTCAGCACACGCTCAATCTTACGCTCACGTTCCTCCACAGGCACCACCGTCGGCGACGCATCGAGCGTGAGATGCCGAATGACACGTTCCCTCACCTTCATGTGGGCAATGATGTCCAGACAGCGGTTGCGGACGCACGCCATGAGATAGTTCTCTTCCCTGCCGGCAGGCAGGCGCAGCCTCCCCTCAGAAAGTCTTGCAAACATCTCGCTCGCCACGTCGCGACCTTCCTCATCATCATTAAGCATTATGCCTGCCAGCCAGCACATCCTGCCGTAGCAAACGCTATATAGGCGTTCCACCTCATCTTTCCCTGGCATTTGGTTATTTATTGTCATTTACCTATATGACGGCATCGTCTGTGGTTTCCTAACCAAATGATGAAAAAAATGTTGCCTCAACGCTTTTTCTTCTTCCTTGGCTTAGGGTCAGGCAGCACCTTGTACATTTCCCGCACAACCGATGACAGCAATTCACGGTCGTCGACATCGGCAATGTATAAATAGTCCCTCGCACCTTCGTAAGGCGGACGCAGCTCAACCTCTCCGAGCATTTCCCGCCCCACGTCGGTTGGTTTCAGGTATAGGCCGTTGTCACTTATCAGTCCGAAAATCTTGCCGTTGCAGTAAATGGCGTAATCGCCGAACATCTTGCGCGTAACAATCTCCCCCGCGCCGCTGCATTGGTCGGCGATATACTGCACAAAATCTATGTCACTTGCCATGTATGATGGACAAAAATAAAAATGAAAACGGGGATCACAAGAGTTGTTTTCCTGAAATCACCGTTTTCAAACTGTTTTATTCATATATGAACTTGAAGTTCTTCTCTGCCGTGAGGGTATTGCCCACGAAACATCCCTTGTGGGCGAATGTCTCGAGTTTCCGGCGTGTCTTTTCATCGAAGTTGCCCTTCATGTGGAACACCACATTGAGTTTCGTCACGCTGAACGTCTCCATGCTCTCCTCCGAGCGCTCCACCTCGGCATAGCTGCCAGTAAGGTCTATGCCCTCCTTCGATGCGCGGATTGCCATGACGGTGAGCGCGCAGTTTGCGAGAGACTGCCCGAGGACGTCAACCGGTGTCGGGTACTCGCCTTTCCCGCCCACAGCCTTCACCGCGTCGGTTATCGTTTTATGTCCTGATGCAACATGCGTGGCCTCCACGCGTCCATTCCCAAGATACTTTGATACTGAAATTGCCATAATTCTTTTGCTTTTTTTATTGTTGTTATACTTTGGCACGCCCGAACCCGGAATATGCCGTCAATTAGTTTGCTCTTCCACTTGTTACCATTCAAATCCGTGTGCCAGTCCTCCCTCGCTCGTCTCCTTGTAGAGCGACGGTATGTCGTGGCCGGTCTTCTTCATAACCTCAACAACACGGTCGAACGAAACGCGGTGGCGGCCGTCGCTGAACGAGGCATACAGCTGCGCGTCGAGCGCGCGGCAGGCGGCAAAGGCATTTCGCTCGATGCAAGGAATCTGAACCAATCCGCACACCGGGTCGCACGTCATGCCGAGGTGATGCTCAAGTCCCATCTCGGCTGCATATTCCACCTGCGACGGTGTTCCGCCGAACAACTGGCATGCTGCGGCAGATGCCATTGCGCACGCGACGCCAACCTCGCCCTGGCATCCCACCTCGGCACCGGATATTGAAGCGTTCGACTTCACCACGTTGCCGAACAGGCCGGCGGTGGCCAGAGCGCGCATGATGCGCTTGTCGGAGAAGCCGTTGTGACGCGACATGGCATACATCACCGCCGGGACGACACCGCACGACCCGCAGGTGGGGGCAGTGACAATCTTTCCCATGCCGGCATTCTCCTCGCTCACCGCCAGCGCGTAGGCATAAACCATTCCGCGCGACTGCAACGATGCCTTGTAGGCGCGCGCCTTTATGAAATATGTGGCTGCCTTGCGCGACAGGTTGAGTGGCCCGGGAAGGACACCCTCGTTCTCAAGACCGCGCTCAACAGACTCCTGCATGGTTTTCCACACTTCCTCCAGATACTCCCAAATCTCCTTCCCCTCGCGCAACTCGACATATTCCCAGAAATGACGGCCGTTCTTCTCGCACCACTTCTCGATGTCGATTATCGTCGAGAGCTCATATACGGATGGGGCGGCGAACATGTCGCCAACTTCCTTGCCCTCCGACAGCGCGCCGCCACCGATGCTGTACACCGTCCAGCCGTCGGTGGGATTTCCTTCGCCGTCCGTTGCCTTGAACATCATGCCGTTGGGGTGGAAAGGGAGAGTCTCGTCTGCCTTCCACACGATTTCAACCGGTGCGATTTTACTGAGAACATCTGTTATCGCCACGTCGGTCATGTGACCCTTGCCCGTGGCGGCAAGACTTCCATAGAGTGTCACCTCAAACGATTTCGCATGAGGGTGTTTCTCGCCAAATACTATAGCGGCCTTCTGCGGCCCCATGGTGTGGCTGCTCGACGGCCCCGCACCTATTCTGAAAATTGACTTTATAGATTCCATAAGTCCTACGTTATATTAATATACATACAAACATTGTGCCACAAGAAAGGCATTGCGCGCCATGTCACACCGCAAAGCAGTTCCTGACTGTCACATCTGGCGGAAGAAGTGCGATATACATGCCACGAACGCGGAGATTTCCTGTGGGAAGACCCTCCCCCACTGTGTTATCCGCTTCTTGCTCCAGGTGAGTATCAGCCTGCGTTTTGCACGCGACATGGCGACATACAGGCGGCGCATCTCCTCCTGCTGACGCTGTGGGTCGTTGCGCGAGAAGAAGCCCGGGTAGTTGCCGTCGCTCACCCCGAACACTATCACGTTGTCAAACTCCAGTCCCTTGGCCTTATGCACGGTGGAGACAAAAACCCTGTCATCGACGGCACTGCTGCCGCAGAGGTCGGCCTCCTTCAGCGTGTTGAGGGTGTTGGAGTACTGCTCAAGCTGCACATGCAGGGGACTGCGGTCGCCGCCTGTCAACTCGCCGGCTATATAGCGCTCAACGTATGGCATCTTGTCCACTGGCTTCATCCTGCAAGTGTCTGTTAGGTAATCGTATGCGTGCCGCCACTCGGCAAGCAGGGTCGAGCCCTCGCCGCCACGTTCCACGTACAGAAGTGAGCGGGCGTGGTCGTAGAGTGGTTTGTACACCTGCCGCAGGCGCGTTGCCGCACGCCTGTACTTTATAGGCATTTCCACCTGCCGCTCTGCAATATGCCTGCCTTCGCGGAAGCAATGCTCCGCCAGGTGCCATGTTGCCATTATGTCATCATTGGCAAGGTGTGAGTTCTCGCCCTCTATGCCGAACTCCACTATGAGGTCCTTCAACTTGTGGCTGCGCAGCCTCGGGCTGACGATGCGTGCGATGTGCAGCGTGTCGAGGCATCGCGGGAAACGCTGCGCGAAATCGGTTATGCCGCAGCGGCGGCGCAGGTTGTTGTCCATTATGTGGTAGTCATAGGCGGAGTTATGCCCGAGCAGCACGCAGCCGGCGGCATAGTCGAGGAAACGCCGCAGCCCGTCGCCGGCCTCCGCCAACTCGCGCCTGCGGTATTCCCCGACGAGCGGATTCGGCGTGTCGCCGAGCATACGCGGTATCTCGCGGTCAGTGCGCATGAAAACGTTGAGCTCCGACCCTTCCACCAGCGTTCCACGGTGCAGCTTCACGGCAGCAATCTGCACGACATCGTCTTCCTCTACTGAAAGCCCCGTCGTCTCGGTGTCGAACACCACTATGTCATCGTGCGAGTATGCCTGGAGGAACTCCTGCAGCGACGTTATGCCGTCGTCGCGCATTAGGTCGGCCGGTGTCATGCCATTTGTGGCGAGGTTGCGCACTATGTCGCGCGCCTCCGAGTGGGACCTGGCGGCGTTTATGCCTGCCAGTATGCGCGACCATGCGAGGAAGTTGTGCTCGCCAGTCACCACACCAAAATGTGCGAGCAGCAGTTTCACCACCGGTTCGGAGAACAGGTCACGCCCGGACACCTTGAAATGGTTCACCCCGAGGTTTGTCAGCCGCGCACTTATGTCGTCCGCCTCGCTGTTGTAACTCACCACCACCGCCACCGTCTCGCCTGCGAACCGCTCGCTTATCCGCTTGGCGAGTTCCGCCGCGTCCTGCTGCTCGTCAATGCTGTTGTCGGAGCACCTTATGAGAAGGTCACCGGGTTGCTGCTCTGCCTCGTATGCTGTCTGCGGCAACAGTTGCCCGTCTATGCCCAGCATCTCGTGACCGTAGGTGTTGAACACGTCGAGGAGATACTTCGGCGAGCGGTAGTTGGTGTACAGGTTGTGTACGGTGCAGCGTCGCGCGAGCATGTTCAGCGTCTCGCTCTTCGCGCCCATGAAGGAATATATCGACTGCTGGCTGTCGCCGAGGTACATCACCGCCGGCGAGCGGCGGTCGGTCACGAGGTCGATTATCTCAAGTTGCAGCGGACTGAGGTCTTGCACCTCGTCAATCTGAATCCAGCCGTACCGCCTGCCTGCCTCCCCGTCCCGCAGCGTGTCATACGCGAGGAGCAGCAGGTCGGCAAAGTCGACGAGGTTGTTCATCCGCTTGTATTCCTCATAGTGCCGCGCGGCCGCCATCATGCGCACGAAGTTCTGTATCTCGCCGTTGCGGTTCAGTTCCGCGCGCAGGCAATATTCGTCGATGTTGCGGTATATCTCCGATATGCTTCCGCGCGAGAACTCTTTTTCCGTTATCGCGCATATCTGTTTCAGTGCCTTGGCGTTCACGTCCTCCCCATGCACCATCAGTCCGCGCGGATAGTCTCCGGCATACTGGTGCATGAAGTGCTGTAGGTTGACTATCGTGGAATACCTGTGGCGCATCTTGGAGTCCCCCTGCACCTCCATCTCGTCTTGCTGCAGGAAGTCGGCGATTATGCTTATCCCGTCGTCCTCGTCGAGTATCGATGTTTCCAGCGGCAGCACGCCGTTGTCAAAAAGGAACTGCGAGCAGAACTTGTGTATGTTGCCGACGAAAAGCTCGTCCACGTTTCCGCCAGCCATCTTCTCAATCCTCTCGCGCATACCCCGCGATGCACGGTTGGTGAACGTCAGGCAGAGCATGTCGCCATAGTCCACCCCCTGCCCGTGCGCCTGCATGATGCGCTCGGCGAGCACCTCCGTCTTGCCGCACCCCGGCGGAGCAAGCACGAGGTGGTAGCCACGCTGTGCGGCAATCACCTCGCGCTGCTTCTCGTCATAATGTCTGGCATACATCGCGTCATCTGTTTAATGTCAGCCACAAAGTTAGTGAAAAAAAACGGAATGGCAAGTTTATCATTTAAAACGTTTGCCAATAACCCGGATTTTGAGTAACTTTGCGGAATGGATTTCAAACTGACATCGCAATATGAACCCACCGGAGACCAGCCGGAGGCGATAAGCCAACTGACAGAGGGAGTGCTGCGCGGCGACAAGGCACAGGTGCTGCTCGGCGTGACCGGTTCCGGCAAGACGTTCACCGTGGCAAACGTGATTGCAAACGTGCAACGCCCGACACTCATCCTTAGCCACAACAAGACCCTGGCGGCGCAGCTGTACCAGGAGATGAGGGGCTTCTTCCCGGAGAACGCCGTGGAGTATTATGTCAGTTACTACGACTACTACCAGCCGGAGGCCTACCTGCCGCAGACTGACACATACATCGAGAAGGATCTTTCGATAAACGAGGAAATCGACCGGCTGCGGCTGTCGGCGGTGTCGGCGCTGCTCTCGGGAAGGAAAGACGTGGTGGTGGTGTCGTCGGTGTCGTGCATCTACGGCATGGGGGGACCAGTGGCGATGGCAAACAGCGTGATTGCGATAAGGAAAGGGCAGCGGCTGGACCGCAACATGTTCCTAAGGCAACTGGTTGACGCACTATACGTCAGAAATGACATAGAACTGAAGCGCGGCAACTTCCGAGTCAAGGGAGACACGGTTGACGTGTTCATGGCATACAGCGACAACGTGCTGAGGGTGTCGTGGTGGGACGACGAGATAGACAGCATCGAGGAATTGGACTCCGTGACATACCACAGCAAGGCGCGCTTCGGGGAATACCAGATTTACCCGGCAAACCTTTTCGTCACGTCGAAGGAACAGACAGCGTCGGCAATACGCATGATACAGGACGACCTCGTGGAGCGCGTGGAATACTTCAAAGGCATCGGCGACACGATGAAGGCGCAGAGGATAAAGGAGCGGGTGGAGTATGACATGGAGATGATAAAGGAACTGGGACACTGCTCGGGAATAGAGAACTACAGCCGTTACTTCGACGGCAGGAAGGCGGGCGAGAGACCATACTGCCTGTTCGACTTCTTCCCGGAGGAATTCCTGCTCGTGATTGACGAGAGCCATGTGAGCGTGCCGCAGATCAGCGCGATGTACGGCGGCGACCGCGCGCGAAAGACGAACCTCGTGGAGTATGGCTTCCGGCTTCCTGCCGCGTTCGACAACAGGCCGCTGAAGTTCGAGGAGTTCCAGGCGATGACGAAGCAGGTGATCTATGTCTCGGCGACACCCGCCGACTACGAACTGAACGAGGCGGGCGGCGTCGTGGTGGAACAGGTGATACGCCCCACGGGGCTGTTGGACCCGGAGATTGAGGTGCGACCGAGCGAGAACCAGATAGACGACCTTATGGACGAGATTGTGGAGCGGTGCAAGCACGACGAGCGTGTGCTTGTGACAACGCTGACGAAGAGAATGGCGGAGGAACTGACAGAATACCTGCTAAACAACGGCGTGAGGGCAAACTATATACACAGCGACGTGGCGACACTCGACCGCGTGAAGATAATGACCGACCTGCGGCAGGGGACTTTCGACGTGCTTGTCGGGGTGAACCTGCTGCGCGAGGGCCTCGACCTGCCGGAGGTGTCGCTCGTCGCAATACTTGACGCCGACAAGGAGGGCTTCCTGCGCTCGCACCGCTCGCTGACACAGACGGCAGGACGCGCGGCGCGCAACGTGAACGGAAAGGTGATAATGTATGCCGACACCATAACGAAAAGCATGAGGCAGACCATCGACGAGACAACGCGGCGGCGCACCAAGCAGTTGAAATACAACGAGGAGCACGGCATAACGCCGAAACAGATTGTAAAGGCCATCGACAGCAACCTGCTCGTGAGACACGGAGGAGAGGATAACGCAGACACACCGAAAGCCAAGGCTTACAGACCCTATATCGAGAAGGACGGACTGGAAATGGTCGCCGACCCGATAATGCGCAAGATGAGCCGGAAACAGATAGAGAAAAGTATCGATGACACTGCCATCCTGATGAAAAAGGCGGCGAAGGAACTTGATTTCCTACAGGCCGCGCAGTACCGCGACGAGATAATAAGGCTGAAAGGACTGTTGGAAGACGAGGAATAGCGCAGGCAAATGTGCAAGCACCGCAACCTTTGTCCTGCCCCATAAACCAAAGTCAGCAATTAGAGATTTTGATTAAAAAACGCCATTGACTTTTTGCATTAATATACGGTGTCGCATGCCCTGCTGTAATAGTGCCGGTGGAAGAACTGTCCACCGCGACACAAATCAACGCTCACAGAGCCTTAAAACGAGCCGTTTTCTCTTTCCTTTACAAACGCATTCTCGTTTTCGTCTACTGAATTTGCAAAAGGTATGCTTTTAGGTTGCGATTGGTATCGAATCGCCTCCCAGTTCAGTACCAAATGGAGTGCGAAAGCATACCAATCGCAAGGTAAAAGGTATCGAATCGCAAACTCCGCAGACTGGAAGCGGATATTTATTTGCAATCACGCATAAATAAACAAAGTTCAAAAACTGAAAATCATTGATGTTTTCTTGACTAAAAAAGGTCTTTCGCTTGCTTGTGTAAACCATCGAGAAACACCGCAACTAATAAAAAATATGTAAAAAAGCAGATGAAAGGACTGATAACCGACTTTATTTGCTAACTTTGCCGAGGAAAAGAGATTACACGGCAATGAATATTAACGGAATGGAAAATCAAGAGGAGATAAATACCGAAAACCAAGAAGAGGGACTTGCAAAGCGCGTCACACACCGCATACACCGCAGGGAAAAAGACCCTGACAGGTTTTTCGTGCTGCGCAACTGGCTGAACAGCATCTTCATACTCGGTGCCATAGCAGGCATGTGCATCTACTTTTTTGGTAACAGGGACACAGGCACTTACATTGTGTTAGGGGCAATGGCGCTGAAGTTTGTGGAATGTATCTTCCGAGTGATGAAATAACAGATGAACAAGGTTCTCATTATCATGCTGTTGCTGGTGACGGCGGCAACAAGGGGATTGGCACAGGACGACTTCACGACAATCAACGATGACGGGGAGATCAGGCTGCCTGGGCAGAAGGCGAACAAGTCTGACTCGCTCGGCAGGGGCAAGAAGGTCATACCGAGGGGACTGTGGGTGTGGACCATAGACGAACGCTTCGGCGACAGGACAGACGCCGTGCCGGACACCATGCAGCACAATTACATGAACTCGGTGTTCAACACCGGGCAGCAGGGCGAGTACAACAGTCTCGGAAACCTCGGCGCGCCACGCCAGAACCGCATATTCGCCGACCGCGACGAGAGCGCGCAGTTCATCTTCATGCAGCCGTATGACTATTTCATGAAACAGCCGTCGCAGTTCCACTTCACACGCACACTGTCGCCGATTACAAACCTGTCGTACAACACCGCAGGCGACAGGACGAACGGCGAAGATCACCTGAAAGCCTTGTTCGCGGTGAATGCGGGGAAAAGACTTGGCGTGGGATTCAAGTTCGACTACCTGTATGGCAGGGGATACTACCAGGAACAGGCGGCGAGCCACTTCAACTACACCATGTACGGCTCGTATCTCGGCGACAGATACCAGGCGCATGTGCTGTTATCGACAAATCACGAGAAAGTTACTGAGAACGGAGGAATAACGGACGACAGATACATCACCCACCCGGAATTGTTCGATGACAATTTCCGCACAAACGAGATCCCGACCGTGCTGTCGAGAAACTGGAACCGCAATGACAACCAGCACGTTTTCCTGTCGCACCGGTACAACGTGGGGTTCAACCGCAAGGTGCCGATGACAGAGGAGGAAATAAAGGCAAAGAAATTCGCGATGGAGTCAAAGAGGGAGAACGAGGCGGAGAAAGCGAAGGAAAAGGAAAGGAGGAAGGCGAAACAGGAGGGACGCGATTTCAACGAGGAAGAGTTTGACAATAAGGTGTCTTTCGCAGGACGGCCGGACGGCGCCAAGATTGCAGGAAACCAACCTAAAGACAGCGTGGGCACAGGCACGCAGGGACGGGTAAGCGTGACGAGCAGGGCAATGGCAGACAGTCTGATGGCGGAAAGCAGGAAGAAGGAAGAAGCGGGCGAATGGATGAAAAACGAATATGTCCCCGTGACAAGCTTCATACACACAATGAAACTCGACAACTACCGCCGCATATTCCAGGCCTACGAAACACCGGAGAACTACTATGCCGAAGACCACAAAGGAACCGGGGCAGCACAGGGCGACTCCCTGTATGACAAGACAACGCACTACGAACTGAAGAACACCGTGGCCATCGCTCTGCTCGAGGGATTCAACAAATGGGCGAAGGCAGGGCTGAAGGCTTTCGCCACGTCAGACCTGCGGCACTTCACACTGCCGGACACCGGTGGCGGGACGGCAACATACAACGAGCACACGCTGAGCATCGGAGGACAGTTGAGCAAGACGGCGGGGCGGACATTGCACTATGACGTGACGGGCGAGACGTGGCTTGCCGGCGAGGATGCCGGACAACTGAAGATAGACGCGGCGGCTGACGTGAACTTCGCTCTGTTCGGAGACACGGTGAGCCTTGCGGCAAACGCATACTTCCACAGGATGAACCCGACGTTCTACTACCGCCACTACCATGCGCGGCGGCACTGGTGGGACAACGGCGACATGCCGAAGGAAACAAGGACGCGCATCGAGGGACGACTGACGCTGAAGAAGACAGGAACGATGCTGCGAGTGGCAGCCGAGACGCTGAAGAACTACACTTACTTCGGACTGAAATATAACATCACCGACAAGTTCCTGAGGACGGGAAACAGCATTGCCGTGAGGCAGCACGGCGGCAACATCAGCTTGCTGACGGCGCAAGTGTCGCAGGACTTACGTTTCGGACCGGTCAACTGGGAAACAGTGCTGACATACCAGACATCGAGCAACGCCGACGTGCTGCCGGTGCCTGCGCTGAACATATACACGAACCTGTACTTGGATTTCAAGATTGCAAAGGTGCTGCGGTGCAACGTCGGGGCCGACCTGCGCTATTTCACCAAGTACTACGCGCCTGACTACAGTCCGTCGCTGGGGCAGTTCGCCGTGCAGGAGAACGGAGGGCAGCGCGTGCAGACCGGCAACTACCCCATCATCAACATCTACGCCAACATGCACCTCAAGCACACGCGCTTCTTCGTGATGATGAGCCATGTGAACGCCGGATCGGGCAGCCGCAACTATTTCCTGACACCGCACTATCCGCTCAACGAGCGCATACTGCGACTGGGATTGTCGTGGAACTTCTTCAATTAGAAAGCCGGGGGCAACTCTTAGAAAGTACCGCAAGGCTTAGACCAAAACTGGTCATCATATCCCGACCTGATTGCAGTCGGTCGTCCGGGCAGATTAGTTGTTGTTTTTTCAGGCGTGGCGGGCTGCGCCAAGAAAAAAACAAGGGCAAGATGCCGGCAAGCGGCTACAGCAGCCGGGGAGCGGTACTGCCAAGAAGAAATGGTAAAATCAGTGTTGTAATGACCAGTTGGTGGATAATACGAAAAATCCATCGTTTTTTTGTGGCGTACAGCAATGATTGTCAGAGGAAATGTTTAACTTTGCACCCACAATATACATTAAGCCCCTGACGAACAACTCACGCCACGAATAGTGATGAACACTGAAAATGTGACGAGCGTGGTTTTATGAGTATGTTCCGATGTCGTTAGTCTTATTTTATTACTTTGCATTGCGGCACCAAAGCGAAAAATAACACTGCACGACACAAGCAGAAGCAAAAAAATATTCTTCCGTAAATTAAAAACAATGTGCTGCAAAACAAAAAAACTGATGATATGAAAAGGAAAAAACTACTTACAACAACTGTGCTGGTCATCCTGGCTGCCATCTTCTCAAAGGCTTACGCACAGACAGAAGGATACGAAATGACATTCACCATCGACAAGCCCATCGGGTCTGAGGTGACAATTTCAATCGTGCCGGAATCCAAAGACGAAAAAATCGTATTGGAAGGATTGGAAGGCGAGTTCAAGAATCTGCAGACCTACATTCTTACCTCGCAGACAGTCAAGGTGAAGGGAAAGGTGAAGAAATTCGTAAACATGAAAAAGAGCATAACGAGCATTGACGTGACAAAGATGCCGTCGCTCAAAATACTCTACGTCGGCTACAACAAGATAGGAAGCATCGACTTATCAAACTGCCCAAACCTTGAGGAACTCAACATCGGCTCGAACAACCTGACGACAATCGACATCAGCCATAACACTAAAATGATATTCCTCGATGTGTCTGACAACAACATAACAGAACTGGACTGCAGCCACCAGACGGCAGGATTTTACTATCTCTACTGTCACTCCAACAAGATAAAGGGAGAGAAGATGACGGAACTGGTGAACTCGCTCGCAAATGCCAACGACCCCGGCTACAGTTTCTTTGTCTGCATAGATACGACTGACCCTTACGAAGAGAACGTAGCACTGAAAAGTGACGTGATTATTGCAATGGAAAAGCAATACAACGTGACCGACTACCAGGGTGGCGTGGTCAACAACGGAGACGGCGTTCCATACGAGGGTTCTGACGCAACGCAGAAAGCCGTGACTTTCGTGACACAGAACATCGGAGACACGATTTACGTCTACACCGAGGCAAACGGGGAATTGACGCAAGAGGGCATCGATGAACTGGAAGAGACAAAGGTGTTTGACGGAAAGACACACCACGCCTACAAGGTTATAGGAGGTGCCGGAAGCATTGACGGCGAGATAACAACGCTCAGCATACAAAACAGCAACGTCACGTCGCTTGACCTGAGCAGCGAAACCCTTTCGAAACTGACATGCAAGGGCAACGCATTAAGGCAAATGAACATGAGCAAATGCCCGGCACTCAAGGAATTCGACTGCAGCAACAACCAAATCCTAAGCTTCAACGTGAAAGAAAACCCTTTGCTCGAGACGCTGAACTGCGAGAACAACATTTATCTCGGCGAGATAGAAACATCAAACAACCCCGCCCTGAAGACACTGAGATGCGGACACAGCTATTTCCTGAGCTCAATAAACGTGTCTAATAACAAGGAGTTGGAAACATTGGCTTGTGAGGGAACAACAAATCTCAACAAGATTATCGTTGCTCCTGACGGCAAACTCAACAACATACTTATGGTTTGCTGCGGCATGAACGTGAAAAAGAACAATGACGATTTCTTCAACTCCCTGCCGAACGTCCCGACAAAGGACGGAAAGCTCTTCTATATCGCAAGCAATCAAGGTGACACGGAACGAAACACCGCCACGGACGTGAACGTGAAAATGGCAAGGGAAAAGGGTTGGAATGTTTACGACTTGAACCCGGAGGACAACACTTTCACCGAATATGAAGGCACTGCAACAGGGATTGGTGAAGTAACAAAACAATGGTCAGGAATGTCTTTCCACGGCAACATTCTGCATGTCTTTGGGACAAAGGCAAACAGCAACGCGAGCATAGTCAATGCCAATGGAGCAACAGTAGGCAAGGCAAGCGCTGACGCGATGGGCAACATGAGGATTGACATGACAAACCTGCCAAATGGCATGTACATAATAAAGACCGATGATGCAGTACGCAAGTTCATCAAAAGATAGGCTTCGCATAACCTAAGCGGCATCAGAAGTAATTGGGAGGCAAGCACTCAACGCGGGCATTGCCTCCCAATTTCATGTAAACAGGCGTGAAGCGGCACGCCACCGCAAGAGGTCATGGTGTGTCAGTCAATCGGATTTGCGCAATAAGCCCCAATCAGTCATCACAACACTGATTTTCCCATTTCATCGTAAGCATCCAATATTTGCCCCGTCCAACATAGAAAAAAGAGGCTGTGTTTATTACAGCACAGCCCTGCATTTTGCTTTGCAATATCTCATTTGACCGGTTGGGGGATAAACAGCGAAAATGTCGTGAGGCTCAATGTGCTGACCTCGTGCCGACCCTTTTTCCTTCCTTGTTCCAAACGTAAATCCACGAGCCAACCTGGCTGGTGAATGTGTCGCCGCTGACCGACAGGATTTTCCCGACCGTCGATACACTCAAAGTCTTCGTTCTGTTACCTTTTGAGTCATAGATATAGTACCATGAACCGCTTTTCACAATTAAAAACGATGAACAGAAACCTTGCAGTTCACCGATAGTGCTGCTAAGTGTCTTGATCTTCTTTCCGTCCTGATCATATACGTAGTACCAATGCCCGGTTGTCTCTACATGGCTGATGCTCTGTGCTTGCATGGTTATAGCAAAAAGCATCATAGCTATGGAAATTAGTAGTTTTTTCATATTACTGTCTTTTAATTGTTTATCTGTGTGTGCAATCAACACCAAGACAACAGAACATCAACAACAAATGCGGAAATCCAGAATGGATATTTCCGCATTTGAGTATTGTATGATGTACTGCTCCTTATGCCGCTGCAGCAAATATCCAGTCGTATATGCACGAGCAGATGCCTATTAGCATTATGCCTGCCGTGCATACGGCAAGCGCAATGCGCGTGCCAAGATCTGTGCGGAACGTGGGCAATGGGTTCTCTGTCTGGCGGATATACATGGCCTTGACTATGAGCAGGTAGTAGTAAAGCGACACCACCGTGTTAAGCAAGGCGATGAACACTACGACGTATGCCAACACTGAGCCTTGCTCTGCCGCTGCCATGAAGACGAAGAACTTCGAGAACATTCCGGCGAAGGGCGGTATTCCGGCGAGTGAGAACAGGGCAAGCGTCATAAGGAACGCCAGCTTAGGGTTCTTGGAATAGAAGCCATGGTAGGCACGCATGTCCGTCCTGCCTCCGTTGTTTTCCTCTACGGCACCAATGACGGTGAACACGGCAAGGTTGGCTGCGACATACACCAGCACATAGTAACTGAGTGCCGCAACGCCATACTGGCTCGCTCCCACCACGGCAAGCATGATGTAGCCGGCCTGCGAGATTGAACTGAACGCCATGAAGCGCTTGAGTTCCTTCTGGCGTATCGCGAAGAGGTTGGCGATGGTGATACTGAGCACGATGACGATGTAGAGAATGTACTCCCAGTATTCCATCATCGGGGCAAACACCTTCATCAATATGGTGCAGAGCGCGAATGCTGCGGCACCCTTTGATATTACGCTAAGGTAACCGGTAACGGTGGTCGGCGCGCCCTGGTAAGTGTCGGCAGTCCAGAAATGGAACGGCACGAGACTTATCTTGAAGCCCAGGCCACTGAAGAAGAACGCAAGTCCGACAATGCACAGTGTGAGATGGTCATTGCCAATTAGCGCATTCGTGAAATCACCGAAATAAAGATGTCCGGTCGCACCGTAAAGCATGGAGATACCATAAAGCATCACACCACTTGAGAACGTTGCGGTTAGGATATACTTGGCTGAGGCCTCCGCCGAGTTGTGGCGGTACTTGTCCAACGCGACGAGGCACGCCATCGGCACACTCGCCATCTCAAGCCCGATGAAGAACATGAGGAAATGTCCTGACGAAATCATCATGTTCATGCCGAGCAGGGTTGAAACCACGAGAATATAGAACTCGCCCTCCTTGAAGGCCGTGTCCTCACGCGAGAGCCACTGTCTTGCCTGTATCACGACAATTAGTGTCCCAGCCGCAAGGATGGTTTTCATCACATTGGCAGCAGCGGTGGTGACATACATGTCGCCGAATGCCGTGGCAGGGTCTTTTTGCAGGAAACTTACCACTGTCTGCGCGAGCAGAAGCAGGCACATCAGCGGGTTGAACCAACTGCGGCGTTCAGTCTTCGACGATGCGAAGTCTGCCACAAAGGCTATAATCAGAATGGCAACGAGCGTTGCCTCTGGAATCATGTTGAGAAATTGACTGTATCCCATAATTAGATGCTGGCGGTTAAGATGTTAGACAAAACGTTACCCACTCCACTGTCGATTACCTGGCTTGCCCACATCGGGAACATGCCAAGACCTGCGACACAGGCGATGAGACATATCACCGCAAGACGCTCGTCCCATGTGGCATCGGTCAGTTTGACCGTCTCCATATGCGGATACTGCAGTTTCTGGAACAGTATCTTACCGACGACGCGAAGGATATAGACTGCCGTGATGACGATCGAGCAGCAAGCGATGATGGTGCATACACGGCTGAAGGTGTCGGCGTTCTCGAACGAACCGACGAATATCGTCATCTCGGCAATGAAGCCCGAGAAGCCCGGAAGACCGAGGTTGGCAAGACCGGCGATGACATATCCTACGGCGAGGAACGGCATTATCTTCATAAGCCCACCGAGATAGCGCACGTCACGGGTGTGGGCGCGGCCGTAAATCATACCGATGAGGGCAAAGAAGAGTGCTGTCATAAGTCCGTGGGAAAGCATCTGCAGGATTGCTCCCGTGCATGCGGTTCTTGTCATCATAAGCAGCGCGAAGAGCACCAGTCCGCAGTGCGACACCGATGAGTATGCGTTGATGTACTTGAGGTCGGTCTGCACGCATGCCGACAATGCCCCGTATACGACCGATATTGTCGTCAGGATTAGGAATATCCATGCCAGCTCACGCGCGGCATCGGGAAGCAGGAACATGGCTATGCGGAAACAGCCGTAGCCCCCGAGCTTCATAAGCACGCCGGCATGAAGCATTGACACTGCCGTCGGGGCCGAGGCATGACCGTCGGGGCTCCACGTGTGGAACGGGAAGAGTGCGCCAAGAACACCGAAACCGATGAATACGAACGGGAAGAACACCTTCTGTATCGCAACCGGGATGTTGTGCATGGCGGCAATCTCATTGACGTTCATCGTCGTCGCACCGCTGAAGTAATAAATGCCGAGGATGCCGAGGATGAGAAGTGCCGAACCGCCCATGAGCATCAGCGTGAGTTTCATTGCCGCATACTCCTTGTTGCCGCTGCCCCACACGCCGATGAGAAGATACATCGGTATGAGCGCCACCTCATAGAACATGAACATGGTGAACATGTCAACCGAGATGAAGAACCCGAAGACACCGGTGGAAAGGAGCGTGAACCATAGGAAATACTCCTTTTTCATTGGCTGAAGCTGCCACGAGGCGAACGTTCCGGTGAACACGATTACGCTCGAGAGGAGCAACATGACCACCGATATGCCGTCAACGCCCACAGCATACTGTATGTTGAGCGGCCTGAACCAGTCGATGGCGTATGTGTGCAGCATCACGCTGGTATCTCCACCGGCACGGGCCAGTATGAAATCTATTGTCAGCCATATCGACAATGCCAGCAAGCACGAGGAACCGGCAACCATCACGCCGCGCACCTGATTATCGTTGCGGGCCAGCCAAAGCCCGGGCAACATCAGGGCGGGGATAACTACGAATAATGTTAATATAGACATAATTGTGTTTACTATTCAACAATTTACTATTTTAATGTTTTATATTGCCAGCAATATCAGTGCAAGCGCCACGGACCCCGTTAGGAACCACACTGCATACTGCCGCACATCGCCGCTCTGCCACGGGCGGAGTGCCTCTCCAGCCTCGTTGGTTCCCCATGCCATGAAATTCAGTGTCCCGTCAACACAGTGACGGTCGAACCATGCAATCGGGTGCGAGAAGAAGCGGAATATTATATTATGCGTCACAAACATCCACACCTCGTCCATGTAGAAACGCTTGTAGGCGGCACGGTGCAGACGCGGGAACGTCTTGTACAGGCGGTCGGCAATGGGTTGCTTATCACCTTTATATATATAGGTTGCAAGCGCTATGGCGCAAATCGCTATTACCGTTGAGACGATTGCCGTCTGGGTGTCGAAATGAATTGTATATTCCTTGCCGGAGGCCGTCACGAAACTGCCGAAACTGCCGTCCCACCCAAGGAAGCCAGCGAGTGTGGTGTATATTCCGACACCGACTGTTATAACACTTAGCACAATCAGAGGTATTGTCATAGTGAGCGGGGCCTCGTGCGGAGTATGCTCTGCGTGAGCCGCGTTGTTCTCCGTTCCCCAGAATATCCCATAGTACAGACGGAACATATAGAATGCCGTCATGGCTGCGACACCGGTCATCCACCAGCCGCACAGCGGGCTGTAGGCAAAGCAGGCGGACATTATCTCGTCCTTTGAGCTGAAGCCCGAGAAGAACGGTATTCCAGAAATTGCAAGGCAGGAGATGAGGAACGTGATATGCGTTATAGGCATGTATTTGCGCAGGCCTCCCATGTACTCCATCTCGTTTGAGTGAACAGCATGTATGATACAGCCTGCACCAAGGAACAGACAGGCCTTGAACATGGCGTGCGTGAACAGGTGGAACATGGATGCCATGTAGCCCAGCTGGGCGTGGTTGTCAAGCACCTCGCCGTGAATCCCGGGCACGGAAACGCCGAGCGCGACCATCATGAACGCAATCTGCGATATTGTCGAGAACGCCAGCACGCGCTTTATGTCACTCTGGGCACAAGCCACGGCAGCGGCATAGAAAGCGGTGAAGGCGCCTATGACAACGATGATGCTCAACTGCTCCGGGGCATATTGCATCCACAACGGGAACATGCGTGCCACCTGGAACACTCCGGCGACGACCATCGTTGCAGCGTGTATGAGCGCGCTGACAGGTGTCGGGCCTTCCATTGCGTCGGGAAGCCAGATGTGCAGTGGGAACATAGCAGACTTGCCGGCGCCTCCGATGAACATAAGCACCAGCGCGGTAGGGATGATGAAGCCTCCGGCAGCAACAGCCCTTGCCACATCAGAGGGAATGAACGCCTCTGTGCCCTGCCCCATAACTATATCACCGGCGAAACTGAAACTGAACGACTGCGTGTAATAGCCGAACAACAGGATGCCGATGAGGAAGAAGAGGTCGGCAAAGCGGGTGACGATGAACGCCTTCTTCGATGCGGCGACCGCAGCATGCGTGGGATAGTAGAAACCGATGAGCAGGTATGAGCTGACACCCACAAGCTCCCAGAAGAGGTACATCTGGAATATGTTGGTCGCCAGCACAAGTCCGAGCATCGACATGGTGAAGAGCGAAAGGAAAGCGTAGTAACGCTGGAAGCCTTTCTCGCCGTGCATGTATCCGAACGAATAGATGTGAACCATGAAACTCACCGTCGAGATGACAATAAGCATCATCACCGAAATCGGGTCGAGGAGTATGCCGATGTCAAAATGCAGCCTGCCTAATGGCAGCCATGTGAAGTTGTAGGGAACGATGGTCTGGAAGACCTCGCCCACCCTGTCGGCAGTGAAATATACGAATGCGGTGTAGTATGACAGCACCGTGACCACGCCTACAGACGCGGTGCCGATGAGCCCTGACACCTTATGAGACATCTTCATGCCCGCAAGTCCAATGATGATGAACGAAAGCAGCGGCAGAAGCAGTATCAAGAAAGAATAGCTGTAATCCATAATGATGTTCTGAATTCTTAATGATATTAATTTCTAAGTTCTTTGATGCTGTCAACCGAGTCGCTTCTGAAATTGCGGAAGACATTTATAATTATAGCGATTGCGACTGCCGATTCTGCAGCGCTTACGCCGATCGAGAATAGTGTGAAGAAGAAACCGTCGAGCATTCCCGGATAAAGTATTCGGTTGAACGCGGCGAAGTTTATATCCACAGAGTTAAGTATCAGCTCAACAGAGATGAGCATAGCAATAAGGTTCCGGCGAGATATGAAGCCGAACACACCGATGAAGAACAACAGTGCTGACAAACCGAAATAACATTCCACTGGTACCATCATAGCCTAACCCTTTCTTGAAATTACAATACCACCGATGATACATGCCAGCAGGAACACCGAGATGAACTCGAACGGAAGCACATACCCGTACTTTCCGGCACCGACGAGTTGCTTTCCGATTTCCTCAACGCTGAACTCCACATCGGGAAGTTTTGCGAAATTATTGATAAACTGATTTTTAAGGAACACAGTCACTACGGTGACAAGTCCCGCGAGGGCAACAAGCGATCCGAAAGCCACGCGGCTTCCCTTTAAGTGCTCCACGAGTCCCTGCAGGGTGCGCTTGCTGACCAGCTGGATGGCGAAGATGTAAATCATCATAACGCCACCGGCATACACTGAAATCTGTGCGGCACCGAGGTAGGTGTAGCCGAGCAGGAAATACAGACCCGCCACACCGAACAGCACGAACAGCAGGAACGTCGCCGCCCTCATTATACGCTTAGTGGTAACACAAAGTATGGCTGAAACGAGGATTACCACAGCGAGAATTGCGAATACTATTATATTGGCCATTTCTCTTTACTTCTTTTTAGTATTAAACTTACCTATTTCCATCGGTGCGCCGCCATCGATGAGGTTGGGGAGGGACCCTCCCTTGTATACCTCCTTGTCGAGATGCAGCACGAGGGCGTCGCGATCGAAAGTCGCGTTCTCGAAATCGTTCGTGAACTCTATTGCATCAAAATTGCAGGCATTGGTGCACAGCTGGCAGAACATGCAGTCGCCGAGGTCGTAGCGGTAGTCGCGCAGCACGCGCTTCTTCTTTCCCGTCTCCTCGTTAGTAACCATCTCAGACACAATCTTTATCGTGCCGTTGGGACACGCCCTCTCACACATCGTGCAAGCGGTGCACTTGTATGTGCCGTCCTCGTTGCGCTTGAACACAAGCCGCCCGCGGTGTCTCTGCGCAACATGCAGCGTCGTCTTGCGGTTCTCGGGGTATTGCTCGGTTGACTTAGGCGTGAAATACTCCTTCAGGGTCGTCTTCATCCCGACGAAAAGGGTCTTCAGGGCGTTGCCAATCTCTCCGAAATATGATTTGTTGTTTTCCATATCCTGCTCCTTATTTAATATATGCGCCCAAGGCCACTATGACGGTCATCAGCACGATGTTGATGAGAGAAAGTGGCAAGAGATATTTCCACTCTAATTTAAGTATCTGGTCGATGCGCAGACGGGGGAACGTCCAGCGAACCCACATCAGCAGCCATACCACGAGGAAAGTCTTGCCGAAGAACCAAACAAAACCGGGGATCGCATCCATAACATTGTCGAATCCCGCGACACCGATGTTTATTGGCGCCCATCCGCCGAGGAACACTGCCGCAGCGATGCCGGATATTACGAAAAGGTTGAGGTACTCGGCAAGGTAGTAGAAGCCGAATCCCATACCTGAATACTCGGTGTGGTAGCCTGCCGTGAGCTCGCTCTCTGCCTCCGCGAGGTCAAACGGGCCACGGTTGGCCTCTGCGTTTCCTGCAACGAGGAACACCAGGAATGCTATTATAGCAGGGATGTGCCCCTTGAAGATGAGCCACTGCCACGGGCCGGTCTGCGCCTCAACGACACCGCTCATCTGCATAGTACCCGTAAGTATCACGGCGGAGATGAGGCACAGGCAGAGCGACATCTCGTAGGAAATCATCTGCACCGCGCCACGCATTGCGCTGACAACGGAATACTTGTTGTTTGAGCCCCAGCCTGCCATGAACATTCCCACGACGCCGATTGACGAAATGGCAGTGAGGAGGAACAGGCCAACGTTGAAGTCGAGTATCACGGCGCCCTTGTTCCACGGGAGGAACGAGAATGTTCCCACGGAAGCGGCTATGACGAAAATCGGCGCGACGATATACAGGAACTTGTCGGCCTTGTCAACGAAGAAGATCTCCTTGATGAGCATCTTCAGCACGTCGGCAATCACCTGCAGCAGTCCCCACGGGCCGACGCGCATCGGGCCGAGGCGGCACTGGAAATAGGCGCACACCTTGCGTTCCATGAATATAAGCACCATGGCAATGAGCGAGTATGCGGTGAGAATGAGCAGCCCCACCACGACGCACTCGATAAATATCGACCAGAAGTCGCCAAGACCAAGTGTCTGGCGCAGCAACCCGTCGAACCATTGTGTAACTATACTAAAGTCAAACATAACGATTATCTGTTTTCTATTATCTGTTTCCTATTAGCGGTCAATGTCCGGGATTACGAAATCAAGCGCCGCGCCCGTTGTGATGAGGTCGGCAATCTTATACCCGCGCAGCATCTCGTCCATGGCAGCGATCAGCGTCAGCCCCATGGGGCGGAGCTTCAGCCGGTACGGGCTCTTGTCGCCGCGCGAGTCAAGATATACTCCAAACTCGCCGCTTGTTCCCTCCACAGAGAAATACCACTGTCCCTCGGGCACCTTTATTATTGGCTTCTGCTTGATGTAGAACTCTCCCTCCGGTATGTTATCTATAAGCTGCTCGATAATCCGTATGCTCTGCTTGATTTCGTTGATACGGATCATGTAGCGTCCCATCGAGTCGCAGGTGTCCCATGTCACCTGATCCCACTCCACCTTGTCGTACATGTCGTAAGGGTGGTTCTTGCGCACGTCGTTCTTCCAGTTGCTTGCACGTCCCGATGCGCCGGACAGCCCGTAGCTGATGATGTTTTCCTTGTCCATGAAACCAACGTTGTCGAAACGCTGGTGCGTTATGACGTTGTCGCCGAACACATCCATGTATTCCTGTATCATCGGCTTGAGGCACGCGCAGAGTTTCTTCACGTTCCCGACGAAATTCGGGTCGATGTCGTCCTGCAGCCCGCCGATGCGGTAGTAGTTCTGGATGAGCCTCCCGCCGGTGGTCTCCTCCATGGCGTTCAGCACATGCTCGCGGTCGCGCATACAGTACAGGAATGCGGTGAGTGCGCCCAAGTCCTGTGCGCAGCAGCCGAGGTACAGCAGGTGTCCGTCGATACGCTGCAGCTCGTCCATTATCGTGCGGATATACTTGATGCGGTCGCTCAGTTCGATGCCCATCGCCTCCTCTATCACTCCCACGAGCGCGTGGCGGTGCATCATCGCCGAGAGGTAGTTGAGGCGGTCGGTGAGCGCGAGCGTCTGCGGATAAGTGTATTCCTCGCACATCTTCTCGATGCCACGGTGTATGTATCCCAGATGTGGGTAAATCTTCTTTATCGTCTCGCCGTCCACAATGGTCTGCAGTCTCAGCACGCCGTGTGTTGACGGGTGCTGCGGACCGATGTTAACCACATAGTCGTCGTTGGCGAACAGTTTGTTCTGCCTGGCGGCCAGCCTGCCGTTTTCCGTGAGCGAATACTCCATGCCGTAGTCCGGCTCCACGTCATCCTCGAGCGGGTAGCCCTCCTTGGCCTTGTAGTCCTTGCGGAACGGATAGCCCTCGAAATCGCTTCTCAGGTAGAGCCGGCGCATGTCCGGATGCCCGAGGAACTTTATCCCGAAGAAATCATACACCTCGCGCTCCAGCAGGTCGGCGCACTTCCATATATAATATGTAGTGGGTATCACATAGTCTTCGCCAACCTGTTTTGCAATCATCTTCACGCTGACGCGCTCGTTTGTCCCGGTGTTCTCAAGGATGTAAATGCACCCCAGTCCTTCTTCCCCGAAGTCCTCACCAACTATCGTGACGAGGTAGTCGAAGTGCTTTTTCTCCTTCAGGTTTGCCATCTCTGAGGCAAACTTGTCGAAATCGAATATAATGTTGTCTAACTTCATTTCGTTGCCTCCTCTGTTTTTTGTCCGACACCGGCAGTTTCCTTGCTTGCCGCCACGGCCTTTCCGTCAACGGCCTCGCGCTCCATCTTGAAATCCTCCGGAACGTCTGTCACGACGATAGGTTTGTTTCCGTACATCAGTGCGCCGTTGCTAACTCCGAGTTCGCGTTCCTCGGCATTCTGCTTGTGGTTTGCGCCGCCGAAGAACTTCTCCACCTTCACCTTGCGCTGCAGCTGCATCATGCCGTACATGATGGCCTCCGGACGCGGAGGGCAGCCGGGTATGTAAACGTCCACCGGCAGGAACTCGTCAATGCCCCTCACCACATGGTAGCTCGACTTGAACGGGCCGCCGCTTATTGCGCAGCCTCCCACGGCTATGACATACTTGGGCTCCGCCATCTCGTCGTAGAGGCGTTTCAGCACGGGAGCCATCTTGTGCGTTATCGTGCCGGCACACATGATCAGGTCGGCCTGGCGGGGTGAGTTTCGGGTCACCTCGAAGCCGAAACGCGCAAAGTCGTACCGGGCGCAGCCGACGGCCATGAACTCGATGCCGCAGCAACTCGTGGCGAACGTCAGCGACCACAGCGAGTTGGAACGACCCCAGTTGATGATCTGGTCGAGGTTGCCGGTGACGACATTCACGCCACCCTCGTGGAGCTCCTCCACGATTTTCCCGAGCCCCTCGTTGTCATTGAACTCTGCGTAGGGAATGCTCTTTATTTTCGGTTTCCTCACTTCCATTCCAACGCTCCTTTCCGCCATGCGTATGCCAGGCCCAATACAAGTACCAACAAGAAGAACCCGATGCTGACGAGAGCCATCGGGCCATAATGCCTGACAACCACAGCCCACGGATATAGGAACAGAGTCTCCACATCGAACATGAGGAACAGGATTGCAAATAGGTAGTACCCCACAGACATAGGCAGCCACGACGAGCCGCGCGTGGGAATACCACACTCGAAAGGCTCGCCCTTCACCTTGTTGTAGGAACGGGGACCGACAAGCTTAGCGATGACGTACGCCCCTGCCACCAAAACGACAGCCGTCAAGAAAACGGTAATCAACAAAGTAAAATTCATAAAGATTTAGAATATTATTATATTTCTCAATTTCACAATCGGCTGCAAAGGTAACAATTAATTATTAAACGAAAAAGTTAAAAAGGGAAAAAATACACACACAAACACCCTTTTATATCCAAACACATGGTAAAGCGCATGGCATTTCCGATTATTTTTCATACTTTTGCATTGGTAACATTATTTTTTGCTATGAAGGATTTTAATTTTTACTCGCCCACGCAAGTGGTTTTTGGCCGCAGCTCGGAAGAGAAGACTGCGGGCCTGGTGAAAAAATATGGAGGCACGAAAGTGCTCGTGCATTATGGCGGTGGCAGCGCCGTGAAGAGCGGACTGATTGACAAGTTGCTGCGGCTGCTCGACGAGGAGGGCATCACGCATGTGGAGCTCGGCGGAGTGGTGCCAAACCCGCTGCTGTCAATGGTCCACAAGGGCATCGCCCTGTGCCGCAGGGAGAACGTTGACTTCATCCTCGCAGTGGGTGGAGGCAGCGTCATCGACTCGTCGAAGGCGATAGCATACGGAGTGTGCTATGACGGCGACGTGTGGGACTTCTGGGACGGGAAGGCCACGCCAAAGGCATCGCTGCCTGTGGGGGCGGTGCTGACGATACCCGCCGCAGGAAGCGAGATGAGCGACAGCAGCGTGATAACGAAGGACGAGGGGCTGCTCAAGCGTGGCGTGAACAACGACCTGTGCCGGTGCCGCTTCGCCGTGATGAACCCAGAACGGACATTCACCCTGCCGCCATACCAGACGGCTGCCGGGGCGACCGACATAATGATGCACACCATGGAGCGCTATTTCTGCCAGCATCAGGACATGACACTCACCGACTCCCTGGCAGAGGCTCTGCTGCGGACGGTGAAGGACTGCACCTTCGACGTGATGCGCAACCCGGAGGACTACCGCGCGAGGGCGCAGATAATGTGGGCAGGAAGCCTGTCGCACAACAACCTCATGGAGTGCGGGCTGGAGAAGGACTTTGCCACGCACCGGCTTGAGCACGAGCTGAGCGCACTGTTCGGCGTGACACACGGAGCAGGGCTCGCCGCGATGTGGCCTGCATGGGCAAGGTATATGATGCCTCGCCACACGCCGCGCTTCGTGCAGTTTGCAGTCAACGTGATGGGCGTGACAAACGATTTCTCATCGCCGGAAGCGACTGCGGAGAAAGGAATACAGGCGTTCGAGCATTTCCTGCACGCGATTGGGATGCCGGTCACCATCAGCGAGTTGTTAGGACGCGCCGCCAGCGACGAAGAGATAGAAGTGCTCGCCGACAAATGCAGCCGGGGAGGGACTTTGAAGATTGGCTCGCTCGAGCGGCTCGGCAAGAAGGAAATGGTGGAGATATACAAACTTGCAAGATAAATTTTCAAGGAGTTAATGATTTAAGACAACAGTTTTAACTCATTAACTCCTTAACTTAATGGATTCTTAACTTAATAACTCACAACAGGAAACAACTGTTTCCGAGCAAAGATGATGACAAACAAATTTGCAATCTGGCGCAGACAAAAAAGTAAATTCGCCGAATTTGCTCGGTAAAACCGCCGAATTTGCTCGGTAAATTCGCCGAAATTGCAAGGTAAAACCGCCGAATTTACCTTGCATTAAGACGCAAGTAGTAAAATCATTCGCGCTATGGTGCGTTGTCGCCGGGCATTAACAGTGTGGAAACGAAATACTCGCGGGAAACAAACGGATTGCCTATACGTAACAAACGGATTGCATGCGGAGATAACACAAACTATTTCCCGCTTCCGTTCTTTCTGCCCTTTCGCCTGCCTGCCAGTGAGTTGCGTTCCCAGAACACGCCGTCGGCATAGCCTTGTATCGTTTTGTCAGAAGCGGCGCGCCTCAGTCTTTTAGCAGCCCACAGACAATATTCGCGGCTGATTTCAACACCGCAAAAGACACGCCCTAACTTGCGTGCCACCACGGCGGATGTGCCGCTGCCCATGAACGGGTCGAAAATCCTGTCGCCCGGCCTTGACGATGCGAGTATCAGCTTCGCATACAGTTTCTCGGGCTTCTGCGCTGGGTGGTCAGTGTTTTCAGGCATCGACCAGAACGGAACGCTTATGTCGTCCCAGAAGTTTGAGGGGTGGGTTGTGCGGAAATTACCGACGGCTGTCTCCTCCCAGTCCTTCGGCCGCCCGTCAACCCTGTAGGGCGCGACCACCCTGCGCCTCATCTTCACGGCCTCCACGTCAAAGTAATAGTCCCTCGGATTTTTCACGGCGAACCAAATGTCCTCCATGGCGTTCTTCCAGTTGGACGTCGCCCCCCTGCCCTTTTCCCTCTGCCAGGTAATGCGGTTGATGATGGCGAGGCGCTCCCCGATCACCCTTTGCATGGAAGAGGCGCACCTCCAGTCGCCGCACATGTAAAGCGTGCCGCCGGGTGCGAGTTTGTCGCACACCTTGCCGTACCAGCTCCTGAGATATTCCTCGTAGGACCCGGATGACATGCTCAGGAACTTCCTTCCATTGAACACCTTGCCGAGGTTGTATGGCGGGTCAGCAATGATCAGGCTGAAATGCCCGTCGGGGATATAGTCGATGCAGTCAAAGAGGTCGGCGTTGATTATGGAGTTGTCCACGAACGACTCCCTTATGTCATCCGCACTCAGTATGCCTTTCTCCAAGGAGGGAATTTCTGCCCCGGAGACGGTCAACGTCCTGTTGCGCCCCGCACGCACCTTATCAGGCATGGCCATAATGAATTTTCACAGGATTTTCATTCCCGTATTGTGCAACCATGATGCAAAGTTACAAAATTTCACCGGTATCATGGCGGTTTGCATTACAAAAGAGCATGGCAGGGCCACTTTTTAACTAAAAAAAGCATCGCGCGCTTTGCAGTTATAGGAAATATGTGTAATTTTGCACCTAAATTTCCACACGATGAAGAAGATTGTCCTATCGGCTTTTGTCACGGTCTTGCTGCTTAGCGGTTGCGCCGCTGAATTCAACAAGGTGTACAAGTCAAGCAACATAGACTACAAATATGAATATGCGAAAGAGTGCTTCGCAATGGGCAAGTATATCCGCGCCATAACACTGCTCCAGGAACTCGTCACGATCGAGAAGGGGACCGACAACGGCGAGGAATGCCTCTACATGCTGGCAATGGCAGAATATATGGCAAAAGACTACGAGACGGCGTCGGAGTATTTCAAGAAGTATTTCCAGGCATACCCGAAAGGCGCGTATGCGGAAATGGCAGCGTTCTACATAGGCGAGAGCCTGTATCAGTGCACGCCCGAGCCGCGCCTCGACCAGACGCTGACATACACCGCCATCACAGCATACCAGGAGTATCTCGACATCTTCCCGGACGCCGCGAATAAGGAAGAGGCGCAGAGGAAACTCATGGAACTGCAGGACAAACTCGTAAAGAAGGAGCTTGCCACGGCACAGCTGTACTACAACCTCGGCACATATTTCGGCAACTGCCTGAGCGGAGGGAGCAACTACGAGGCATGTGTCATCACGGCAGAAAACGCGCTGAAGGACTATCCTTTCGCCAAGGAACGCGAGGAATTCGCAGCACTGATAATGAAAAGCAAGTATGAGCTGGCAGAGCAGAGCGTGGAGGCGAAGAAACTGGAGCGTTTCCGCGATGCCGAGGACGAGTGCTACGGGTTCATAAACGAATACCCCGACTCGAAGGAGCGCGCGACGGCGGAGAAATACATTGCGAAGTGCAAGAAATTAACTCACCCGAAAGGGAAACCCGAAGAAACCGCACTGAAGGATTGAGGAAAAAGGGAAACATAAAATCAAAATATAGAAATGGATTACAGAAAGTCAAAAGCACCGGTAAACACCGTAACACGCAACATCATGGACCTCTGTGAGGACACAGGGAATATTTATGAGACAGTGGCTGTAATATCGAAAAGGGCAAACCAGATTTCTGCGGAGATAAAGCAGGATCTCAGCAAGAAGCTGGCAGAGTTCGCATCCTACAACGACAGCCTCGAGGAGGTGTTTGAAAACCGCGAGCAGATAGAGATTTCACGCTACTACGAGAAACTGCCGAAAGCCACGTTGCTTGCAACGCAGGAGTTCATAGAGGGCAACGTAGTATGGCGCGACCTTAACAAGGAACCGCAAAACGAAACGGAGTAATGCTTCAGCGCAAACAGACTCTCTTCCTCCTGCTGGCACTCATTCTAACAGTGGTGTGCCTCTGCCTGCCGGCGGGGATGTTCTACAGCAGCGGCATGCAGCCATCATCGCTGATGCTCAACCTGTGGGTAAAACTGCCCGACGGCTCACACGACTACTCGGTGTGGCCGATGTTCGCCGCGCTGCTGCTCTCGTGTCCCGTGACGGTGGCGGCAATACTGTCCTACAAGAACCGCATCTTCCAGAGCCGCCTGTGCCTGATGTCGATGCTGCTGATGCTCGCATGGTATGCCGCATGTGCGGTGTACGGCTATGCCTCGCCGTGCGTGGCGGGGGCATCGTTTACCCCGTCGATCGCGGCGGCGCTGCCGCTCGTCAACGTCATACTGCTGCTCATGGCGCGTCACGCCATCCTCGCAGACGAGGCAATGGTGCGCGCGGCGGACAGGATAAGATAAAGACCTCTAACGGTCGCACCGGCAGTCACTATTGTCCGGGAAACACGGATTCCAAACAAATGTATGTCCGCAACACCTTTCCAACGGCGTTGCGGACATACATTTTTATAAACAGGTGTTAAAAATTGATTGCTCATTTACCATTAGTTTTGAACACATTGACCCGAATGAATACTTTCATCATTGACCACAACATCCAACGGCAGGGCGAACCTGCGTGTTCGCCAGTAAGTTACAAGCAAATGCTTCTTGTAATGTAAACTGAAATCGTGCAGGGACCGATGCCCATTAATCATCAGAAAAAATATTTCCCAAAAACTTAACCCAAATTTCATTCACAAAAATTTGCAGGTAAATATTTTTTTTGTATATTTGCAACCGTTAACCTCGTCCGGAGCCAGGCAGGCATCGGTTAGCAATAGCAGAAGCCCGCAGAGGGCGGCAAGGGATGCTCACGCGGAGTGTCCCGGCGGGGGAGACATATATATGATAAGGCGTTTACTTTACGCTTTGTTCTTGACGTACTGAAACTTCGCAACTTTCAAATCACTGTCAGGAATGATGCAACGGTAGATGTCCAGGGATGTGTATTAACAGCCACTGAGGTATGCCTTTAGCAGGCGTGCCGGCATGGTGCTATACATATCGGCGTGGGCTTCTGCGTTGCTCGTTCAACAGTGATGGGCAATGCGAAGGCCTCAGTGCGTGGGACGGGTGACAGTAAGACCCCCACGCTTTTTTCGTATGTATCAGCCTGATAATGAAAAACACCAGGATGGACTACTACCGGACAGAAAGGTTTTATCATGTATTTATGTTGGAAAGGCAGCGGACAGCAGCACGTAACCCGGCAATACACCTGCCGGCGTTTCGTATGCAACTACATTTCGCAAGCAATCCCAACTTACACGAAAGAAAAACCAACACATCTGCTCCACGCATCTTCCATTCTCTTGTTAAATTTGTATCAAATTAAACATTAAAAAATACAGATTATGGCAAAGTTCAGAATTACGACCAAGCAAATGAAGAACAGCAACGGCATCCGCATAGAGCCCGGCATGGCCGTTGAGGTGGTGACACAGAGCATGAGCAACCCCGTTACCGTCAACGGCGGCCAGGCGGTTGCCGATGCCTTCATGCGCATCTACGGCATAGACATAAAGAAGGCCGGCGCGCTTAACATGACTTATCTTGATGTGGAACAAATTTAAATAAATGCTATTATGAAGAACAAATTAGAATTACTGAAAGACATTATTGAAGGAGGTCTTTTAGGGATAACAGCACCAGGGTTACTAGTTTTTAAAGCCTTTGGAAGTATATGGGGAAATAAAAAAGAAGTAGGAATGGCAGTATTAGGCATCGACCAATCTGGCAAAACGACTTGGTATGATTACTTGTGTAAAACAAACAGAAACGAAAAAGGAACGACAAAAGATGACATAGATGCGTTCACTCTAAAATTTGATGATGGGAAAAAGGTACATATAAAAGAAGGTATCGACATAGGAGGAGGCAGTGTAAATGTTAGTCCCTACTATTGGAATATGATAAAAGAAAACGATGTTATTCTTTTTTTCTTTAACGCAAAAAAATACATTGAGGAAACTGAATATATGAGAGAATGCAATGCCAGATTAGATTTCATAAATAATAAAATAAAAATATATAATTATACATATAATTACACATCAGATATCATAGATATCATAAATAATAAAAGGTGTGAAAGCAAAAAGATATATATAATTATGACCTTTGCAGATCAATTAAAAGACAGAACAGAAGCATATAATAAGGCATACGAATTGTTAAAGAGCCGTCCTTATATTAAAGAAATGACTGACAATTTTGTCCTGATCAATATGACAGATGAACAAGAGAAAAAAGAACTTAAAGAAAAAATGTTTGGTGAATATAAAAAATGAAAACAATTCTTTGGATTCAACGAAAATCAACAGATGAAGATGACATTATATCTGTTGATGGAATGAGGGTGGATAAAGAAGCCCCCACATATCAAAACACTTATGACAAATTAAATGATGATAAGTTTGTCAGGATATATAAATCTGATGATCTGCAAATTTTTAAACACACATCAAAAAAAACAGACAAGATACATTTGCTTATTTATTCCTGCTTCAACGAAAAGGATGCAAGCAATAGGAATGTCCCATTTATGGCTCGTTGTAATGACATAGATAATGTAGATGAGGCCGTATCACTTCTTATTAAAGAATCTGAACTATACAATTACTCAATAGATGACAACATTATAAAAAAATTAAAGTCCTTCCATACTCATAAAACATTAAAGAGAAAAGTGTGGGGACTGTTCTTTATTATTTTATTAATTATTTCTTGTTTAACAATATTAATATGTAGAAAATATGGAAAATAAAGTATTGCAAATAGAACGTGATGAATTGTCGCGTAACTATAAATATTATGATGATGCTGACGAAATAAAAGATATTGATATTTGCTCATACGAATACGATTTGCCGGCACTGAAGGAAAAAATGATATTCTATCCTCTGGAGAAAAATCCAAATATAGGTGACACTTATATTTTGGATCCATTTTGTGCAAATAGATACATCTTGGCAGAATATTTCTCTGACGAAATTCTTAAATCCAAGCGACATTGCATCAGCGACATAGCACGTTTCTTAGGTGCAAAGCATTTTCATTTTTCATTGGAAATTGTCAGGACAAAAAAAAGGAAATACAATGTAGATGTTGAAGCTGAATATGCCAAAGTGGATGGAAATTTAGGCGTGGATCTCAAACGTCAAAAAAAGTTGAACTCCAAGTATAGTTTAGATGAGGATTGTCAAGGCGCATTTGATGAAAAAGAGTATCATAAGGCAGAGGAATTGGCAAAACAATATGGATTATTCAATGAGCCAGATATTAAAAGTCTTTTTATAGGCAGGGATACTCAGTCGAAGAATAAGATCTTGCATAGAAAGTGTGAGTTTTTCATGTCTAACGAAATCAATACGAGCCTGGGTATAGCAGCAAAGTTAAAAATTATGAAAGATGTATTTAGTCTAAGTGCTGATTTTAACAAGACTGTAAAAAATAAAGAAATCATAAAAGGTATTTTGGAAATGGATTTTTAATACGACTGCATATAAAAAACAGACATAATTTTGCGGAAAGTAGTATTATCATTCTTATGCAACGACTATTTCAAAGAAATTAGAACAACGTTTTATGAAGACAGAAACACTTGAATTCAATCATAATGCGCGGGCAACATACACTGCTGTCAGGCATCTGTTCGAGATGAAACGCACCAAGTTCAGAAGCGTAAAGTTCAACGATGACCTGTTTATCGTCGAAGCAAGACATGGCTCGTGGATTTCCCCTTTCACGGAAAACGTGAAAATGAAGGTTGTTGCCACAGGTAACAGGACGTGCAGGGTGGTAGTGGAATCCTCTTCACGTTCAGTTCTAAACATTTTGAACCTCGGGGCTAACAAAGGCAACGTTTCGGACTTGAGCGACTACATCAGCAACGAGGTAAACAAATTGTGCCAGCCGGAGAATATCCCTATAAGGAATCAGGATGCAGGCCATTCCGAAATAAGGATTGTTGCGCCGGAGATAAAATTCAAGTGAACCCCTTACGAGAGTCAACCGTCACTCAATGCGGTTGACTCTTTCTATTCCATATTTCTTCAGTTCGCTCCTGCCGGTGCTTATATAGAGCATCAGCTCGTCGAATGCGAGATAAGTCTTGCCGTCCATCTGCATCGTGCCGACATTGTCGGAGAGTTGTATGCGGTCAAGTCCGCTGTATGAAGCCCTTGGCACTTTGTAGTACTCACCGGTGTTCCCGGCGGGGATGTACAAATGCGTTTGTGTCACCGCGTACAGATTAGGGCGGAACTCATATTCGAGGTGCTTGTATGGCTTGACTATATCGCATCCTTTGTTCAGCCACGCATCGTATTTCGACAGCACATCACCGTCAGTGCATCGGGTGAGGTTGATTTTCAGAGGCCACACTGCTGAAAACATGAGCCGTTGCAGAGGCAGTTCCGTTGGTGTGCCGTCAGTCATTGCTGTGTGGTACCACACATGGTCTGCATCCCCGTATGCGATGCCTTTCATCCTGTGCCTGATGGCCTCGGGGTGCAGGATGTAGCACACAAGATTTCCGGCGGCTCCCTCCATTATAAACATGGAGTACCTTATCCCTGTAAGTTTGTTTTCCGCATCCTTGTGCCAGTGCGTCAGGAAGTATGTGCCGTAATCCAGCGCGTCCTCTATCTGCCAGAAGTTGGTGTACAGCAACTTTCCCCCGCATTCGTTCCAATATCCCACGATGTCGGGATTTGCCCTCCTGTCCTTCGCATCGCTTGACACATCGTAAAGGTTATAAGGTTCCGTAAAGGATGTGTATGTGTCGAGGATTTGCTGCACATGGAAGAGCAGCGCAAGGCGTGTCTTCGGCGTTTCCTCCCTTGCCCTCGTTATGGCTGGGAGCATGTCGAACAGCGGGGTGCTGCCTGCGAATTTCTCCATCATTTGCATCGTGCTCTCATACTTTCGCGGCATGTCTATCACGTCCCCGTCCTTAGAGTCGTACCCGGGAATAACCTTCATCAGCATGAGAACGAGGAAAGGTACGCTGATGTCCTGCCCGACGATTCGATTATATATGACATTCTTGCCGGCACCGATGCCGTCGCGTATGAAAGGAGGATAGCAGTATGACAAAATTTCCATGGCAACGCGCTCCGGATTTGCCCGGCGATAGAGGTTGTCGCGGAAGAAAGTCCACGCCTGCCGGTATTGCCGCATGACATAATCAAGGTTCACGCCGCCATCCGTCTGCAGTTCCACCTCCGTCCTTATGTCCCTGTATGCCGAGCGCAGTTTCTGATGCGTTGCAAAGCACCGCCTTATGCCGTTGCTGTGTATCGAGCGGTTGTCATAGAACTGCTCGAGTTCCTCCATCGTGTTATATACGAGGCGCGTGTTCGCTATCGTCGTGAGCCATTCCTCGTACCTTGCATTATCTTCACTCATCGTAAAAAAGATTTGTTGTTGCAAATTTACACCTAATATAATACAAGTACGAACAAATCTCTTTCTTTTTGTCGGGAAAAGACAATAAAATGCAGGCGTCATGTATCATATTACATATAGCCGACATATTCCACGTTCCATAATATTTAATTGCTACTTATTGTATGCCGTCTTGCAAATAGTATTTATCTTTGCATCAAGTTTATTGAAAAGATAAAACAACAACGATATGGGAGCATTAAGACTTAGGAAAGTGACAGGTTTCTGGAAGAGTTTATTCTTCATGGGAAACGTCTGCAAGATGCGCAAGTCACTCATTGCTTATCTTCAGGAAGAGGGATTGGAATGTGAGGTCAAGAACGGGCATATCCAATTCGTGTACAACGACAACACATTTCACACAATACTTTCCATCAACGAATTTGGATATGGGGAATGCACAATAATCTATCAATGTACTGAAGACAGGTACGAGCGACTTGAAGACGAATGCAAGGCTCTTATCGCTGCCAACGTCAACGCGGTGATGGCAAACCACACGACAACATATGCGTTGGAAGAAGTTGTCCACGTCTCCACGTCGTTCTACTTCAACAGCAAGCACATGCTGCTTGACCTGTTTGCCATTCACTTCGAAGAGATTGCCAACGCTATTGGTGAGTTTTCCAAGGTTTACTCCTCCATCAACGAGGAACAGGAAACGACAAAAACCAGGCAAATAGGTTTCACGGCAAATTCGGAAAAGCACACAGAGCCGCAGGATTACGAGACAAAGGTGGCTGCAAGGTTGCAGAATAACATCAAACAATCATTATAACAAAAAAACTTATTGAACATGAAAAAGAAAACTATTGTTAAAGCATTGATGGTGCTGTTCATGTCGCTGTCGTTCCACGGCATGTCGGCACAATCAGCAAAGGTCGTGATTGACGGTAATGGTAACGAACACAGATATTTGGGCGAGACCAAAACCAAATACCATATTGCGGGGAACGGCGCCTCTTGGATTCTCAAGAAAAACGCGCGTGTGGAGTTCCGCAGCGCAGCAAAGGGGCAAGGGTTTATCTATCCAGCAACTTCCGGCAACAAACCTGTTTATCTCAAGCCGGCCAATTCGAAAATCATAGACTACGTTGGCTATATGTATGGTGACATGCCAGAAATGTACCACTGCAGAGGAGTCGTAAACGCATATTACAAGATTGAAACAGAATCTGGCAAAATAGGATTTGTCCTTAGAAGCCAGTTCAAATGGTCGTCAATGTCATTCTAATCAAAGCAACATGAAAAACAGAATTATCATCACCATGCTCGTGGCACTTTTCGGAATGCAAGGCACAGCATTCGCACAGCCACTCCCCGCGAAATACACAATAGGCAGTTATTACGACAAATATTTAGGGATATACGTCAAAGAACCGTCATTCATGGAAGCAGAGCCACATCCGGCAACCTGCAATTTCCGCGACTACACATACAAAGACGTGTCGTTGTCAGTTTCCGTTCTCCCCGGAGGACCGGTGACACGTTTCTTCGATTCCTTCCCGAACGGTGTTAATATGACAAAGATAAACAACAACGCCTACGTGTTCTCCGGATACATAAGCAATCATGGCAAAGCAACCGACACATATTACTACACGAAGATTCAAAACGTCCGTGGCCTTTGCTACAAGTATGAGTTGCGCTGCAACCGCTCGAGAGTGAAATACATAGGCAATCTCAAGAAGTTGGTGTATTACTACAATCCATTCAAGAAATAACCACGACAACAACGAAAAAACTGTGCCAGGCTTACATCAGTATAGCCTGGCACAGTTTCATTTCACACTATCACGATGCTGCTTTACGGCATCATTGTTTTACAATCCAAGTCCCTTTGCTGCCTTGTCTATGGCTTTGTTGGCTTTGTTGGCCTTGTCCTTTGCTTCCTTCTTCGCCTTGTCTGCAGTCTCTCCGGCCTTCTTGCCGGCCTTGTCTGTAGCGGTCTTCACGTCCTCCTTCACATTCTCAGTGGCCTCCTTTCCGGCCTCCACTGCTTCGGAGGGTATGGCCTTAACTCCTTCAATGATTTTGTTCAGTGCCTCGCTGTTTCCTGCCACTTCCTTCACCTTTTCGGAGTTTGTGGCGAGGAAGTCCTGAACCTGCTTCAACATAGCCTTAGCCTCATCAAGCTTGCCCTCTTCCTTGAGAGATTTTATCTTTTCATTAACAGAATTGAGGGCATCCTGCAAACCTGCGGCGTCCTTGGCATCGAGTTTCGCACTGAGGTCTTTTGTGACATCAACCTCCTGCGTTTCAACGACAGGTGTTTTCACGGAATCCGCGTCACTGGCAGTCCCCTTGTTTGTGTTCGACGTGCAGCTTGCAAACGAGATTGCAGCGGCAGCAACTGCCATAAACATTACTTTCTTCATAATCATGTTTTTTTTAGAGGTTATAAAATAATTAATACACTCACAAATATAACTCAAAAAACAACGTGTTGGTATTTTTGTTTAGAACGTTTAACATATAAAACAAAATTAGTCATTGCGAAACTGGTTTTTCCATTTCATCTTGGCAGTCCCTTTTCCCCGGCTGCGCGGCCGCTTGACGGCATATTGCCTGTCGTTTTTCCCCGCCTTAGCCCGCTATGCCTGCAAAAAAAACAACAGCGGCAAGACCGCTTGTCACAGCCTTGCCGCCAAACAACTAACTTGTTGTATTGTTCAGAACTTTGCCATCTTAATTGCCACCACGGCACACTCGCAGCCTTTGTTCCCCAACTTGCCTCCTGCGCGTTCCCTCGCCTGCTGAATGTCGTTGGTTGTCAGCAGTCCATATATCACCGGAATCTGGTTTGTCGCATTGAGTTGTGATATTCCCAGTGTGACGCCCTGGCAGATGTAGTCGAAATGCGGCGTCTCGCCGCGTATTACGCTACCGAGGATTATCACGGCATCATAGCCGTCGTTCAGTGTCATCTGGTGTGCTCCGTATATGAGTTCGAAACTGCCCGGAACCTTCTTTACATGTATGTTCTCCGGCAGCGCGCCATGCTTCTCCAGTGTACTCACTGCGCCATCGAGCAATGCGCCGGTTATCTCGGGATTCCACTCTGAAACGACAATCCCGAAACACATGTTGGACGCGTCTGGCACCTTGCCGGAGTCATAGTCAGAGAGGTTGTGAAGTGCTGTAGCCATTCTATTTCCTCGATGCCCTTTCTATGTACTTGTCAATTTCCTGGTAAACCATTGAGTTGACATATTTTTTCTTTATGTCCTGGTAAATCTTGAGAGCCTCGTCGTCCTTGCCCTGCTGAGTGAGAATGTCACCTGCATAGAGCAGGAACTGCGGCGACAGGGAGTTGTTCACGCCGTCCTCCGCACGGCTGTCCGCCATCTCGGCCGCTTTCTTGTATGTTTCCACGGCCTTGTCCAGCTGGTTCGTGTTTGCATACGCCGCAGCAAGGGCATTCACTGCCGCCGGAGCCACGAGGGCGTCGCCCGATGTGGAATAGGCCTCGAGACTCTTCAGGGCCTCGTTCCATTTCTTCTGCTGTGCGTAGCATATCCCGGCATACAGTCTGGCGAGGTTGCCGGCATCAGTGCCACTGTACTCGTCTGCAATCCTTATGAAACCGGCATACGAAGCCTTGTCACCATTGAGAGCCTTGTCATACTGTTCCGCCTCGAGGTACTGCTGCCCCTTTGCCAGTTCGGTGCTTGCCTTGTTGGCGCGCGGCACGAGATAGAAATTCTTGAAAAGGAAGAAGCCGAGCACCACCACGACCACGGCTGCCACCGCAATCAGGATTGGCTTGCGATACTTTATGAACAAAGCCTCCTTCTTGTTGAGAGCGTCATTTTCTACGACGTTCTTCTTAACATCTTTTTTTGCCATTATAATTTTGTTTTGTTTAATCTTACCCTATTTGGGTTGCAAAATTAGTGATTTTATCTAACATACTGAAACTTTTGATGTGTTTTTTTCCCTATCTAAGAAATAATTCCGAAATTTGCAAAACGAACCGTTTCGCTTATGATACTCAAGAGACTCTCAATACTCAACTACAAGAACATCGCGGAGGCAGAAATAGAACTGTCGCCGAAGATGAACTGCCTTGCGGGCAACAACGGCGAGGGGAAGACCAACCTGCTCGATGCGGTGTATTACCTGTCGTTCTGCCGCAGCGCAAGCACCAACATCGACTCGCAAGTGATACGCCACGGCGAGGACTTTTTCATGCTTCAGGGAGTATATGAGCGGGAGAACGGCGATGAGGAACTGGTTTACTGCGGGATGAAGCGCGGCGCGAAGAAGCACTTCAAGCGCAACAAGAAGGAATACCGGAAACTGTCCGAGCACATCGGCCTGCTGCCGCTGATAATGGTTTCGCCGGCAGACACTGCGCTGATTGACGGTGGCAGCGAGGAACGCCGGCGGCTCATGGACGTTGTCATATCGCAGTATGACCACAACTACCTTGTGTCGCTCAGCAGGTACGGCAAGGCTCTCATGCAGCGGAACTCACTGCTGAAACTCGAAACGGAGCCGGACACCGCGCTGCTTGACATACTGGAGGAGCAGATGGCGAGCGAGGGTGAGTTCCTGTATGAAAAGAGAAATGACTTCATCGAGTCTATTTCGCCTGTTTTCCGGCATATATATCAGCGCATATCGCAGGGCAAGGAACAGGCTGGCCTGCGCTATGTGTCTCACTGCCAGCGCGGCCCGTTGCTCGATGTGATACGGCGAGACCGCGCCAAAGACCGCATCATGGGGTATTCGCTGCATGGTGTCCACCGCGATGACATAGAGATGCTGCTCGGCGACTACCAAATGAGACGCGTGGGAAGCCAGGGGCAGAGCAAGACATTTGTCACCGCGCTGAAACTTGCACAACTGCTGTTCCTAAAAGAAAAGACGGGAACGCCGCCGATGATACTGCTGGACGACATTTTCGACAAACTTGACGCCGGACGCGTGGAACAGATAATAAAGCTCGTGGGTACGGAGGACTTCGGGCAGATTTTCATAACAGACACCAACCGCAGCCATATCGACAAGATACTCGAAGGCAGCGGGGCCGACTATTGCCTGTTCTGCGTGGAGGGCGGAAAGATATGCAAACTGCAAGGCGGGAATGGCGGCGGAGAAATGGAAACGCAACAGCAACAGGCCTGACCTGCTGTTTTTAATTCGCTAAAATAATGTTCAGAAGGGAAGTACAGGCATTATCAGAGGTGTTGAACAAGACACTGCGGCAGAACGGGATGGAGACACCAATGCTGCAAACAAGGCTCATCGGCTCGTGGGAAACGGTGGTCGGGCATAATGCATCGCGCTATACCTCAGAAAAATTCATACGCAACCAGACGCTGTTCGTAAAGATAACCAACCCCGCACTGCGCGCCGACCTGAACATGATGCGCACCCAAATCGTGGCACGGCTGAACCAGTGTGTCGGGACACGGCTGATTACCGACATACGCATATACTGACACCACCGCGCGCGGGCGGCAAGCCCCGCCGCTGAGTCCTATATCACCTCGTCCATCTTGACGTCGTTGCCTTCGGCAGGTATGCCCGGCAGACGCTGAAAACTGAAGCACACACCGATTTTGTAGGCATTGACGAGTTTCGGCAACATGCGGTCGTAGTAGCCTTTTCCACGTCCGAGGCGGTTGTTCTGTATGTCGAACGCCATGCCGGGCACCACGGCAAGGTCGATGGCTGCATAGTCATCAAACAGCTCGCCCGACGGCTCCATGATGTTGAAGAAACCATTCTGCAAGTCCTCCGGGCCTGTGTATCGGCGCAGTTCCATCTCCGTGTCGCTTATCACCTTAGGCAGCAGAACCGTCTTTCCCTGCTTCAGCACGCGGTCAACGGCATCGTGCGTATCCACCTCGTCGCCTAACGAATAATACATCAGCACCGTCTTCGCCGCCTTCATCCTGGGACTTGCCATAAGCCTGCCTATTATCACGGCCGACATTTCAGACAGTTCGCGAGGACTGAACTGCCCTTTCTTAGACCTTATGTACTTTCTTAAATCCTTCTTTTCCATCTTCAGCACATTGCAATGGAGTTCATGTTACCGTTCATAAAAATCCTGCTGCCACACGACCCTGCGCACGCGACTTTCTGTTTGCCGCCCGCTTTCTTCTTGGGCACGGGTTTCCTGGGGAAAGCCTCGCCTTTTTCAAACACCTCGAGTGCTTTCCTTATCACCGGGTCGTCCTGGTTGAGATACTGCGTCCAGGCCTGCTCGTTTAGGATGTTATATATTATGCGGCTGTTGATATACCGGTTGAGCAGGTTATGGCTCTTGCGTATCATAAGGTTGCGACGCTGCAGCCCGTGGTTAGACGCGTAGTTTGCAAACTGGTTAACGAGGTTCTGGCTTTGCAGATAGTCAGACAGTTGCATCATCTCCTTGAAGTTGTTCAGTTTCAGGCGATTGTCGTCTGTATATGTGAATGCGAACTGGAGAATTAGCCCACTCATCGCGGCCTCCTTGTAATATGACGTTATGCCCAGCGTGTCCTCCGGCACGAAGATGTCAGGCGTGATGCCGCCGCCGCCATATACGAGTCTCCCGGAGCTTGTCTTGTACGGCTTGCCCACATGCTTTATGCTGTCCTGCGAGAAGAACTCACCGTGCTCGTATCTGTTTATCAAGTCATGCTCGTAGTCCCCGTCATCACCGATGCTGTAAGGCTTCTGGATGCACCTGCCCGAGGGAGTGTAATACCTGGCAACCGTGAGCCGTATCATCGACCCGTCGCTGAACGGTATTTGCTCCTGCACGAGTCCCTTGCCGAACGACCTCCTGCCGATTATCGTGCCGCGATCGTTGTCCTGTATCGCCCCGGCGAGGATTTCAGACGCCGATGCCGACGACTCGTTGATAAGCACGACGAGCGGCATCCTCTGGAACGCGCCGCGCCCGTCACTCTTGTAGTCCTTTCTCGGCGACTTACGTCCCTCGGTATATACGATGAGTCTGTTTGCGGGCAGGAACTCCTGCGCCATGAGGACTGCCGACTTGAGCAGTCCGCCAGTGTTGTCGCGCAGGTCGAGGATGATGTTCGACATGCCCTCGTTGGACAGCTTTGCCAGCGCGATCGTCATCTCGTCGTATGTATGCTCGCCGAAGTTCCTCACCTTTATATATCCCGTCTCGTCATTTATCATATATGCCGCCGTGACGCTCTTCATCGGTATTTCCCCGCGCACGATGGTGAAATACTTTGGTTTCTTGTCACCATATCTCACGACACCGATTCTCACCTTCGTGTCTTTCTGTCCCTTCAGCCGTCTCATCGCCTCGTCGTTGGTCGCCGCCTTGCCCACGAAAGGCTTGCCGTCGATGCTCACAATCTTGTCGCCGGCAATCACCCCCGCCTTTTCCGCCGGTCCGTTGGGTATCACCCTCTGCACATGCAGCGTGTCACCGCGTATCACGAACTCGATACCGACGCCGAAGAACGAGCCTTTCAGGTCGTCCGTTGCCATCTGAACTTCCCTTGCGCTGATGTACACCGAGTGCGGGTCAAGCTCGGCGAGTATAAGCGGCATTGCCTTTTCCACGAGCGAATCGATGTCAACCTTGTCAACATATTGGTCGTCGATTATGTGCAGCAGGTTGCTCAGCCTGTTGCTCCCGTTGTTCACGATGTTCAGCCTGTTCCCAGAGAACCTGCTGGTGAAGAACGTGCCGATTAATATTCCCGCCATCACACATGCCGCCATCAGCATGGGCATATACCGGTTATTCTTGCTTTGCTTCATATTGTTGCGATGAGTGATTTGTTGTTCATTATTTACAATGGTGTCAATCAGTCCAGTTCGTGCAGCACCACCTCAATCCCGGCGCGCCTCAACAGGTTTATACCGTCCTCGAGCCTGTATTTCTCCCCATACACCACTCGCTTTATGCCGGCCTGTATTATCAGTTTCGAACATTCGATGCACGGTGATGCCGTGACGTAGAGTGTCGATCCGTCACTGTTGTTCGAGCTCCGCGCCAGTTTCGTAATGGCGTTTGCCTCGGCGTGAAGCACATACGGCTTGGTGACGTTGTCCTCGTCCTCGCACACGTTCTCGAACCCGCTCGGTGTCCCGTTGTATCCGTCGCTGATAATCATCTTGTCCTTCACCACGAGTGCGCCCACCTTGCGTCGCTGGCAGTAACTGTTCTCCGCCCATATACGCGCCATCCGCAGATACCGCGAGTCAAGTCTTTCCTGTTTCTCGTCCATAGCGGTATTATTATGTTATTTCTTTTTGTCGCCCTTTGCCCCGGCCTTCTTTATGCCGTTCCGGCGCAGGAGGGCATCAATGGTTGGCTCTCCACCACGGAAACGCTTGTAGAGAACCATCGGGTGTTCCGTGCCGCCGCGCGACAGGATGTTGTCACGGAAACTCTGCGCCGTCTGCCTGTCGAATATCCCGTTCTTCCTGAACACGCTGAAAGCATCGGCATCCAGCACCTCCGCCCACTTGTAACTGTAATACCCGGCGGCATACCCGCCTGCCATGATGTGCGAGAACTGCACCGTCATGCAGGTGTTCAGATCATGCCGTTTCTTCGCGACAATGGCCTTTGCCCATGCCTTGCGCTCAAACGTCTGTATATCTTCGTCGAACTCGTCACGCCTGGTGTAGTATGCCATGTCGAGCAGCCCGAGGCTCACCTGCCTCATGCAGGCCATCGCAGCCATGAAATTCCTGCTCCGCACGATGCGGTCTATCAGCTCGCCGGGTATCGCCTCGCCCGTCTTGTAGTGGAATGCGAAGGTGCTCAGGAACTCCTTCTCCACGGAGAAATTCTCCATAAACTGCGACGGGAGTTCCACGAAATCCCACAGCACGTTGGTTCCCGACAGGCTCTCGAACCGGCTGTTGGCGAACATCCCGTGCAGCGAGTGTCCGAACTCGTGCAGGAATGTCTCCACCTCCGATAGCGTAAGCAGCGCCGGCTTCTCATCGGTAGGCTTGGTGAGGTTCATCACCACGCTGACGTGTGGCCGTATGTTCTCACCCTTACGGTCGATGAACTGTCCCTGGTACTCCGTCATCCATGCCCCGCCCTGTTTGCCCTTGCGCGGATGGAAATCGGCGTAGAACACGGCAAGGAACGAGCCGTCACGGTCGGACACATCGTAAGCCTTCACGTCGGGGTGATACACCGGTATATCCTTGTTTTCCTTGAATGTTATCCCATACAGCCTGTTGGCAAGCCCGAATACTCCGTCGATGACGCGCTGCAGTTCGAAATACGGCCTCAGCATCTCGCTGTCGAGGTTGTATTTCCTCATCTGCAACTTGTGAGAGTAGAACGCATTGTCCCAAGGCATCATCTCGAAGTCCTTCCCCCCGGTGCGCCTTGCAATTTTTTCCAGTTCGTCAAGTTCCTTCTCTGCGGCAGGCCTGTAAGCATCGATGAGTTGGTTCAGCAGCCGGTACACGTTGCGCGTGCTGCCTGCCATTCGGCGTTTCAGCACATAGTCGGCGTAGGTCTTGTAGCCAAGCAGCTGCGCCACCTCGCGGCGCAGGTTCACGAGGCGTTTGCAAATCCCGGTGTTGTTCTCTCCGTTGTCGTGTATGCAGACGGAGTTGCGCGCCATGTATAGTTTCTCGCGCAGGTCGCGTCGTGTGCTGTATGTCATAAACGGGCCGTAGCTCGGATAGTCGAGCGTCACCACCCATCCCTCCATTCCGCGTTCCCTGGCAGCCATCGCCGCAGCCTCGCGTGCCGTGTTGGGCAGCCCGTCGAGGTCTTTCTCGTCGGTGAGGTGCAGTATGAAGGCCTTGTTTTCCTTCAGCAGGTTCTGCGAGAATTGCAGCGAGAGCATCGAGGCCTCCTCCGTCAGCCGCCGCAGCCGTTCCTTCCCGGCCTCATCGAGCAATGCCCCAGAGCGCACGAAGCCCTGGTAGGTGTTCTCCAGCAGTTGTTTCTCCTCAACGGAAAGCCTGCGGTGGTGCCTATGCACATACCTCACTCTCTCGAAGAGTTTCCCGTTGAGCATCATGTCGTTGGCATGTTTCGTCAGCATCGGCTGCACTTTCTGCGCCAGCGCGTCCATATCGTCGTTGGTCTCGGCGCTGAGCAGGTTGAAGAACACCGTGCTCACCTTGCCGAGCAGGCCATAGTAATCGTCATCGTCTTCCTTGGTGATCAGGGTGTTGTCGAACGTCGGCCTTTCGGGGTTGTTTATTATCCTGTCGATTTGCTCGTCTTCCCGCCTGATGCCCTCGGCGAATGCCTCCTCATAGTCCTCAAGCCTTATCTCGTTGAACGGCACAGTCTCGTGCGGCGTGTTATATTTCAGCAAGAAAGGGTTCACGCGATCCCCGCACTCCTTGCTCACGTTGTCCGTAGTCATGCGAATATTCTTTCTCTCATAAATTTTCTTCAACGTGCAAAGATAATAAAATAATTCCGTTTGGCACTTAACGCCTGAAAATTTAACTAATATTTCACTCCTTCAGCCGCTCAAGCGCAGGAATGTCCATCGTCGCGCGGCTGTGCGTGAGCACGCCGTCCTCCTCAAGGGCGGCGAGTGTGCGCGAAACGTTGATCCTGCTCTCGCCGATCATCGCGGCGAGCGTGTCCATCTTTATCTTGACGGTCTTGTGTCCCGCCGGTGTCTGGCACCGGCTCTCCACGAAGGCGAATATCTTCCCGCGTATGTCCTCCGGGGTTTTCCGCCATTGCAAGTGCGACTGCCTCTGGGCATTCGTGCAAAGAATGTTGAGCATGTTGATCCTGAAGATGCCGAAATCCGCCATAAGCCTGGCCACCCCGCTCTTCCCGATGCACACCATGCCGCAATCCGTCGCCGCCCTGAATGTCTTGGTGTAACGCTGTTCCATACCGAAGAGGCGTTCTGGCTGTATCATTGAAGGAGCCTTTAGCGTCTCGAAAACAGTGTAACTGCCATCGTCCGCACTCATCACCGACTCCATCTCGCCCTGCATCAGGAAACACAGGTTTGTGCATGTGTCCCCCTCGCCGATCACCACCCTGTTCTTTCCATATTTCGCGAAGCCAAGCCGTGTGTGCGCCACGACGTTTTCTATGTCGCTGCGGCTCATTCCCTGAAACAGGGGGAGCATTAGTAGTTGGTCACGCAGGCGCAGCATGCCCATACCGTCATTTTTCTATCTTCCCCTCAAGTGACGGGGAGAACCACACCTTGTTCTTTCCGTCCCTGCCGGAATATATCAGATAGGCCATCAGTTCGGGATGATTCTCAAGCACGCGCTTCGTCCCTTCCACGCCGAGAACCATGAAAGCCGTGGCGTATGCGTCGGCGGTGGCGCAGTCCTTTGCGATTACCGTTGCAGAGAGTATGCTGTGCTGCACCGGGCGTCCGGTCTTGGGGTCTATCGTGTGCGCGTATTTCCTGCCGTTCTTGTAGTAGAACTTGCGGTAGTTACCGCTCGTCGCCATCGCCTTGTCTGTGATGTTGAGCACGGTCTGCAGTTCCCCGTCACCGCCCAGAGGGTCGTCAACAGGCTTCGTTACGCCAATTTTCCAGGGCAGCCTTTTCTCGCTGTTGCCGCTCGTCACAACCTCCCCACCAATATCTATCATGAAGTTCTTGATGTCCTTGCCACGCAGCAGACGCGCCACCACGTCACATCCGTAGCCCTTCGCTATCGCACTGAAGTCGAGCATCGTGCGCCGGTCCTTTTTCCTCGGGAAGCATTTTTTGCCGTCATTCACCACGCTGAACTTGTCGTTGCCGACGAATGCCCGCAAACTGTCCACCTGATGCTTGTCCGGCATCTGCTTTGTCTTGAAGCCGAAGCCCCACGCATTGACAAGCGGTGCCACCGTTATGTCGAAAGCCCCGCCGCTCTCCTTGTTCACCGTCTGTGAAAGCTCATACACCTCCATGAACATCCCGCTCAGTTCGGGTTTCTCGCCACGGTTGATTTTCGACACCGTTGAGCTTGGGTTATACATCGAGAACTCGTCGTCGACAGTCTTCAGCGCGGCCTCGATCTCGCTCTTCAGGTCGTTGTCAGACTGGTATGTCACGTTGTAGAACGTGCCGAACACCTCGCCCGAGTCATGCTGGTAAGGCATTGTCTGCTGTTGCTTGATTATCAGCACCGTGCCGACAACAAGCACTACGAGGAAAAGGATTTGAAAAAAGCGTTTCGTCTTCATATTTCCAATATTAAGTTGAATGTGCCGCCGAGGCGCGAGCTGCCGTTTTTACCATAGCCCGGCACATACCACGAGTTGCCAAGTTCGCCGTTGTCAAAACTGATGCGCTGTCGGTAACGCACGCTCCATCCCAAGTGCAGCGGGCCCCATATCTTGGCCTCAACGCCGAACACCGCCTCCGCCCAGTGGTAGTGGCACTTGATGTCAGTGCCGCCATATTCCGCCGTGCCGCCCCACACGGGGTCTGTCAGCGCGGGGTGCTCCAAGTCGTACTTCCACGCGGTGTAGGCATAGCGCACGCCACAGTACAGGCGGTAGATGTCGTTCTTGTTCCTCAGTATGTTGAAGTCGATGCCCACCCTGCCGTATGGCGCGCCGGTCTTGTATCTCGTGCCGGTTACGTCGTCGGTGTGGTCGGCCCTGCCGAAACCTATTTCCACGACGGGGAAATACCTGCCGCGCAGATTGACCCGCGCCGCGCCTTCATACTGTCCGTAGTCGGCAAATGCCGCCATGCCTGCACCCAGCAGGTCGGCGGATACGGCAGTGCCACGGTAGAACGGCAGCGTGTCCGGCACCTCTGCCACTTTCCTGCGCTGTGCGGCAGCATTCTGCGACACTAAAAGCAGGCTAATTGCCAGACATGAAATAAATGCGTATATGCTCTTTCGCTGCATCATAGTTCACCTCACTATCGTTTATACTGACAGATTCTATCTTGTTGTGCGTCGCCGTCACATCCTTTATCGTGTGGAAGAACGACGGGCCGCAGTCCGTGGATTCGAAATGCGGTACGTTCGTCTTGCTCACCGCTATGGTGTCGCACACTATGCCGCCCAGCGAGTCGCGCATCTCAAGCACGAAGCGGTCGGTATCGCCGGCATAGCTCACCGGCAGGCTGAACGCCTTTTTCCCTACACTGCGGTTCAGAAGTATTGTGTCGCTGCCGTCGACGCGCCTCGTGATCACCGTAAGCGTGTCTTCCAGAGCGAACGGTTTGCCATCGGCGCCATACAGGCCGTAATTGGCATAAACGGCATTGTTCAGCGGACAGTCTATCGTGGTGCAGGCCACGAGCATGGCGGCTGCGGCTATTACAACTGACAGTTTTTTCATTTACAAATACACTACTTTACACTTTTACCCACTAACCGTCGCGGGACTCCCGCGTCATATTTTCTCCGCCACCTGATACTCATTCCGTCCCTGCGACGACCGGCTTATCAGGTCGCCGATGAAGCCGGTGAGGAACAACTGCGTACCGATCATCATCATCGTCAGCGAGATGTAGAAGAACGGCGAGTCGGTGACGAGCCTCTGTCTGACACCATTGGCAAGACACCACAGTTTGTCGGCACCGATATATGCCGCAGACAGGAATCCAACGATGAACACCACCGTGCCGAGGAAGCCGAACACATGCATGGGCTTGCGCCCGAAACTGCTGAGGAACCATAGTGTTATGAGGTCGAGATAGCCATTGAAGAAGCGGTTCAGCCCGAACTTCGTCGCGCCGTACTTGCGTGCCTGGTGGCGCACCACCTTCTCGCCAATCTTGTTGAAGCCCGCGTTCTTGGCGAGGTAAGGGATGTAGCGGTGCATCTCCCCGTAAACCTCGATGTTCTTCACCACCTCGCGGCGGTACGCCTTCAGCCCGCAGTTGAAGTCGTGCAGGTTCTTTATACCGCTTATCTTCCGTGCCGTGGCATTGAACAGTTTCGTGGGAATTGTCTTCGACAGTGGGTCGTAGCGTTTCTGCTTGTAGCCCGATACGAGGTCGTAGCCTTCCTCGGTGATCATGCGGTATAGTTCCGGGATCTCGTCAGGCGAGTCCTGCAGGTCTGCGTCCATTGTTATCACCACGTCGCCGGATGCCTCCTCGAAGCCGCAGTACAACGCCGGGCTCTTGCCGTAGTTGCGGCGGAACCTTATGCCCCTCACCTCCGGGTGCTTGGACTTCAGGTCGCATATCACTTCCCACGAACGGTCACGCGATCCGTCGTTCACGAAAATCACCTCGTAGGAGAAGTTGTTCCCGCGCATCACGCGCTCTATCCACGCGAACAGTTCGGGCAGCGACTCCTCCTCATTATATAAAGGTATTACAACAGAAATATCCATGTCTTGTTTTTCTAAGATTTCTATTTCAACGCGGAGACCCGCCGCCTTCGCCGCCACGGATGCCGTGTCCGCCGCTCTTCTTTGCGAAAAGTGCCAGCGGCAGGCTGAGCAGCGCGCTTAGCAGCACATTACCGGCGAGGAACTGTATCACCACCTCCACAGGCCGCATCTCTGATATTACTTCTATCGTTGATTCTATGTCCTGTGCCGTCAGGCCGTAGCTCCCAACCGTGGCAGCCATATCCGGCGAGCGCAGCAAAGCCCCGTAACGCTCGATGAAGTATCCGTGATCCATGAACTGGAAATACACCAGTTGTATGCCAGCGAACATCAGCGTAGCGCAGATGAGCATCATTATCGCGTATCCGAGCGCTTGGCGGAATCCCATGCTGTCGCCCAACTCCCTTCTGCGGAACGTCCTCATGCGCGACAAGGCATAGAACGGTGATGCCATGGCAATGATCATCGAGGCAAAGGACCACAACGTATCGCTGAAACCGGCTATCATGCATGCGAAACTGGCCGCCCACACCACGCCGACACGCGCTCCGTCAGTGAGCGAGCAGGATTTCATCCGGGAATACTCTTCTGGGGTTATCATTATTAATATGTGTGTTTCCGTCGGCAAAATTACGCATTTATTGATAAAACTCCAAAGAAAACGGCAATGTACTGAAATAAAAAAACATAAATGGCAGCCCGATACGCCTGCGAGGAACAAACGATATGCCCGGGCAGCCGACTATACTGTCAGTTAGGGCCACAATGACCGGTTTGGGGGTTATGACACAATGAAAAGAAGATTTTACAGTGACTGATTTGCGGTTGACTTCATACGGCGAAGCAAATTCGGCGTAATTGCTCACCAAATACGGCGTAATTGCACGGCAAATACGGCGAGTTTGCACGGCAAATACGGCGTGTTTGCAATATGGTCAGCAACGGACGGGAAGTGCATTTGTGACAAAGTAAGTTTCCATTGAGTATCTATGAATTATGCAACCGCTTTGCAATCAAATGATGCCTATTCCCTGTGTGTTGCCTTCCACCATGCCGTTTTTGTCTTCGTCGCTGCCGCCTTGTTCGCCGAAGGGTCACTGACGGAAATCCCGGAATAGTCAGTTATTGGGTTCTCCGTGCCGTTGTATGCGGAATAGAATGCGGCGGTCGCCGCCTTTGCCGGCACAAGTCTTGCGAGCGACTGCGTGAAGCGCGAATACATGGCCTCGTCACCGTCGCACAGCAACCTGACATAGTTATCGAAGTCGAAGAATATGTGCGTGCTCAGTCCGTCGTAGGCCTGCAACCGGTCAAGCATTCCGTCATCAAACGAATGCGAGGCGTTGATGTCGCGCATCACCGCCGCCATGTTCCCCAACTCGTCGCAGCGTATTGCCGAAATCGTCCCGTAGGGGTATTTATAGCCCTTGTAGAATGTGAGGAACTCGCTGCACGCCGCGCTCCAGTCCATCGACACTATTGATTTCCCCATCTTGTCATACGGCATCCCGTATAGCATTATCTCCGTCGGCGAGGCGACGATATAATCCGTCACGCGCCGCAGCTCGTATGCCGTCTCGACGTTTGCCATGTAGCAATCATCGAAAAGGATATAGTCAAGGTGCACGCCTGCCATGCCCATTGCCAGCGACAGGTCGGTGATGTCGGTCTGATACTTCACGTCGCCTGAATGTCCGAAGAAACGTGTCCGTTTCCATTCGTCCTCCTCTGTCGCGCCATTCTTTCTTGCAATGGCATGTTTGTTCTGCAATTTCGTTCCCTTTGGAATCCACGCCATGCCGTGACATCCTATTATCATTGCATAGTGCGGCGTTTCCGACAACGCCCTTATGTCGCTCATGATGCCGGCAATGCCGCCGGGGGTGGTGTATTCGTTGCCTGCAAACGTGTATTTCCTCAGCGTGTCGCGCTCGCACTTCCCGTTGCGGTATGCAATCTCCGTGAGCGACGCCTCCCTCTCGCCTGATGCCATGAACACGAGGAAGCGTCGGTCCTCCGCGCCCTTCATGCCGGCTATGGCGCGCTCCATGCCATCTATGTTGTTATGGAAAGGAGTGATCATGTCGCTGCCCGACCAAGGGAGGTACATTATTACGGTCTGCACAAACTTCGCCTCGGGTTTCTCCTCCGGTGTGTCGTCGTGACACGAGGCGAAGGCGATCACGGCCAACAGCAGCAATATGATTTTCCTCATAACAACTATGGCATCAAGCCTTCTTCCTAAGTTCCGCAATAGACTGTTTCAGAGAAGCGATCTTCTCCTCCGAGTCGCTCTGTTTCTTGCGTTCCATCGCAACGACTGCCTCCGGTGCGTTGGCAACGAATTTCCCGTTGGCCAGTTTCTTCATCACCCCGGCGAGGAAGCCCTCAAGGTGTTTCAGCTGCGCCTCCTGCTTCTCGATCTCCGCCGCGACGTCGATCAGCTCGCCCAGTGGCACGGCATACTCGTGCGTTCCCACCATGAACTGCGAGGCGTCGGCGTGCTTCTCCGCCACCGTCTCTATCCCCTTCAGGTTTGCCATCTTGGTCACCACTGCCGCATAGCCTGCATACGCATCCTCGCCAACGGACTGCAACGTCATACGCTCCTTGTTAGGGATGTTCTTCTGGTTGCGCACGGTGCGCACGCCAGACACTATCTGCTTCACGTTCCCGATGTCTGCCACGAGCCTCTTGTCACCATCGGCGGGGCTGCCCAGCGAAAGTTCCTCGCGCATTATGCTGTCGCCTGCGGAACGCTCATGTATGTGCTGCCACAGTTCCTCCGTTATGAACGGCATGAACGGGTGCAGCATCTTGAGCAGTGTCTCGAAGAATCCGAGCGTTGCCTCGTATGTCCTTCGGTCGATTGGCTTCCGGTATTCCGGCTTCACCATTTCGAGATACCAGCTCGAGAACTCGTCCCAGAAGAGTCTGTAGACGGTCATCAGAGCCTCTGAGATGCGGTACTTCGAGAACAGCTCGCTGAGTTCCCCGTTGACGGTGCGCAGCATTGCCCCGAACCACTCCACGGCAATCCTGTTTTCCTCCGGCTGCTCCACGTCAGCCGTCTCCCACCCCTTGACGAGGCGGAAGGCGTTCCATATCTTGTTGTTGAAGTTGCGTCCCTGCTCGCAGAGGCTCTCGTCGAACAGGATGTCGTTGCCGGCAGGCGCCGATAGCATCATTCCCATGCGCACGCCGTCGGCCCCGTACTTGTCTATCAGTTCCAGCGGGTCCGGCGAGTTGCCGAGACTCTTCGACATCTTGCGCCCGAGCTTGTCCCTCACGATACCCGTGAAATACACGTTTTTGAACGGGAACTTGCCCATGTATTCCTCTCCTGCCATTATCATCCGCGCCACCCAGAAGAATATTATGTCGGGAGCGGTCACGAGGTCGGATGTGGGGTAATAGTACTTTATCTCCTCATTCCCCGGGTTGTTGATGCCGTCGAAGAGCGAGATGGGCCACAGCCACGAGCTGAACCATGTGTCGAGCGCGTCCTCGTCCTGGCGCAGGTCGCCGGGTTGCAGGTTCTCACAGCCGCTCTCCCTGCGTGCCATCCCGAGTGCCTTCTCCGGCGATTCTGCCACCACGAAATGCTCCTCCCCGCCTGACTTGCCATCGCCTGCCTTGCCTGGCGTGGTGTAGTAGTATGCCGGGATGCGGTGCCCCCACCACAGTTGCCTCGATATGCACCAGTCCTGAATGTTCTCGAGCCAGTTTTTGTATGTGTTGACATATTTCGAAGGATAGAAGTGCATCTCGCCGTTCACCACCGGCGGCAGCGCGATGTCGGCGAAGTGCTGCATGCGCAGGAACCACTGCAGCGACAGGCGCGGCTCGATGGCGGTGTCCGGGTTGCGCTCGGAGTAGCCCACCTTGTTGGTGTAGTCCTCCACGCGCTCCATCAGCCCTGCCTTCTCGATGTCCTTGACAATCTGCCTGCGGCATTCGAAGCGGTCCATGCCGACATACAGCGGCGACTGCCCCGATATGGTGCCGTCGGCGTTGAATATGTCTATCGTCTCGAGGTTGTGCGTCTTGCCCAGCATGTGGTCGTTGGTGTCGTGCGCCGGGGTGACCTTCAGGCAGCCCGTCCCGAACTCTATGTCAACATACCTGTCCTCGATGACCGGGACAACCCTGCCCACGAGCGGCACGATCACTTTCCTTCCGTGCAGCCAGCGGTTCTTCGGGTCTTTCGGGTTGATGCACATGGCGGTGTCCCCCATTATCGTCTCGGGGCGCGTCGTGGCGACCACGGCATAATATCCGCGCCCGTCCCTGTGCATCACATTCCCCTCCTCCCCGGTGTATTCATCAATGCCCGCGCAGCAATTCCCATCGACATAATATTTGAGATAGTACAGTTTCGACTGCTCCTCCCTGTAGACGACCTCCTCGTTGCTGAGCGCGGTGAGTGCCTTGGGGTCCCAGTTCACCATGCGCAGGCCGCGGTATATCAGTCCCTTGTTGTACAAGTCGATGAAGACGCGCTTCACGCTCTCCGAGCGTTTCCCGTCCATGGTGAACGCGGTGCGGTCCCAGTCGCACGACGCGCCGATCCTGCGCAGTTGCTTCAGGATGATCCCGCCGTGCTCGTTGGTCCAGTCCCATGCGTGGCGCAGGAACTCGTCGCGCGACAGGTCGTGCTTTTTTATGCCCTGCCCCGCGAGTTTCCTCACCACCTTCGCTTCGGTAGCAATCGAGGCATGGTCGGTCCCCGGCACCCAGCAAGCGTTCTTGCCCTCCATGCGCGCCCTCCGCACAAGGATGTCCTGTATCGTGTTGTTGAGCATGTGCCCCATGTGCAGCACGCCCGTTACGTTTGGCGGCGGTATGACCACCGTGTATGGTTCGCGCCCGTCGGGCTTGGAGCTGAACAGTTTGTTGTCAAGCCAGTATTGATACCATTTCGACTCCACCTCGCGCGGGTCGTACTTCGTTGCTAATTCCATTTGCTATATCGTTTTATCTCGTTGTATTCATTATAATATAAAAACGCTGCAAAGTTATAAAAAAAATGCAACATGCAGCATAAGTTTGTGTACGAAATTAGCTTTGTGGCATAATTATAGGTATGTGTTGACACATAGCAAAATTAATTTTCGACAAGTGCCGGAGCGCAGCGAACCGAAAGTTAACAAGTCATACCATCAAGGAACTATCTGTATGGCAGCGGGAAGTTGCTTGGCAATTATCTCAAGTTTTAACGAACTGCGTGGAATATAACACCTGTTTAAATTGAATAAATTTCACCAGTGATGTTGCTGTATGTCAGATTTATTTGTTACTTTTGCATCAAAATAGAAGGAGCTATGCATACAAGGGAAGAAAAACTGGAAGCCTTCGGGAGACTGCTCGACGTGCTTGACAGGCTGCGGAAGGAATGCCCGTGGGACCGCAAGCAGACCAACGAGAGCCTGCGACCGAACACCATAGAGGAAACCTTCGAACTGTGCGACGCGCTGATGAAGGACGACGCAAAGGACATCTGCAAGGAACTGGGCGACGTGATAATGCACGTTATGTTCTACGCGAAAATCGGCGAGGAGCAGGGAAAGTTCGACATTGCAGACGTGTGCGAGAAGGAGGCCGACAAGCTGATTTTCCGCCACCCGCATGTATATGGCGAGGCGGAGTCGCTGAAACACTCGCCGCTGATACACGCCGAGGCAGGCAAGGAACTTGACACGGGACAGGTGCTCGAGAACTGGGAGCAGATAAAACTGCGCGAGAAAGACGGCAACAAGAGCGTTCTCTCCGGAGTGCCAGACGCGCTGCCGTCGCTGATAAAGGCCTACCGCATACAGGACAAGGCGCGCAACGTGGGCTTCGACTGGCAAGACCGCCAGGACGTGTGGGACAAGGTGCGCGAGGAACTGGGAGAACTGGAGGAGGAACTGAAAAACGATGACGGGGACAAGGCGACGCGCGAGCTCGGCGACTTCCTGTTCTCGGTGATCAACGCCGCGCGGCTCTACCACCTGAACCCAGACAACGCGCTGGAACACACCAACCGCAAGTTCATCAGGAGGTTCAACTATATCGAGGAACACTCGATAAAAGCAGGCAAGCCACTGACGGAAATGACCTTGGGGGAGATGGACAGACTATGGAACGAAGCAAAGGAAAAAGAATGTAAATGATATGAGGAAACTATTTTTTTTATGTGTCTCAGCCATTGCCGCAGCCGTGATTGCCGGTTGCAGCGGGGGCAAGACAAAGGATGCCGGAGGCAGCGACTCTCTACGGACTGACAGCACAGCCGAGCAGGACAGCTCCCTGTACGGACGGTGTGGGGATGGCTGCGCCATGAACACGCTGCAACTCATAACCGACAATGGCGACACGCTATACCTCGGCTATGACCCGGACGCGGACATGTCGCCGGTGCGCGGGGGAATCGCCGTGGGCGACAGGGTGGCGGTGACGCTCGGCAATGACGAATATGGCGAAAAAATCGCCGCGAGCGTGATAAACCTTACCACACTGCTCGGCAAATGGCAGAGCCTCGAACGTGCGTTTGAGATAAAGGAAGGAGGGGTGGTAAAGACTACCGTAAACGAACAGAAGCCTTACACCTCGTGGAAAATCGTCAACGGCAAACTTGTACTGAGCGCGGACACGTTCAGCATATACGAGCTGGGCGCCGACTCGCTGTATCTCGAGAACAAAGTGGGCATATTCGCCTACAAGAGAGTGAAATAGCATGACGCCATGACTCCTTTCAGAGTATCCATTCTCGGGTGCGGGAGCGCGCTACCCACTCTGCGGCACTGTGCCTCGTCGCAAGTCGTGGAACTGCGCGACAAGAAATTCATGGTTGACTGCGGCGAGGGAACGCAGATGCAGCTGCGCCGCGCGAGGATTGGCTTCAACAGCATAAGGGCGGTGTTCATATCGCACATACACGGCGACCACTGCTTCGGACTGATTGGGATGATAAGCACATTCGGCCTGCAGGGACGCACCGCGCCGCTACAAATATATGCCCCCAAGGAACTCGGTGAAGTGCTTGACACACAACTGCGGCTGTTCTGCGCGCACCTTGACTATGAGGTGACTTTCCATGCCGTCGACCCGTCGGCACAGAATGTGGTGTATGAGGACAACAGCCTGCAGGTGGAGACCATACCACTGCAACACCGTATGCCGTGCTGCGGCTACATCTTCCGCGAGAAGCCAACGCTGCCGCATATACGACGCGACATGATCGACTACCTGAAAATCCCTGTAAGCCAGATAAGCAACATCAAGTCGGGAGCCGACTGGGTGCGCGAAGACGGGACTGTCGTGCCAAACAAGCGTCTCGTGTCGCCGGCAGACAGGCCGCGGGCATACGCCTACTGCTCCGACACGCGCTACGTCCCCACGCTGCACGAACGCATGGAAGGCATAGACACGCTTTACCACGAGAGCACATACGGGGACGACGACGCGCAGTTGGCGGAGAAATTCTGCCACAGCACTGCGAGGCAAGCCGCACTCGTGGCGCGCGCCGCCGGGGTGCGGCGGCTGCTGCTTGGGCATTACAGCTCGAGGTATGATGACGAGAGCATTCTGCTACGACAGGCAAGGGAGGTGTTCCCCGAAAGTTACCTGACGAATGAAAAAGACATTTTCGATATATAAATATCGACAAAAATTTGCATGTCTCAAAGAAAAGCACTATATTTGCAACGATTAATCAACATGATGCGCGTATGATAAAGAATATACTGATATTCTCAATGGCCTCGATACTTGTTTCTGCAATTCCAGTAATGAGTCATGCCGAGACCGCGATAGAGATTATAGACAATGACTATCAGAGTGTTACGATCTCCGTACAGGAGTCTGTGCTGCACGTCACTGGCGCCAACGGGCAGGTTCTCCAGATATATAATGTTGCCGGAGTGATGGTCAAGAGCATAAAGGTGGAAGGAAACGACAGACGCTATGAGCTGAACCTGAGCAAGGGGTGCTACATAGTAAAAGTAGGAAAGACGGTAAGGAAAATATCAATAAAATAACACTGCCAGACTAAATTAAACTAACCAACGGGTTTGCAAAAGCAGATTTTCGTCTGCTTCATTGTGCTTTTGGCACTGCTGTCATGCACAGATGGAGACAGACAGCCATACCAGGACATAACGCCCGAGGCACTCTCCATGATGAAAGTGCCTGAATATGAGCTCAACAATGAAAAGATACGCGGGCAGATAATACGGCTGACAAAGAGCGAGACATCCTCTTCGGCCGCCGTGAGGTTTGTGCGCGGATACTATTCCGGCGGCAACAAATTCATCTGGATAGACCGCCACGGCATCAACCCACGCGCAGACACGCTGCTGTCTTTCATTTCACGGGTAGGGGAAATGGGGTTCAGAAAAGAAATATTCAGGGTCGCGCAGATTGAGGAAGACCTTCGGCGCGTGCGGCAACTCGATTTCGACAAGCCGGCGAACACGGTAAACAAAGTGTTCGCAAGACTGGAATATAACCTGTCGCGGGCATTCATGAGATATTCAGCAGGACAGAAATTCGGTTTCGTTAACCCCTCGGTGATACTCAACCGCGAGCCGGAAGACGACAGCGAAGGGGCGCGGATGGTGTACAAGCACCAGTTTGATATAAGAATCGAACACCCGACGGAATCATTCTACAACAACGCCATCGCCACGGCAGGAGGCGGAAACCTCGGGGAATTCCTGCGCGGGGTGCAGCCGAAACGCAAACTATACAAGCAGCTCCAGGAGCATCTCAACAGTGGAAACCTGTCAGAAAGCGAGTGGCTCGCAACGCTGTGCAACATGGAAAGGTGCAGATGGAGGGAGAAGATGACGGAGGAAGACTGCGGCAAATATGTATTCGTTAACATTCCGTCGTTCGTGCTGAATGCCGTGGACGGCGACAGTACACTGACGATGAGGATGTGCTGTGGGGCTAACAAGACAAAAACACCATTGCTGACGAGCGAGATAATAAGGATCGATCTCAACCCGATGTGGAACGTACCCCATTCGATTGCAAAGAACATAGCCGGAAGCATCGGGTATATGGAGCGCAACAACATGTTCATCTACGACGTGAAGAAAGGCGTGCTGCCCGCAAGCGAGGCATCGCGCGAACTGATACTGGACGGAAAGCAGCGCATCGTGCAGGAGGGCGGGAACGGCAATGCGCTCGGACGCATAATCTTCAGGTTCAACAACAATTTCTCCGTATATCTGCACCACACCTCAACCCCGTGGGCTTTCCAAAGCGCAAACCGCGCCATATCACATGGCTGCGTGAGGGTTGAGAAACCATACGAGCTTGCCGTGTTCCTTATGAAAGACAAGGACATGGACCTCGCACGGAAGATAAGATACTCGATGACATACGAGGTGAGGAAAGACAGCGAGGGGAATGTCATCGGTCCAAAAATAAAAAAGGACAGCATAGTGAGGAACGTGAAGGTAACGCCGCACGTCCCGGTGTTCATCACATACTACACCATTTATCCCGACAAGAACGGCAACATGGTCAAATTCCGCGACGTATATGGATACGACAAGCGCATCATCAAACAACTGAAGCAATTCGCCACGCGCAGATAAAAACGGACGGGAGATGACGAAGGAAGAAAGTTACCTTATCTCGCAGTTGACCGACAAGAACACGCGGAGAGAGGCATTTGCAAAGGTGGTGAGGCTGTACGGCGAGCGCATCTACTGGCAGATAAGGCGCATAGTGCTTACACACGAGGATGCCGACGACGTTCTCCAGAACACATTTATGAAAGCGTGGGCGGCGCTCGACAACTTCAAAGGCACGTCAAAAATATCGACGTGGCTCCACCGGATAGCAATAAATGAATCGCTCGACCATGTCAGACGCTCAAGAAACAAGATAAGCACCGATGCCTGCGTTCCCGTGGCCAGCCGGCTCATGGCAGACGAGTATTTCGACGGCGACGCCGCAGAGGCATTGCTGCAGGAGGCCGTCGCCATGCTGCCCGACGTGCAGCGCACTGTGTTCACGATGCGGTATTATGAAGAAATGAAATACAGCGACATAAGCGAAGTCCTCGGGACATCCGAGGGAGCACTGAAAGCATCATACCACATTGCCGTAAAGAAAATATCAAAATACGTATTAAACCATGGCAACAAACTGCCGTCTAAAGACTAAAAGAGAGAAAATCAATGGCAGTGGAAAACAACATCGCAACTAATTCCGGCAGAGAAAACCATTTCAGAGTTCCAGACGGTTATTTCGCATCGATAGAGAAGCAGGTTATGGACGGCCTGCCAGACTGCAACAAGCCATTGCAGGATGGCAAGGTGAAGCGTCTTCGCCTGTGGAGACGCATAGGCGGGTATGCCGCAGCGGCATGTTTCGCCGGGCTGCTGGCTGGCTACGTGCTCCATCACAAAGCAGACCCGGCAGCGGCGACACAAGCTGACGATGCCGGCATAGCCGTGGCCGATGACGAATACTACATGGACATGGCCGTTGACGACATTATGATGGACGATGACGACCTGTACTCATATATCGCGAACGAATAAAAAGCCACAAAAACAGGAAATGAAGCAACAACTCATCATATCCTTACTGCTGCTCATGTCTTTTTTGCCGCTGAATGCGCAGCGGCATAATGGCGGAAAGAATTTCGACCCAGCAAGGTACAAGGCCGAAATGGAGCAGTTCATCGTACGCGAAGCATGTCTCACGCCGCAGGAGGCATCTGTGTTCTTCCCAATTTTCGATGAGATGAAACGCAAGGAAAGGACGCTGCGCAACCACATCTCGGCACTTCGCAGGGTGAAGCCCGCGACCGAGCAAGGCTGCGCGGAGGCGGTGAGGAAGCGTGACGTGCTCGAAATACAGATAAAGGAACTTCAGCAGCAGTATCACAACCGCATGTTGAAAGTGCTGCCTGCAAGCAAGGTGTATGATGCACTGAGGGCGCAGCACCGCTTCAACCGCCGCATGTTCAGGAAGGGGATATGCGGCCAACGTAAGTAGATGAGGCGATGAGCAATCGCAGGACATGGCCTAATCCCTGAACCTTTCTCCCCAGCACTTAAGCATTCTCTGGTATTGTTTTTCCTCCATAGGTGAGTGCTGTGCGTGCCACAGGCGCTCGCCGCACAGTTCATCGGGCAGGAATTGCTGCTCGACGAAATTGTCTGGATAGTCGTGTGCATACTTGTAACCGTCGGCGTAACCCAGTTCCGCCATCAGTTTCGTCGGCGCATTGCGCAGGTGGAGCGGCACGGGCAGGTTTCCCGTCTCCCTCACCACCTCCAAGGCACGCCCTATTCCCAAATACGAAGAGTTGCTCTTCGGCGATGTCGCGAGATACACGGCACACTCGGCAAGCGGTATGCGCCCCTCCGGCCAGCCAATCTTCATCACCGCATCGAAGGCAGCGTTGGCAAGCAGCAGGGCGTTTGGGTTGGCAAGCCCTATGTCCTCGGCGGCGCTTATCACCATGCGGCGCGCAATGAACTGCGGGTCCTCGCCGCCCTCTATCATACGCGCCATCCAGTAGAGCGCGGCGTCGGGGTCGCTTCCGCGAATGCTTTTTATGAAAGCTGACACGATGTCGTAGTGCATCTCGCCCTCCTTGTCGTATGCGAGGGGGTTCTGCTGCAGGCGGTCAGCCACCACCTCATCGGTGACAACGACATCCTCACCCTCCGGCGACGCCTCCACCACGAGCTCGAGTATGTTGAGCAACTTCCGCGCGTCACCGCCGCTGTAGCGCATCATCGCCGCCGTCTCGCGCAGCTCTATGCGGCGTTTCCTCATCTCCACATCGTTCTCCACGGCCCGCATCAGCAGTTGCGTCATGTCGTCCTTGCCGAGAGGCTTGAGGACGTAAAGCTGGCAGCGCGAAAGCAGAGGCCGTATCACCTCGAACGACGGGTTCTCCGTCGTCGCGCCGATGAGCGTCACCACGCCCTTCTCCACCGCCCCGAGCAGCGAGTCCTGCTGGCTCTTGCTGAAACGGTGTATCTCGTCGATGAACAATATCGGGCTCACGGTGTTGAAAAATCGCTCCTGCCTTGCCTTCCCTATCACCTCACGCACGTCCTTCACGCCGCTCGTCACGGCACTCAGTGTGTGGAAAGGCGTCTTCAGCATTTTGGCTATTATCTGCGCGAGGGTTGTCTTCCCCACCCCCGGCGGCCCCCACAATATGAACGATGATATTCGCCCCGCGTCTATCATCCGACGCAGGACAGCACCCTCGCCCACCAGATGTCTCTGCCCGATGAACTCACCGAGCGTGCGCGGCCGCATTCTTTCTGCCAAAGGTTCTGCCATATACAGATGCAAAATTAGGAAATAAAAATGAGAAAAAGAAACGGCACGGACGTTTTTTACGTTTTGCGCCCCCTGTTTCCAGAAATTGAAACGATTGGCGCGTCGCGCGCATCGCCTCACCATCGCTGCACATATAACCTGCATCCGACAGCAAAGCGTTTTCCACTTGAGTGCGGACGGTAAATCAAATACGCCGGATTTGTGAGGCAAACACGCCGTAATTACATTGCAAATACGCCGAGTTTGGTGAGCAAATACGCCGAATTTGCTTTCCTTTAAGGCACAACAGGGAAGTGCCCCCGCGTTGAAACACGCGTTTCCCACTTACCGCACAGGGAAACCGCATGGTTTTCACGCCACGGCTGTAAGTTCCAAAACGAAGTGCAATAAAAGAGTACCCCCTCGCCGAGAGATGCAGACAACCTCTCGCTACGCTTCGAGAAAGTCTGCATCTCTCGGCGAGGAAAAATAGACAACCAGCAATACAAATAAAAAAAAGGAGACCGCAGTCTCCCAGAAATTAACTAACTTTGTATTGCAAATGTACCATCAGTTAACCTCGGAGCAAAGGTCGCAAATTTTCGCCTTACTCCAAAAGAAAACATCGGGAAAAGAAATTGCCGGCATCGTCGGCACCAGTCAGGCAACACTCTCACGTGAAATCAGACGCAACAGCACGCCATCGGGAAAGTATATCTGGATAAAGGCGCACGGTATGGCTATGCAGCGCAGGAATAGAACGGTAACGAACGCCAGACTTCCCGACGGATTGGTCTGGAGACTGCTGCTGCCATACAAGGACTGTCTGAAGACCATTACAACAGACAACCTGCCTGGGCAACCGGCTAAAACCAGTTCGGGCTTCAATGACTGATTTTGGTTCAAATCTCAACTACCTATTATGCCCGCAAAAGATTCAATATTTGTTGTATATCTCAGATAATCAGCAAACTAAGAATGAATAAAGGATAAATGGGTTACGACTTGGAAACGAGCGAGTTTCTTTTCTTTATTCTGCAATGCGCCAAAGAACACTTAAATTGATTGTGGAAAGATAATGTTTTCTGATTAAAAACAGTGTGCTTTTTACGGAAATAAATAGGAAACACACCTAAAAAATAATCACATACAAAGTCTAATGGGAGGAATTTGATGGGATTTTCAGCCTAATTATTAAGCCTGCAAAAATACCCAGAGTCAACTCTTTTGCATTGCAAAATAAGAAAAATGAAACTTGTTAATAAAAATCGGCAATTTCTTGGAAAATTAAAAAAATATCAATATATTTGCCACCGATAAAAATAGTACGAATGTAATAATATTCCCATACAGCTAATTTATATATAAATGACAAAGAAAGAAGAACGCAGATATAATATCCTCTTGGGGGCATTCAGGCTCTTTTTAGTGAAGGAATATGCTGACGTAACGACAGCAGATATCGAGGAAATAACCGGGTTGTCGCGTGGTGCCATATATTATAAAGTGAAGAACAAGGAAGGGTTATACCGGGCTGTCATTGACAAGTTCGTCCTCGATTTCCTGTCCGAGTCTTTGCACAACAGTATATCAGTTTCGGAAGAAACGCCGTTTTGGGATTTCATCATGAGCGATTTAGAGCTTATACGGCAGAGAATGGAAAGAATGAAAGCCGCTAACGCAGAGTCAAGTTCCACTCAATTTGTCAATTTGTTGTCTTCTGCGTATTTTCACTATGAAGGTTTTGAGGAGAAGTTCAAGGAACTGGAAACGAATATCTCTGACTTGTGGATTGAGTATTGCCGCCGAGGCATCGAGGCGGGCGAACTCAAAAAAGACCTTGACCTAAATCTGGTAATTTCTACGTTTCGCTCCTTGTATTATGGAGATTCTTTCTGCCTTTCCATGATTGGAAGGGAGCTGGATATTGAGGAACTGAAGAGAAAATACTCGTTATTATATAATACCATACAATCATGAGGTTTGTCTTTATAATAGTTCTGTTGTTTTCGTGCAAAGTTCTCAACGCCCAGATATCCGGAGTGATAATAGATGAGGAAAAACTACCTGTCGAATTTGCAACTATTAGGCTGTACCAAATTCCTGATAGTGTTCTGATTGCCAGTACGGTATCCAATAATAAGGGATATTTTTCTTTCCCGGATAATGTCTCCCAGCAACTTATACTAAAAATATCTTCCGTGGGTTACGAAACGATATATTTAGCGGCCAAGTCTCACCAAGAAATCATCTTGAAGCGGTATTCTGAAGAACTGCAGGAAGTAGTTATTTCTGCAAGGGAGATTGAGACTTTCGGGAGTAAGGACAAACTACTCATCCCACAAAGTCTGAAAGAAAGAGCCTCCTCTGCCTTGGCGGC
>QWCK01000668.1_pt1 | contig 78467 bp, 58 predicted proteins | sample 1972571 | NCBI WGS metagenome assembly QWCK01 (sample SAMN09866710, study PRJNA288562) | Human gut metagenome isolate term2_stool, whole genome shotgun sequencing... | isolation source: gut | host: Homo sapiens | place: USA: California | reverse complement strand
TTTATCGTCTCATACCACCACACATCGCTCCGTATTTACTTACCTTTCAACAACATACCTCACTCAAAACGAGTTATCAACAATAAAGCAATCTGTAAATGAAAACATCAATTTCTCCATATCCCCTTGTGGTGTTTTCTGCTAAGCGAAGCTATAGAAGGCTGTTTTCTCCATATCTTTTGTGGAATTCCTAGTAGAATTTCAGCACCTCCGGAGCAAATTATTCAGTGTAAGCCAGTTATAAAGCGGCCTCCCATCCGAGGGCGGCGGCTCCCAATATGGCGGCGTCGGAATCGGAAAGGAGCGAGAAGAGCAGCTTTGGTTTATCGAAAACGCGCATCAGATTGGCATCGAAAGCCTCTCGCACGGGGCGCATCAGCAGCTCACCGGCAGCGGTCATTCCGCCAAAGAGTATAATGGCTTCAGGAGACGAAAAGGTAACGAAATCGGCCAACGCTTCGCCCAAAATACGCCCTGTAGTATCAAAGATCTCTTTTGCCAAAGCATCTCCCTGTACAGCAGCATCATAGATTATTTTCGAGGTAATACTATCTGTTGGAATATCTCGTAAAAGTGAGGGTTCATCGGGTCGCGCGAGCAGAAGTTCACGTGCCGTTTGCGCCATTCCGCTTGCGGAGCAGTACGTTTCCAAGCATCCTTTGCGCCCACATCCGCACGGGCGCCCGTTACGTCTTATAATAAGGTGCCCTAATTCGCCTGCCAATCCGTCATGCCCATACACCACTTTGGAATCAATCACAATACCACTACCAATGCCGGTACCCAGCGTAATGAGAATAAAGTTTTTCATTCCCTTGGCGGCTCCGTAGGTCATTTCGCCAATAGCGGTTGCTTTGGCATCATTCGTCATAGTTACGGGAATTCCGAGCCTCTTTTTGAGCTCTTTACAGATAGGAATTGATTCCTTCCACGGTAAGTTAGCGGCAAATTCAATCTTTCCTGTATAGTAATTGCCGTTAGGCGCACCGATTCCCACACCTCCGACCTGCCCCTTCACGCCACAAGCTTCAACCAGATTTAGTATATGTTCCGCCAAAGCATCCAAATAGGCTTCCACATCGGCCCCAAAGGCGCGCGTTTTCAGCTTATCGCATTTGAGGATAGTACCGCGAGCATCCACAATACCCACTACCGTATTGGTTCCCCCGACATCTACCCCCACAACAAAGCTCTTTTTCATAATGATACCATTATGTAATTCATTTTCCCTCTTCTCTAACAAAGATAATAATATTTTCGATTTATACGCTCAATTCGTCTACTTTAAGGATCAAATTACGCTCCATGTTTAGGCAAGAATTCTACCCGATAAGAAAAGAGCGATTAAACAGCATCGAACAAAACATCTATACCTATCAAACGATACTTATATACCTTTCGATCGGAAGGTATATACCTTTCATTCGAAACTTATATACCTTTTGTCACAGGGGATTAGGTCACTTATCAGGCAGGATACTCACCCAGGCGGCAAGCATCGCAAAGCCCTCTTCGGAAAGGTAGCTCTCGGGATGAAACTGGACGCTACGAAGCGGCAGATCCTTGTGCCGGAGCGCCATAATAGTATGGTCACTTGCGGCTCGGGCGGTTATTTGCAACGTTTGGGGCAAGGTAGCTTCGTCCACAACCCAAGAGTGGTAGCGCGCCACTTTTGTGCCGTGATACGCTCTAAAGATCGGTTCATCTGCAGCTACATCAATAAGCTGTTCGCCATATCCGTGCCGAGGATGCTCAAGCCGCACCGGTTCTGCTCCAAAGAACGCTCCCAGAGCCTGATGCCCCAAGCATATTCCGAGCACGGAATGCGTGGTATAACAACGCGCCACGAGGGGCAATAAACCTTCCGTATGGGTAGGCGTAGACGGTCCCGGAGAGAGCACAATTCCGGCGTACGAGGCTAGATCAATTACGCCGGCTTGTTCTACCGACACAATCTCTACGGCACACCGATCCATTGCTCGCAGTAGTTCCACCACGTTGAAGACAAAGGAATCGTGACAATCTGCTATCAGTATTTGTCTCATAGTCCCAACAAAGGTAGTACATTTGCACGGCTATGGGAGAGGATTATACTAACCCGGCACAGATGCCGGCAGAAGATTTATTCCGAGCGATGAACCGCTTGGGGCAAACACGTACCCCTTTTCTGTTTGCGGTTGATTACAGATCAGAAGAGGGCATACTGGTACCGCAACCGGAAGAACTGACAGAAATCCGCTATAGTATTAGGGGACACGGGAACATGCCTCTATCTACCGAGCCGTGCAAAAGCGCTTCGTTACGCGTTTATCCGCGTTCTTCTGAAACATACCAAGGGCAATTTGAGCGAATTAGACGCGCCTTGGCGAATGGGGACAGCTTTCTTGCCAACTTGACTATTGCCACGCAGATTGAAACATCCTGCACCCTTTTGTCTATTGCAGAGCGCGCGGATGCGCTGTACCGCCTCTACGTACCGGGGCAATTTGTCTGTTTTTCGCCGGAACGATTCGTACTGATTAAGCCCGATAAAGAGGGATTTTACCGTATTGAGACAAACCCGATGAAAGGCACTATTGATGCCACATTGCCAAATGCTCGCGAGCGCATTCTTAACGATGCCAAAGAGACAGCCGAGCACTATACCGTTGTTGACTTGATGCGAAGTGATTTGGCGCGCGTAGGTCGCAACGTACGGGTAGATCAATTCCGCTACATCGATGAGATTAAGACGCTCAAAGGAAGTCTGTTACAGGTCTCTTCGCTAATAAGCGCTACGCTTCCTCCAAACGCCATCGATACGTTAGGCACGATTATAAGCAAATTGCTTCCGGCGGGCAGTATCACGGGAGCGCCAAAAGAGGCTACCGTGAAGGCGATTGAAGAGGCGGAAACGGAGCCGCGAGGCTACTATACGGGCATTTTCGGGTACTTTGACGGCACTTCGTTAGATTCAGCGGTAATGATCCGCTTTATAGAGCAAAAAGAGGACGGTACACTACTCTATCACAGTGGCGGTGGCATCACCATCAACAGCCGTGCGGAAGACGAATATCGGGAGGTAATCGAGAAAGTGTACCTACCTTTTACATAATGGAAGAACTGTTTATTGAAAGTATCTGCCTAAAGGAGGGCAAACCGCAGCTATTGCCCTATCACACAGCACGTATGGCACGCACGGCTAAGGAATTAGGTTTCCCCTGTCCGGAACTGCCGGATTTATCCGTTCTTTGCCCCGAATCGCTTCGCAACGAGGTAGTTAAATGCAGAATCCTCTACCGAGGTGCTATCGAACATATCGGCTTTGACGCGTACTGCTACCGCTCCATTCGGAGCTTTGAGCAGGTACAACTGCCCGATGGCTATACGTATAGGCATAAAAGTACCGATCGAACTGTACTAAATGAGCTAAAATCACGTAGTAAAGCGGATGAAGTGCTGCTGGTTAATGGCGAAGGTTTCCTTACCGATAGTAGCTTCAGCAATTTGGCTCTCTTGCGCCAAGGGCATTGGTACACGCCCGATACGCCTCTGCTCGAGGGGGTTCAACGCACGTTCCTCATAGATCAGGGCATTCTTACACCTATACGCATCAAGGCAACCGAGTTAGAGCGCTACGAGGAGGTTCGTTTCATCAACGCAATACGTCCGCTTACAAATGGAAGATAATAACTGCTTTTTGGTACCTTTGTATTGCAAACCCGCATTGCAAGTGGGTTTGCGCCACTACCGAACTGCAATTAGGCAAGCTGAACCATAAAACCATAGAAAATGAATAAGGCAACGACTGAAGAAGAACAACGAAAAAAAGACGTAGAACGGCTCCACGCTTTGGAATACGGAGCAATACCTTCGTTGCTTTTCAAGTATGCATTGCCTGCCGTTATCGGCACCGTGGTGAACGCGCTCTATAACGTAGTGGACCGCATCTTTATTGGTCAGGCTGCAGGAGACCTTGCCATTGCCGGATTAGGCGTCACCTTTCCCATTCTGCTCTTTCTGATCGCTTTTGGAATGCTTATTGGTTCCGGTGCATCGGTTCGCGTTTCCATTCTGATGGGTCGCAAGGAATTACACAAAGCCGAACAGATATTGGGCAACGCACTCATCCTCACTTTCGTTTTCAACGTAGTGCTTTGCACGCTTGCACTAATCTTTTTGGAACCGCTGCTTAGGCTTTTCGGTGCCGGAGACGCTATTATTCCCTACGCTAAAACGTACCTCTATATTGTAATTCCCTTCAATCTGTTCTCCGATTTATCATTCAGCTTCAACGCAGTGATGCGGGCTTCCGGCTATCCCACCAAAGCGATGATCTCAATGCTCATCGGTGCCTTGACCAACGTTGTGCTGGATGCGATCTTTATCTTCGTTTTCGACTGGGGAATTGCCGGTGCCGCTTGGGCTACTTCAATTGCAATGGTGATTGCCGCCTGCTACGTAATGAGCCATTTCTTAGACAAACGCTCCATAGTTCACTTTACGAAGAACGGAATGAAGCCCTCCAGACACATGATCGGGCAGATCATTTCCATCGGCGTTGCGCCCTTTGCCATGGCTATTGTGGGTGCCGTTGTCAGTATGGTTATCAATCGCTCTTTTGCACAATATGGCACTACCGAATCGGAAGTAGTGAGCGCGATGGCTGCCTATGCCATCATATTGGGCATTACGCAGCTATTCATTCAATTTATGTTGGGCGTATCGATGGGAATGCAGCCAATTGTGGGCTTCAACCTCGGTGCGGGTAAAATAGAGCGTTCCATAAAGGCATACAAGTGCGCGCTACTGGTCAATGTATCCGTTGCCGTGCTCGGATTGCTGATTGCGCTACTCAAGCCCTCAATCTTTGTAGATATATTCAATCCCGGCCCCGAATTGGCTCATCTCACCTATACCGCCATCGGCATTGTGTTGCTCGGCTTCCCATTAGTCGGCTGCCAGCTCACGAGCGTTCAATTCTTTCAAGGATTGGGGCATAGTGGCAAGGCGATGTTCATCTCGGTCACGCGACAACTTATATACCTGCTCCCGGGGCTGCTCATCCTTCCCATTTTCTACGGAATCAAGGGCGTTTGGATCGCCATGCCCCTTTCGGATGCGCTTTCCGGGCTAACCGCTATCGGCATGATTCTCTTCTTTATTCCTCGATTCCGGAAGCGCTACGGGAAAAAAGAGCCATCCGATCAGCCCCATCATACCACAGAGACCAAATAACCTTATAACTATGTCCGTTTTTGTAGAATCCTTTTGGGCGATCATCCTCTTCGATGCCCTATTTATCTGGCGCGGAGGAAAAGCTCTTGCCCCAAAGCCTTGGCTGAAGTACACATTCTATTCCCTTATCGCCGCCCTCTTTGCTCTTTACTTTGTTGGGCTTTTCGGCTTCAAATCGTTGGGAAGCGTTACCATGCGCCACATCCTGAACATCTGCAATACCTATTACTTTATCGCCATTTATGCGGTAATGGGATTGATTCTTTGCGAACTACTCGCGCTACTGGATCGATTTACTTTCCGATGGTTTTACCGGAGTAGCGAGCGGAACAAGCGAAAAGTGCGCTACATTGCCTTTACTGCCGTGTTGCTTTCCTCGCTTCTCATCGTGGCGAGCGGTATGATGCGCGTGGCACATCCCCAAATCACGCACCTATCCCTCTCCACCACCAAGCGGACTCCCGCCTGCCGTGATAGCGTGCGCATCGCGTTCATTTCCGATGTGCATATCGGCGAGTCGATCCGTCCCCGTCATATCCGCTCTTATGTGGATCAGATTCTCCGGCAAAAACCCGATATTCTCCTCGTGGGAGGCGATCTATTCGACTACTTCAGCTGTTACGGATATGATGGCGATATCATCCCTCTAATGCGCGACCTTGCGTCCGAGATTCCACTGGGCGTCTATATGGTAATGGGCAACCACGATTACCGCGCCGATACACCCGAAAAGGTACAATGGGTCAAGGATTGTCACGCACATCTTCTCATTGATACCGCGCAACTCATCGATAACTGCTTCTACCTCGTGGGCAGAGACGATGCTACGCAGCGACACCGCAAAGAGGCGGCAGACATAATGGCGAACATTGATAAATCCCTACCTATCGTTTACTTCGAGCATCAGCCAAAGGAATTGAACAAACTGCCCACGCAATGGGTCGATCTCGCCCTTTACGGTCATACCCACGACGGACAGATTTGGCCCTTCAAGTGGATTGTGGAAGCTTATTTTCCCCTCGCCTACGGATATCGGCGTATAGGTAACACTCACTTCTACGTATCGAGCGGAATAGGTGCCGCCGGCCCCGCCATCCGAGTGGGTACACGAAGCGAAATCGTTGTGATCGACCTTGTCTTCGGAGCCGAGCGCTAACCGCCCTCATCCCATCGCCCCTTCGCCCCGACTTTACGCACGAGCCGCCCCGCTCCTGTGCACCTCGCGCAATTTTCTACCGAGGGGGCGGAGCAGTTGTACGATGGAAACGGAGCGGTTCTCCAATGCGATCAAATCGTTGCTCCCATATCGTCCGGGCGTTTGTTCGGAGTTGTCGGGGGAAAGTCTATAGAGTATCCGAGGAAAGTCTATAGAGTTTTTCCAGAAAGTCTATAGAGTTTTCCGAAAAAGTCTATAGAGTATTTTCCGAAAGTCTATAGACTTTTCTCCGACCGCACCGTACAAACGCTCCGTCACCTCCCATCCTTCGCTCCGTTTCCTTCGTACAAACGATCTGTCACCTCCCATCCTTGACTCCGATTTCTTCTTACAAACGCTATGTTCCATCCCATCCCCTGCCCTGATAGTATGGGATGAGTAGTGTAGCTGCTCGGGATGGGTGGTGCGCTGGATCGGTGCTGATGGGGCGGTGGCGCGGTTGCTTGGGATAGGTAGCGCAGTGAATTAGGGCTGATGGGGCGGTGGGGCGGTGGCGCGGGAGGTTGGAGCGGACAGAGCAATTCGTTGCCCACGGAGATTCGTTTACCTCAGATTTAGCGGGTATTTACTGCCGTTTAATCGGCGATAAATCGGCGAGAAAATAAAAAGCCCCACGGCAGATGTGCCGCAGGGCTTACAATTAGTTTGTTCCGGATTAGTAACCGCAGGTAGCGATTACTTTACCTGCCAAACGTCACTCTTCATAAGCAGTTCGCGAAGCGTACGCGTGGGATTCTTCGCTTTCTGCTCTTCAATCTGAACGTGTACGGCTTCATCGTAAGTGGGAGCTTCTACATCACGGATTACCCCCATTGCCATAGGCAACGTTTCGCCGTCCATCATCGCCAGCATCGTGTGCAGCGTGGGATCTTGTTCGTGCGCATCGTGAATGAGGATATCTTCCATCGTGTATCCGTCTTCCCCAATGGTAACAGCCTTAAGCTTAAGGCCATCCAGCACGAGTCCGCGATTAAGATCGGCACCAAAGACCATCCGCTTACCATGTTCCAGCGTAATAGTTTTATCGGCACGATTTTCCTTTGCGGAGAGCCATTTGTGCGCCCCATCGTTAAAGATGACGCAGTTAACGAGCACTTCGGTTACGGCAGCGCCCTTGTGCTTCGCACCGGCCTTTAGGCAATTTACCAAATTAGGCATATCGATATCCAGTGAACGAGCGAAGAAACGACCGCGCGCTCCTAAGGTCAGTTCGGCTGGAATAAAGGGATCTTCTACCGTTCCGTAGGGAGAACTCTTTGAAACGAAGCCACGGGGCGACGTGGGCGAATACTGCCCTTTGGTAAGTCCATATATACGGTTATTGAAGAGCACGATATTGATATCAATATTGCGTCGGATGGCGTGAATGAAGTGGTTCCCGCCGATAGCCAAGCTATCACCGTCGCCGGAGGCAAGCCAAACGTTCAAGTCGGGCCGTGCCGTCTTAAGACCGGTTGCAATAGCTGCACCACGACCGTGGATGGTATGGAAGCCGTAGGTACCCATATAATAGATTAAACGGGAAGAACAGCCAATACCGCTAATTACAGCCGTCTGGTGAGGAGGAACGCCCAACTCAGCCATAGCCTTTTGGATTCCCATCAGTACGCCGTGGTCACCGCAACCGGGACACCAACGTACATATTGGTCACTTTTAAAATCTTTCGCCGTATAGGCAACCGCTTGGGGAGCCGAAGTCATATTGTTAGGTTTATTTTCAGATGTTGCCATGATTTATTCCTCCATCATTTTGGTGAATTCTTCTACTAAACGACCAACGTTGAAGGGTTGACCCTTGACACGGTTGAACTGAAGCGGTGAGAAGCCGGGGAAGCACCCTCTCAGATAGGAAGCAAACTGCCCCATATTCTGTTCGGCAACGACCACTTTTTTGTAGGAACGAAGCACTTCTTCGGTATTTTTCGGTAACGGATTGATAAAGCGGAAGTGAGCGTGAGCAACCTTCTTTCCATTCTGCTGCATACACTCAGCAGCTTCGTGGAGGTGTCCGTAGGTTCCACCCCATCCAACGATGAGCAGATCGGCATCCTTATCGCCTTCCACTTCAAGCGGCTCGATACAATCGGCAATATTGCGGATCTTCTGTTGACGCTTCGTAACCATCAATTGGTGGTTTTCGGGGTGTGTGCTGATCGCACTGGTGAGGTTGTCCTTTTCGAGACCACCCAACCGGTGCTGGAAGCCTTCGTCACCGGGAATAGCCCAATAGCGCACTAAGCTCTTTTCATCACGGAAATAGGGTTTCCAAGGTTCGCTTCCCTTATAGTTTTTAATGTAGTTGGGCTTGATTTCGGGATACTTTTCGTAATCGGGAATCTTCCAAGCAACAGATCCGTTTGCGGTATACGCATCGGTGAGCAAGATAACGGGAGTCATATGCTCGAGAGCAATCTTTGCGGCATCAAAAGCGGCCTTAAAGCAATCGCCGGTGCTCTTAGCGGAAAGAACCACTAAAGGAGATTCACCGTTACGTCCGTACAACGCTTGCATAAGGTCGGTTTGTTCGCTCTTGGTAGGCATACCCGTTGAAGGTCCGCCGCGCTGCACGTCAATCAGCACCAAGGGAAGTTCTGCCATTACGCAAAGACCCAATGCTTCACTCTTCAGTGCCAAGCCGGGACCTGATGTAGACGTTACGGCAAGTTTCCCACCGAAAGAAGCTCCGATGGCAGTACAAATACCGGAAATTTCGTCCTCAGCCTGTACGGTAATTACATTGAGTGATTTATGCTTTGCCAATTCGTGCAGAATATCGGTAGCCGGAGTGATCGGATAACTTCCGAGGAAAAGTTGCAAACCTGACTTTTCAGCGGCAGCAATTAATCCATATGCGGTAGCCTTGTTACCGCTCATATCCATATAGTAACCGGGTTCCTGCTTCTGGCCGGCAACGTGATAGGTAGTACCTATGGATGCATGCGTATTGTGTCCATAGTTGTAGCCATCATTAAGCGCCTTAATGTTTGCCTGGCGAATGAGTTCCTTTTTGGCAAATCTACGATTGATAAAGTCGATGGCGTGATCCAATGTACGATCAAAAAGCCAGCAAACGATACCCAATGCAAACATGTTTTTGCATCTTAGGGCTGCTTTATTATCAAGATTCAGTTCCTTGACGCTATCCTTTACCATAGTGGAAATAGGAGCGGAAAGAACACGATCCGGATTCAGCCCGAGCTCAGCAATCGGATCAAGCGTTTTAAATAGTGCTTTTTCCAAATCCTTCTGTTCAAAGGAATCCGAGTCGATAATAATCAACGAGTCCTTACGGATGTGATTGATATTTACCTTTAGTGCAGCGGGGTTCATTGCCACCAATACATCGGCAAAATCGCCAGGTGTATAAACCGGATTAGTACCTATATGTACCTGAAAACCGGAAACACCGCCCAACGTTCCTTGCGGAGCACGTATTTCGGCCGGATAATCCGGGAAAGTGGCAATTGAATTGCCGTAAACAGCAGAAAGTTCAGAGAAGATTGTGCCGGTCAGCTGCATACCGTCACCGGAGTCACCGGAGAAGCGTATAACCACTTCTTCCTGACGTTTCACCTCTTTAGTTCCATCCATAATAACTCTTGTAATAAGCCAAATGACTATTTGTTTTAATTGTTCGCTTTTTCTTAGCAAAAACCGCCACTATGATCCGAGAAGCTTTGTTGCGCGAAGCATTCCGTTTAAATGGCGTTTTCCTGCGTAATTTCCTTTTTCTCTTTACTAATTGCAAAGATACACTCTTTATCTCAATAAAGCATCATGTCTTCGCTGATTCAGATCGATAAGTCTCTGATTACTACTTCCTCTAAAGAGCAAATCGGGCTTCTTGAGCTCCTTTACAAAAGGTCCGTCCACAAGCATATCCATATAGGCTAATGGCTTCCGGAGATGCTGGTTTGCTTCAATTTGCTCAATTGTATAACCGGTGTAGCACAATATGGGAAGATCCGTTTCCTCCTTCAGACGCTTTGCGAGCCTTGCCAACTCTTCCGGAAACATAAAGGGATCTCCTCCCGAAATGGTGATACCGTCCAGCAGCGGATTGCTCCTTATTTCCTCTATGATTCCCTCCACAACGTAATCATCCATCGGTATACCACCATTTGGATCCCAGCTTTGCGGATTATGGCATCCCGGGCAATGATGAGGGCATCCTGCCAAATAGATGGAGTAACGCAAACCGGGTCCATCGGTAATGGTTTCTCCGTATCGATTTAACAGATGCATTGATTTTCAAAAAGCGATGTGTAAAGCATTGCACCCACAACACTTTACACATCGTCCTACGCAATTGATTTAATGATGCTTTACGCGGTCGCGTTCCTCAGCACGCTTTGCACTGTTCCAGCTTTCCAAGCTACCGGTCAGATATCCGGTAATACGGCGTAAACGTGTGATCTGGTCGCTACCGCAAACGGGACACTTATCAAAGATCACACCCTTATAACCGCATCCACGACACGTATCTACGGGATGGTTGATCGAACCATAGCCGATTCCTTCGTCGTGCATCACTTTGACCAACTTCAGTAGTACAACGGGGTTTTTCTTTGCTTCGCCGTCCAATTCTACATAGGTAATGTGGCCCCCACCGGTGATGGCGTGGAAAGGAGCTTCCAACTTAATCTTTTCGACCATAGTTACCTCCTCTTTCACGTCAACGTGGAAACTATTCACGTAATAGTCCAAATCGTTTACTCCGGGGATTATTCCGTACTTTTTACGATCCATCCGGGTAAAACGCCCAGCCAGCCCTTCCGCCGGCGTAGCTAATACGGAGAAGTTGAGGTTGTACTTGCGTTTGTACTCCTTAACCACATCATTCATCGTTTCCACCGCATCGTAGAGCGTTTGCCAGGCTTCTTTGTTACGTGCGTGTCCCTCATCGTAGATAGCCACCATAGCATTGTGTCCACCGATGAAGCCTATTCCCAGCGTACCGGTAGCAATCACATCGCCCACTTGATCGGTTGGTTGCAGATTCTTACCTCCTTTCCACACGTCATTTCCCATCATAAAGGGGAATTGCCGTGCCAAGGCGGTTTTTTGGTAGCAGAAACGCTCATAAAGCTGATCGGCACAGAGCTCTGCCATACGGCGCACGCTATCCAGGAATATACGTCTCGCTTCTTCCCTGATTTGATGCTTATCGGCATCCGGATAGCGTTCTTCCGCACTCCGGCGCGCTTCGATAGCCAAACGGGGCATATTGAGTGTTGTAAACGATGTATTGCCACGCCCGATGCTGGTTTTTTCGCCTCTCAGGTTTTCGAATACACGCGTTCGGCATCCCATAGTGGCCAATTCGTAATACCAGCGGTGCGGATCGTCCGCTTTCCACTTTTCGTTCTGGTTGAACGGAGTATCCAGAAAAACGAAATTGGGGAACAGAGCCTTTGCACTGGTAAAGCAACTTTCCAAAAGAAGGTCGAAATTGCGCGTCTCAAAGGTAAGTTTTCCCGCCAATGCGTCATCAAAATTCCGAGAAGCTTTCTTGCAGTCTTCCTCCGAATAGTTGATTCCGTCCTTCACTTTAAAGATCTGGATCGGGAAGATCGGTACCTCACCGTGCCCCAATCCTTCTACCGTTGATTTGAGCAATTCGCGTATTACCATACGTCCCTCATCGCTGGTGTCCGTTCCGTAGTTAATACTGCTAAACACCACCTGATTACCTCCACGGGAATGCATCGTATTGAGGTTGTGGATAAATCCTTCCATCGCCTGATGCGTATCGCGCTGCGTACGGTAAAAGCTATCCTGCAGCGATACCTTTACTTCATCCACCGATAAATCGGGACAAACCTTACTGAGTGCTTTATGCAAGCGTTCGGCATCCGGAGCTTCCGGCTGCAAAGCGGGAACTACCTCTGCAACAATCTTGCGCACCTCCTTTTCATCCGGTAAAGAGGAGGCATCTTTCATTTTGCCCTGTTTCAGCTCTTGAGCCAATAACAGCGTGGAAGATATGTGCTTAGTGAAAGTTTTGCGAACACCGGGTGCCATAAAAAAGTCGAATGCCGGTATCGCCTGACCTCCGTGCTGTTCATTCTGATTCGTCTGAAATACAATAGTGGCAAGCGTAGCATACGACTGGATGCTCTGTGGCGTGCGTACACTTCCGTTCTTGGTCCACATACCACGGGTAAAAATATCCTCCAAATCGTATTGTACGCAGGTAGTGGTTTTCGTGGGATAGTAATCCAAATCGTGGATATGAATATCTCCGTTCCGATGAGCACGGGCAAACCTATTGCTTAGCAGATATTTGAGCGTATAGTCCTTAGTCACTTCGCTGGCAAAAGTCATCATCTGACCGCTGGGCGTATAAGCGCTCATATTGGCATTGCTCAGGTTAACATCGTTCTTTTCTATGGTAACGATGCCATCCAATGTGCGCTTCAGATGCGTCCTTTTGTCCCGTTCCACATTGCGCCATTCGCGGTAGATGATATACTTTTTGGCGATGAACGGATCCAACCCCATAAGGGCTTCCTCCACCATATCCTGAATTTGTTCCACCGCGAGCTTTTCGCTTTCGTTATTACGTGCGTAGCCTTCAATGCGCTTTACGATTAAATCGATGCGCGAGCTATCCGGGCGCACTCCTCCCGCACGATACGCTTTCATTATGGCGGAGCGAATTTTTTCCGCATTGAACGGCTGTTCGCTCCCATCTCTCTTCAAAATATAAAGAGTGGCATCTACTGTATCCATGGACTTACCCTTTTCCTTGCTGTACTTAAACTTTGTCTCTTTGTTTTCTTTAGTTCAACCAAGTACCAAGTTTTTCTAACTCCATCGAAACAATGCGGAAGAAGAGGAGCTACCCGCTTGCCTCCGTATTGCTGAGGATCCTCACTTGTACGAATGCAAATATACGTCAAACGGAGCCAATTTGTACCCTTTTCGCACAAATACTTTTCAACAGCCCGACGCTTCTCCCTGCCTGTCCCAATCTCACCCTACTCTCTTTCCCAAACCGGTCAACAAAGCGTATAGAGGCTTCCTCTAACATCGCTACATTAGTAGTGACGAAGAGGCTTGCCCGGACTTAGTTGCACCATTTTTTCATATTCTAATCTACAACAGTAGAAATTAGGAAAGTAGTCTAGACCGAATAACGCTCGACCATCTTAAGGGGATCTACAACAGTAGAAATTAGGAAGATAGTCTAGACGGAAAACGATTTGCAGAATACTCATTAATATCTACAACAGTAGAAATTAGAAAGATAGTCTAGACACAACCCCACCACGGAAGGGAGCGTATTATCTACAACAGTAGAAATTAGAAAGATAGTCTAGACCCTGAAGAAGAGTTTGAGCGAAGCAGCCCGATCTACAACAGTAGAAATTAGAAAGATAGTCTAGACTTACTCGGGATCGTGACCAATGAGACCTCATCTACAACAGTAGAAATTAGAAAGATAGTCTAGACTGAGCTCATCAAGACCTGGAATCCCCTCATCTACAACAGTAGAAATTAGAAAGATAGTCTAGACACATAAACCCACGAAATCTCGGAGCTCTATCTACAACAGTAGAAATTAGAAAGATAGTCTAGACTTTCCATTTGTTGTTGCTCCGCGTCCACGTATCTACAACAGTAGAAATTAGAAAGATAGTCTAGACGTGGAGAGAGATGTATAGACGATATAATATCTACAACAGTAGAAATTAGAAAGATAGTCTAGACTTGATAATCCCTAAAGATGCACGAATAAATCTACAACAGTAGAAATTAGAAAGATAGTCTAGACCAGCCCCTAAAAAACAATGATTGCAAAATCTACAACAGTAGAAATTAGAAAGATAGTCTAGACGGTCGGGGACTTAGTGGCGGACTTAATTGATCTACAACAGTAGAAATTAGAAAGATAGTCTAGACTCTTCCGACGCAAAGGTACAATCAAATTCTTTTACTACCAAACAAATATCAAAATGTCAATGATCACTTTTTTACCCCACCCTACCTTACCAAAGCTCCCAATTATGAGGTCTAATCCTCATATAATCAATTTATTAGATAAGTAGAACGTTCCACATAATTTATGAGGTTTGCATCATAAATAAACCACATCCACATCCCTATGTAGGGCATTGCCATAGGTAATCACTCATGGGCAAAGGGTTTTGCTTGCGCAAAGCTAAGCCACTCCTTGTTTGTAATGGCAAGTTTAGGATTTTTGCCCTCTTCCGTGTTTCTTATGGTATCCAACACCCAAAGTCCCTTAAGGGCAATATGATACGCGCCATTCGCATCGGCATCCTTTGGCTCGTTATCGTTTGCTTCACGACTATCAAAAAAGCACCCGTTTTCATCGGCAACCGGGGAGAAAAGGAAATCCTCTCCGGTGCTTTTACGGCTATTTCTCAATTGCAACGTTAGCCTTAGTGCCCCCAACAGTTCTACAAAGAACGCTTTATCCGTCTGATTCAGTATTTGCTCTTTGAGGTTAGTAGTATAATCTATCCCATATTTACTAAAGAGCTCCGTCAGACGCTCGGTGAGAGGTACGCTTTTAGTGTCCCACTGATTATTATTTTCGGGATTCCGGAACGTTTCAATCCGCTCTCCATAGGAGCAAATAGTCCACTTGGTTCGGGAGCCATCCGCCCGATTCCCAAACGCCTTATAGTCAAAGGCAAATTCAAACCATTTCTTTTCAGGATTATACGTAATGGAGGCAAACTTAGCGAAGAATTCCTTTGCTTTTGCTACGTTTTCGTAGCGCGTATCCAAAAGGTTTACAAAACCCGTACGAGGGTCAATTTTGCTCGTATGCCATGCCGGTACATAGAATAGGAATCCGTTTTGTTTCCCCATTTTTCTAGAGTTCCCTAAAGGCGCAGTCAATTGGTATGCATTGAGCAAGCCTCCCACTTCGTTAGGTGCTGCTTTTTTGTTAACCAAGAAATTAAGCTTATCAATAAGTTTCCTTTCAAACTGCTGATAAACAGACTGCTCGAATTTTTGCCTGCTGCTTTTGAAGCCAAAATTGAGATCTTCCAGTACCACGATGGCATTATACTTTACCATCAGCTGAGTGATTACGTGTATTACCTGACTCAGATAGCCGGTTTTCAAATCTTTTATTCCTTCGATCGTTTGCCAACTTTGCCGTGCATCCTGACGTTTTTTGCTCCTTTCCTCCAGCAATGTGTGGTAATCGATCTTATGTTCTTTTCCATTATAGGCATTCCTTATCTCATTAAGAGAAAACTGTTCCAATATTTCTCCATGCTCATTAATCACCACAAGGTAGAGAAGATTCCGTTCCCCCCGGTCAATTCCAATTACGTTTAGCCCCTTATTATTACGGACGTAGCTTTGAACCATTTGATTAACCCGATCTCCCTGTTCACCCTTAAAGTTCATTGTGATGGGAACGTGGAACTGAAACTTATCCACCGTGAATCGGCGATCCTTTATAAGATCATAAGAAAACAGGCTCTTTTCCCCTTTGTTGTTTATATTTTTCTTCTCAATCGGTTCGTTTTTGGGATGAGTGGGGTGTGAAACATCCAAACTTTTCTTCCGGAAGAATACTTCTGCCTCTCCGCTTAACTTGTATACTACATCTTTCAAGTTCTCCGGATCAAAAAGCATCTTCCAGTAAAGTGTGTGAAGATTTGGCGTTCCCTTACTATACTCCGAAAAGTCCTTATTGTATATTTGGAATAGATATAACTTACCTTCCTCCACCAACCGATTGATGTAACTAACCGATACATTCCGGAAAGTGAGTTTGTAGCCCTGTTGTTCCACCTCTTTGTAAAAACCGGAAATATCCCGGTAAGAGGAGGTATCGGAAAAGTGAAAATCAAATTTACTCCAATCCTCATGAACCGCTATGGAATGCTTATAGAAATCGATTAGTTTATGCAGATGTTCCAAATTGAACTTTTCTCCCTTTTTATATGTGCCGATCCTATAGTTCAAAAGAAGCTCTTCGCTCGGCTGAAAGGTACTAATCCCCTTTTTGGAGAAAAAGACTTTAGGAAGCATTTTGGAGCCGGGGATTAACTTGTACTCCATTTTCTGGTAGCACTCCCCACCGGTATGCTGCTGTAGCTTACCCTCGGTAAAAAGTGTATTGTGCTTTTTGTTCATTATGGCCAAAAAGTACTTTCCTTCTTTCCGTAGGATCACGCCAAGATTATCCCTTTCTTTGTTTTTATCCCATCCGTTCAATAGCGTTGAGCCCCTGAAGTTCAGCTTGAACTTTTCCGTAGAATAGGGCTTTTGCGTCAGATAGTTTCTCACCTCATTGTAAAGAGGAACTATGGCAAACAAGCAATCCGTCAAAAAAGAAAACTCACCATAGAAATTGGCATCTTTATCCGTTTCATTGCCTCGTCCCAAAAGAGGCTTGATAAATCGCAGCAAGTCATTTACTGCATCTAAGTAGTTTTTAATAAGCTCAGTAGCCCGTTTTTCCTGTAACAATGATTTACGAATGGAGGGTATGTATTCCTCTAATTCCTGATAGGCGGCGCAGATACGTGTAACAAAATTCTCTCTTTTCGGTTCTCCCTGCGAGCATACCTTTCCCATTGCGCTGAAATAATTTTGCACGGGTACGTACTTTTCGTCCGGAACGCGGGAACGAGTGGCGGCATTCAGCTCGACAATAGAAAAACTTGACCGTTTTTTTGCCGCTGCGGCAGCTTTCTTTTGGGCCGCAGTGAGCCCTTGTAAAACTTGATAACGGTTTTCCAAAAATAGCAACGCAAATAAATATAAGCGACTGAAATACAGCGCATTGTAATTGTAAATAGCCTGTTATTCCACGCGTTACGAGCGCAAAAGTATCGCAAGATTGCTATGTTTATCGTAACTTTGCGAACGCAATCCGTGAACAAATCGTGAACGATTCACGGCGGACACACAAGGTAAAATAAAATAGCAATGGCAACTGTAAAACTATATCTCGACACACGACGGATACGCTCAAACAATTTGTACCCGCTCAGTATTATTGTACGACACAACAATAAGGCTATCTATTTCTCTACGGGCTATTCTGTCGCTCCCGAATTCTTCAACGAGCAAACAATAACTCAAGAGAAAACAGCCGAAGCGAAAGCTCTACGCATCGCCGTGCAATTTAAGCTGAACAAAATAGAAACCCTCCTGCAACGGCTGGACGAAGATGGTAAGCTCTATTCAATGCCAATACACGTGCTGAAAAAGCACATCACCAAGTCGTTAAAGGGAAACCAGAGTAGTTCCATTTCTATATCCGACGCCTTTCACGAAGTCATAGAGCTTAAGCACACGGAAGGGACGAAGCGAAACTTCCGCATCGCACTCCGCGCAATAGAAGCTTTTGCCCCACAAGAGATGTTGGATAACGTCAACAAATCCTGGCTCATCAGATTCGATAACTATCTAATAGAGCAGCGCATTAAGCCCAATACGCGGAACAGCTACTTAGCGCGTCTGCGTAACGTAATTAACTACGCGATTGATATGGAATACATATCTATTGACCCATTCAGGCGATTCAAGTTGCCGTCCGAAGAGACAAAGCATCGCGCGTTAAGCAGAGCACAACTAAACTACTTACGCACTATGCTACTACCGGAAAAACTACAACCGGCAAGAGACTTTTTCTTTCTGTCCTACTTCCTTATCGGCATTAACCCAACAGACCTCGTACACTTGAAGAAAGATGACTATAAAGATGGACGCATACAATACAGACGTGCAAAAACTGATAAGCGATACGACATCAAAGTAGAGCCCGAAGCTGCTACACTAATTGAGAAGTACCAAAGTAGCGGTGATGCGCTGGTACAATTCCACAATCCGAAAAAACGCAAATCACCTATCCCTGCGTACTTTTACGCCTACGAACGGATAGCCGCTCTATCTGATGGCGTGCTCCCCGTGATAACACCATACTGGGCGCGCCACTCGTGGGCTACCGAAGCGGCAAGCCTTGGGGTAACGGATAGCGTAATCGCACAAGCACTCGGGCATAGTAACGGATTCGTGACAACCAGAATATACATCAAGCGAGACAACACGCTGGTAGACAGAGCGAACCGACAAGTAATAGATGCGATGTTGCATTACACAGAGCCATAGTTGGTCTGCGAATAGTCAAACGGTAGGTCTACCGGCTTATCCTTATACGGAAGCGGAATCTCTTGCGATATGAGCAAAGCTATCATACGCGTCATAATGCGGTCATCGTGATTGCCCTTACCCACGATATTACCGAAGCTGCCATCCTTGCGTTTTTCGTATATCAATGCCTCGTTGATTGTTTCCTCGCTCCGCTCGATGTATCCGCCACCTGCGCTACCCACCTCACGCAAAGTAGCAATGTAGTTGCTAACAAGCATTGTTTTGGTTGCGCGGTTGGTATGGAACCCATACCGCGGAGGAACGCCCTCTACAAGCTTGTCTTTGGGGGTGCGGCTATACAGATTGTCGTAGTAGCGTGCTATCTCGCTAAAGATGAACTCGCTATTGTCGCCATCCTTGTTGAACAAGTCCTCGCGCGATTCAAAAGTGTTGCTCTCAAAAACAAGTAGCGCGTGGTTGTACCAGTGTGCTATCTGCGCTGCATTCCACGCAAGTATATCCAAGTCCGTATGCCCGTGCCACTCAGCTACTACAGCCGCCTGCTCACCGAACTGCATCCAATACCTATCCAATACGCAGATGCAACTGTAGTCGCTTGACGCGGAGCGTCCGCCTGCATCCACCGAAACAATGTAGCGTAAGTGGGTATGGCGGTCTGATTGGTCCGGGTATTCCCACACGGCAAATCTGCCGTTACGCCTTGGGTCAAACTTCAAATCGGATAGTATCATACCGCGCCTTGAAAGGTCACGCCGCATATCGGCAATCGTGCAGGTAGTAGATACCAACTCCCCACGCGCACGTGGTGCGGTGCAGTCACGCCTGAGCAACTCCAACTTGACTGGGTCAAACACAGTTTCCCCGCTGAACCGGAATGCCTCTATATCATTGGACGGGAACTCCTGCATCATCATATCCGTGTTGTCAAGCTCACGAAGCTTTGCACGATACCAACAAACAGCTTCCAACGTAGCACCCTGCTCCCACAAGGATAACTCGGCTGGGGTCATACTACGCACGAAGGCTTCCGCATCGGCTACAGATGCTTGGTACAAGTCTATGTCAAACCACGGAATGAACAACGGTCGGAATGCCGTCTTGCCCTGCTTAGCGCGTAGCCACTGCGTGTGAAAGAAATTGCCCACCCCCTTAGCCGTGCTCTCGTAAATTATCGCACTATAAGCCGTATTGGGTACGATAGACGACACGCTCGCCACCAACTCCTCGGGCGAATTGTTGTCTGTGTTAGGGAACAGCGCGACCTCAGAGAAGTGCACCAGGTGTACGCTCTGCGAACGAATTGCCTCCGGCTTAATGGCACTGCCAACCGTGATACTGCACTCACGCCCCACCACATTACGGGCATTTGCCATACCGTCTTTGGGTGTCAGCTCAACTTTCTTTCCCCAAGAGCTCACGGGTAAGTTCTCAGCTGCCGTGCGATACATCGATAAGATATTGCGGCTTGCGTCCTGCACGTGTGCACAGATAGCACTACTCAGCCCCTCACGCACATACACTTGTAGCCAAAAGAAATACATCTGTATCAGCGTAGAGCCACCCCATTGCCTTGCCTTAAGCAGTATAACGCGTATAGGGACGTTGTCGGTACGCATCTGCTCTAACAGCGCGAGAAGCTTGCGTTGCCCTCTATTAAGGCGAAAAGGAATGAGTGTTCCTCGCTCCTTGTCGCGTATCTTCAGTTTGACAAAAGCACAATACTCAAAGTCGTATTGACATCTGAGCTCACAGAAGTCCGCAATAAACCGCCAACAGGTCTCCGCGCTTGGAGCACTACCACCCGAAGACAATAAGGCTTGCACAGAGCCGGCACGTGCCAACTGACCCACTACAGGCTCGGCACCCCACATCGCGGTAGGTATATAGAGCGCGCGTATCGGGAAGTCCGATACGTGTAGCGCCTTACGCGGTGCCGTACACCCTAACCCCGATACAGGGTTGTACGCCTTGTCGCGTTCCTTGTGCCGTTCCGCATTAAGCGCAACGATATGTGAAACCTCATTGTCCGTCACTGATTAGTTTCCTGCTCGGGGAAATAAGCACTCCGCACATAGTCCGATGGGTCGTCCTGCTCGGAATCATCGTCTAATGGTCGCCCTGCCGGGGCAATGTGCTTGAATATCTGTACGTACACATCCACTTTCTCCTTTTTCGACAACTTGCTAAAGCTTTCCTCAAAGTCCTCTCTGTGTAACTCAAGAAACTTAGCCATCACGCCCTTTAGCCCCACGGACGCCTTGCGGAGGTAGTTTTTTGCTTCAGTGAAACTCATACTCTCAGCCTTGTCAAATTGTCGCCCAAACTGCTCACGCTCGCGAACCTGCACCTCCCTATAATCGGTGACATCATCGTCGTAGGGCTTTGGTTCGTCCCGGGGTGCGGGGTCGCGATACGCCAAATCATCCTCGTCTAGCAATATATCGGGATGCTGTACGGCGTGGAGCTCGGCTTGGACGGCGGCTGCCTTGCGAAGCGCGATGCGCTCCTCCGTTACGGGCTCATCGACAAGTGGTAGCACATCCTTATGCAATTTGTGCATAGTGTCTTCTGGTGCTATAACGGGCGATAAGTCGTCCGTAGCGTTGATTGCGGGGTGCGTGATATACTTAACCTTATCCATTATACGACAAATAAATAATCCAAGTAGATGCGCGATAAGTCAGCGCACGAGGTGACCAGCTCATATGCATATGCGGTAATGTCCTCTCGGTGCTTATGGGTATTGAGTAGGCTCTGTAGCTCCTCCTCCGGGCAAGCGGGATACATCAAGACGAAGAAACTCTCCGTCAGCTTGCGCCGCTCGCTCGGGAAGATACGGAAATCCGCATCCACCAAAGCCTTTACGCGCCTGTAAGCTGCCGAATAGTCTACTCGCATATCGCTATTGTCCCCAATCCTCCTCGGTGAAGCCTGGTGCTCTCTCCGCTAAGGCATCGTTATCAAGTAGCCACGAAACCATCTGACTGGCGTCCTTGTAGCTGCGACAGTACGTTACTCCGTTATACCCGTCCGCCAGCACCTTAATTACACCTGCCAAGTCAGTTTTTTTGCCTGATTGAGCCGCCGACACTACCGAATTATATATGTTGGGGTACATAATCGCGAATGCCTGTGGGTACGTGAGCCCCGACTTATTAGCCGCATTGAGGATGGATATGGCATTAAGGTAACCGCCGCATCGCTCGCGGATAGCATCCGTAGCTACCTGTACGCCGTCCGCATCGTAGCCGTTATCCCCGAAGAAGGGCGCATTGACGCTATACGACAATACTGTCTCAGGGTCACGCATTGCGATAGCCGCTGCCTTGTCCGCCGCTACCTGATACTCCTTAGGGGTACACTGCACATCGCCAATGAGCGGCATCACATCGATACCATATTGGTCTTGTACGTACTCAGGCAATGAGGTATAGGTCTTACCATCCCCTGCGTGGTGCCGGTTGTATACCTCCATTTGCTTCCGCGCGCTCGCTATGAAATTGTCCGCGAAGAACTTACGCGCATAGTCGGGGCTGTCCTTGGGCACCGATATATGCCCGTTGACGCGGTCGGATAGCGTGATGGGTATACGCTTGTACACAGTTGTAGTACCCTTGCCCCCTGTGCCACTACTCTTGGTACCCCCTGCGGTAGCACGCGCTGCGCGGAGAGCCTGTTCGTTCCGCCGGAGAGCCAGCTTGGCTCGCTCTAATCCCATACGGTCTCTGTGTTGCTTGTCTCGCATCGCCATCTCGGCTTGCCACTTGGCATTGGCATCAGCGGCACGTTGCGCACGTTCTTCGGCGGCTGCTTTAGCTTGCTCCTCGGCGCGCTTAGCGTCCGCAGCACGTTGTCGGAGTTGCTGTTTGTAGCGTGCTTCATTGCGCGCTGCTTGGTCGCCTGCGCTCTCGGTGGCGCGCATCTCGGCACTCAGACGGTCGTAGCGTGCGGCATCACGCATACGCGTATTATATAGCATCCCTTCCGCGCGCTGTAAGTCGGCATACTGACGTGCCAACTCGCGTTGTGTGTCGTTCTCGTAGCGGTATGATGGGTCGCGCCGCTGCGAATAAGCATTGTGCTGTGCGCCCGATGCGTCTATGGTGTTAGCGATAGCCTCAGCAAGTCGGACTAATCCGCTGTACCGATTGCGCCGTGCTTGGTACGCATCGATAGACCTGCGCTTAGCATCGGGGTCTCCAAGCCCCTCCATAAGGCTCTGATATATTGGTTTGTTGCGCTGCAGGTCGAGTATGCGGAGTGCCTCTTGGTAACTGCGCGGTACGTTATACCGCTCGTTGTCGTATTGAGCGGTAGGGGCATCGGGGTTATCCGCATCCGGCTGTGTGGTGCCATCCATATCCACCAGCTCGGGTTGTACGCTCGTAGCGTCTTGCTCTGGCTCAGTGACTTGTTCGCCCTCATCGCCAACAACTGGGAGTGCCGTTGGCACCTCGCCACTACTGAGAGCCTCAGGATACAGAGCCTCCGTACTCGGGGGCACTGTATCCGTGTGCGTATCCTCATCTGTAGCCGCATCCGCGTCCGCGAAGTAGGATGAGGGGTGACTAATCGGCATATCGCCTATACTGTGTGCACTCGGTACATATTGCCTTGGAGGTAGGGAGGTAGGTGCGCTCTGTGGCTGTATGGCATCCTCGGTAGGTGTGGGGTGACTAATCGGCATATCGCCCACGCTGTGCACACTGGGTGCAGGTGGCGGTGTAGGGGTCACAGGGGCAATGGGAGCTTGCGCGGATTGCGCAGTGGGTTGTGGCTCCGTGGGCACTGTGGTTGGCTCTGTAGTAGTGGGCGCGCTCTGCTCCTCGGCGGCTACCTGCCCGACTACCTCATCTATTAGCTGATTGATATCTACCATGCCGCACTCAATAGGTCGTTAACTTTGGGTACCTCGTCCTTGACGGTACTCAGCGCGCCCGGGACGGAGGGTAACTGCGGTGTGCTTCCCGGCACCGTGCTCAGTGCGGATGCCGCCTTGGTCGCAGGGAACATCCCGCCTAAATTGGTCAGTGCACCCGCCATAGTGCCCACGGCGCTGACAATCCCCTTAAGCGCATTGTTAGCGGCTGTCGCGTGCGACTTAGCAAGGTCAGTCGCCATACTGGCGGTTGTGCGCGATAATCCGCTCGTCTGCGCCGTGTAACTGTTATCCGCTTGTTGCTTGCGCGCTGTGGCGACATCCTTGGCTCGCTGCCAGATGAGCCCTATCTGCCCTACCGTATTAGCCGCGCCCGTGGCACGTGCCGCCGTGCGCGCTGCCGCTACCTCGGGAGCCCCTCCGCTAATCACCTCACGCGCTGCATCCTGCCGGCGCGCTCGCTCTGCCGCTTGGCGATACCGATTAAGCAGGTCTGCGCTATCGATACGACTAAGCACAGGCGTATAGTAGTCACGCGTATACGCACGTGTAGCCTCATTGTGCATTGCGTCCGCCACGCCTTGCGCGCGGTCAATAGCGGCTTGCGCACGAGCCGTCTCACGTGCACTCGCCTCCTTGGCACGCTGAGCGGCAATGGCATTGCCTACAGCGCTGCCGATGCCGCTAAGCAATCCGATTATAGGTAGTATGGGTATCATATTATATAGCGTCTTATAATGTTACGGCGCAAATATAGAGTGCCGATAGCATCCAGCCACTACCTCATTGCGACATTTTCAGGGCGCGCCCATAGGCATTGCGGAGGCATTACCGCTACCTTGTTGCTCTCTCCGCCCAGCGCTACAAGGAATTGCACACTTAACCACAAAGTGTGCAATATATAGCCCTTCCTAAGCCAATCAGCCGAAAAACTATATAATATTGCGCAACGGGAATTGCGCCACTCAGCGAGAAAGCTGAGTTGTTGAAAACTTTTTTTCTCGTTATAACATACTGATTTATAGCCACTTACACATAAGGGTCAAAATAAATAGGTCAAAAAGTTTGGTAGTACGAAAAGTTTTACTACCTTTGCATCAGTAAAAGAAAAACAGAAGAAAAAACAGAAAAAAAAAGGAGACAAGAAAATGAAAACTAAAATGAAGTATCAAATTGTAGGACCGGCAAGCTGTGGAGTATTGGATGAAGCGAACACAATTGAAGAGCTTAAAAACGAATTGCTCGAGATGCACGAAATCGATGAGCAGGAGTACGAAAAAGACGCCGAAACAGGTCTCTTCGTAGACGATGACGAAGAAGCACCGTACACCATAACGGAATGGGACGGCGAAGACTATCAGACCGTATGCACGCTCCGAGTGAACGAAGTAAGCAAAGATATGGACTTGCAGGCGCTGATGGGGGGAAAATAACGGTAGAACACTTCGACAATTCCGAAGGACAAGAAAAACAAATGAAAAAAGGAAGAATAACAGCATTCCCTCTGTGTGGACTACTATCATACCGCGCAGGTAAAGATTTTTATATAAGAGCAGGCTATGTATCAATAGAATTGCCCAACGGAACGTATGAAAGGATAGAGTACAGTGGCAACACGTTAGAGAAAATTGAAAAGCTAACCAAAGGGCTGAGGGTAGAAGACAAGGAAGAGATGGAGCGTTATATAAAATATCATATGAAACACTCCGACCTTACTGCAGAAGAACTCTACAAGCGAAATCTGAGTGGCTACGCGTCGCATTGCAGTATACTCATCGATGAGGCGGCAGAAGAAGCAGAGAAACAAAAAGAAGCTGCTCTAAAAGAAGAACGGAAGCACGGAACGGGAATATACGTAAGGTTTGGAGCAGCTCCGAAAAATGGCAAATCGCACAACTATAGGGACGATACAGAAGAAGATGGGGTAAGTGTCTTCCGCGCGGTACTAAGCTCAGACAAAGCAACAGTACATATCAACCTCAATACGCAGTACGCACTCGGCACATACCTAACTGTGTACGATAGGCAATTATATAGGGTATATGGCACCATGATAGGTATAGGCTCCGATGGAGAGCCTCTCCTCAGAGTCACAAGGAGCGTAAAGCTTAATGATAAGGCAATAGAAACATACTCGGAAGAGCTATGACAGCCAAAGAATTACAGCGAGCCATAGGCGCCCTCAGGGAGGAGATGGGGATAAGCAAGTACCAGGTGGCTAAGGACGGAGTATTCAGTAGCGGCAATGCGGTTACGCGCTTCGAAAGGGGCGAACAGACCGCACAGCTCACCACAATAGCAAAATACTTGGACTACTTGGGGTATAAGTTGGAAATCGTGCCCAAGTAAGAGGCGTATGGATAGTAAGAGGATGCACCTTGCCGGGTTGGCGGGGTGCACTCTTTGCATATTATTCATTTTGTCTCCGCATATTATGCAAAATAGGGGTGTCACGATGGCGATTTTTCGACCTTACAAAGTGTAAAGATAAAATCGTTCATCGTGACACCTTATTTCTCTCTGTATCAATCGTTTACGCGAATAATCGCTGTTTAATAGAAAAAGCATCGTGACACCCATCGTGACACTCCTATTCCGCTCTATTACAGCGAGTTACAAGTCATTGTCACGATGTATCAATCAAATTCCTATAGAGCAAGGAGGGAAAAAGGGGGTACAATACAGGTGACCTGTAATTTAAAATCTCATATAAGTGCGTAGCGTGCGCGCGCGCGCGGTACTATAATATATTGCAAAAACTGTGCCAAGAGCACGGACTTTCGGCTCTCAGAGCCACTTTCAGGGGTGTCACGATGCGCATTGTGCCGGCATCGTGACACTATCGTGACGCTTTTCCCCTCCGATGGGGTGCAAATCGGCTCCCACACAGGGCTAACCACTGTCACGATGCGAAAACCCGGCATCGTGACACCCTCACCGCATCGTGACACTCTCTACGACCCTATCGTAATGCTGGCTGCCACACGCCACAGCGATTGGATGGTCGTAATCTCTACCTCAAAGTCATCGTAATTCGGATTGTCCGAGTGGGCAATCCAGTACTGCTTAGCCCGCATCGGGTCGCTGTGCCGTCGCAGGCGCTTCACATAGCTCACCGCTGCGTCCCCGTCCTTCTGGGCGATGAAAGCGAAAGCCTCACCGAATGGGATGCTAAAAGGCTCGTCCGGTGAGAACGACATCTTACGCACCGCTAATTTAGAGCCAGCCGGGTAGGTGGGCGACATTGAATCGCCCTCCACCGGTATAATCATATCCGCCTTTATATCGGGGAGCGACCAGTAGGAAGCCACGTAATCATAGAATATAGGGTTGCCGGCATTGCCACCGCGGAAAGCTTCTGCGTACTCTGGGATGAGCGGTAGTCCTTTTTCGCGGAGCGCCGCGTACTCGTCCTCATCGAGATGCTTGCCCTGCACGATACCGTTGCGCTCCTCAGTCAGCATAGACCCCTCACCCGTGAGCAACCAAGCGCGACTAACTTCCGGCATTTTATCAACAACCTTGTTTACATTAAGTGTATTTCTCGCTCGCCAAGCAGAGAGATTTTGCCGAGAAACTCCGAGAAAATCGGCTAATTCCGAATCTTTTGAAAATCCTTTGTAGTCTCTAAGTCTGTCTATTACAGTACTATAATCCAATTCATCCATAATATAATCTCCACTTTTGTTGTTTGTGTCAACATGTTTGTTTACCTTTGCCAGCGCAAACAGAAAATGGCGCGTAAGGCTCACAGCTGGTCGCGCTGGGGTGGTAAAGATAAGAAAAATACAAAAACAAATTGGATAGAAGCGAAATGAAAATGCGAAATGGCTCAAAGGCGAGCACGAAAAACAAGGAAGAATATAGCTTCCGAAGAGGCTATATGCAGCTGGCACAGAGGGATGTCCCGAAGTTTCGGGAGCAACTGATGCGCGAGTTGCGTATCAATACAACAAATGCTTGGACGGCACGCGTCTACGGACGTACGGAACCTAAGGTGAGCGAAGCGAAAACAATCGAAGCTGCTTTCGCGGAATATGGCATCACGGACGTGTGGGGGCTTGAGTAATCCACACATAACATTTGAGTAAAACTGAAACAACAATTGAGCAATAATTATGAAAACAGAAAACAATGCAATTAAATTATCAGGTAAGAACGGATTGCTTGACAAACGCTGGAGTGCCAACCAACTAATCTCTTCACGCGTGCTCGCTCAAATCATTGGCAAAAATCACGGACACCTAATGCGTGATATCCGCGAAATGGAACCCTCTTGGATGGCTTTAGGTCAATCCAAATTTGGATTGACCTCATTCATTGACCAATGGAACAGAGAAAAGCCCTGCTATATGCTTAAGCCAGAGGAAGTTTTGTTCATCGCCACTAAGTTCGATGACATCTCCCGCGCCAAATTAGTCCTCCGCTGGAAGGAATTGGAGGATTTGCGTATCGCAGAATATTATGCGCTAAAAGGTCAAGTTGCAGAATCGGACGAAAAGGTTAAAAGAGCCAACCTCTTAGTTGCCGCTTCGCGCGGCAACTATAATTACGCAGTCGGTATGCGTGACGATACTATTGCATCCCTCCGCAAGCAGCTCTATAACCTTAAGCAAGAAATGCTCCACAACGAGCAGAGCGCCATCGAGCGCGAGAATATGCTCCGCGCGCAGATTGAGGGGCGCGCAATGGAAGGGGCAAACTGCACCATTAAGCAGATGGTACGCATCATACGCTCCGCCGGTGGCTGGGCTACCGAGAAGTATCTATTCCAGTTCCTATGGGGAAATAAATTGGTGGACAGAAGTGGCTGTGTCACGGATAAGGCTACTTATTTAGGCTACCTCGCTAAGCCCGATACGCGTGGCTTTATTGACCCCGATTTCCCAAAAAAGAACTTCCGCATAACCCCAAAAGGGCAGGAACAATTGCTGGCTCTCTTTGGCGACCCAGAACGACCCTATAAGGGTTTAGAGATGGCGCAGTTCCGCGACACGGAGAGCCAACAAAAGTGGGAGCAATATGTCACCTCTACGGACGCTCGATACACACTTAATCGATAATAGCTATGACAAGCCAATTCCGTAAGCCTGCGCCCCGACGGCAACGTTTTTTCCGTCCGATGGAAGATTTTACACTACTCAATTTGCTGGGGCTGTGCCTCACAGTGCCCCTATCTGTAGCGGCTCTATGGTGCGCACTGCGCTATAATAATCTGCCCTTCCTAATTGTCGGGTTATTCTGTGTCGCAATCTCGGTGCTGCTCTATCACGACCGCACCGCTGATGCCCCCTCCGTGCATGACTATATCAAGCAGTTAATCATCCGCTTCAAGCACCGCAATGATTTATCAAATAGACTATAACCGCATTCGCCCGCTGCCACGGGGCTACAAGCGCTACTGCATTGTTTGCGAAAGGTGTCATAAGGATATATCATTTCTATCCGCGCCATCAGAGCAGCACGCCCGTAAGCGCTTCGAGCGTCGGGGCTGGCTCACCTCGTTCAATGCCGCCTTCCGTGGGCGCGACCTCTGCCCCGCGTGCCGTGCACGCTACGAGAGTAGCCTCTTCGCACGTCTTAGCACGCTTATCCAAAATATAAAGAACAAAATAGCACGCATACAAAAATGAAACTTGCCGTAAAAGACCACAAGGGAGGCTCTGTACGGAAAACGTACCTCCCCACATCAGAAGCTGCCGAGTACCTCAGTATCTCTACGCTTACACTACGAAAACTACGTGAACGCGGATTGGTACGGATGGTAATGATAGGCAATAAGCAACTCTACAATCTATCTGACTTAGACGCATTCTTGGAAGAGAAACGCGTTCTCTAAACTCATAACAAACAACCCTATAACAGTCACACAATATGCAACAAGAAAACAACCAAACCGCAGCTACTGTAACGCTGCGCGTACCGCGTGAGGATGCCCTCCGCGTAATGCATCTACTCCGTGCCGGGCTATTGACCCCGGAGCAATGCTCTGCCGAAGACCTGCTCTCAGCAGCGGGTATGATGCGGCGACTATCCGATGCCGCTGAACGGCTACCAAAGGAAATAATCTACGCAATGGTGCGTAAGTACGAGCCGTCGGGCATCCTACAGAATATGGAGCCCCTCAACTACGTATCCCTCAGTGCCGACCTCGATATCGCTCTAATGGTCGCAAGCACACTGCTGGATGGAGTACTCCCCGAATCCGATGCGCTGATACACACGGAGCCACAGCACGTAGCCGAAAAGCTATCAGAAACGAACGCAGACGCGTCCACGAAAGAAAAAAGCACAACAACTCATCCGCCAAAAGAAAGCGCTCCTGAGGCAAAGGAAGCACCCAAGGCGCAGGTAGAACAAACAACTGAAGAGCCCTCTCTCGATATGCTACGCCGTACCGTGAAGGATGCCACTGCCTTTGTGCCGAATGCACGCGTTGCTATGCTGATAAAGCTGTTCGCACCCAAGCCATTATTGCCCGAGGTGCCTGAGGATAAGCGTGCCGACTTAATCACACTACTCCACGCCGCTACCGAGTACCATCGTGCTGCATCGGCGCAAGTACCCGATGCCGCCTTCGCCGCTTGGCTGCAAGAACAACAAGGTCGCTTGGCGCGTACACAAGGCACCGCCTCACCTGTCACCACGTCTGAAGCTCAATCTGAGCCCCTGTCTCTCGACACACTGCGCGCCACTGTCAAGGAGGCTATGAGCGTGATGGATAATAAGCGCATAGCTCAGATGATTAGGCTATACGCACCGGAGCCACAGTTGCCCAAAGTACCGGAGGATAAGCGCGCTGCTCTGAATGCGCTGCTTCATGAGGCTATGGACTTTTGTCAAATGACCAAAGGCTCTATCTCCGTTGCGCAGTGGAATGAGTGGGAAGCTGAACGCAAAAATGAACTTAATCAATAATCACACCGATATGAAGCAGAACACTATTGACCACGCGCATCGCGCGCATAGCATCTTATCGCCCAGTGCCGCTTTCCGCTGGTTGCACTGCACTCCCTCCGCTAAGCTGGAGGATGCCTACCCCGACACCACTTCGCCCGCCGCGGAAGAGGGTACCCTCGCCCACGAAGTATGTGAACGTCTCGTACGCTGCACGGACGCGAAGCATATCCCCACTTATGAGGATTTGGTGGCTGCCTGCGCCCCCAAGCCCGTAACACGGGAGATGTACAACCACGCACTCGCTTATCGTGCATATGCCTACGACCTCAAGGGTACAGATGGGATGATGGATGCTGAACTGCGCCTTAACCTGATGCCCAATATAGCATCAGACCTATTCGGTACCTGCGACCTCGTTATTCGCCGTAAGGGCAAGTTGGATATCATCGATTACAAGTACGGCAAGGGGATTAAGGTAGACGCCGTAGGCAACCCACAGATGCGCATCTACGCACTCGGTGCACTCCTGCGCTTCCAGTTCGACACACCCGAGCCCATCGAAGAGGTAACCACGCACATCTATCAGCCACGTATTAATAATATCTCTTCCGAAACGCTCTCCGTGGCGGAGCTACTCGCCTGGGCGAACGATACCCTATACCCTGCGGCTCAACTTGCCTACAAGGGTGAGGGCACACGCGTAGCGGGTGACCACTGCACCTTCTGCCGGGCGCGCCACGCCTGTCCACAGTATGCAAGTCGCGCAACGGAACCCGTGGCAACCGCATTGGCACAGAATAAAAAGCCCGAAGAGCTAACCCCCGAAGAACTTACACAGATATTGGCGCAAGCCGATGCACTCCGTAACTACCTCTCGGCAGTGGAAGAGTGGGCACTATCACAAGCCCTTGCAGGCAATAAGATAGCCGGCTATAAGCTGGTAGCGGGGCGGTCGCTCCGCTCGTGGGAAGACCAGGATAAGGTACTCGCTACTCTCGCTGAACTCGGCATCGATCGTGAACGCTATATGGAAGAAAAGCTCCTAAGCGTGGCGCGCCTTGAGAAGGAACTCGGCAAAAAAGCATTCGCTCCGCTATCGGCTTTAGTGGTTAAGCCCGAGGGCAAGCCCACGTTGGTAGCAGATACCGACCCGCGCGCCGAGTTCACCCCCAACGAACAAATAAAAAACGCATTCAACGATTAAGTGTAACCAATTAGAACAAAAAAAGAAAATGAAAAACGTTAAAGCAAAAAACATCGACGACAGTCACGTAATGACCGGCGAAGTACGCCTCCTCTACAGCTCGCTGGAACAAGGGCAACAACAACCCGAAACAGGGAAAACAGTCTATCAGGGCTGCCTACTAATCCCCAAGACGGACACCGAGACAATATCTCTGATGGAAGACCTTATCCTCCGTACCGCCAAGCAACAGTGGGGCGAAAAGATTAACCCCAAAAAGTTCCTGCACTACCCACTGCGCGATGGCGACCAAGAGCGTGAAGGTGCCCTCTTTAATGGGGTATTCTTTATGAACGTAAAGACCTACCGCCCACCGCTACTACTCAATGTAGATAACACACGCGCGGAAGCTGGGCTACTCTACTCGGGGTGCTACGGACGTGCCGCGCTTAGTGCTTACTCCTATGACAGAAACGGCAATAAGGGCGTGTCTATCTCCATCGATGCGTTCCAATTCCTCCGTGACGGCGAAGCTGCCGGAAATTCCCTCGATACGGAAGCATTGATTAGTGCCTTTGGCGCGGTCAAAACGGACGAACAAACAGACGAAAATCCATTCGGTTGATTCTGAGTGATTGTTTGTGTGGTGTGTGGTCGGGGCTTCGGCTCCGACCACCTTACCGCACCGCAATAATTCCTCTAACCCCACAAACAAAATAAAGTACCTATGTCGGCAATCGAATATACGCTATCCTTCTCATCCTCGCGCCGCGCGTCCGTTCTGACACGCAATACCTATACGTGGGCGCAATTCACGGAGCTTCTTGCTACACCTCGCCGCACCGCCGAGACAATGGCGGAGTACGCAGCTATGAGCAAAGAGCAGCGTGGCGCCGTGAAGGATGTGGGCGCCTTCGTTGCCGGTACCTTTCGCGGTAATAAGCGGAAGAAAGAGCTACTCGAAGCACGCTGCATGGTCACGCTGGATTTTGATGCCGCGACACCTGATACCATCGAAGCCCTCCGCGATAGCGAACACTGTGTAGCCGTCTATTCTACGCACTCCTATACACCTAAGGAACCGCGCGTGCGTGCCATTTTCCCACTAACTGCACCTATAGAGCCTGCCCTGTACGAACCATTGGCGCGCGCCCTTGCAAGCGAAATAGATATCGAAGCTGCCGATACCTGCAGCTTCTCCCCGGCGCAATTAATGTACTTGCCGGGTGTCTCCTGCGATGGCGAATACCTATTTTTTACCGTGGACGAAGAGCCCGTTAATCCCCAAGAGCTCCTCTCCCTATATTACAACACGCCCGAGAATCCTGCCGAGTGGTTCTACGCATCAGGCGAAGAGCATACCGCCACACCGTGGACGGCAGACGGCACCAAGCCCGAAGACCCTCGCGCGAAAAAGGGATTGGTCGGCAACTTCTGTCGCGCGTACGGCATTGATGCCGCTATAGAGCAATTCCTCCCCGACTACTTTGTCTCTTCTAACATTCCCGGACGATACACCTACAAGGGGGGCTCCTCCGTAGCGGGTGCCGTTGTGTACGACAATCTATGGCTCTACTCCTACCATAATACCGACCCTTATAAGGGGAGGCTCCTCAATGCCTTTGACCTCGTCCGCCTACATAAGTTTGGCACACTCGATGTAGCCTCCACCGAGACGGATATCACACGGCTTCCCTCCTATGAAGCAATGATGCGCTTCGCCGCACAAACGGACGGCGTAACCCGTCTACGCGCCGCCTGCTTCTTGGATGATGAAGATGATGCGGAGAATACACCCGAAGCACAAGAGCAACTCGCCTCCGTAATGGCACAACTCGATTGCGATAAAAAGGGCAAGCCCTATCCCAACGCGGCTAACGTACGGCGTATTATTCGTAATGATGGCTTCTTAAATTTTTCTGCCGTTAAGCACGACCGATTTTCCGACCGCACCTTCATAGCCGGCAAGCTCCCCTGGAGCTCCGCCAAAATAGGCGAGCTTTGGTCCGACACGGACGATGGGCAGCTCCGCAGCTACATAGCACGTAAGTATGGCATTACCAATATCAGTGTGATTGAGGACGAGAAGAATAACTTCATCGCCGACTGCTGTTCCTACCACGCAGTCACCGATTATCTCGACCGCTGTGTATGGGATGGCACGCCCCGGCTGGATACACTGTTCATCCGCACACTCGGAGCGGTCAACACGCCATTAACCCGTACGCTCACACGCAAAAGTTTGTGTGCCGCCGTGGCGCGTGTCTATACACCCGGTTGCAAGTTCGACAATATCACCGTACTGAAAGGTGGCGAGGGAATAGGGAAATCTACACTCTTGGCGCGCCTTGGAGGCAAATGGTTCTCAGACAGTCTCTGTACAGTGGAAGGCAAGGAAGCAATGGAAGCCGTGCAGGGTAAATGGATTATTGAGATTGCCGAGTTGCAAGCACTCAAACGCTCCGAAATAACCGCAGTAAAAAGTTTCGTTTCTAAGCAAAGCGATTCCTTCCGTGCCGCCTACGCACGCAATGCGGTAACCCGCCCTCGGCAATGCGTCTTTTTTGCTACAACAAACGAGCAGGATATTCTTTCAGGCTACACGGGCAACAGACGCTATTGGATTATAGAGTGCGCCGGGAGTAAAGTGGCTACTCCGTCCTTTGACCTCACGCAAGACGAAATTGACCAGGTGTGGGCTGAAGCCAAGTACCGTTTCCAACAGGGCGAATCGCTCTACCTGACACCCGAAGACACCGAAGAACTAAAGAATGTACAGGTAGCCTATCGTACGGATGACCCACGCAAGAGCCTTATCGAAAACTTCCTTCGCACCCCCGTACCCGCTTATTGGTACGAGATGGACAGAGCAGACCGACTGAAAAAATTGCTTGACAGACCGTTCAATCCGCTACCGGACGCTTATGCAACACCGCCCGAACGTAGCCGCTTGCGTGACCGCATAAGCGGTATTGAATTATTCGCCGAATGCTTTCAACGCCCGATTGACAAGAATAGCACCTACGAAGTACGTGGCTTACTTGACATCGTTCGCACTTGCGAAGGGTGGGAGGATGCCGTCTATGCGCAGAAACGCGACAAGGCATATGGCGCGGTGCGCTGTCTCGTACGTACCAACGTACCTCAACCCGCTTCAGCTGAAGAGCTTACCGAAGACGACCAAAAACTATTTGCCGCATTGGATGAACGACCCTTTTAACACACGATATGAAGAAAAAACAAAACGAAAAAGATACCGACCGTAGCCTTGGCTATTTGGTCAATACGAACGGCGGGCTCTATATAAAGTTGGACACCTCGCTCATCGCAGGGCTTCCCGACCGACTTATTCTGCTTAAGGAATGTCCTGCCGTCTTCGCTGAGATTAAAAGCGAAGGCAAAAAGCCGAGCATCGTGCAAAAGCTGATGCACTCTCGGCTCCGCGCTATGGGATACCGCGTATATGTGGTATCTACTAAGGAAGAAGCGGAAGCGCTGATGATTGACGTGTATTGTACCCCTTCTCGATATGCGGAGTAAAGCCGACCTACACCCCTACCAGCGCGAAGCGGTGCAACATATTCTCACGCACCCTCGCTCCGGGCTATTCCTCGATATGGGGTTGGGCAAGACTGCCACCTGCCTTACTGCCGTGAAAGAGCTAATCGATACCTTTTGCATCTCTCGCGTGTTGGTCATTGCCCCACTCCGTGTGGCTCGCTATACGTGGACAGCGGAGATAGCCGAGTGGGAGCACCTCTCATCGCTTCGCGCCGTGCGCATTCTCGGCTCACCACAAGCAAGACGCAAGGCGTTGGCGGCGAAAGCAGATATTTATATTACGAACCGCGAGAATGTCGCGTGGCTTGTGGAAGAGTGCGAAGGTAAGCTTCCCTTTGACTGCGTCATTCTCGATGAACTTTCCTCATTCAAGAACCCATCCGCGCAACGCTTCAAGCGCCTTAAGCGCGCCATCGCCTTCGTGCCGTGGGTCATTGGCTTGACCGGTACGCCTGCGCCTAATGGGCTGATGGATTTATGGGCTGAGCTATTTTTACTCGACCAAGGCGAACGACTTGGCAAAACAATTACCGCCTATCGCGCACGCTACTTCTATCCGGGCAAACGCCGCGGTATGGTCGTATACGAGTATCTGCCCAAGACGGGTGCTGAAGCGGCTATCCGCAGTGCCATTAGCGACATATGCCTGTCGATGCGCAAGGAGGATTTGCTTTCTCTTCCTCCGTTAGTTGTAGAGCGTATCCCCGTAACACTACCCAAAGAGACACTTAATAAGTATCACCGCTTAGCTAAGGAGAAAGTGGCGATGTTGGATGGGAACGCAATAACCGCGCTCAATGCCGCATCCCTATCGGGTAAGCTATTGCAATTGGCAGGGGGTGCCGTCTATGAAGAGGGTACGGAGCTCGCTCCGTCCGCCACGCGCCCGTTTATATCTATACATAACGAAAAGACAGAGGAACTCAAAGAACGTGTAGATGCCATTCAAGGTAATGTAATCGTGGCATACAACTATCTGCACGAGCGTACACGCATTATGGAGGCGCTTGCCGCATACAAGCCCCGTGAAATTAATTCCGAAGCAGACATAAACGATTGGAATGCCGGTTCTGTTAAAGTGCTCATCGGACATCCGCAGAGCATCGGGCACGGCTTGAACCTGCAACGTGGTGGCAATCATATCATCTTTTTCTCGCCGACATGGAACCTTGAGCTGTACCAACAGTTCGTGGCACGCTTATGGCGACAGGGACAGACAGAAAAGGTATTCGTCTACATCCTCGTGGCACAAGGCACCATCGATGAACGTGTTTGCTCCGCCATCAAGCGCAAGGAAGCAACCCAAAACGACCTCATCGACGCACTTAAGCGTATCGTGGCAGAATACAACCAAGAATAAATAAGCAAGTTATGACAAGTAAAGCAATGGAAAGAAAGTACGAACTAACAGACGAGACGAGAGAAGCCTTCGGGCGCACGCTGCACCGCATAGTAGCCGTAAGAAGCTTTGACTACGTAAAAGCTGGAGAAAAAGGCGGATGGATTGAAAAAGAAAGCAACCTCAGTCACGAGGGTTTTTGCTGGGTGTACGATGATGCAATGGTATTCGCTGATGCTGTGGTTTCGGGCAATGCAAAAGTGATAAGGCATGCAACTGTGTGCGACACCGCAAAGGTTTACGGCAATGCAAAGCTGATGGACAATGCCGCTGTGTACGGCAGAGCGGAAGTGTACGGCGATGCTGTAGTGTACTACTGTGCGGAAGTGTACGGCGAAGCAGCGGTGTGCGGAAGTGCCGTTGTGTACGGAAAAGCGGAGGTGTGCGGCAATGCAAAGGTGCACGACTATGCGAAAGTGTTTGGCAATGCCGCTGTGTACGGCAGAGCGGAAGTGTACGACGAAGCATCGGTGTGTGGAAGAACGGATGTGTACGGCGATGCAACGGTGTGTGGCGATGCAGAAGTAAGAGGAGATGCTGTCCTGCGTGAAGACGCAGTCGTAAGGAGCAACAGAGACTATATCGTCTTCAAGAATTGGTGGAGCTCCGGTCGCTACTTCACCTGGACACGCAGTAACAACAAGTGGCGAGTAGGTTGCTTTTATGGCACAGGCGAGGAGCTTGTCCGAAAAGCCTATAAGGACAGCAAGCAGTCGGGACGAGAGTATGAGCGCATTGTGCGATACGTGGAAGAAACCCTAAAAGCAGAGGAGTAGTAAGCAATGGAAAAGAAGTACGAACTGACAGACGAGACGAAAAAAAATCAACGGGTGCACGCTGCATAGAATTGTAGCACTGCGAGACTTCGGAAACGTAAAGAAAGGATAAGGGCTACGCCCGCAAGTAGTAACGCAAGACAACAAGACAATGACACAAGACGGACTAAATGAATTACGGGAGCTAGCGACTGAAGCAGATGAGCTCCAACGTAAAGCAGATGAGCTGGATATACGTATCTGCAATCTCTACCAATACGAGGAGGACGTTTTAGACCAAGATGCCTACACAATGCTAACCAAAGCATCTGCATCTATGCAAAAAGCGGCATGGCGACTAGGGCGTGCTATAGAAGAGATGCAGAGAGCCTACGAATACGAAAAGGCACTGATGGACTACTACGAGGGACTACTAAACAAACAAGACAATGACGAAGAATGAATTATGAAAGCAAGAGTGGTTTAGGGGTTACGACCTATCAAAATCTATGACCGTTATTCACTTTACAAAATTCAGATATTAATATGAACAGAGAAGAAATTATAGCAGAATTACATAAGTTTCTAGCAACACATCATGAAAATGTAGAATGTGATACATGTCTAAACGTGTTTGAGGATTTAAGAATTTTGGTTGCGGAGATTTGTGAAGAAGAAAAAGTCATTGACTGGGAACAGCGCAGATACGAGATAGCGAAAGACGTGTTAGCGGCTTCGTTCGCAACTTCAATTGAGGGTATAAGCATACGAGAGTATGTTCACAGTTGTGTACAGATTGCAGATATGTTAATCGAAGAAATGAAATGAGTTCATCGAAGCAGTAAACAAAGAAGTTAAACAAAAAATAGTGAAGCAGAAACAATGGAAGGTTTAATCATCAACGCGAACGAAGGCACAACCGTGCAGGTATCGTTCCTCGACATCACCGGCAAGGCGGTAACCCCAAAGGTTGCCATTCTCGGAGAAAACAGAAGCAGCCATCCGCAAGACGGAGCAGGCAAGCACACACGGCGCGTACTACCTATCGGATAACGTCATCCCGGTACCGCTGCAAGACAAACAAACTAATAAGGAGGAGGCTATATGATACGCAGACTAATCAAACGCGCCCTCAAGTAGTAACACACGAAAGACAATGGAAAAGAAGTACAGACTGACGGACGAGACAATGACACTCGGGGGTATTACGCTACATCGAATAGAAGCCTTACGAGACTTTGGCAATGTAAGAGCTGGCGAAAAAGGAGGATGGATTGAGAAAGAAAGCAACCTCAGCCACGAGGGTAACTGCTGGATTGGAGATAACGCAAAGGTGTACGATGATACACGAGTAAGCGAAAACGCAAAAGTGCTTGAAAGAGCAAAGGTATACGGCATTACTGCTGTGTGCGGTAATGTCGTTGTATGTGGTAAAGCAAAGGTATGTGATGCTGGTTGGTTGGGCGGCGGTGCGATAATATGCGGTGATGTGATAATACACAGTCTCAAGGATTACATCGTATTCAAAAATTGGTGGAGCAGTGGTCGCTACTTTACATGGACACGCAGCAACAACATGTGGCGCGTGGGATGCTTTTACGGAAGCAGCGAGGAGCTTATCCGCAAAGCCTATGAGGACAGCGAGATGTCGGGGCGCGAGTACGAGCGTATCGTGCGATACGTGGAAGAAATATTGCAAGCAGATGGCAAGCAGGAAAGGAGAAGGAAGCAATGAAGAAGTACGAATTCACAGACGAGACGAGAATAATACTCGGCTACACGCTGCACCGCATTATAGCTGTCCGAGACTTTGGCAACGTAAAAGCCGGAGACAAGGGTGGCTGGATTGAGAAAGAAAGTAACCTCAGCCAAGAGGATACCTGCTGGGTTGGAGATAGCGCAATGGTATACGGAGATGCACAAGTAAGCGGTTGCGCTCTTGTATACGGATACGCACAAGTATATGGATACGCACAAGTATTCGGATACGCACAAGTATTCGGAGATGCACAAGTATGCGACACTGCACATGTATTCGGCACCGCACAAGTATTCGGCACCGCACAAGTATTCGGATTCGCACAAGTACACGGAATCGCACAAGTACACGGAATCGCACAAGTACACGGAATCGCACAAGTACACGGAATCGCACAAGTACACGGAATCGCGGATGTGTGTGGCGACGCAATTGTAGGCAGCGACGAAGATTACATCATCTTCAAGAATTGGTGGAGCAGCGGGCGCCATTTTACCTGGACGCGCAGTAACAACAAGTGGTGCGTGGGGTGCTTTTACGGCACAGGCGATGAACTCATCCGTAAAGCATACAAGGACAGCAAGCAGTCTGGACGCGAATACGAGCGTATCGTGCGATACGTGGAAGAAATCCTAAAAGCAGAGGAGTAGTAAGCAATGGAAAGAAAGTACGAATTCACAGACGAGACGAGGATAATACTCGGCTACACACTGCACCGCATTGTAGCTGTGCGAGACTTTGCTGACGTAAAGGCTGGCGACAAAGGTGGATGGATTGAGAAAGAAAGCAACCTCAGCCACGAGGGCAACTGCTGGGTATATGATGATGCAGCCATATTCAACAATGCAAAGGTACGTGACAAAGCAACGGCACGAGACAATGTGATGGTATACGATTATGCTATAGTGTTCGGATGTGCAGAGGTATATGAGGATGCTGTTGTGTGCGGTCATGCTGCTGTGTGCGGTCATGCTGTTGTGTGCGGTCATGCTGTTGTGTGCGGTATGGTGAGCGGTGATGCGGTAATATTCGGTAATGCGATAATACGCAGTATCAAGGATTACATCGTCTTCAAAAACTGGTGGAGCAGCGGACGCTATTTCACGTGGACACGGAGTAACAACAAATGGAAAGTAGGCTGCTTTTATGGTACGGGCGATGAGCTTGTCAAAAAAGCTTATGCCGACAGCAAGGAATCGGGGCGAGAATACGAGCGTATTGTAAAGTATGTAGAGAAAATTCTAAAAGTAAAATGGCAAATAAGCCGCTACACATGGAGAGAGCTATGCAGAAAAACAATCATTTGAAGAATTGCGCAAAAGCGCATTTGTTCCCCTATCAGTGGTATCTTAGCGATATAAAAAGACCTGATAAAGGCACTGTGTTTTCTTGCTTCTCTTGTGGTGGTGGCTCATCAATGGGATATAAGTTAGCCGGCTTTGAGGTTATTGGATGTTGCGAATCAGACAAGCGCGTTATGGGGGCTTATACACACAACCTTTCTCCGCGTTTCTCGTATTGCGAGCCGATACAAACATTTCGGCTAAGGGATGACCTTCCTGCGGAATTGTATACCCTTGATATCTTGGATGGGTCACCACCGTGTACTCCGTTTTCAATGTCTGGCGTGCGCGAAAAATATTGGGGTAAGGAACGAGTATTTTCTGAAGGTGGTGTAAAGCAAGTGTTGGATACACTTTTCTTTGAGTTCATCGCACTTGCCAAGCGACTGCAGCCAAAGGTCGTTGTAGCTGAAAACGTTAAGGGGTTACTGCTCGGCAAGGCGTGCGAGTACGTTAATCGTATCTATCACGAGTTTGACGATGCGGGATATGTCGTAAGGCACTACTTGCTGAATGCCGCCAAAATGGGTGTTCCTCAAAGGCGCGAGCGCGTCTTCTTCATCGCAATTCGCAAGGATATTGATTGTAACTTTCCGCTCCTATCTCTTTCTCTTGACTTTAATGAACAGACAATACTACCCAAAGAGTTTATTGATTGTTCGGGAGATGAAATAACTTCTGATGTAATGAGAACGCTGTGGGAGCATAGGGAATATGGAGACAGAAATCAAAGCGAAGCAAGCAAACGATTAAATGGAGGTAAAAAGTGTTTTTCACAAGTGTACATTTATCCTAATAATGTTTGTCCTACGTTGCAGGCTGACCGAACAAGTTTAATACATTTCAATGCCCCACGTTTTCTTTCTGTTCGGGAACTGAAATGTATTAGCTCTTTCCCGCAGGATTACGACTTTGCAGGTGTAAATCCGTGGTATGTGTGTGGTATGAGTGTGCCTCCCGTAATGATGGCACAAGTAGCTACACGTATATACACCCGTCTGCTTGCTCCAAACTCAGCACGGAATAAAGAATGTAATCAAACTCACTAACTTATGCTTCCGATAAACGAAAACAACCTAATCCGTCTGCGCCGTCGTGACCTAATTCGCAACGCGCACAACCGTAAGCTCACCGACCTACAGCGCATCCAAACACTACGCGCTGCAAACAGAATGATGCGTAAGCGCATCCGCGCGTTGGAACAACGCCTATCCGAATTAGAGAATTAAAAGCGTAGTGAGTAGCCGAAGCATTCCGACTACTCACTACTGCATATTTACTTAGTGACAGCTTCCAGTCGTTCCGCTTCTTTCAGTAGTCGCTCAATGGCACGCGTGTCGCGCTCTCTCACGGAAAGACGCGTTTCCGTGTCCTTCCCCGCATACGCTTCATCGTGTGCTTTCATCGTGTCCGACAAGGTATCAAATCGCTTCGCTAAGTAACGCAACTGCATCTCGTTACGCCCATCTAAGTAAGTGCGAATAGAGTTCCGTATCTCATTAGCCTCCTTGTAATCTGCATTTTTTGCGTTACGTCTCATTCTGTCGATTCGTTCGATGTCCTGACGCAATGCGCGCCGTGTACTGTAGAAGTTGCGCCGTGCTTCGCTTCCCTGCATTAGTGGGTCGTCTTTCCAGAAGCGTCTCGTTACAGGGGCTTGCCCTAAGGCTTGCGATACACTGCCTTCGTTCTTATCGGTAAGCATATCTGTCGCGCGGTTTATGTCCGTCACGAACTCAAGGATACCGCCCAAGTAACGCTCTGCCAGATAGTTCACACTGGATGGATTCACGCTGAGCAAGCCGGTACTCACCTCGCCGATGTGCTTGTCGCCCTGTCCGTAAAGCATCGTATTCCACCCTGCGGCTGCGTTTGTCATCCAGCGCGGAGTGCTCTTATCCGCATACAGATAGGATGGGGTGCCACGATGGTATACCGATTCGCCATAGATACGCCGCCCACTCCAATCTCGGTTGGCAGCTATGTCGCCAAATGGTTGCAGTGCACTCGGCACAGCACCACGCAGTGCCGTGTAGAGCGCACCATTTTCTCCACGCTCGGCAAGTTCATTCGCATTGGCAAGACTTGATATGGATGCATCTAAGCCGATGGACGAGCTGTTCAGTGCGCCATCAATGGTGGCAAGTGCCACGTCTCCACTCGTAGCACGCCCCATCAGCATATCGCTTAACGTTACGCCAATACCGTTCAGTGCGCGCATTTCCGGTCCGAGTGGTACCTTGAGAAGCTTCCCTTCACCCATCGGTATGCATAGGTTGCTTTGTCTGAGGAATGGATTTACATCCTTAAGCGGCAATCGGTCGTACTTCTCTTGCAGCGTTTCGCCCTTATCCTCTTCATCTTCATCGTCATCGTCTCCGCCAGGGTTCGCTAAGGCTGTATAGAGTAGGGTCATTAGTGGTTGCAAAAGGATTAGCCCGATGCTCCACGCTGCCGCACGCTTCGGGTGGTCGCGGAACATCTTCCCCGTCAGCGCAACCCCTTGCAAGTTGGCATTGAAGAACAAGTACAGCGTAGAGAGGAACTGATACATAGGACTATTGCCCGTACCGCGCTTGTTGAAGTTCACCGTAATGCTCTTCGCCCGGTGCGTCGCTTCCGTAATACCTAGCCCCATCTTACGCGCTGCCGCATAAGCGGCAAAACGGCTCATATCCTCCAAGTGTTCGTTGATGCCCATATAGGCATTCCAAAACGAGCGTCCTGCACGTCCTGCACGTGCCGTCAAGCTGTTCGATAACGCGTTGCGTGTGCTGCGTGTGCTCCGCTTGTCGCCCGTCAGAAAGGCAAAGCCGGTTCGTCCTCCGTTCGCCTTGTACTCGTTGTACAGCCGTGCCGTATCACCCTTCTTAAGCCCAAGCATAAGCGGTATTACATCCGTGAAATAGGCGCGGTTAAACGCCAACGCATAGCGTGTGCCGTATATCGTGCTACTACTCATCTCAGCAAACAGTAAGTCACGCACCATATTGGCGGCACCAAAGCTTAAACTGCGCCCCGTGATGTTCTGCCCCATCTCACGAGTAAACCAGCGTACCGACCGAAGTAGTTTATCAGCTGCTCCATTGGCGTCGGAAGCGCGGTTGTGTCGTGTGGCGGCACGACTAAACCTCGGATTGCCATTTACAAATACGTTATACTTTTGCCCATCAAAGAAGAGCGGCACAACGTGCTCTTGCTCTTGGCGTTCGCTCAATAGGTAGCCTGTCTCGGGGCGTGTGCTTTGCGTCCGCTGTCGTGCCAAGCCTTTGGCTTCCAACTCCTTCATACGGGCAAAGAAAGCCTCTGCCGTCTCCTGAGTAGTTGATTCTATCGCATCGCCTTTCTCCGTCTTGCGGGTCACCGTTTCGGGGTATGCTTCTACCCAACGTTTCGTATCGCCCTCTTTCTGTAAGACGTACCAAGCCGATGAAGCGGATAGATAGTCGCTTCCGTATCTCTGGGCGAAGAAGTACAGTGCTTGTCGCTCTTCGTTCCTCGTAGCGGCTACAATGGAGTTCATCGCACTTTTGAGCATTGCTTCAAACGGACTGCCGGGTAACGACTGTCTGCCGTGCATCGTCTTCAGCGGGTTCGTATCAATGTGCGCGCGGATGTTATACTCCCACGGAGTTTGGTTTGTATTCTCTTTCCATCCCTGCATCGGTACGTAGTGCGCGAACATACCCGTAACCTTCTGATAGGTTGCTTCATCAATCATACCGCTACTGCGCCATAGCTCAATGGTGCCACGGTTAAAGCCGTTAACCAGCTGCCATACGTGATATACATCTTGGTGCCCTGCACGTGCTTCTACCGCCTCAGTAAAAGCGTTTAGTAGATTGCCCTCATCCGTAATCGCCTTGTACGGGCTCTTCTTATCCTGCTTAATGAGGGTCGCTATCCGCTCCGTGATAGCCTCTTCGGCGGCATAGTCCTTTGTAGTGAGCGCATCCTTCAGTGCACCCAAGAAGGCTTCGCGTGCTTCCGCTTCACTTGCGTACGCGTCTCCGTTTTGTTTGTTCCAACCGGGGAACAGGTTAGTATAGTAGTTATTCAGTATATCTTCCTGTTCCTCGGTGCGCGTTGTCGGGTCAAATAGTTCTTCCGCTCTGCGACGCATCTCTGCGTTACGCTCGGGCGCGTGCTTGGCAAGGAAGTATAGCTCCGTTAGCTCGGGGCTAAGCTGCGCCTTGCGGGCAAAGTAGCGTACCGCCTGCATCATTCGGTCGTACTTCTTGCGCGTCTCTTCCTGGCGTGCAAACGCTTTGCTCGCGCTTTGGTTATATACCTTGTCGATGTTCATCTCGTCGGGTATTGTTTCACCCGTAGCTGCTTCTACGCAACGCGCAAGCTCGATAAAGCTTTGCGTGTCGTTCTGCCACGTCTCGCGTAGCTTATACACGCGCTTTTCCAAAAGCTCATTCATTGCTTCCGTGAGCTTCAATACGCCCTTCTCATCCACACCGTCTGCGGCAAGCTCGGAGAGTATTTGCTTACGGGGTTTGCGGAATTGTATATCATCTAACTCTTGGCATCGGGCAATCACACGCTTCTCATCTGCGCGGTGCAGTAGTGTGTCCGTACTGCTCTGTTCCTTGCGCGTGGCGCGTATACCCAGCCACGTTAGGTAGAGTAAATCTCCGTTGGTAAGGGGTAAGCGGAAACCGATGCGCCTAAGGGCATTACGTATAAAGCCCGCTATCCGCGCCCATAAGCTCGGCGGGGTGTACTGCTCAGCCATTCCCGCTATATACTCTTCCGCTATGGTCTGTTCGTTCGTGCCGTAGGTATCTTCAAGTCTCTTCCGCTCTGCTTCGGGTATCAGGGGTAGTACCTCGTGCGTCAGCGTAGTTACGCCCTCCTTGCCTAACAAAACCTCCAATCCGTGGTGCCCTACCACTTCGTGCAATACGGTTGCTTCTATATCTTCAAGCTCGTTGTTCTCTGCTACAATAGTCACCTTGCCCGTCTTGCGGTCGTGCCATCCCATTGCATCACGCGCATACGCTTCCGCTACATCGCCCCTGCTGACCACCTCTACCGGTACACCCTCTAAGCCCAGCTTGCGGAGCGCGTCCTCCGCTACGCGTTGCTTGCGTGCCTTATCCGTTTCCGCATCGCGTGTCGCCTCTCCGTACTGCGTAGTCAGCGCGCGCCGATACACATCGTGCTGCGTCACCTCGTCCTCCGCACTCTGCGGATTGCTCGTTGCTTCCCACGCTTCACCGGCTTTTTCGGTCAGGTCGCCGAGAAGTGAAAGAAGTTTTGTATCTTTGCCGGTGAGGGCAGAAGATGGTATTGGTCCGACCGCCGTTGTAGTAAAGCCCTCGGCAGGCTGATTGAGCATATCGATTAGCCTGCCTTTTTCTATAGCGGTCAGTTCTTGATCATAGAAACTTTTTCCGTATTTATCTATCCCGATAATAATTTTTGCAGTATACTCTTCACTGCCGACATTAAGCCCTGCTAAATAGTAACGATATCTTGTGTACTTGGCATCTCCTTCTTCGGCATTTCTTTCTCCTATAAAGATGCCTTTATTAATCAGCTCGGGAATGACCAAGGCAGAAGCGACACGGGCTTCTTTATTCATCCCGTGCGAAGCAAATTTGTCTGCTCCGGGACGAGCCAGAACAATATTGTCTTCTCCGGTGTCTTCGTTTTTGAAGGTTCGATTACGGAGTGTATTTAATATCCAAGTTCTTACACCTTTGGGGGTAAACTCGTACAGCTCACGTGCCTTGGCTACATCAACTGCTATGGGCTTCGCCGCCCTCAGCTTTGCCAGCGTATCATGTGCCCGCTCAGGCGTGAATGTTTCAAGCGGAGCATCCAAAGGTCTTGCGCCTTTCCCCTGCTTCCCTTTACGGTATTGCACATCCTCAGCCCCTACGAGCCTTGCCTTTTCGCCCGTAACCTCCTCAAAGATGCGGACGCACTTCATAAAGAGTTTCTTTGCTCTTTCCTTATCTACTGCCCATCCGTCTTGCGTCTCTATTTGAAGCCCATCAGGGGTGCATTTTACAACAGCGAAATCTTCTAACGTACCTCCTTCTATTTCACCACTTTTCGAGAATGAAAGCAAATTATAATCGTCTGTGACTATGGAGAATACTCTACGTGTCCCATCTTGTGCGAAAATGTCATTAACGTCATATTCTTTTTTCTTCGTTATAATTGTTTTCCCTCCGAGTTCATTCAACTCCTCTCTACGCGATTCCCCGTTCTTGTCTCTGGTCTCAAGTACTATTCTGTCTCCTTCCTCATTCCATATTTCTATTCGTAAATTTCCATCTTTGTCTGTTGTTTCGAGTATTTCGTGTTGTCCATTTTTATACCACGATTCATAACGCGTTCCCTCTTTATCTATAGTTCTAAGGGATTTGTGCTGTCCGTCCACATGCCATTCTTCGTAATGGTTGCTTCCATCTTTATTTTTGGTCTCAAGCGATTGGCGCTTCCCCTTCTCGTTCCACTCCTCTATGTGTTCGTTTCCCTCTTTATCCTTGGTTTCAAGCAGTTTGTGTTTCCCATTTTCGTACCACTGTTCTTTCCGTTCGCTTCCATCCTTGTCTTTTACTTCAAGCAGTTTGTGTTTTCCGTTTTCGTACCACTCCTCTTTCCGTTCGCTTCCATCCTTGTCTTTTACTTCCAGTGATTCGCATTTTCCGTTTTCGTAATAGTACTCTGTTCGTTCATTTCCCTCCTTATCTTTTGCTTCAAGAAAAGAACGTTTCCCTTTCTTGTCCCATTCAATAGAGTATATATTGCCGTTTCGCTCTAACTTGAATGCTTTCCTTCTTCCATTATCATACCACTCAGAGTATACGTTCCCGCCTTTGTTGCTTATAAACGAAAGTATGAGGCGCCCGTGCGCATTCCAATTTTCGGCTTTTGTCTTCCCATTTTCCCATATATGTCTCTCAGTGAGCACTCCTTTGGGCGTCCATCGTTCATGAGACTTATTGGCTCCGTAATGTCTCTCTCTTAAAAGAAGATGCTTCCCGTCCGGTGTCCACTCTTCGTATAAATCGCCACCACGTTCTCCGCGTAATGCATACTGCGATGTTTTGCCCATCGGTTCGCCTGTTGTCTCATTCACACTGATTGGAAGATATTTTCCCCCCTCCAAATCTTCTCTGTAAGGGACTCCTTCTGAATTTTCATCTCTCCTGTCCCACCACGGAGTTCTTGTCCCTTCCTCATCACACGCCTTAAAAGCAAGCAACTTGCCGCTTTGGAAAGCTATTCGCTTCTGTATATAATTGTAATGGTTCCAGTAACGACACGCATCCGCATTACGTGATATCAGGCACCAAGGATTGGCATTCACTCCCCAGTGACTATCCACAAAGGCACGTACTGCCCTCTGTCCTTTTTCAGTATCTTCTACTTTGTAGGTAACGATATCCGTACCGGGCACTTTGCGCTTTTGTGTAAAGCACGGTTCCTTGTCCGGGTCTAATCGCTTGTCAAAGGTCATACCTTCAGCGATATCACTTAACAGCAACTTCGGTGATTCGTATTGCATCGGGTCTACCTTCTTACGCCGTGCCGCTTCCGCCGCTTGCCGTACCAGCGTGCTATCGGGGATATCGTCTAAGTCCTTTGCGTCTGCCTCTCGGGTTAGGTCAATACTTCCATTTAGTGTCCAATGCAGGGCAAGCGTTTCCAGCTTGCTGTCGCCCTTGTTGCCTGCTTCCTCTTCGCCAAAGGCTTCAATGGCATCTAACGTTTTCTCAATGGCTACATCCGATAGGTCTGCGCGCTTTTTTTGTAGCCTGTCTCTGTATTCCGCTCTACGCTTATTCCCTATGCGGAAGAGGATTTGCGATGCCTCTTTCTCCTTGGGTATCTCGTAGCTATCTGCCTGACTGTTGAGCAAGTCGCCCAATGCCATATCTGTTAGGTCATTAAGGGTCTTTGCTTTTTTCTTAATGCCAAAGAATGCCAATATGTGCTGCCACACGTCTCTTATCCACGCGCGTAGGGCTAAGCCACGCATACCGGACTGCTTGAGTATCTTCTCTCCGCGGTCGGCAATGGCACGCGCCAACGCTTCATCCGCGCGTTCCTCTGCGCTCAGCCCGCTATAGGCGGCTTCGTTGCGCACTTCAACCGCATATGGGCTTTGTTCAATTAGGTACCGTCCACGCGCCCATAGCTCAGGGTTTGCATTACGGATAAGCGCGTTCCATAAGTGCGCACACTCGTGTAGCGGCGTATTCGCATCCATCGTCTCAGGGTTCAGATACACGCTTCCCGTGCGTTTGTCCACAAAGCCGAACACTGTTTTACCCCCGATAAGTTCCCGTTCGCTTCTCCTTAAAGAGTTTAGCTTCTCTGAAAACGCCTTACTGTCCGTTACAAACTCAGTAGCCAACCCACTTTTGCCGAGCCTGTCCACAAGCTTGTGCCACGTACGTTCGCTTATGCGTTTCTCACTTGGCTCATTGCCGATGCGGAATGCTTCATTTTTGTGAGGCTCTCTGAGAGAGGAATCTTTCTTGGGCTTTTCTTCAAGTGCTTTGTATTGCGCATTAAATTCTTTACCTTCCGCTTCCGACTTTATAAAGTGTTTCTCGGTTGTACGCCAAGGTTTTGTGATTTCCCAAAAGGTTCCGTCTGCACTCGGAATGACATAGAGTATGTCTATGGTATCTTCACCAAAGGTTGAAGCGAAGGGATGGGTGATAATTTGATAACCTGAATCACTAAGGAACTCATATTGTTTCATTTGAGATGCATTGCGTAATACATGTTGGATATACGCTTCTACCGTTTTGAATCCGCTCTCCTTAATCCCCTTGGTGATTATCATACGGGTCATTCCGTAGTCGTCGTCTCCCAAGCTTATTCGTACCTCCTTCGCTTCTGTCTCTCCCGATAGTAATCCGCCCGGTACTACACCGTACGACAACTTTCCGTCCGAAGTAAGTACATATGGCTTCCCATTACGGTCTTTCTCATCGCTCAGCCGTACCGTTACGCTTTTCCCTTTGTAGTCTGTAAGGGTTAATTCCCTCTGTTCTCCTTCCGCATCATTTGTCCCTTTCTCTAATGGCACATCGCTTGGTTCAGATTTTTTTGTATCTTTGTCGGTAGAAGAGAATCGGGGTGAGTTTCCCTCGCGTTGACTGCCGCTGCTCCTTGTGGTAGATTCATCAAAAACCTCTGTCTTATCGGCAGCATGAGATAAACCTATTGAGGGTACGGTTCCTCGCTTCTCTTTCTTTTTCTTTATATATGCCTCAGTGGAGCGCCACGTATTGATTATGTCCCAGTGATCACTCTCTTCATGAAGCTCTACAATAACCGTATCTACTCTTTTCTGTTTGGGATGATTCTCTGAGGAGAAAGGAGTTGTAAAAACAAAGTGGGTTGTTTTCCCTGCATATATTTTATCTAATACTGCCCCACCTATATTTTTCAATACATGTTTTATATAAGCTTCTACCGTATCAAAACCGAGCTCCTTCAGTTGAGCAAAATGCTTCTCCATAATGTGTATAAGTCCGTAACGGTAATTTATAGAAGAGTCATCCTGATTCCCTAAGCTTAGGCGTACCTCCTTCGTCTTGGGTTCCTCGGGTACTAATCCGCCCGGGATTACTCCATACGACAATTTTCCGTCCGAAGTAAGCACATACGGTTTTCCGTTGCGGTCTTTCTCGTCACTCAACCGCACGGTAAGGCGATTTCCACTTGCATCGGTTAGCGTTATCCGGTTCCCCTCTCTGTTTTGCATACCCACAGGCGCGTTGCCAACCGCCTCCGTACGCTCTTCTGTCGATAGATTGTCAGCTTCTTCAGGGGATAAGTACTGAGCTTCCGTTTGTGCCCCCTGCGTCTGCTCTGAGGATTGCGCCATCGGTGTGCTCTCGGCTTTCTGCGTCATCGGTGTGCTCTCGGCCTCCTGCGCCATCGGTGCACTCTCTACTTCTTGCGCCATCGGTATGCTCTCTGATTCCTGCATTGTCGGTACGCTCTTTGCTTCTTGCACTGTCGGTACGCTCTTTGCTTCTTGCACTGTCGGCACACTCTTTGCTTCCTGCGCCATCGGTGTACTCTTTGCTTCCTGTGCCATCGGTGCGCTCTTTGCTTCCTGCGCCATCGGCGCGCTCTTTGCTTCCTGCGCCATCGGTGCGCTCTCGGTTTCTTGCACTGCCGGTGCTGTCTCTGCTTCCTGCGCCATCGGCGCGTTCTCTGCTCCCTGCGCTGTCGGTGCGCTCTCTGCTTCCTGCGCCATCGGTGCACTCTCTGCTTCCTGCGCCATCGGTGCACTCTCTGCTTCCTGCGCCATCGGCGCGGGCACTACCTCCGTTGGGTGTGTCCTTATTACTTCGACTTGGTCGCTCGGTACGGGGATAATCTCTGTACTGCCTCCGTCCGCATCGTTTGCTCTCAGGTAGAGCGTTCCCTTTCCAAATAAGCGGGGGTTGCCGTTCCAGTTTTCACCCACAAAAACCCCCTTCGTATCATATATCGTGTATTCCTTATTGTTGTAGCGCACCTTCACCCCATCCCCTTCTCGGTTGGTCGCAGTGTGTGGGGCTTCCGCCTTTAACGCGCTCTCTGCTTCCTGCGACATCGGTGCGCTCTCTGCTTCCTGCGACATCGGTGCGCTCTCTGCTTCCTGCGACATCGGTACGCTCTCTGCTTCCTGCGACATCGGTACGCTCTCTGCTTCCTGCGACATCGGTACGCTCTCTGCTTCCTGCGCTATCGGTACGCTCTCTGCTTCCTGCGACATCGGTACGCTCTCTGCTTCCTGCGACATCGGTACGCTCTCTGCTTCCTGCGCTATCGGTGCGCTCTCTGCTTCCTGCCTTGTCGGTACGCTCTCTGCTTCCTGCCTTGTCGGTGCGCTCTTTGCTTCCTGCCTTGTCGGTGCGCTCTTTGCTTCCTGCGCTGTCGGTACGCTCTCTGCTTCCTGCACTGCCGGTGTGCTCTCTGCTTCCTGCGCCATCGGTGCGCTTGCTACTTCTTGCGTGGCAAGCTCAGGTTGTATAGCCGCTTTCGCTACTGCTTTTGCTGATTGCTCTATTGCGGCATCCACATCCTCCTTTGGTTGTACCGCTACCACTTTCACCTGGTCGCTCGGTACGGGTATAATCTCCGCATTACCTTCTTCTGTCTCGGGCGCTCTCAAATACAGAGTTCCCTTACCTAATACGCGAGGTTCGCCTTTTTCATCTTGACCTATCGTTACACCCTCAGTGTTGTATACGCTATACTCTTTATCGTTGTAGCGCACCGTAACGCTATTCCCAGCGCGGTCGGTAGTCGTGCGGTTCGCTTCTGCTTTTAATGCATTCTCAGCTTCTTGTTTCAGCGTATTGAACTTATCTTGTGTCTGTTCCAGCTTTGCTTCCGCTTCCGCTCCTTGCAATACACTTCGTCGTGTCTGCAATCCGAGACGCATAAATAGTAGTCGTGCATAAGTAGCTTCCTTTATAGCCGCTTGCCGTGTAGCATCATCCTTGGCTTCATTGCTACGCCGCATCGCATCCCGATAAACGCCCGTCAATCCATCAAGCACTTTCCCCTGCTCGCTGAGTGTAAGCTTTTCCCATCGTTTACCTTCATCACCCGTATCGCCAAACTCTTCCTTCAGTTGCTTGTTGATTTTCGCTAATTGGCGTTGATTCCCCGCTAACGAAAGTGCGTGGCTGCCTCCTCCTAAAATACCGAAGGCTATTTGTGTAGGCAAAAGGGCTTCCAGCGTGGTGCCCATATTCTTCGCATCGAACACCTCCTTCATCTTTTGGTCACCCACTAACCAGGCATTCAGCATACCGCCGTAAATCTCTTCCGCAAACTCGCCACCTAACCCTTGGATATTGGCGGCTCTGCGTACGCTCCCCACAACGGGGGCTTTGCTCAGTGCGCTGTTAAAACGTGCAATTGCTTTACCGGCTGCTGTGCCTGAAAAATTGGTCAGTTTACCTAATGCCTTTAGATAAGTATCAAAGTGTCCTCCCGCCAACTCGGAATAGTTCTCTATCCATTGTGAGGTGAACGCTTTGCGGAATGCTTTATTCCGATTTCTTTCCATAAACCGCTTTTCCATCAGGATATGGTCTTCATTAATCGGGATAAATTCGCTAATATCATCAATGTCGCCCTCCTCCAATTTGTAGGGTATAGGGGTAACGCGTCTCTCCGCATCACTTGCTACCGAAGGGGCGTTCAGTGTGGCTGTCATAATTGCAGCCTGGGTAGCATCCTTTACAATGCGTCCACCCATACGCGTCACGCCTGGTGCCTTCTCCGCTACGGCTGTAGCTACCCCCTTAACTCCTTGTGCCGCTTTCTGTCCGTAACGTGTCAGCAGTTCAAGGAAGCGCGTGCCCTTACCGCTTGCGGTGAGTATCCCGCGTGTGGCTAACGCCTTTACGCCACTCGCACCAACCTTGCTTGCCGCCTTCTCTGCGCTGCCTGCACCACCGGTTAATGCGGACGTTACGATAAAGTCGATCATAAAGGGGATAGAGCCGGCGGTCGATTCGCCCGCTTCATACCCCTTCGGAAGTATGGAACGCATAAAGGCTTCTGCGCTGTTCAGCTCAGCTGCCATCTCTACTACTTTCTTTACTTCGGGCGAGTTATCCCCATTGTTGTAGGCTTGTATCACACGGTAAAGAGCCATCTCGTTCGCGGCATACGTATTACCCTCTTTGTCTTGCCACGCTTTACGGGTGAGGATGTTATTCTTAAAGCCTTCCCATACACCCCCTGCCCAATTCTTTTCCTTCTCAAGGTTGGATAAAAAAGATTTATTCAATTGAGAAAGCTCGTTGGCGTGCTCTTGCAGTTGCATTGCCGCCCTGTACGTATCGGGGAGCTTATCGTTGTAGCTTGTTATCTTCCATATCTGCGCGCTCGTGGGTGAAGGAAGCATCATCGCCATAGTCGCGTCCGACTTCATAGCCTTGTCTGCCTCCTTGGTCGCGCCGGCGCGTTTCATTTCCCTTTCCAACTGGTACGCTCTGTCGGATACTTGCGAAATAGTACGTTGTTTTTCCTTTCCCTCTTCGTATTTTACTCTCTTTGCTTTTTGCAGTAGCGGGGTTAAGTCCTTCAGGCTATCCGTCCCTAAAAGAATCTCATTCTTTATCCGTCCGCACGTCTCTGGCGAAAGTGTAATGCCATATTCCGCTAATGCCTCGGGAGCACTGGCAATGAGGTTAAAGTCGTTTAGCCTTTGTTTACGCCGTTTGAGTTCCTTGGAAATCGCAGGGTCTCTGCCTATTATCCCCATTGTTAGACTATTGGACGTAATAACAGCATCCTTATCTAACTCATCGTAAGACTTCCCAGCAAATTTATTTCTGTTCTGAAATCCTTGTTCTAAGCCAAACGCATAGGGGTTATCCTTAGCCCACGGTGCATCCTCCTGAAAACTCACCCGGTGCCCCGCTACTATATGTGGGTCAAGGTCTACGCCTATATCCGTTGCCTCTCCCTTTGTTGTGGCACTCGGCTTTTCCGCCTTCTTTTGTGGTGTGGCAGGGATAGCAGGTGCCTTTGGCGATATGCCATTCACAGCCCACGGCGCATCCTCCTGAAAACTGTAGCGCGGGTAGGGCATCGGATTTGCCTTAGGCTTTTGCTCTTTCGGTGTAGCTTCCTTCTCTTCCTTTCTGGCACGTGGCGCATCCTCCTGAAAGCTAACACGTGGGAAGGGCATCGGCTTTACCTTAGGCTTGGCTATCGGCTCTTTGAGGGTAGGCTCTTCAATGGGTGTCGCTTCCACCACTTCCTCCTTGGGCGTAGGCTCAGTAACCGCATACGCGCGTTCCTGCGCTTGCGCCTGTTCCTGTGCCTTCTCTTCGCTACGCTTCTTTGCCGCTTCTTGAGCTATGCGACTGAACTCACCACTACCCGCTTGCGGGAAGCTCGCATCATAAGGGGGTCTGCTCTCTATTCGTGCCATATGCTTCTATGCTGTTTCTATGTTGTTTTTATTTTTTATGGGAATGGGATAAGTAATAGACGATCACTAAGGTGGCAAGGAACACAAAGCTCCAAGCCGGGAAAGGGAATGTCTGTCGTGGCGCACTCGTCTCAACGCTGCGTGTCGTGGCGCGTGCTACCTGTATGCTGTCTCGATAATAAACCGGTACGCGTACCGCTGTGGGGAGTGTACCTCCGTAAAGGTGTAACGTGTGATGTAGTTGCCCTCCGGTAATGCTTGCCGTGCTCTCGCCGTATGCATTACGCAGTACGCTTACCGTATCGTGCGTGTCGCGCTCTTGCCGTACCTCGGGTAGCGTAACCTTTACCGTGTCGGTCTTATACCGCACCTGCTCCTTCACGGTTATTTGGACACTGTCGCGCACTTCACGCTGCACCGTCTTACGGCTCTTGCACGAATCTGCGAACTGAAGCACCGCTACAAAAGCGATGAATAGGATAATACCCTTACGCATCACCGTCTAAAAGCCGTCTCCTTAACGGCTTGCAAAAGTGGTGCTTGCCACTCATTCTTAAAATATCCACACTCCATAAGCGTCATTCCGCGCATAACCCTGTACAGTGTATCCGCATCCTTAAACACATCACTGTCGGGTGTGAGTGATGCTTCGTGCGCCACAAACGCGATATACCTTTCTGTGTTGTTCTCCTTGGGTGGTGCCCATCGGCTGATAACCTCTTCCAGGCGGAACAAGGCGTACCGTTTCCGATAGGAACACAGAATGCGCACCGCGGCTCTGAAGCCGTAGTAGATATTCGCAAATGAGCAAAACGAGTAGTCCTTTTGCTCTGGGGTTAGCCCCTGCCATTTATCTGCCGAGTGCCGTATGTTCAGCGGATTGTTGTTTCGCTCTCCGCGTGAAGGCGTCTTCATACGCGCCTTTTCAAAATCAAAGTGTTCGTTAGTCATCTATCTCGTCCTCTTCTCTATCTCCTTTTCCTTCTCCCAACTCGGGCAAATCCTCGTGTGCCACCATTTCTAACGCCTTGTGCTTGTTGCCCGATAGAACCAGCATAAGGTATTTGAGGAAGCTAATCGGGCGTCCCTTGTCGTCCTTCAACGGTATATCCCTTAGCTCCATCCAATGCGACCCGATGCTGTCCAACTCCAGCGAAACTGCGAACAACATCACTAAGGACGGCAATACGGTAATACCCATCGGTACACCGATAGCGCGCCCTACGGCTACCGCTACCAATATCCAACACAAGTAGTCCAGCATCTTGTTTACCGTCCGGCGCATCGCCTTGGAAAAGCGTACGATTTCGCCACGCTTGTGTGCCGCCTTAACGCCAAAGCGCAAGTCCACAAACACAATGCACACGGCAAGCACAGCTAACCAACCCGCATCGGCAAGGAACTCGCTCAGCAAGGCAAGTGATGCCGCCACAAAGGATTTAAAGCACGTCCGCTCCATAGGCATTAAAAGCCGAGTGGCGTTATCTTCACATTAGGCAAATCCATCGCACCCCTTTGGAACATCGTACGCAATGCAGCCAATAAGCCTATGGGTGAGGTAAGCTCCGGTAGCTCCTTCCGCAGTGCGGCAGGGAGTGTAGCAAAGTGCTCCGCTACGATTGCCGTAAGGAAATAGTCCAACAGTATATCATACAGCGTAGGTAAGTCTCTACGCGTAAGCGAAGCGGGTGCCTCAGCGAAAAATACCGATACAGCCTGCTTAGGACGTAGGGGCTTAATAATACCATCCGCGTGCTCCTTGGCATCTAACGAGTGCTCCATATCGTACGGTGCGGATAAGTTAAACTCAATCGGCTTAACAACCGGCTCCGATATCGGCTCCTCACCTAACCGACAATCAATTTGCCAACGCCGTTTCTCTCCATCCGCAGGTTCGGTAAACAAGCGCACAGATGTGCGATAAGCAGCAAACGATACGCTGAGCACATTCGATGCACTCAGAATACCGCTCTTCAGTGCCATCTCATCCTCTGAAAAACCTACCAACGCGTGGTAATCCTCTTCACTGATAGCTAACTTCTCAAACAAATTGTCATCCGGGGCTATGCGTGCCGCTATGCGCTGCGCGCGTTGTTCGGCAAGAGAAAGCAATACCTCCGTGGGGATGCGCACCTCCACGCGTACAGAGCGCTTGAAAGGTGTCTCGCTTCGCTCCATCTTATATAAAGCACAAGGATTCATATTAGCGTAATCGATTAGTAAAGGCTGTCGAATAGGTAAGGTCAAACGAAAGGAAGTCACTACTCCCCTCCGGTACATTACCGATAAGCGTAAAAGAGTAATAGCGGAAAGCGTGCGTTCGGTTCAGCGGCAATATGAGATGCCGTTCCGGCTGAGGGAAATGGCGCGCACCCAACAGCGTAAAGTGGGTGGCATCGTTCGAGCCGTACAGAAACAACATCACCTGCGCATAAACGCCTAACGGCTTCGCTCCGTACGTCACAACTGCGGGGTCATTCGCCTCATACGTAACTACCCTGTGTGCCGGGTGCGAGGTGCCGTTAACGCGCAACTCCTCAACGCGTGCAGGCTCTCCAAGCGTAAACGGCTTGGTTTGCAAGAGAATGGGCGTTACCTTCCCCGATGCGCCCACTCTGCCCCAATCACGCAGCGCACCACTGTCGGCAATCGGGTATACGCGGTTACGCGATGTGAGCATACGCACCTGCCCCGACGTGCGCCGCGTCCACTGCATATAGTCTAAGTTTAAGCACAACGATACGCAATCGGGGAACGGTAGGATAAGCACGTGGTCACGGTCATCATAATACAACTCGGGCTCTCCGCGCAAGGTGTCCGCTACACAGTTATCCTCAAAGGGCGTTGCCGTGGGGAAGTATGGGAAGTCCGTCTTGTACTTAGAGCGCAAGCTATCGTAGTCGGGGCGTGGATAGGTGGGCAATAAGTCATACGCTATCGGCTCACTCACACAAGTAGCCGAGTTCAAGTACAGCTTTATGTGCCCCTCCGATACGTACGCCACTCCGCGCGGGGTGACCGCTACGTTACGCGAGGTCACTACATCGGGCAATAGCGGCACAACCGCTATATAGTGTTCGCCCGAATCATTCTGGCGGAGGGCATATATGCCGTTTCCCGTGAATACCAATGTGGGGTACGAACCAAAGTGATACTCCTCAGGGGTCATCTGTAGTACCGCAAGAGCGCGTACAGGGGCAGAAAACATAAACGTATCACTTGCTATGCCCCCTATCGGATTGTCCGTGGTCAGTACCTTAACACTATTCGGTTTATCCCTATATCCTGCTAACGCACCCGGATAAAACTTGTGAAATTCGGTGTGCTCTTTCCACAGGAAGAAGTCGCTATTCTTTGGGACAGGAACACTTGGGGGTGCTCCGTAACACCAAAAGGGTGTTAGATGAGCCGGTGGTGGGTAAGGAATAATTCGATAACGTAGAGAAAGCTTATTCTCAGTCTCCACGCAAGTGAGCGGGTATTTGGGATTGTTCTCCTCCGCAAATGAAATGGGGAGCACGGGGTGCTTATACAGCTTGATGCGGCACGTAGGGCAAATATCGCGTAGTCCGTTCTGCGTCAAGTCAAAACTGCTGTCCTCCCTCATGTTGTCGTACAGAGTAATCTCGTCTATCCACGGAATCGCGGTATAGAAATAGGGCAACCCGTATTTCCCCAATAGCGACCCCTGCTCGTAAAACGCTCTGCGCCCCATCGGATACAGCGTATCGCCCTCTGTGGTACGCACCGAAAAGAATATGCCGTTGCTCCGTTCCGTCTGATCGGCAGCATCCTTAAAGATAGGATTGAACTCGGGCAAGCACTCCGCAAAGGTCGGAAACTCCTTCATCTGATACAAAAAGTTCCGCCGGTTGTACGTGTACCGCTTGGCGAGTATATGCTTAACCGGAACAATGCGCGACCAATCAAACGCGGGCTCCTGTGCAAAGCGGTCTAATGGATAGAACAAGGGAGAAAGCGAAGCGAAGTTGCCGCTATTAAATAGCTCCTTCTTTCCCTTTGAGTTCAGCTCGATACGAAAGGCACCGTCTCGGTATGGGGCACTTGCCACCAAACGGAAATCGGTAGCTTCTGAAAGAATGCCCCTATCCGCAAAACGCGCGGTTACAACCTTTACATCGTCATCCTCTGTGGCATAAGGGTTCTTATCAGGTTGCAGATATGGGTCAAAACGAAACGCGTACAACTCAAGCGAATCGATGAGCTGTAAATGCTTCACATCGTTCAGATGCGTAGGTATGTTCAGCGATGCGCTAAGCGAATCCAACGAATAAAAGTGACCATTGCAACTAATCGGGTAGAAAAGAGTATCCTTTCCCTCTGCGCTCTTGCCTTCACTCTTGCCTTCACTTGCGTCTTGAAACAAACTCAGCTGTGCATACTGCAAAGCACCTACGTCATAGATGCGTGAGGGATGTAGGTAAGTGCCGTCAAAAAGCTTCACTACTGCAAACAACAGTATGCGCTCATACAGGTAATCCGTTTGTGTCAGTAGATAGTCCTTGCACAACCCCAAGTAGTCGGTAAAATCACCCTTGGGAAAGCCTAATTTACCTGCAAGACGAACCTTGCCGTAGCCTTGCATATAAAGATAGTCGCGAAGAAAATAGTCCTCGACTGTTTTTCTCTCCTCCTCTGCCTTCTCTTTTGCTGCCCTTATTCTGTTTGCATCTTCTACATTCGTAATTTTCACACCTGCTGCCGATGCGGGCTTCAGTTCATAACTCATTAGAGGGGCGTTGTCCGGTATAAACTGCTCCGTATAGCTATCCTCATACCAAAGGTATAACGCTTGGCGCACGTTCTGCGTAAAAGCGGTATTCTGCCGTGTATGCGTGGCAAACTCCCGCATCTTATTTTCCAGCTGTTGGGTTAATTTGGAAAAATCCTTGGGGGATATATTGGTCTTCTGAACATCCGTTACCATGTTCAGTGTCTCTTTATCCTTTATCTCGCTACCGTATACAAAGCCGCTCCGCTTGTCCTGTCCGCAATAGTAGTATAGCGCGTTCCCCGTTGCGTCATTGCGCTTCTCTATCCACACCTCAGGCAACTTCTCGGGTGTGTCAAGCTGCTTCTTCTCGCCGCCTAAGTCCAACCAACCCGACTGCGTGGTAACATCCTGGGTCGTATCGCGTAGCATCACGCGCAACCTGTTTTGGTTGTTCCCTTGTGTAATCGTTGGCGTCTTCGCGGTCGGTATCAGCACCTCGTTGACAAAGTCTATCAATAGCAAATTCCCGTTGGACGAAAAAGCGATTTGTCCGTTCTGCAAATGCACCTCGCACAACGCGGTCTCCTGAAAGAGCTCAAACGCGCCATCCGATGATGCGCGATGGCTCGCCACGACTTTATAATGCCCCGTAACCGGTTTGCCCGGTACGAACTCATCCGTCGCGCCACCGTTCTCTTCCGCCGTGTCTACCGCGTCTACCGAAATCAATATGCGCTCCCCACTCGGTAGCGAGTGTATATAGCTATACGCTCTTCCTGCGCGCTCGGGAAGAAGCGTCTGCGGAACAGCCTGTACCGATAACGCATCCTTATTGCGGAATGCAAGGTTCAAGCAATCCTCCATCGCGCCGGGCGTGGCGGTCAGCGGGTCTGTGTTGCGCTCTATACCGCTTATGGGAAAGTGTTTTACTCTACTGTTTAGCATTTAGCGCGGCATCTAATTGGTTTATCATCTCGGGCGTAATGTTCCCTTCTCCGCCCTGCGGTGCCTGTGCTTGCGGTGCCTGCGCCTGCTGAGCTTGTGCCTGTTGCATCTGCGCCTGCTGTGCTTGCTGCGCCTGTTGTGCTTCTTCCATTTCTTGCTGCTTGTTCTCAATGCTCTGCAAGATGTTGTCCGCATAGGCAAACGATGAGTTCTCCAACAACGTACGCACGTCAATTGCCTGCATACGGAATAGCTCCATCAAGAAGTCGTTCTGTATCGCACGATAAACAGGCGTTGTGGTACTCTCCGTAAGCGACAAATCAAACTCTATGTTCCGCACATCCTCAGGTTGAAAGTAGCGGTTCTTCATCTTACCGCCCGCAACTCCTATATAGCGCGGTTCCGTATAGTACTGAAGCACCAGTTGTAGGTTCTTCGTGTCTCTGTCCTCCCTGCACTGTCGGTAGCTCTCCATAAGGTCTACCAACAGTGTAGCCGAGTTTTGCGTCTGCATCGCATAGAGCGAAGCGGCTGCGTTCGATGATGGCTTCTGACCTTGCAACGCGCTTGATACACCCGTAACATCGTCAAACATCTTCAGTTGCGTCTGCAACATTTGGAACACACCCGAGTGCGCCGTAGGCGCTACAATCTGATTCGGTGCCGCTATCGATGTACCGTTGGGCGATTTACTCTTGTACAGGATAAGTCCTCTGTGGCTCTTCCATTCTCTGGCTATCTTGTCTAAAGGCATTGCATCCGATACCGATTCCTCCGGTATAACCAGCACCCCCTTAGCTGCCGCCTTCATAATGAAGTCCTGCATCATTATTAGTCGGTTGATATGCTTCTGCACATCGATACAGTCCGATACAAACGCGCTAATCTTGCCGTTGAAAAACGAATAAGCCTTAATGGTATACGGATGACTGCGATGCTCATACGGTGTCTCGCCTTCATCCAGCACATCGCCCCACGGCGAAAGGAACCGATAATACCAAAAGCGGTCTACTATCCACTCCGTCTCGATAAGCTTTAAGCGGGTCACGCCATTGGCGCGTTGCTCAATCTCTCTCCGTGTGTTCTCTTTCGTAATGGCATCGAAGTCTTCTACCTCTGCCAAAAAGTACCGCCCCTCTAATAGGTCGTGGCACCGTAAACGTGGCTTGCTCTCCTTAGTCCACACCTCAATCACGCGCACCAAGTCATCCTTAGCGTGCGTGAAGTCCTTCTCCTCGTACCGGTCGCCCGTAAACTGCTCATCCCATAAAGTATCTCCGTAACCGCTACGCGCTGCGCCATGGTACAAATCGATTAAGGCAGACGCTCTTCGCGGACTGCCCTTGGCAAACATACTGACCATCTCCTCTAACGGAAGGTCGTGCAACTGCCCGATAAGGTCTATGCCGTTATGCCGTGGGTCTTCGTTGTAACCGCGCACAATCAGATTGCGATAGTTCACCAAGTCCGTCCACACGTCCGTGCGGTCTTTCTCCGCATCCCACGCAAAGTACGAGCGGAACGCTACAATGCCCGATATGAGTAGGCTCTCCAAACCTCTGCGGTCTAACTCCCACAAGTGATTGGTCTGATACACATACTGAACCGTCTCGCTCAGCATCTCGCCTATCTTTTGGTCAGAGCGGTTACGCGCAATGCACACAGGCTCCGTTTGGTTCTGCGAAAAGTTCCCTAATACGGAGCGCACCATCGGTGCTATGCGGTTGTTCTTAAGCGGTATGTTGCCCTCAGCGCGGATTACATCCTCTTCCCGCTCTTTCGCTCCGCACGCATTAGGCACGTAGTCGCTCCATTGGTCACCGTACACAAAGCGCGCTGCGCGGTCTGCCGCACGGCGGAATGCCGCTAAGCTGTCCCACGCCGCACGTGCCATCCGTAGCGTCTTGTTGTCCCTTCTGAAGTAGTCCTCCATATATTGCTATTCGCTCTTTCTTCTCGGTAAAGGTCGCTATACGCATACCGCTTTTTACTACCCCGTTGAGACGTTTTTCCGCTGTGGAGGAATACACTTCTTACATATTTTATGTTACCTTTGCTCTGTAAGAAAAACTAAACGATGAAATGATATGAAAGCGAAAAGACAAATCCTAACCGCGTGCGCGGTTGCGTGCGCCCTCTTGTGCTCCTCGTGCGGTGGCACCAAGCCTGCACCCGAGCCTAAGCCAACCCCCAAAGAAAAAAAGTTTGAGTTTGATGATAATTCCTATTTGTACCTTAACGTTGAGAAAAACAGCACAATGAAAGCCGAAGCCGATAAACCAATACCCAAAGACCAAAACCTCACCCCTCAGCAAATAATGAAATACGCAAGCGCTATTGGAGCTACGTTGCAAGGTGAAACATCTCGTTCGGGGTATGCCGTTGACGACAAAATGAAAGATTATGAAAATCTCCGTTTTGTAATGGCTCCTTGGATGGTCATAAAGAAACTACCCGAGAAACGTCTGCCCGATGGCACCTATACATACAAATATGAGTTAAACGAAACGTGGCTTACCAATCGTAATGTAACTTTGACAGCCACTGGAGACCCAGCTCTTGGATTTGGTCCTGGCGAGATTATCGGATATATCCCCAACAAACAAATGGAGGAAGCGGAAAAAGCTATCCGCAAAGCATTTGCTGAAAAGGATAGTGAAACGGTATTCAAACTTTTCAACGATGCCTATACGTTTATTCCCATCCGTGAGGGCAAATGGAACGAACTAAAAGAAAAAGGCGAGCTATAAGTGTAGCTACAATCGTATAACACAAAGGGGGCGTCCAAAGCGGATACCCCCTTTCTTTTTTGTCCGTATCTGAACGTATCAGCCCCCCCTAATCGCCTTTGTAGCAAACGTAATTAAAGTTCCAGCCAACGCTTCGTTCGTTGTTATAGTTGATAAACCTAACGTCAAATCTGTACTCGTATACGCCTATTACTTGCGGTACATCACCCCACGCTCCTGCACAACTCGTTACGATGGGTGTATAGTTCGTGTTGCCGATGGAGTGATAGACGCAATAGATTTTATCGTCATTATCAAATCTTGCTATTGGCTTACTATCATTGCGTTTATTCTTGTACTTCCCAAAACTCGCTCTCACGTATCCATTCTCTACTCTCCCCCCCGCGAGGACGCATCCTGGCGCATCGAGCGGCTGCTCCAAGTCCAGGCGGTCTAAGAGTATTCCGCCCCTTATCCGTGCGATGTAGGGGTTTGTCACTCCTTCAGCCGGTATTAAATCATCGTCACCTCCACCCCCACTTGCGTCTGGTGGGTAGTACTTCTCGCGCCTATCAATGTCAAAGTACCTGCTGTTATTGGTATACGCGCGGAATCCGCTTGCGCTGAGTATAGTGCATCCCTTGCTTGCATCATAGTACAAATTACACTTAAGTCCGTAAAACGTCCCCTTGTCCGTGCTGTCGGTTGAGGTATTGCGCAGTAGCAACGTGTGGGAGCCTCTGGATAGTGTCCGCTCTATCGTTATGTTCGTCTCTTCTGATGGGGTCTTTTGGATATTAAGTTTTGTACCGCCACCTGCAAACCCGGAGCCGTCCACTTGTTCATACGAAATATCACCCCTCCACGACATTATCTGTACTCCGTCTACGAGTAACTCCAACGCGCAGTTACGCGGATATACTTCGCACCTTACGCGCTCAATAGTAATGGTCATCTTGGTAGATGGGTTGGAAGTGGAGAAGTTGTACTGCCTTGTCCTTGTGCTGTTCGTTAGGTATACGTTCGCTCCGCTGACTACGTTTCTATTCTCTACATTGCTGAGCGCAAGACTCTCTACAAATTCGGGCTGTGTGTCGCTAATCAGTAAGGGCTCACGTACCGCTTTTTTATCAAAAGCCATTTGCACAAAGTCGTTCTCCACCAGCATCCCATTATGCAGCATCTTTACTGCTCCGAACTTAGCGCTGCCGTCTTGGTATATCTCCATCTGGGCACTCTGATTGCTTGTGCCGTAATCCTGCACCCCAGCCATCAGCATCGCTTTGCTACCATGCCCGCCGATTAGAGCCGAGGGCGTATCGCCCGAGAATCGTAAGAACACAGAGCGGTCAATGCTCAGCCCATTGATATGATACATTTTGCCAGAACCACTTGGCGGGCTCTCAGCAAATAGCACCTGCCCCATCTTGTTCAACCAATCTTTTTGAAATGGCGTGGGCGAGTTCTTTTGCAGGTCGTTTATTTCGCTTTGGATATCCTCGGGCGCGGGCGTCCAATCCGTAGCAACGTTGCCGCGCTCCAGCTTGATGTTAGCTATCGTAAAACACCCGCCAGTCCCAGAAGACTTATAGCTATTATTTGGGTATATGAAAACTTGATTTGGTGGGTAATTTTTATCGTTACCATAAAGAGACACGTTAAAGTCAAGCTTTGACACTGTTACATTGTATCGTTTCTTTCCCTCCTCATATCTTACGCTTGCTTCTGTCCTAAAGTTAGAGTAATAAAAGAAGTATATAAGAAATGATCCACCATCTGGCGGGACTTCCACATTAAGCACGTCAAAAGATAGCGTAAGTGGTTCGGACTTAACTATAGGTTTATATAGAGTGTATGATGCCCATTCACCCCACGTGCGTTTCTCTTGCTCACCGTGCTTGATTAGGTTCCTACCACCGACTTTCATCAGCCCTCCAATTTGGCTTGCGATGTCTTTGTCTAATACGTAATTCCCATTTGTCGGTTTATCTAACTTTTTATCTAATTCCCTTTTGTCATCGGCTCTGTCAATTTTGTACTGCTCAACTGTCGTGTACTTGTCCAGCTCAGCGAGGAAGTCCTCGGGTGCTGGGGACCACACTGTTGGCTTGGTGCCATATTCAAGCATTACGTTTTTAATCGTAAACTTACCGCATCTTGGGTCAGTGTCGGGGTTCTCATAATCTTCGTTTGGGTAGATGTAGATTGTCTTTGCGCTCCCTTGGTATGTGCTATTTTTTGTAACGTTCAGCCTGAGCCTTGAATATCCCTTGTGAAGACTTTCGTAATAATCAATATACCCAGTTGTTTCTAATGCTGTTTGATATCCTAAGATAACTTTCATCCGATAGCCATATGGGGTATAGAGTTGATTTTTGTCAAAGGCGACATCAAAACTGAGGAAATAAGCCCCCTCCTTGTCTATCGGATAAGCTAACTTGTATTCTGTGTATCTCCCGTCTTGAAATCTTGGCGCACCAGAGTTAAGTAGCAAGTTACGCCCAACGTTCGTGCCACTTGCTCCCGTGTCGCCCTTGTCTCCCTTGTCTCCCTTAGCTCCGGTTGTTCCGCGTGGTCCCTCTTCGCCACGGTCGCCTTTGAGGGTCTGACTGCTTACTAAATTCCCATCAGCATATAGTCGGAACTGCTCATCAAGCGTGAGTTTGGGCGTATCTCCCTTGTCTCCCTTAGCCCCTTGGTCGCCTTTCTCGCCTTTCTCGCCCTTGATTAGCTCCTGCAACTTCGTGTCGTTCGTGATTTTCTCTTTGATTTTGTTGGATATCTCCGCGTCTAAGACATAATTCCCATTTGTCGGCTTGTCTAACTTACCTTCTAAATTACTCGCGGTATCCTCCGTAGCTTCGGCAACTTCCCAAAAATCCGTTATGTTCGCTTCCGAAGCATTAAGCCAATACAGCATATTCATATACACACCGCTCGATGCTCCGTGCGCTTCTATCATCTGTCGGGCATACAAAAACTCGTACACCCACATATCCGCCTGCGTATCCGTCACTACGCCGTTCTTAATCTTACGTATCGGTTTGAAAGTATGCGATAAGTCTACCCCAACCCCAAAGTAAGCACGTATCTGCGCAAGCTCCTCTGCCGTACTGCCTTTGGCTAACGATGCATCGGTTATAAACCGATAGGTAAAGCCGTCCTCCTGCTTACCTCCCTTCGTGGGGTCGGGGAAATTGCTTGCATACTTACCCTTATCCCTACAAGCAATACGCGTCATCAGTCCGCTCGGCACATATACACCACGCGGTACAACGTAATCCTCCCACCCACTCTTGTACACTTGCCCCTTCAGCATACCCTCCGTGCGTGCACGCGCTACGAACTCTTCCCAACGGGGCAAATTACCCCGTACGTGGTCGATGTGCTCCGTAAGCAATAGCGTAATGCGGAGCGGCTTCTCGCGCGCCGTCTGACTGACCAACTGCTCGGGGAACACAAAGCCCCACGGGTCACTGCACTTAATGATTAAGTGCTCTACCAAGCTGTCTTTGGTTAACGCTTCTACCAGTGTGGTGCTCTGTGCGCAGTAATCTACGTACTCCGATTTGTTACGCTCCTTCGGAAGTACGTAGATACGATGTGCTCCGGTAATTGTTCTTGGGGTCATTTCGTTATTACACTATTACGCTTCAGTGGCTTGGCATAACAAGTACATCGTGCTGTCAAAATCTGTCTTGTTTTGATAATCGCTTCCCGATACCGTTATGCTTGCCGTTGCTGCATTGGATACCGTAGTCGCACTACTCTTTAGCCGCTTCGCATCCTTGCCACCTTTGGGCGTGTACATATAGTCTAATGTCCAATTCCACTTCTTGTCCAACGGGGTCTCAGGATGCTTACTCTTCACAACGCTGCACGTAGTCGTTACTGACATTCCGTACGTAATCGTACAGCCGGGTGTGTCCGTAAAGTAAATGGTATACTCGTCCGTGTGGTCATAAAGCTCAAACGACTTGGAAGCGAGTACCCTGTCGCCTGCCGCATTCGTAAACTCGGCAGTGTATGCATCCATCGAGTTTACAAGCGTAGCCGAAATCTTGCATTCGTAACTCTGCGTGTCATCGGTCGATTCGGTTATCGTAACGGGCGTAGCCGAATAGCTTCCGTTTGACCAGTCTTTCAGCCTTACCTTATACGCACTGCGCGGTAAGATATCGTCCTTCATATCACTGCCGCGCCCCAACTTAAACACAATCCGTAAGGTCTCCTTGCCTTCCTCAAAGTATCCTCCGTTCTCGCGTATGATAATCGGGTAATACGCTTCGTCGCTCTTCTGTCGCTTGTTCATCGCTATCGTGGCACTGCTCTCTACCTCCGTGCCATCTATGCTTATCGTGAACTCAGCCTTCAGCGTTATCTCCGATACGTCCTGAAATACGTCCGTAAATGGATTACCCGCTATCTTAATGCAGGGGAAATTGCCCCCTGACGAGGGGTTAATCTCATACACACCTTTATAGGGGGCTACTGAGGGGTCTATCGTCTTCTCCGTGCTGCCGCTCTTCAGCTTCCACACAACTTTGCTGAACGCTTCTTTGCCGTACGCGCCACTCGTGTGGGGCGTATCTACAATCAAGCTCACTAAGCGTGGCTCGTTACTCCAATCACTCTTGGGCGTTGTGCCGTTGTAGAAAAAGTCTAAGTAGTAGTTCTCCGCCTGCAAACGGCTTACTACCGATACCGCATTGCGTATCACACTAATCGTGTGCGCCCCCTGTAGGGTTACCATTGGTCCCATATATCTGTTCCTCTATCTTAAATCTAACTTATCCTTTGCTTCCAGCGCTTCTTCAAGCGTCAGTATCTGTACGTTCTTTTCCTTGGCGGCATCCTCAAGCCGCTTGCCTGTGGGATACAAATCCTCTTCGCAAAATAGAACGTGCGTATCGTTCTGCAATCGTTGCGTGTGCGCGTCTATCACCCCCCAACGGAGTGCCGTTGCCTTGGGCATTATTATGTACTTCATTATTCTACTCTGTAGCTTAGTCCTGTTACTCTGTCCGTAAGTGTTGCCACGGGTAGAGTGGCGGATTGCATCGCGGTAGGCTCTGTGTTTGCGTCTAAAAGCTGCGCTACATTTACTTCGTGTAGTACGCCGGGCGCGCTCTCTCCGCTAATGAGTTTATCAAACTTCACCGTGAACAACTCTTTGGTGGTTGCGTTGTTCGTCTCTCCAAACTGGCTCACATCTACGCTAATGTGTATCGTGCTATTCGCACTCACCGGGCAATCCCCACTCGCATACGTGCCTTCCTTAATAGTGAGCTTTGCTTGCCACGGACTTTGCGTGAGGTCTATCCGCTGTTGTGCCTTCGGGCAACGCGCTACGCGCTCCTCTGTAGTCATACCTGCGCTACCACCAAACCATGGGTCGAAGTTCGCATTCTCAAACATCGCGCTAAAACCGGAGGCGCTATCTGCTGTCATACCCGTAAACAGCCACTCGTCAAAGGTACCTGACGTATTACCCTGTTGCTTATCCGCGTTATACGCTTGCTTCAGTTCATTGTCCTCTCGGAACAAAAAGAGCGGCATACACAGTGCTTCAGCCAATAAATAGGTTCCTCCCTGAAAGCGTTTCCCTCCTTGCGGGAACGTACTGGCAATAAGCGCATTTACGGATACTACGCAGCTACTCTTCTGTGTCGCCCCGCTGCCTTCTCCTCCACACAGCGATACACCGTACATAGAATCCGGCTTTGCCCCTGCCTGCACCGAAAAGCGAAACACACTCAGTGTCGGTAAGCGCACGCCATCCTTGTACAGCTGCCCGAAGAGCTTAAGAGAGGAAAAAGCATTGTCCGGGCGCTTATACAGATGAAAAGGCTTCTGCTCCGCTTCCTCTATAACCGCCGTAAGCTCCCCGCGTTGCTCGGTGGTAAGGCGCAATACGCGCTCTCCCGTTACCTTAGCACTGCGCTTCGTAACGGGGTCAGTAAGTACGCCCTCAAAGCGGAACACAAGTGGCTCTGTCTGGTCGGGTAAGTTATTCCGCGATACACGTAAGTTCCCGCGCGTCTTGCTTCCCTCTGATTCATTCACCTGCATATCCTTGTACGAAGGCGTTATCTCGGTGTTGTTCACAAACCACTTAATACCGGTCAGCATCTGACGCGCAAGGTAATCCTCTTTCTCCTGCTCCGTGCTACACGCATCGTATACCTGCTTGATGTTACTTCCCAAACGCGTAAGGATAGCTTCAGGATTAAGAAGCGCGGAGTGGTCTACAATACGAATGCACGGCTCCAATACGGTAGGCGTAAGCCGTCTGTCCGGTGCGTAAACGCCCGTGCCGATATTGTATAACTGCATCTCACGCGTACCCGTGATGTTAATGGATATGACCGCCGCAAACGGCTGTCTCGTTATAATAATTCTTGCCATAGCTCTCTCTATTCGCTAATCTCAAATGTACCTCTAATCTCTCTGCTGTCTATCGTAGCGAAGCAAATAAACTTGGTACGTGGGGCTTCAAGGTCATTCTCGCGTATCGTTAATCGTTGTCCCTGCTCCGTCTTATGTGCTTCGTTCCATAAGCGGTCTCGCTCTTCATCACGTGCGGTGCGCACACCGTCTTTACCGCCACTCTCCCTAAGCCATCGCCACATAACTACACGGTCACTCAGGTCTCTAAAATAGAGTAGCACCTTCGCTTCAAGCGTTACCGTAAACGCTTCGCCCGTCAGTACTACTATACCATCGTGGTCGTCCGTAATCTCTATACGTAAATCCTGCCTGCCTAACCGCTCAAAAATATCCGTTAGCGTGGGCGCATCCGTGCCCTTTGCTACTACACAGCGCCACGCCGATGGGTTGCTCGTAGGTATTAGTGCCGTGTTATTCGCTATCTGGCTCTGATACAAAGCCCCCTCATAGCTTACTATGCTTCCTGCATCATACGTTTTGGCTACATCCCAAACACCATCTACCCAACGTCCTGTAACTAACTCGCGCCATTCCTTGCTTTGGAATAGCTCATCCAGCAAAAGATGCTTATTCTGCGGCTCCTTTAGCCACAGAATAAGCTTACCCTGTTTCTCTTCATAGGCAATATCTCCCTTTTGGGTATCAAGCGGAAGGTATCTCGTCTCTGCCATACTCCGATGCCTTCACATCTTCACCACGCGCAATCAGCTGTAAAGCCCACGAGCGCATCTCTTTACTGCTCTCCTTGTTCTCATATATCGAGTAGGTTAAGGCTGCCGCCATATAGCACCACGCGTAGTAAATCCATATGGGGAGCTTTACCTTCCAATCATCACCCAATAGCGTTTCGTTCCAATCGGGCGCGGTCGGCGTCTTCTCGCCAACAAACTCGGGGAGCTGCACAATCGATAGGTACTCCATACCGCCCCCATAGGGGTGACATTCCAAGCAATCCCTATCCGTATAGGTATGCACAAGGTTTATACGTGGTGTCCGGTTGCGCCCCTCCGAGTATACATAGTACTGAGCGGCAAAGCCCGCTTGTCGCGGCTTTTGCACTTGGGTCTGTTCCTTTACCCAATCCTTCATCTTCAGCGCTACGAAGTACAAGTAGTTTCTCGGAAGCACAATGCGGTAATACCGATTGTACGAACCCGTCTTGCCTGGGCTCCAATAAGCACACAGCTTGCCGGACGGTATATCCTCCGCCTTCGTGATGTTATCTATCTGCGTAACATTTTTCCCGGTGTAACTACTCACAGGAAGCTGCTCTATGGGTGATGTACGATACACAAGGATAAGGGCTTCCCTCAGTACGCTCTTTATATAGTCCGTTAGGTAAACCCTATCCTCAGTCTCTTCTATCCCCTTGTTCAGCTTGTCGTGCTCATTCATCAAGGCTTGTACTTTTTGCACAACACCACTAATGGTAAAAACGCCGTGCGTGATATAGGACAGTTCGTCCGGAACTCCCATAGCCTACTCACCTTTCTTCCTGTAATCGGGGAACACAACCTTCTGCTCCTTGGCTACCTTCTCTACCATCTGAATATTAGATAAAGTGTCAAGTGCAATACCGCGGTGCTCATTGAGCCACTTGCGCATATCGTGTAGGGTCGTTACACCTTCTATGCGCACTTCGCCGTTTTCATCCGCTATAGCTTGCTCCTCTTTATCTGTATTTGTCTCAGACGTCACTTGCTGAGGGGTCTCCTCTTGCTGAGGTTCCTCCGCCTGTTGTGCGGTGGGTTGTTCCGCGTCCGCAGCGGAGGGAACACAAATGTATAGCCCCGTAGATAGGTTGGCATCCAACACATCCTCTTCCCACTTGTCAGTGGCTACATAGCTGTTCCTATCTTGCGCAAACCGAAACAACTTACTTCGCCCCTCCTGGTCATAAAGCCTGAGGGATATTTTACTCTTCGCTATATATTGCTTCATATCTAATCTTCATCGTCCATATAGTCCTCTATATCGTTCACCCCGCGCCGGGAGTGATAACCCTCTATGTACTTAGCTCGGCGCGCTTGCTGCCGCTCTAATTGACGTAGCCGCTTTGACTGCCTTTGCTTTCTCAATCTTGCATCCATAACTTTATATGTGTGCATAAGGGGGCTATGAGCCGGTAGTAATCCATTTCATAGCCCCCTCTTCACACAAAATCAGAAAATCAGAAAATCAACTGCAACAACATCTGCCCTATTATCATCCTGCCGGATTCGGGATAACGCGCATATGTACATTCGGGTTCTGCAAGTAGGGCGCCATCGCACGGGTAATCACCTTTGCGTCCACATCGCGCTGCCCACTACCACGCAAGTCAAGCATCTGTGTAGGCTTAATACCTTCGTAGTCCTTACGCCGTAGGAAATCCTCATCCACAATAAACGCACATTCGGACTTGCCGATAACGTCCATCGTTTCATCGTAGATAACTTCGAACGTACCGAAGTTCGTCTTCATCTCGTTAAACTCAAGATTAAAACGCTTCTTGACCGACACTTGTACATCGTTGCCCAAATCCAAAAGGCTTAAGCGCGCCATAAATTCACTACCCGCGAATATCGTTTTGCGCTTACTGCCGTTATTGCCTACAAAGCTTTCCTTCATCATATCGATGAAGTCTTCCTTGGTAAACTTGTTCCCTTCGCTCTTCTTACCGTAAAGGAACTCCTTGCCAGCCATCCCCCAGATACCACCGGAGAAATACACCTCGTGCTTGTCCGTATCGAAGATTTTGCTCTTCGTACCGATGTAACAGTTAATACTGATACCGCGCGTCATATCAAACAGAGCATCCTGTTCAATATCCGATAGCGTAAAGTTCACATTCTTTTCCGCTATCGCGTTGGCGGTACTCTGTTCCACCTGCGCCTTGTACTTCTGAATGTACTGAATCAGCTTAGTCGGGTAAGCTGCATAGGGCGCGGTCTGCACATCAAGCTCGTTGTGAGCACGTCCACCACGGATTACCTTCGCATTAGCCGCTACCGCAGGGAACTTCATTACACCGGTCGCATCCGCCTTACCGTTTACGGGAACTACCGAAAGCTTGTTGCCGTCTTTCTTAACGATATAAGCGGCAAGACAATTCTCCGGTGTTTCCTTGTCTCCGTCATAGCCATTCACTTCGGGGAAGAAAACGGTTTCATACCGGGAGAACATCTTGTTGTTCTGCGTATCCAAAACAGCGTCTTCACTGTCGGCGGCTATAGCCGTCTTCAGTGTGGTCTCAACGGGCAAGCAATCCTGTTGCCAATATTCGAACGCTTGCGTCTTACTCTTGCTACTGCGCGCACGCATCAGCACCATTGCAAGCGGATTATTCTGTGGGCGGATATGCACCAGCACCTTATCAATATCATTCTTGATGAGGTCGGGCGATACCTTGTTACTCTGCTGTACCGTCTCGATGGAATCCACCGCTACGCCACCACCGCCTGTGTAGCCTTCACTACCCAAGCCTTTCTCATTCTTGTTTGTTCCTTCTCCCTTTTGCACCAAGGGGGCGCCACCTACCACTTCCTCATTCGGGTCGGCAAAGCGCGCCTTGAGAAGCATCATTCCTTTAAAGTTCTTTCTCATACCTATCTACTCTCTTATTGTCTTATTTGATTGTTATTCCGCATCGTATAACGAAGGCGCCATCAGCGGTTTGGATGGTGTTTCCTCATTGCGGTCGTAGTCGGATATATGCGCAATGCCATCTCCCATAAACCGCTTCTTCTCTCTGCCAATTCGTTCGTTCCTACCCTCAATAGAGCCCTCCTCGCGTGCCTTGGCTACATCACCATCATACCCTAAGCCCTTGCGGATAAGCTCCAGCGTCTCACGACTTACATCCATCGTAATGCCCTCATTGGCAATGGTGACAAACATCGATACAATGCCGCCAATCTCTTCATCACTAAGCCCATTCTCCGTAGCGTACTCGCTAATGAGTTCCCCGGCTGCTTGCTGCTTGTCTTCACGCTCCTTGCCGGTGCGCTGCTTCTCTTCCTCTTCCGCCTGTAACTTTTCAATGCGCTCTTTGTTCTCCTCGGCTAAGCGAGCTGCCACATCGGGGTCGCTCAAATCCTGATTGATATAATCGGGATAGGCGCGGTAAAAAGCGATTGCCGGGTCTTCCCCCTTGGCGATATCAATCATTATATCCGCTACACGCGGGTCGCGGCTGAATAGGTTGCGCATACCTTCGTCCGATTGCTCCAACTCACGCGTACGCGAATCCAGCGCATCAAAGTAGTCGTTGTAGGCTCCGTAACGCGCGTCCTCATCATCATAATCCACATCAGGGTATTTATCCTTAACGTGTGACATAAAGCGTTCTCGGTTACTTAACGAAGGGGCTTCTGTCTGCTCGTCACCCACTGCCTTATCCTGCGGTGTACCTTCAAGTTCAGGTACTTCTTCCGGCTCCGATGCAACGGGTAGCTTCTCTTTTGTTTTGTCGGTCATATTATGGTTCCTTGCATTTTACCGTGGTAAAGGTAAAGTGCATATACTGACTAAAAACTACCCCGTTGCGAAGAATAACAAATAAGCTCTGTAGCAGAGTTCAAGCCACACAAGCAAACAGAAATTGCACACTTTACAAGCTTTTGTGCAATCATTGGTTTGTAATAGGTAAATTTGCATTAGGCAACAATAACCTAATGTGTATGAAAGACTTCAGAGAAAACAAAACGGCAAACGAGTTACGTTTGCAGCGCGATGCCGATTTGCGCCGCGTCTATTTAAAAACGGTAGAGAGCTTGGGGGAACGTAGTAAACTACTCACGCGTACAGAGGTAATACGCCTCACCCTACGCAATGGAGCGCCTCGTACATACATTAACCCCGAACAAGCCGAAAAAATTTGGTATACGCACAAAAGAAAAAAGCCCTTTACTCGTAAGAGCCCCATTGCGCAGCGGCGGGCTAACCACATCATCCGCCTAATGAAGCCGCTCATAACCGAACAGCACCTAACAGTTAAGGAAGCGAGCTTTCAAGCCGTCTATGCGCCCGCGCCTTCTTTTTTCGTGTCCGTTGATTCTGCAATCAAAAACATTCTCACAGGCGCGTACGATGCACGCCGTATCGCCCTGCAAGAGCAGCGCGAGAAAGAGACACAAAACGCGCTGCCTACAGCACGGCTCCTTTTTCACGTGATTAATCCGTGAACACGATTTTTCACAAGCTCTCTATCTGTCTAACCCTAAGCTACTTCCACAAGCTTAATAAAACTTGATAACAGTTTGTCTATTCGCGATAAGATGTCGTTCGACAGTAAATCTTGATGAAAACCCTTTACAGCATCCAACAGACTTGCGTCGTTTTCAAATGTTTCAGGAAGCCAGGAGAGTTGCTCTCTATCACTAAGGATTTGCTTGTACATCGGTTTGAAAAGGGGGAGTTTCTCTTTTTTGTGCACCTGATTGTATAGATTTATACGTTCATTTAGCCCTTTAATTTCGTCCGATTCGTCATTTACAATCTTACCGATTACAGCGTTGTACTGCTCTATTCCCCTCTGAGTAAGTACTCTTAAATAGAAGTCAACCGAAAAGAGGGAATCGATACAACACGCTTCCACGTACCCATTTTGGTGAAGTTGTTCTTCAAGCGACGCAATTTCGTCGGATAGTACCGGGTTAATCTTTTCGTATACAGCAATATTATCCAGGAACCTTGGGAGGTTTTCGTGAATAAGCCGATAGCTGATAGCCGTAGTTTGAGCCTCTTCCGAATACATATTCTTTCGATTTTTGTGAAAACCGACAAAATAGGTAGTCATCTCACGGAACTTCGCAACATTGTTCTTCTCCTCCTCAGTTTGAACAAAATCCGGGAGAATGTTTTTGACCAACTCTTCCGAAAAGAGGCTTTTAAATCTTTCTTCCTGCTCGGGATCCTTATCTAAGGAGACACCGCTCTTCAATGCTTTAACAATAAGCTTTCGGAGGTCGTCCTGTACCTTATCCGGTCCTTCGCCGTCCTTTTCGTCATTTGCCTCTATGTATTTGTTGAGCAACCGGATCATTTCCTCTCCCAATGGGGAGTTTGGCACTTTGCTCAAACAGTCATCTATAAACCATTTGTGGTAGCGGTCTATATACTTTTTTACCTCTTTGTAGTCTTCCGCCCGCTGCTCGTCCTCCGCAATAAGGTCGTTAAGATGCGCTCGCGTTTCCCCTTGAGGAATCAGCTCAAAGCGTAAAGTCTTACTCACGGGATACAGATTCGTAAACTGTTTCATTGTTTCTTCTCCTATATTAAATTCAATAATTATGTTGTTTTACTTCCTTGCTTTGGATTACATCACCCACAAATATTTTCTCTTCTTTTATAGAATATACTGTACATTCTTCCGTAGCGCAAAGGTAAATAAAGAAAGTGAAACAACGTACACGCTCATCGTTTTAAGCAGTTTCAACCCACCTAACCACTACAGAATCAACCACTTCCCACATTTAGAATCAGCGTATAATCCACTCTGATGCGCCGCAATTCAGCGCAAACGTATCTTGTTCAGAACTTTTGTATGAAACTCTTTGGATGCAAAAGTCGCTCCACGAGCGTGGAGCAGTGAGCGACGCAGAATCATAGGAACTACAGTCCCAGCCATGCATTTCAACTCGCGCTTACCGAGCGGGGAGCGACTGTTGCAAAGGTAGGTAAAAGATTTGGTACTACCGCTTCAACTCACGCTTACCGAGCGACTTCAATTTAGGGTGACTGGATTGTGCGCCCACTTCAAAGAGTTCACGGACGAATAACGCCCCTACAACCCCCTTTATTGGACGGAGGACAGCGGTGTGCGTTGCCCTCCGTCCCTTTTTATCCGCTCTTTGGCGGAACCTTTTTCGTGAGTGCAAGAAAAAGGTAGTCTATTCCCAAAAATAGTACTATATTTGCTGTTGGAAAGGCATTGTTCAATGTAAGTCTCACCTACGTCGTGAATGAGGAATAAGCGTTTGGGGAGTGCCTTTCTTTATTTTTGGGGAATAGTTGTTTGTTCCAAATAATAAAGTATTATCTTTGTGACAAAGAAGAGGTGTTTCTTTTGTTAGTCTTCCCCAGGGCCGTGGAGCAGGGGACCGGGCTCTCAGAGAAGCCCTCTTCTACTTTTTGAATATCTCAGGAACTCCTACCTTCAAATCTCTGGGTGGGTTAGGTTCAATAGTATAAATCAGTTCTTTGTACTATTTTCGTTGTTTCTCCACCATCACATTGACGTAATAATCTTTGCCTTCCAGTCCGGAGAAGAGGTTTCAGCCCCGCTCCACGAGCGGGGAGCGACGGCGTGCGTCCGTTTTGTTTGTTTTTACGCTGGCGTTTCAACTCACGCTCCCCGAGTGGGGAGCGACCTGTACAAGTTGTTATAGTACCGCGCAATTTCGCTGTTTCAACTCACGCTCCCCGAGCGGGGAGCGACTTACCGCCGATTAGTGCAGAGGGCTTGCCATCCGAGTTTCAACTCACGCTCCCCGAGTGGGGAGCGACAAGCGTAGGCAAGCGAGCGGAGACGCTCCGCAGGTTTCAACACACGCTCCCCGTGCGGGGAGCGACCCGATGCGCCCTCTGATACGGTCACCAGCTATGTGTTTCAACTCACGCTCCCCGAGTGGGAAGCGACAACTGCCTTGATGCCTGGCTCTGTCATTATAACGTTTCAACTCACGCTCCCCGAGTGGGAAGCGACAACTGCCTTGATGCCTGGCTCTGTCATTATAACGTTTCAACTCACGCTCCCCGAGCGGGGAGCGACTGAACAGCGGGCTCGATCGGTCGCGCTACGACAAGTTTCAACTCACGCTCCCCGTGCGGGGAGCGACATAAATGGGCTAATTCTCGGGATGAGTCATGTAGTTTCAACTCACGCTCCCCGAGTGGGGAGCGACTTACCGCCGATTAGTGCAGAGGGCTTGCCATCCGAGTTTCAACTCACGCTCCCCGAGTGGGGAGCGACCAATCCTGCTTGATACGCTTGTCTATTTCGTTATTGTTTCAACTCACGCTCCCCGAGTGGGGAGCGACATATTGCGGATAATCTCGTCTACCGTATCCCCGTTTCAACTCACGCTCCCCGAGTGGGGAGCGACACGATTTGGTTGGGATTATAACCCCTGCCAACTTGTTTCAACTCACGCTCCCCGAGTGGGGAGCGACCAAATCCGTATAACCGCAACGTTTCAACTCACGCTCCCCGAGCGGGGAGCTACAGTCATCGGGATGTACATCCATCGAACGCGCCACGTTTCAACTCACGCTCCCCGAGCGGGGAGCGACGTTCGGGTGGCTATCTGACGATTTCGGGGTGGGGTTTCAACTCACGCTCCCCGTGCGGGGAGCGACGATGGCTCTTTATAATATTCATTTACTTTATCATTGTTTCAACTCACGCTCCACGAGCGGGGAGCGACTCGGGCTCCTCGATGATGCCCGGCAGCTCTGTTGTTTCAACTCACGCTCCCCGAGTGGGGAGCGACTGGCACAGGCGCAATATTAAGGGTTACGAGTTGCGTTTCAACTCACGCTCCCCGAGCGGGGAGCGACTGGCGTATCGCGACCCCGCACCCCGGGATGAGCCGTTTCAACTCACGCTCCCCGAGCGGGGAGCGACTTCCGCAGTTCCGTGGAAGGTAACATCGTACGCGTTTCAACTCACGCTCCCCGAGCGGGGAGCGACTCGGGCTCCTCGATGATGCCCGGCAGCTCTGTTGTTTCAACTCACGCTCCCCGAGTGGGGAGCGACGTAGAGGATCTTAAGGACGCCCCCATCGGAACCGTTTCAACTCACGCTCCCCGAGCGGGGAGCGACCCTCGCGGAATTTGGAGTTTGAGATGAGGTGTGGTTTCAACTCACGCTCCCCGAGCGGGGAGCGACTTTTACGATCGGGTTGTTGTTGGCTAAGATTTTGTTTCAACTCACGCTCCCCGAGCGGGGAGCGACATGAAGGCGTGCCAAATCCAATCGGACAACTACGGTTTCAACTCACGCTCCCCGAGCGGGGAGCGACATAGGATGCCGACAAGCTCCCGTCCGCGGATGCGGTTTCAACTCACACTCCCCGAGCGGGGAGCGACGGAGTTCCCGGTCTGTACCCTTTCACCTCAACGTTTCAACTCACACTCCCCGAGCGGGGAGCGACGTGGCTCCGCACGGAATACAACACCGCCGTGGCCGTTTCAACTCACACTCCCCGAGCGGGGAGCGACGGTTTGGCGCGTGACCTCGCCATCGCCCTTCGTCGTGTTTCAACTCACACTCCCCGAGCGGGGAGCGACCCGAAGAAGAAGCTGACGGCGAAGGATGATGAAGTTTCAACTCACACTCCCCGAGCGGGGA